>PPYF01027139.1_pt1 | contig 40627 bp, 38 predicted proteins | sample 1559871 | NCBI WGS metagenome assembly PPYF01 (sample SAMN08240021, study PRJNA423297) | Human gut metagenome, whole genome shotgun sequencing project.
GCATCCCCTCGCCAGAAGGAGAGAGGAGAATGAGAAATTCTCACCTCAAAGTTTTGCACTTCGATTTGGAATCTTCAGTTTTTATAGTTGATAGTTTAGAGGTAAGAGGGAACTGGTGCGTGCCACCATCCTCCACACGCCGAGCTCCAGCAGGGAGCGACAGCGAGTGCTTGCGGACCTTGGTCCGGGCACACACCGGCGGCTCCACGGACTAACGTCCGGAAAGGCGCAGCTGCGCATCCTTCCGGAGCTTGCTGCGCATATATTTGACACCCCGTAACCCATGGCTCGTCGGCTGCGCCTCCTCACACATGGGCTGAAAACTGCACGCCGCGCTCCGCGGGCTCTCTTTGCTTCTACATTTATTATTGTTTATTATTGTTCCCGTTTTATCGGACAGTAATTTCCCCTTATTTGAACCGCATTGCACGAGCCGTGGGTCCCTACAAGCGGGTGAGGGCGGATAGGTAGATTTATGTTTCCGGTGAGCGCTGATGCCTTTTATGACGCGAAAGCCCTGCGCGGGGCGCAGGGCTTTCGCAGCGGAGGAGAGGAGTATGGATTAGTCCTGACTGTCGCGCTCCTTCACGGGGTTGCGGAAGAAGAGCTTATGGTCGATGTACTCCTGGGTGGCGATGAGGGTGGGCTTGGGAAGCTTCTCGTAGTAGCGGGATATTTCGATCTGCTCGCGGTTCTCGGAGATTTCCTCGAGGTTGTCGTTGAGCGAAGCGAATTCCTGGAGCTTTTTCTCAAGGTCGTGCTTCATCTCGCCGGCGATCTGGTTGGCGCGCTTGGCGATGATGCAAACGGTTTCATAGACGTTGCCGGTGTCTTCGGAGAGCTCAATCAGGTCGCGTGTGACGGTGTTGAGGGGGGCGTTTGTCTTCTTGTAGTCCATGAGTTTATCTTTCGTTGTAGATTTCGTTATTAATCAGTCCTTGACGTGGCGCCGTGCTATCTTGAAGATATTGTCGGCCTCGGCACGATTGGGGCTTTCGGGATAGTTGTTGATGAAGGAGTAGTATTCGTCGATGACTTCGCGGAAGCGGTCTTCCTTGCGTGAGTCGATGCTCTGGTCGGCCTCCTGATAGCGCGCTTTGAGCACGAGGAGCTCAAGGTCTTCCTTGTACTTGGAGTAGGGGTAGTCCTTGATGGCGTTTTTCGCTACAATGACGGCGCTCTCGTAGTTGTTACCGAGGTAGTTTCCGAGGTTGTAGTAGAGCTGTGCGTTCTGGAGCTGCTTGAGGGTGAGCTTGTCCTGAAGCTCGAAGATGGCGCTCTGTGCTACGTTGACCCTGTCGCTGCGGGGGAAGTAGTCGAGGAAACCCTGCAGCTCCTGGATGGCGGTGATGGTGCCGGTCTGGTCGAGCTGCGGCTCGGGCGAGTCGAGATAGTAGCCGTAGCCGCAGTAGAAGCGTGCGAGCTCGGCGAACTTGCCTTTGGGGTAGCGCTGGTAGTAGGTGCGGAAGAAGGGACCGGCCGAGACGTAGTCCTTGTTCTCGTAGTGGCTGAGGCCGAGGAGGTAGAGCGACTCTTCGGCTTTGTCGGAGCCTTTGAAGACGGTGATGCACTCGTTGAGGAGGGTTGCCGCCTGGACGTAGCGCTTGGCTTCGAATGCGCGCTTGGCGTAGTCGAACTTGTAGTCGTAGTCGTTGCTCTTCTGGGCGCGCTGGTATTCGCCGCAGGAGCACGTCAGTAAAGCTATGATAATTAGCAGTATGTAGTTTCGCATTCGCAAGGTCACAGTTTTGAGTCTACAAAGTTAAGCATTATTTGCGACAAAGGTGGCGCCTTTGTGTTAAAAAGCGCCACCTTTAACGTTATTTTAGTGTAAAATGCTGCTGATTACTGCTGATGTGCGGGACGGAGCAGGTCATTGACCACCTTGACGGGGTTGAAGGTTGAGGCGGGCACTTCGACGAAGACGGTGTTCCAGTCGCTCATGGCGCCGTTCCAGAGGCCGGGGAGCTCCAGGGCGCGCAGCTCGCGTCCTTCGTAGCTCTTGGAGGAAATGAAGCCGGTGTCGGGGTCGACGAAGTCGGGCAGGTCGTAGCGGTCGCCGTCGAGGTCGCGGATGTAGCAGACGAGGTCGACGGGGTTGAAGTGGGTGGCTTCGGCCATCATGGCTGCGGCCTCGGGGTCGGCGGTGTTGATCTGCGTGCTTTCGAGAATCTGGGGCGAAGCGGAGCCGTCGGGGTTGTAGGCCAGGTAGGGGCCGCCGCCGGGTTCGCCCTCGTTGCGGACCATGCCGCATACGCGCAGGGGACGGTCGAGCTTGGCGAGCATGAAGTCAGGGTCGGCGGCTTCCAGCTCGGGAGCCGTGATGCAGAGGGTCTCCTGCATGAAGTCGGCAATCTCGGCGAGGTCGGCGGGGTCGTAGTCGCCCTCGGTGAGCATGCGGACGTAGTTTTCGATGTCGTCGTGGACCTGCATGAGCACTCCGCCGAGCACTTTCTTGTAGTGCAGGGTGTCGGCGCGGCGTGCCTCGGGCACCACGTTGTCGATGTTCTTGATGAATACCACCGTGGCGTCAAGCTCGTTGAGGTTGCGGATGAGTGCGCCGTGGCCGCCGGGACGGAAGACAATATCGCCGGCGCTGTTGCGGAAAGGCGTGCCGTCAAGGTTGGCGGCGGGGGTGTCGGTGCTGGGCTTCTGCTCGCTCAGGCTCACGTTGATTTTCACGCCGGTGGCTGCCTCGACGGCCGGAACGGCCTCGGCGAGCTTGGCGTCGAAGAGCTTGTGGTGGTCGGCCGAGACGGTGAAGTGGATGTCGACACGACCGTCGGCGGTGACGGTCTGGACGCCCTCGTGGAGTTGCTCCTCAAGCGATGTACGCGTGGTGCCGTCGGGGTAGCGGTGGAAGGTGAGGAGGGCCTTAGGGAGGGCACCGTAGTTCATGCCTTCCGGGGAGATGATGGCTTTGACGATGTCGCGGTGGCGGCCTTCGGCCTTGAGCTGCGCTGCGTCGGCGCCGAAGAGGCGGAGGGCGGCTGCGTTCAGTTCGGCGAGGAAGGGGAGGCGGTCAAGGCCGTCGACGAGGGCGGCTACTGGGCTTCCGGCGGGAGCTGTCTGCGTGTCGCCGTCGGCAAATGCGAAAAGGGTCTTGAACATGCGCGAAGCGGCGCCGCTGGCGGGAACGAACTTGGCGGCGCGTCCGCCTTCTTTCAGGAAGAGGTTCCAGCGGGCGACGGCGCTGTCCTGCTCGGTCTGGTCGAGCACGTGGATGCCTGCGCCGGGGCGGGCGGAGCCGAGCAGGGTGAGGTAGGGAAATCCTGTGCTGAATCGCTTCATCTGAGCCTCGAACTGTTCGGTGGAAATGCCGCGTGCGGCGAGGCTCTCAAGATCTTTTTCGTTAAGCATTGGAAGTGGTATTTAGGTTATTGTTTCCGGATTCGTTTGATAAGGTTGTAGGCCGGGACTATGCCGCTTTCGCCGGCCTTGCTGAGGTCGGCGATGCCGGCATGGCTGTTGCCGAGTTTGAGGTAAATGTATCCGCGGTTGTAGTACGCCTCGCCCATGTCGGGCTTCAGTTCGATGGCGCGGGTGTAGGCGGCGATGGCCGATGTGTAGTCCTGATTCTCCAGCAGGAGGTTGCCCTTGTTGTACCAGGCTACGGCTGTCAGGGGGCTGAGCTCGAGGCCTTTGTCGACGTCGGCCATGATTTCGGCCATGGTGGCGTCGGCCACCTGCAGGCGCGTGGCGGCATCTACGCCCGGCTCGGGGTTGTCGCGGTCGACCTGCAGCTTGCGGTAGCGGGCCTGGGCCCGGAGCCAGTAGGCCGGGGCAAAGTCGGGCATGAGTGCTATGGCTCGCGTGGCGTCGTCGATGGCTCCCTGGTAATTGCGCGTGGTGACGAAGTCGAGGGCCCGGCCTATGTAGTCGACGGCGCGGGGCTGATGGGTGGCGAGCAGCGAGTTGTAGTATTCGATTGACTCGAAGTGGCGCTTCACTATGTCTTCGTCGAGGGCCGGCTGGCGGCTGGTGACGACGACGGTGCGGCGCAGGGCGCGCGTGGCGTTGAGGTCGTCGATTTCCTTTATATAATATGTGTTGCTGCGCAGCTCGGAGGGCGAGGAGTAGAAGCCGAGTTCCATCATGGGCTCGACCTCGATGGCTACGTTGCGGTCCTGGACGCGCCCGCGTATGGCGCTGTTGTTGTATTGCTCGGCGATTTCGGCGTTGTCGTCGACGGTGAGGAGCGAGGCGAAGCGGCGCGACACCAGCTCTTCGGGCACGTCGGCCGAGGCCACGGCCTTGCCGTCGGCTCCGGCTTCGGAGGGCTTGGCGTTTTTGGCGAGCTGCTTGGCGCGCATGTAGGTGGCTTCGGCGCGCGATATCTGGCCGAGCGAACGCTCCAGATCGGAACGCAGCCAGAGGGCGTCGGGGAATTCCGGGAACGCCTCGGCCACGCGGTTGACGTCGGCGATGGCCTCGCGGTAGTTGCCCTTGGCGCGGTGTATCATGGCGCGCATGTACAGGGCGCGGTAGTTGTCGGGGTCGAGGCGGAGCACGGCGGAGAAGTCGCCGAGCGCGCGGTCGTTGGCGTTGACTTCGGCCAGCAGCAGGCCGCGGTTGAAGAGCGCCGTAGCGTTGGCCGGCTCCAGCTGGAGGGCATAGTCGTAGTCGGCCATCGCGCCGAAGTAGTCGTCGAGGGAGTAGCGGAGGTAGGCGCGGTTGATGTAAAGTCCGGCGAGCTTGGGCTGGAGTCGCACGGCCTCGTTCATGTCGGCGAGTGCGGCCTTGAGGTCGCCGCCACTGTGCATGGCGATGTCGGCGCGCATGATGTAGCCGTTGAGGGCGTTGGGGTTGAGCTCAAGGGCGCGCGAGATGTCGGCCGATGCGCCGGTGGTGTCGGCAGTGGCGAGCCTGAGCTGAGCGCGGCCCAGGTAAGCGTTGTCGTACTTCGGGTAGTAGCGGAGCAATTGGGAGAAGGTGGAGTCGGCGTCGGCATACTTTTCCGCACCCTGCTGAGCCATCGCCAGGTTGAAGATCAGGTTGCGGTTGCGCGGCAGCAGGTTTAGGGCGTGCTCGTAGTCGCCGATGGCGTCGGCGTCGTTGCCGCGGTTCTGCCGGGCTACGCCGCGCACCTCCCAGGCGTCGGTGATGAAGGGGTTGAGCTTGATTGCCTGCGAGGCGTCGGCTTCGGCGCCGGCATAGTCCTCGAGGTTGTACTTAGCCACGGCGCGCAGGAAGTAGGGCTCGGCGAGGTAGGGCTTGGCGTCGATGACGCGGTTGAAGTACTGTATGGAGAGCATATAGTCCTCGAAATAGAGGGCGTTGCGTCCCACGCGAAGCACCTGCTCGGTGTTGATCTGCGCATGGGCGCACAGCGACGCGGCCATCAGCACGAGGGCCGACAGCAGCTTTGGCAGCATAGTGGAGCAAGTGTGTCTCATTGCTTTTGCAAAAGTAAAAAATAATTGTTAATGAATTGGTATCCCCGCGGCATTTTATGAAAATATAACTTAGACGGTAGCATGTTTCGGGGCTAATATTTAACAATATGACTTATAGATGTATTTTGTATGACAATGTGGTGACAAAAATAGGGGGGGGTAAAAATGAACTATATTTGTAAAAAATTACACCGGGTGCGTCAAACGCCCAAAATATCAAAATAAAAGACACACAACATCAATGAAAAAGCTGACATTATTCTATCAGGCATCCATGGTGGTTTGCCTGATGTCAACGGCTGCCGCCTGCACTGACGAAGTGCCGCCAGTACCCGCCGACGAGCTGTACCTGCGCGGATTCGTCAAACAGTTCGGCGTTCCGGCTCAGGACCACACATTCAGTATGGCCGAGCCTGTGATGGCCGAGATTGACATAAATGTAGCCATGGACGGCACGGCCACATTTTATACTGACGCTCCGAACGCACCGGGCAGCTTCATCCTGGGCCGCACGGATGTAAGCCGCGGCCGTGGCAGCATGAAGTTTGACATCGCCGACGGCTCGGACCGTGTGTACGTACGCGTGGAGCGCAACGACGGCAGCGTGGAGTACAGCGGCTATGCATATGTAAACGACGGAAAGCTGAGTGTAGGAACGGGCGGCTCGCGCGCTTCGGAATCATGCCCGGTGACAGCAGCACCGCTTGATTATAAAGTGGGCAGGGTGAAAGAGAGAAACCTCAAGGCGGTGCTGCCCTATGTCGGAGACAAGACGACGACGTGGGAAAGGCTTCTTGAAATTTTGGGCCATGATAATCTTGATCCTGTAGACCAGAAAGAGGAGGTAAGCGTGCCGCGTCTTTATTATCTTAAGGATTATGATTATAGTATTAAAACTCCGGAGTTCAGTAATCTCGACATTATTCCAATTGTGTATTCCTATATAAATACAGATGGTAGTGAAGAACGCGGTATATTCAACAACCAGTCGGACTTCGACACGGAAAGCGGAGGTGTCAAGGAAGATAATGTGACGAAGTATTTCTTCAAGAACCAAATTCTTGACCCGGATGTAACAATGTCGGTGCGCGACGAAGGCGAGGTGACGATGGACCTTATGTGGCGAACGATGGAGGGCGATACTTATTGGGGCTACTATTATTATAGCCCTGAGGAAGAGGCTGAATTCTATGCTGACCCTCTGAAGTTTTTTAACGAAGTTCCGAAATATGTGGTGTTCCGCAGCAATCAGAAGGACAGCGAGCACAGTCTGAGTGGCAACAACTCCATTCTTGAGATAAAGCATTGCACAAACTGGAGCTCGCACCCGGACAGTAAAAATCCTGACATGAACCATGAAGGCGATCATGTCATGAGTGACTGGGAGAATCTTGAAAGTAATACTGCCAAAACCATATCTACACAGATTAAGTATTTCCGTCCATGTGTATTGCGGAGCACACGTGCCCGGCTTGTGTACTTCGGTCCGCAGGGCAACAATACTCAGGGCAGTTACATATTTCCGAAAGGCACCCGCATAGGTTTCTTTTACGGACGTGTGAACGATCAGAACAAGTTCTACTTCGGCAACGCCAGCATGAATTATTATCTGTTCCATTACCATATTTATCCTATGGGTGAATTCAAAGCTACTGAAACGCCGGATAACTACAGCATCTTTGCAGCCAAATACCGTTACGACGGCAGCAATTATGTGGGCTTTGAGGAAGGCGGAGGCGACAACGACCTGAATGACATCGTGTTCCGCATCCACAATACGTGGCCGCCGGAGACTGATCTGACGCCTGACGACCTGCCAAGCGCCCAGCCTAAGGAGTGGATAATAGCCTGCGAGGACCTCGGAAATACAGAGGACTACGACTTCAACGACATCGTGCTCAAGGTGAGCCATGTGTCGGGCGAGAATCTCGTGGCAATCACGCCTCTGGCCTGCGGCGGCGTACTGGACAGCTATGTGTACTTCGGCGGCGACCAGACCGACAATCTGCTCGGCGAGATCCACGACATGCTGGGCGTGGCGCGCGAACAGATGGCAGGCGTGGGCAACGGACATCCCGACATTGACATGAGCAAGGTGCCTACACTGAGCCGTACGGTTGATGCCGCGTGGCTCATGAGTGAGAATTTCGGCGATTTCCACATCTTCACCCAGCAGCCTGGCGAGAGGGACATCACCAAGGGCGTATGGATTGAAAAAGAGACAAGCCAGGAGGGCTCGGAATTCCGCGCTCCGCAGATACTGCTGCTGCCTGACGACTGGCGCTGGCCTCTCGAACGACTGAACATCACCAATACCTATCCCGACTTCAAGGGGTGGATTGGCAAGCCGGCCGACCATCACGACTGGACGACGGTGGGCTCGCACAACCATCATCTCCTCTACGAGCGCCGCGACTGACGGAAAAACAATCCGGGGCATGTGGGTGTTATTTTTTCATGAATACACTTCAAACTGTTTATTTATGAAAAAACTATTGCTCACATGCCTCATCGCATTTGCCTGTGCTACGGGCGCGATGGCTCAGCGCACGGAAGTGACCGTGGGCTACGGCGGCTACACACAGATGGACGCAAGCGACTGTCATGACGGATGGCACAACGTGAAAAACGCCTGGGGCGCCCTTACGGCGGGCGTCAATTTCCGTCTTGCCCGTAATTTCTGGGTGGGACCGAGCTACACATTCTCGAGCACGAACACCAAGGGCGGTCCGCATCGTTCGCACATCGCCTACCACGTGCTGCTTGCCAACGGCAAATACAACTACTACAGCAACCGCACGGTGACTCTGTACGGGCATCTCGGTCTGGGTGTCATCATCAGCTACATGCAGCCTTACGGGGGCGACAGCTACAACAGCACCTATTTCGGCATGCAGATTTCGCCCATAGGGGCTCAGGCGGCGGTGTCGCGCAATGTGTCGCTGTACGGCGAACTGGGCTACGGCGCGCAAGGCCTGCTGCAGGTAGGCGTCAGAGTTTCACTCTGAGGTTTAATGGTTTAAGGTTTAGGGTTTAAGGTTTAGATAATACTTTTATTGGTATTATCTAAGCCTTAGACCTTTTACTTTAGACCCGATATCTTCAGGTGATGACGAGCGTGCGAGGACGCGGCCGTCGGCGTCGAGCAGGTAGATACCGGGCGTGAACTCCGGACTGTAGATGCCGAGGGAGTAGACGCCGTCGGTGTCGAGTGCCACGTCCCAGCCCTCCGGCACTTCGGCCTGTGCGCGGGGCCACAATTCCTCGTCGCCCTCGGCGAATACGGCGAGGGCAGACAGCCCGTCCGGACGAACCGCGGCGAGCGCGAGAAGCGCGCGCCGGCAGTCGTCGCACTCGGGGTCGAAGAGCACAAGAAGCAGGGGTGCGCCGCGCCGGTCGGAGAGGCGTGCCGTGCTGCCGTCGGGCGTGAGCATGGCGAAGTCGGCCGCCGGGGTGCCTGGAGCGTTCAGGGCCATCTCGCGGGCCATGTAGGCGCGGCGCAGGCTGTCGGCCTCGCAGACGTCGGAGGGGGAGGCACCGCGGGCGCTCAGGGCGCCCGCGGCGGCAAGAAGAATAACGGCGAGAATGCGGGCTACGGACATCATAATCCGCGTATGCCCATCACCTGACGCAGTTCGGCCAGGGTGGCGGCGGCGCGCTCGCGGGCACGCTCAGCGCCGAGGGTGACGACGCGGTGGAGGTAGGCCTCGTCGTTGATGATGTCCTGCACGCGCTCGCGTATGGGAGTGGTGACGGCCAGAATGTCCTCGGCAAGCTGTTTCTTGAGGTCGCCGTAGCGAATGGAGCAGTCGGCGTAGGCGTCGCGGAAGTGCTTCACCACGTCGGGTGTGCTGGTGAGCTCGAGCAGCGAGAAGAGGTTGGCTACGGGCTCCGTCATGGGCGAGTTCGGCTCCTTGGGGCCTTCGTCCGTGGTGGCGCGCATCACTTTCTTGCGGAGCACCTTGGGGTCGTCGACAAGGTAGATGCAGTTACCCTCGCTCTTACCCATCTTGCCGCTGCCGTCGAGTCCGGGCACCTTGACGGGTTTGCCGTCGAAGTCGAAGTTGTACGGTTCGGGGAAGATTTCGGTGTTGTAGAACGAGTTGATGCGGCGGGCGAAGCGTCGTGTCAGCTCCAGGTGCTGCTCCTGGTCCTTGCCCACGGGCACCTTGGTGGCCTTCTGAATGAGGATGTCGACGGCCATGAGCGTGGGGTAGGTGAGCAGTCCGGCGTTGACGCGCTTGTTGGTGCCGGCGCCGATGATTTCCTTCTCGAAAGCTTCGTCGCTGTCCTCGCCGGCTTCGGGCGCCTTGAGGCCGAGGGCCTTGCGGGCCTTGTCCTTGAAAGAGGTGGTGCGCATGAGTTCGCCGATGCCTACGTGCATGTTGAGCAGGAGGTACATTTCGGCTACTTCGGGGACGGAACTCTGTATGAAAATCGTCGATTTCTCGGGGTCGATGCCGGCGGCGAGGTACTCGGCCAGAATGTGCTTCACGTTGGCGTGCAGCTGCTCGGGGTCGGGATTGGTGGTGAGGGCGTGCAGGTCGGCGATGAAGAAATTGCAGTCGTAATCGTCCTGCAGAGCCACGAATTTGCGAAGGGCACCGTAGTAGTTGCCCAGATGTAGATTGCCGGTGGAACGTATTCCACTCAGCACGATTTCTTTTTTGTCTGCCATTGGTTTGGTTGTTTTGGCGCAAAAATACAAAAAACGCGGCTTATCTGCAAATCCGCGTTTATTGGCGTTGCTTAACATATTTTAACGGGGGGGGGAATTCAGATTCGGAGTTCCATCCGGGTTCTTTTGCAGATGGAAAAATAAGTGAGAAAATAGCGATAAGTGCCGCAGATGCAGATTCTGTTTCTTCCGGGAATGTACTTCGCTATGCATGGATTGATCTGGGCTTTTTGATAGGTTGTAACAGTCAAATGTCTGAGAAAATGACGAATTTAGAAAATCGTTATAAGCAGATAAATCAATTAATGTCCAATTCTTCAAATGATACGGAATTGGCTAAATACAATCAGGAACTAAGTGCTGTTATTGATGAAATCAACAATTTTAATAATAATGAGGTGTGGAACTATTGTATAGATCCGTCAATAGAATTAGGGTATATTCCTATTGGAAGCTATAGAATTGATTATTCTAAAGATAATGCGATAGGCGATAAACTCAGGAATGCGCCGGATATAACCAGTCAAGTCTGCAATTTAATGAGAAAAAAAACACTGAGGCCATATACAAGTGATAAAATAGGCAAATCCGATCAGAAAATAGCTTATATAGACTATGGATTATTTTTTTAAGATTGTACTACTTTAGTAAGTTCTTTTCAAGAAATTATCGATCGTGATTATTCCCATAAATATGGATATGGTTCGGATGCACTGCCACTCCTTAATAAGTGTGCTGAGGAAAGCCAAGAGATAGTTATGAACTCTATCAAATCCAAGTATTTATCGTGGGGATATGATGGAATTATTTTGGTTTTTCCAAAAGATGTGCCGGCAGTCATATTGGAGGGGATGGACGATGTCACATATATTGCCAAACAGCAGTGTCTTCCGCGTGAAATTATTGAGGATCTCAACAAAAAATTGGAAAGGGTATGCTACGATTATTATCAAAAATACATTTATTAACGTTGTTTTGTGTTATGTCTGCATTGCTGGTTGATGCGCAGTTGCATGCCCAGAATGTCAATTCCGTCATAATCAATCAGGGAGGAAACGGCGAGTCAATCGTTTCGCCGTCAGGCGAGATATTTATTAATGGAATTTCGTCGAAAGAAGATATTGGCGGGGTAGAGATAAGCAAGGGCAAATACAGGGGCTATAAAAGCTATGACCTATATTTTACGAACTACAACAGCTTCATGGTTAGCGTGGTGTACTCTCTCCATGCCTATATGGACGGTTCGCTTGTGGAAATGACCGGTTCAATAGTGCTCCAGCCCAATGAATCGAAATTTACACGCGACAGCTATGCCGAACCGCATGATTTTAGGCTGAGTGCAAGGCGTCTGAGCGCAGATAACGGGTCTGCGCAGCCGTCGCAGTCCGTAGCCCGACCGGCGCCGCAGCAGGAAAGCCTTGACGGCGTGCTGACTAAATGCGGCGGTTATTTCTACAAATATCCTGAACTTGTAGAGTGTGCTATCCGCGACATAAGAGCTTTTATTAATAACCTCAACCGTAAAAAGGTGTACGGCAGGAGCAACTGGAGGCTGTCTACACCGACTGAGGCAAATCTCGCAGGTGTGCCTCACTGGCTTGATATAGGAACGTCAGAAACCAGAGAACGACTAAATGACCCTTACGACAAAAAATATCACTTCCTTATAGTATGCGAATAAACAGAATCTTTTCGATAATTTTGCTTGCTTTGTTCGCAGTCGTTCCGGCGGCCCAGCAGTCGGGCGGGAATTATGTCATCATCAGGCTGACGCCTTCGTATGCAAATGTAGAGATTGACTCTGCCCGCTGTCGTGCGGTCGACGGCGTGGCTCAGTGTCTGCTGTCACCGGGAACGCATTCATTCCGGATTTCTGCTCCTGATTTTAAAACGGAGGAAGGAACTTTTGAGATTTCGCCGTCGTTCCGAACTGAATTGAATGTAAAGCTAAAATCCTATAATGCGTTGCTCCGTATCAGCGCGCAGGACAAGGATGTGGTGTTAAGTATTGACGAAAAAATAATAGAAGGCCCGGACTGGGAAAATTACGTCGCTCCCGGAACCCACATGGTGCGGGCGACAAAAGATAATTGTCAGCCGTTCGAGCAGGTTGTCAATATCGAGGCTGGCGGCAGCTCGACAGTCATTATCCCCGAGTTGAAAAAGGCGAAGGGCAGCATCAATGTAGCAATGATGCCCGTGGATGCCGAGGTTTATATCGACGGCGCCTACAAAGGTCTTACTCCGATGGTAATCAACGACCTGGATGTCGGGAAATATAAGATTGAGATAAAGAAAAAACATTACGATTCCTTATCAAGGACGGTGCGCGTGAAAGAGGGGAGACAGACCAATATGAGTGGAAGCCTTGTAGGCTATACCCTCGTGGATCTCGGATTGAGCGTTTTGTGGGCGACTGCCAATGTCGGAGCTTCTGACCCGACTTCAGAAGGAGATAAAGTATGCTGGGGCGCACTCTTCCCCGATGAAAAAAACAGCAGGCAGATAGGATACAACATGATTGGTCAGGGATTGGTGTACGGTCAGTTTTTATCATGGGACAATGATTGCGCGCACAAGAGGTGGGGCGATGACTACCGGATGCCGACCATGTCCGAAGTCCGGGAGTTGATATATAAATGCAAATGGACGTATGAATCGGTTAACAATGTACCCGTTGCCCGAGCCACAGGTACGAATGGCAATTCCATAATATTCCCTTTAGGCGCCTATTGGACGCGTGAAAGGAATCCTGAATGGAGCGATTCCAAACTTTGCGCCTATGATTTTGAAATATACCAAAAAGGGGACGGGACACCTAATATAAAATCGTCATATTATGGCGATTCGTATTCCACGCCGCCACACATTAACAGTCATTTCATGGTTCGTCCCGTAATGAGCAAACCGAAATAGCAGAGTGCGCCTGTCAGTGCAGCAGGTCGTCGAGGCGGCAGGTGAGGTTGAGCATGAAGGTGGTGGCGCCGGTGTGGGGCTGCGCGAAGGCGACGCCGACGGCGAAGCTGCGGACGTTGATGCCGCCGCAGAGCGAGAAGCCGGAGAGGAAGCTGCGCGAGTAGGTGCTCATGTCGGTGCGCGTCTTGTAGTTGTAGCCGAGGCCGATGTAGTAGTTGGGCGAGGCTATGATGTCGGCGCCGAACACGAGGTGGCGGAAGAGGTTGCTTTTGAACGAGTCCTTCATCTCCGGCTCGGAAGTGCCGTCGCCTGCGTCGAGGTAGGGCAACTTCCACTTGGTGAGGTTCCAGGCCGTGACGCTGAAGCGCACGGGGAAGGAGCCGAAGCTCTGCGACCAGCCCAGACGCACGTCCAGCGGCAGGCGGTCGTAGCTGTGGTTGAAGCGCTTGACCTGGCCTCCGAGGTTGGCTATTACCATAGATAGCGACAGGTCGCGCTCTTCGTCGTAGTAGTTGACGCCGAGGTCGGTACTGATGGCGAAAGCGGAGTAGTCGGCATAGGCGCTGTACAGGCCGCGGAGGGTGATGCCGCCTCGCCAGCGTCCGTAGATGTCGCGGGAGTAGGTGGCGCCGAAGGCGACGTCCTTGGGCGAGAATTCGCCCACGACGGAGCCGTCGGGCAGCGTTTCCTTCATGTTCCCGTAGCCGAAATAGCGTACGGACGCGCTCCATGCGCCGTGGTCGCCCGCGGAGTGCGCGTAGCGCAGGCCGGCGAAGTTGCTGCCGCCTATGTAGTGCATGTAGTTCAGACCAATCTGTCCGGTCATCTCGGGGCCGAGCAGCGCAGGGTTGCAGTCGGTGCTCATGAGGTCGTCGTCGACCAGCGAGATGTTGACGCCGCCGAGGCCGTAGATTTTGGACGACGAGCTGATATTCAGGAAAGTATAGGCCGACGACGCGTCCTGAGCGACGGCCGCCGGCACTCCTGCCAGGGCGCACAGCAGCGCGCCCGCGATATGTCTCGTTATCTTACGCACACACTAAAAACGAAAGTGTGGCCTATTTATTGCGTCAGTCCTTGTTGAAAAGGCTTTTTATGGAACCGATGGACGAGAGCACGGAGGATGCCTCGTAGGGGATGTAGACAGTCTTGTTGTCCTGTCCGGAAGTCATTTCCTTCAGCGTCTCGATGTACTTCATCGCCAGCATGTAGGTGGCGGGGTCGGTGCGGGTGTCGCTTACGGCCTGCGCCACGCGGAGGATGGCGTCGGCCTCGGCCTGGGCGTTGAGGATGATGGCCTGAGCCTCGCCCTCGGCGCGCAGAATCTCCGACTGCTTGATGGCTTCGGCCTCGTTGATCTTGGATGCTTTCTCACCCTCGGAGCGCAGTATGAGCGAGCGCTTTTCGCCCTCGGCGTTCAGAATCTCGGCGCGGCGGTTGCGCTCGGCCTGCATCTGCTTCTCCATGGCTACGCGCACGCTCTCAGGGGGCGTGATGTCCTGGAGCTCGACGCGGTTCACCTTGACGCCCCACTTGTTGGTAGCGTCGTCGAGGATGGTCTGTAGGCGCGAGTTGATGGTGTCGCGCGAGGTGAGGGTCTCGTCCAGTTCAAGCTCGCCGATGACGTTTCGGAGCGATGTCTGCGTGAGCTTCTCGATGGCGTTGGGCAGGTTGTCAATCTCGTAGACGGCTTTCTTGGGGTCGACGATCTGGAAGTAGAGCAGGGCGTTGATCTCGGTGGTGACGTTGTCGCGGGTGATGACCTGCTGCGAGGGGAAATCGTAAACCTGCTCGCGGAGGTCGATGACCGGAGAGGACGTCATGCGCACGTAGACGCGGCCGCCGACGCCGGTCTCGATACGGCGGGTGAATATGGTCTTGGGTTTGTCGATGAACGGGATGATGAAGTTGAGTCCCGGGCCGAGCACGCTGTGGAAGCGGCCGAGGCGCTCGATGACGCACGTTTCGGACTGCGGAACGACGCGGACGCCGGCCGAGATGACCACGATGGCCAGCACTACGAGTGCCACGGCCAGAATCAGGGTAGGAGTTGCCATATTGTTGACGGTGTTAGATTGGTTCTACTGTGAGGATTATGCTGTCGTAGGAATGGATGCGCACGCGTTCGCCCACGCGGAAGCTGATGTCGGGATGGCGCGCCACGGCCTGCCAGTTGTCGCCGTCGGCCTTGACGCGTCCCATGCCGCCGGCCTCGATGCTTTTGATGACGGTAGCTTCCTTGCCTATCAGGGCGTCCATGCCCGTGCGCAGGCGGTTGCCGTCGCGCTCGGCGATGCGGTGGTGCAGGCGGCGGAAATAGGGCACCAGCACCACGTAGGCCACCATCGCCGTTACGGCCATAGTTGCAATCTGCACAGTGACGCCCGCGCCGCACAACGATGCCGCCAGAGCACCGGCGCATCCGATAGCGAGGCATAGCGTCCATACCATCTGTGTCATCACTTCGACAGTCACGAGCACCGCCGCGACTATCAGCCAAAGAATCCATGCTGTCATAGTGGCGTAAAGATAAGCAATTTTTTCGTATTGCAGCGGATTCTGCGGCAAAAAAAAGAAAAAATCACTCCATATGGCCTCCGGCCGAAGCTTTTACGGCTGCGATGGCGGCCAGAACCTCGGGCGTGAGGCGCGTGTGCCGTCCCGCCAGGCAGAAGGCGTTGAGCTCCATCGGCGTAAGCTCCACGGCGCCGCAGTCAGGAGGGATTGCCGGCGGCGTCGGTACCGCTGTCTTTGTCGGTGTCATAATAGATATATTTCAAGATGCGGGAATACTTGTTGAGCACGAGCAGTGCGGCGATGTAGACGGAGCCCAGCACGAAGAATCCGATGCCCGGAGGCCATGCGTCGCGGAAGCAGTGACCGCCGAGGTAGCAGAAGAACAGCAGCCACAGCGTCAGCTGTACGCCCACGCACATTGTACACCACCGCCGTGCCACGAAGCGCTGGTAGCTGATGCTCCAGACGGTGTAGGGCAGGCAGCACACGTTGATGAGCGCGAGGTCGCCGATGTGGTCGGGGAAGAGCAGGAGCGTGGCGAGGCTGACGCCGAAGTAGGCCATGCCCACCTCGCTCCAGTGGAAAATACCCATGAATGTGGAGGCGCGGGTGGCGAGTATGTCGTCGCAGCCGCCTTTCTGGAGCACGCCGCACACGTGGTCCTGGATGTGGGTGTGTACTCCGGCTGTCTTCTGCACGAGCATGAACGAGAGGGTGAGCCCTCCGATGTTGAACAGCGTCAGCAGCACGGTGTACCAGCGACCCTCCAGCCCGTGGGCGATGAACATATAGATGAAGACGGCGGCGAGGGCTATCCACACTCCGATGTCGCGCAGGCGCGTCATGACCTCGGCGAAGCGGTGGCGCCCCCAGTCGGGCTCCCGCGCTCCTGGCGCCGGCGCTGCGAGCAGGGCTGCGCCGGTCCAGGCGTCGGCGAATTCAGCCTGCGGCGCCTGTGCGGCATAGCCCTGCGTCATATAGCCGACGTTGCCGTCGGCAGTGCCGGTGACTATCACCATCGAGCCGTCGCGCATTGGCGCCACGAACGGCACCGGCAGCGCCGCTATGTGCCCTTTGTCGGGAAGACGCACGCCGCGGGTGCCGACGCCGTACTCCTGCATGAGCTTGCCCAGGCCATAGAGCGACCGGAAACTCATGCTCCGGAAGCGCGAGTCGCTGTACGCCTCGGTGTAAGGCACATGCAGCAGCCGCAGCCAGTCGGAGAAGAGAGTCATGGAATCAGTATTCGTCGGTGCGCGGCGCCATGCAGCGCTGCACGGTTTCCAGGAGCACCTGTCCGTCTATTTCGCCGGTGTGCCGCCATAGTTCCTTGCCGTTGCGGTAGATTATAAAGGTGGGCACACTTTCCACGCCGGCCTCTTCCGCCGCCTGCTGGTTCTTGTCGATGTCGAACTGATACACGCCGGCCATTCCGCCGAGGAGTTCCTTCACTTCGGCCACTACCGGCATCATGCGCTGGCAGTGGGGGCACCACGATGCGTAGAATTCCACCAGCATCGTTTCTGTTTTGTTGATAAAATCCTGATAGTCCATATTGCGTTAATGCTTTTGGACTATAAACACGCCGGGGCGCCCGGTGGTTGTGGCTGTATCTGTTAAAAAAGGTTCAGGGCACCGGCCACGACCCAGGTCATGTAGGCTACGTAGATGACAACGAACACGGAGCCCTCGCCGCGGGTGATGACGTTGTGACCTATTACGCGTCCGCTGAGCCAGAACAGCATGCTGACGCCGGTGAGCAGCAGCAGGTCGGGCAGACCTATGCCCGCAAAAGGCAGCTGGCGCACGGTGGCGGCGGCTCCGAGCACCATGAAGATGTTGAAGATATTGCTGCCGATGACATTGCCTACGGCTATGCCCGTGCGGCCTTTGAGCGCGGCCGTGACGGAGGTGGCGAGTTCGGGGAGGGATGTGCCCACGGCCACGACGGTGAGGCCGATTACAGCCTCGCTGATGCCCATGGCTGCCGCTATTGCCGCGGCACCGTCGACAAACTTGTCGCCGCCCCATATCAGGGCTGCCAGGCCCAGAACTGTCATTCCGATAGCTTTCCATACGGGCATCGGGGAAGCCTCGGGCGAGTCGGCATCTCCGCCGTTTTTGGCCGACGCAAAGACGTAACGCATGAACACTGCGAAGAAGAGCAGCAGAAGAATGCCGTCGACACGAGTCAGCACCGCGGCGGGCGCGCCGTCCAGCAGCGGTCCGCATCCCATGGCGAGGAGTACGAGCGACGACAGCACCACAAGCGGAATCTCGTTGGACATGAGGCTGCGGTCCACGGGCACGGGGCGGATGAGGGCCGTGATGCCGATTATCGCACAGATGTTGAAGATGTTACTGCCCACGATGTTGCCCACGGCCAGACCGGCGTTGCCGTTCAGGGAGCTGACGACACTGATGGTAAGCTCGGGCGCCGATGTGCCGAAACTGACAACAGTGAGGCCCACCACGAGGTCGCTCACTCCCATGCGGCGGGCTATGGCCGAGGCGCCGTCGGTAAGGGCCGACGCTCCCCACAGGATGAGCACCAGACCGATGACTACAAATGCGATGTCGAGCAGCATGGCTATCGGATGGCGTTAAGGAATTCGGCACGCAGCGAGGCGTCCTCGGCGAAGCGCCCTTCGTAATGGGTGGTGACGGTGGACGATTCCTGTTTTTCCACGCCTCGCATCTGCATGCACAGGTGGCGCGCACGGCACACCACCATTACGCCGGCGGCGCCGAGCTCGCGCTCCACCTCGCGGCAGAGCTGCGCCGTCAGGCGCTCCTGCACCTGGAGGCGGCGTGCCAGCACTTCGACGCAGCGAGCCAGTTTGCTCAGGCCTATTATCTTGCCCTGAGGCAGATAGCCCACGGAGATGGTGCCGAAGAACGGCAGCACATGGTGCTCGCACAGCGAGTAGAACTCGATGTCGCGCACCACTATCATCTGCGAGCCGTCGTGCGTGAACAGAGCCTGCTGCATCACTGCGGAGGGAGTGGTGCGGTAGCCTGATGTCAGATACCACAGCGCCTTGGCCGCACGGATAGGCGTCTTTACAAGGCCCTCGCGGCCGGTGTCTTCGCCGATCAGCTCTATTATGGCTTTGTAATGCTCGGCTATGAGGCTGATTCGTTGCTCGTCGCTAAGATTCTGATTCATTACTTATTCAGCATTGATATAGTCGCGTACGATGCGCAGCTGAGGTGACAGGGAGGGGAAGGCGTGGCGCATTTCTTCCAGCATGGCCTCGGCCTCGCCGCGCGACCGGAAGTCGCCTATGCGCACCCTCCAGTAGGGCGAGTTGAACTGCATGTAGCCGCGTAGCTCGGGGAAGCGCGACTCCATCAGGCGCTTGCGGTTCTGAGCCTCGCCGCGTGCCGTGCGCGGGTTGTTGTCGTCGAACACCTGTATGCGGTAGCCCACGCGTCCGCGGGGTGCGGTGCGCTGTTCGGTGGCCTCCTGCTCTGCGGCTTCGGTCTTGCGCAGACGTTCGTCCATGGCTGCCGGCTGCCGGATTATGATAGAGCCGGAGGCGTTCAGTCGCTCCAGAATGCCGGGCGCGGCGGCCGCGCTGTCAGTGTCGGCGGTGTCCTGAGCCGCGGCCGGTACGGTGCAGGCTAAGGCAAAAAGCAGTATGGCGAGGCTGTTTCTCATACGCGATAGTTTGTTTCAAAGCGCAAAGTTAAGAATTATTCGGCAAACGGAGGGTATTTTTTAGTTGATAGTTGATAGGGAATATGTAAGAGGGGCGCACGGAGGGTGAAACCGGGCGATTTCGATGCATCTTAAAACCAAATTGCGCGGGCGCTTGTTGTTGATTTTAAACTTTTGGCTATATTTGTACTCTAATCATAAAAAGAAAAGACGATGAAACATACGGCACTATACGCAGCTGCTGCGGCTGCAATCCTTTTCTGCTCCTGCAATGTGCTGCAGGGCGGCACAAAAACTTCCGGTTCGCAAGCCACGGCTACCACAGCCAACGATAACAAAGGCGCGACACAGCGCCAGCAGGGCGGCAAGGTAACGCCCACCGCTGTCAACGACGAGGCTCTCGCCGGAGAATGGACCATTGTGGGCGTCGGCAAGACTTCCATCACCGACCGCGAGGAGATGCCTTACATCACCTTCGACGACGGCAAAATTTATGCCTCCAACGGCTGCAACGTACTCAACGGCGGCTATGCCCTCAACAATGGGCGCTTGTCTTTCTCGCAGATGGCATCGACCATGCGCTATTGTCCCGATGTGCCTTTCGAGCACGACATAAATGTCGTGATTGCCGACGGCACATCCTATCCGGTGCGCATCGAACGTGTGGGGCATGAGTCGTACCTTTACCTACTCGACGGCGCCGGCCGCAAGCTCATGACAGCGCGCCGCCACAACATGGGATTCCTCAACGGCCAGTGGCTCGTCACGAGCATCGACGGCAATCCTGTGGACGACGAGGAATGCAATATCTTCTTCGACATCGCCGAAGGCAAGGTCCACGGCAACACGGGCTGCAACTACTTCAACGGCGACATCTACATCAACTCTGACCGCAGCAATGCCCTTGAGCTCAGCAATATGGGCGTGACGCGCATGGCATGCCCCAAGACGGCTCAGGAAACTGCCATGCTCGTGGCTCTCGAACAGACAGCCTCGGCCATACAGGGTTCCGACCGCCAGGTGATGCTGCTCGACAAGAACGGTAAGAAACTTATCACACTCAAACCATTTAATAAACCAAACGATTGACAGACATGTTGCGTAAAATCTTATTCGCTCTGGTGGCCGTGCTGACCATCTCGGTTGGTGCGCAGGCCGAAGGTACTATCAGCCTGAAGCAGGAAATAGAGGCTTTCAACAAGCAATGCCCCATGGCCGGCGACGGCTACACCATAGACAAGGCTTTCCTTACCGATAAGGACATGGAATTTCATATGACTATGGACTATCCCGCCTCGCAGGCTACCGCCATACAGAAAACTTTCGACCAGATGCGCCCTGCTCTGCTGAAAGAGTTTGTCGGCGATGCCGAATCGCGCCAATTGTTCAAAGCGGCTGCTGAGCAGGGTTATGGATTCAGTATGTGGATACACTGCAAGGCTGAGCCTCTCAATTTTGTCCGCCTGATATATACGGCACAGGAACTCAAAAGTGCGTTATAGGGTCTTGGAGTCTAAGGTCAATTTGAGGTCTAAGGCTTAGATAAAAGCGCCGGATGGCGGGTAAAGTTACCCATGCCATCCGGCGCTTTTATATTGGTATTATCTAAGCCTTAGACCCAAGACCCAAGACCAAAAAGACCTTAGTCCTTGATAAGGTCGTGGCCGGTCATCTCCTCAGGCTGGACGATGCCCATGATGTGGAGTATGCTGGGAGCCACGTCGGCAAGGCGTCCGTTCTCGGTGTGTGCCTTGGCATTGTCTGTGACGTAGACGAAAGGCACCGGGTTGAGCGAGTGTGCCGTGTTGGGGGTGCCGTCGGCGTTCTCGGCGTGGTCGGCGTTGCCGTGGTCGGCGATGATAATTGTCTCGTAGCCGTTGGCGATTGCGGCCTCTACTGTGTCGTGGAGGCAAACGTCGAGGGTTTCCACCGCTTTCTGAATTGCGGGATATATGCCGGTGTGGCCCACCATGTCGCCGTTGGCGTAGTTAACCACAATGAAGTCATACTTCTGCGAGTCGATGGCCTCGACCAGTTTTTCCTTAACCTCGGGAGCGCTCATCTCGGGCTTGAGATCGTAGGTCGCAACCTTGGGCGACGGAACGAGTATGCGGTCCTCGCCGTCGAAGGGCTTTTCGCGTCCGCCGTTGAAGAAGAACGTCACGTGGGCGTACTTTTCGGTCTCGGCTATGTGCAGCTGCTTTTTGCCCAGCTTGGAGAGATATTCGCCCAGAGTGTTGCCCACGTTCTCCTTGTCGAAGAGGATATAGACGCCCTTGAAGGATGCGTCGTAGGGCGTCATGCAGTAGTACTGGAGCCCCGGGATAGTGTGCATACCTTCCTCGGGCATGTCGTGCTGGGTAAGCACTACGGTCAGCTCCTTGGCGCGGTCGTTGCGGTAGTTGAAGAAGATTACCACGTCGCCCTCCTGGATGGTGCCGTCGACGTTGGCATTGTTGATGGGCTTGATGAATTCGTCGGTGACGTCCTCGTCGTAGCTCTCCTGCATGGCCTTGACCATGTCGGTGGCCTGTTTGCCCTCGCCTTTCACGAGCAGGTCGTAGGCCACCTTGACGCGATCCCAGCGCTTGTCGCGGTCCATGGCGTAGTAGCGGCCGATGATGCTGGCGATGGTGCCGGCGCTCTCGGCGCAGTGAGCCTGGAGTTGCTCTATGAAGCCCTTGCCGCTGCGGGGGTCGGTGTCGCGGCCGTCCATGAAGCAGTGCAGGAACACATTGTCGAGGCCGTAGTGCTTGGCGATGTCGCAGAGTGCGAAGATGTGTTCGAGCGACGAGTGTACGCCGCCGGTGCTGGTGAGGCCCATGAAGTGCATGCGCTTGCCCGTTGTCTTGGCGTACTCGAAGGCCTTCTTTACCATCGGATTGTCGAGGATGGTGCCGTCGGCAATGGCCTTGTTGATTTTCACGAGGTCCTGATATACGATGCGGCCTGCGCCGATGTTGAGGTGGCCTACCTCGGAGTTGCCCATCTGTCCGTCGGGCAGACCTACGTCCTCACCGCCGGCCTTGAGCTGCGAGTGGGGGTAGGTCGCCAGCAGGTGGTCCCAGTAGGGGGTGGGGGTGGAGTAGATGGCGTCGCTGTGGCTGTGGTTGCCTATGCCCCAGCCGTCGAGGATTATGAGAAGTGCTTTTTTAGCCATGATTTATATTGTTATTTGGTTTTACTTGAATTTTCTTCGTTGCGCCGTATGTCGTCAAGACGTTCCCGGCGGTAGCGTTCGCGGCGCTTGAGGTTGAAATGCAGCAGCACGATTACCGCGAGAGTTATGGCTATGATGCCGAAGTACATCAGCGGCGAGGTGCGTCCCGCGGCATACTCGGGGTAGCCTATGCCGGCCATTACGGCCAGATATACCGTCAGGATTATCGGCAGAACAATAGAACGTTTCAGTTTCATGTCCGGTTCATGTTGTCGGTGTCATCATGTGCCGTGGTGTCCGTGCGGAAAGCCGAATCCGCCGGGTCGAATCCGCCGGCCAGCAGGTGGCGGTAAAGCCGCAGGCAGGCGCGGGCGTCAAGCGCGGCGTAGGCACGCTGCGAGTCGGTGAGAGTGTCCGCCTCCCAGTTGGTGAGGCGCTGTTTCTTGGATATGCGTCGGCCGAACACTATGGCGTAGATCTTCTGCAGCGACGTGTCGGTGATGCAGTAATCTTTTGCGAGGCGCTGAAGCTCTACGAACCCTTGAGGCTCAATCGGTGTGCTGCGCCGCAGCACGCTGAAATCGTCATGTACCGACAGTCCCACCTTGGTGATGTCAGGGTTCTCCAGAAAGCGGCGCAGCGGCTCCGGGATACCGAGCCGGTTGAGGCGTATGAGGTAGTTGCGCGTGTCTGTCGACAGCTGAAGCAGGGCAACCTTGTTGACGCAACCTTTTTTGAACGAGGGCTTTGTCTCCGTGTCGAAGCCCACCGTCGTGTGCGCGTTAAGGTCGGCGAGCGCATCGGCGAGGCCCTGCGGCGTGTCCACGACAACGATGTCGCCCTCCGTCACCTCGGGCGGCATTTCCGCGATGGCCTGCTTGCTGATTGCGATGGAAAATGTACTCATTTTCATAACGTGCAAAGTTACGCATAATTCCCGATATCAGCGTAATGTTTGCCGAAAAACGTGTCAGAACGAGAGGCTTGTGCCCTTGGGTGTGACCGTGAGGGTCACTTCTGCCGACTGTATCACCGGCACGTTGTGGTCCACATGGCCTATGGGTACGTTGAAAGCCACGGGGTAGGTGTAGGGCGCTGTCATGTCGGCGATCATGCGCTCCATCGTCTCGTAGCTGTCGTTGGGACGGTAGCCTGTGAACTGGCCCACTATCAGGCCGCCGAGGCGGGGAAGCACGCCGCTGAGGCGCAGCTGATACATGATGCGTTCGATTTTGTAGATGGGCTCCTCCACGTCCTCGATGAAGAGGATGGTGCCGGGCTGAATCACGTCGTAGGGCGTATTGATGAGCTCGGCTATGACGGCGAGATTGCCGCCCAGGAGTCGTCCCGAGGCCTGTCCGCAGTGGTTGAGCGAGTCGGGGGCGAATTCATAGGCGGGACGGTAGCCGCGCAGCATGGCCAGGAATGTGGCGTTGTCCTCGTCGTCCGGACCCAGGGCTATGTGCTTGCACATGTTGCCGTGTATGCTCGCTATGCCCCGCGATGCCAGCAGGGCATGGAGAGCCGAGATGTCGGAGAAGCCTATGAGCCACTTGGGGTCGCGCTCCAGCGGCAGGGCCGAGAGGCTGTCGAGCAGATGGACGGCGCCGTAGCCTCCGCGCGAGCACAGGATGGCGCGCACGGTGCTGTCGGTGAGCGCGGCGCTGAGGTCGGCGAGGCGTGCCGAGTCCGAGGCGGCATACTGGCCGCACTTGCCCAGGGCCGACGGGAAGATGTCGACGCGGTAGCCCTGGCCGCGCAGGGTGTCGGCGGCGGCGTAGACGAGTGCGGAGTCGACGGGTCCGGAGGGCGACACGATGGCTATCCGGTCGCCGTCGCGCAGCGGAGCCGGAATTGTGGCTTTTGTATTTAGGTTCATGGCGCAGAGACTGCTGATGGTCGCGGCGACGATGGCTGCGACAGCTGATAATTTTTTCATTTTCGGATGTTGGGGAGGAATGTTTCGTAGAAGTGCCACAGAGCTATTGCCGTGCTTACGGCCACGTTCAGGCTGTGTTTTGTACCAAGCTGCGGAATTTCCAGGCATACGTCGCATGCGTCGACCACCGCCGGGTCCACGCCGTCCACTTCGTTGCCCGCCACGATGGCATAGCTGCGCGTCGGGTCCACGCGGAAGTCCTGAAGCTCTACGCTGCCCATCACCTGTTCCAGGCAGCACAGGCGGAAGCCGCGCCGGCGCAGACCGTCGATGGCCTCGGCCGTGGACAGGCAGTGATGCCACTCCACGGAGTCCTCGGCACCGAGGGCAGTCTTGTGCACCTCGGCTCCAGGCTCCACGGCCGATATGCCGCAGAGCCACACCTCGGCCACCGCGAAGCCGTCGCAGGTGCGTAGGATGGAACCTATGTTGTTGAGCGACCGCACATTGTCTACCACCACGGCCACGGGCATCTTGCTCGCGGAACGGAAGGCGGCGATGTCGGGCCGCGCCATGTCCAGGATAGTCTTCTTTCTCATAGCTCGGCGGCAACGCCTTTGAATTCGTACTCGCGCACATCGCCCCCGGCTGTGCGCAGACTCAGGAGCCCGCTGTGGGCCACTCCGGCTATTTCGGCGAGGAAGCGTTCGCCCGTGGCCGTGTCGCGGTACGGGTGCATGCCTTCGCGGTGCCACAGGCTCTGCATGTACAGCGCGTGCAGCTCGTCTACCTCCGGGTCTTCCTCGTAGATGTCCGTTTGCACGGCTACGGCGTCGGCCAGTTCCTGCATGAGCGATTCCAGCCCGTACTCGCGGCCGCTGATCTGCTTCATCGACACCGGATTCGGCGCATCGCTCGTGAATACCTCCTGATTGACGTTTATGCCCACGCCGAGGATAAAGCTCTCCAGCTCGGAGCCGCTGACGCAGCCCTCTATGAGTATGCCGCCCAGCTTGCGGTCGCCGTAATATATGTCGTTGGGCCATTTCAGGCTCAGCCGTTCCGGCTCGGGCAGATGGCGCGACAGCACGTCGAGCAGAGCCAGCGATGTGAGCATCGATAGCTCGAACTGCCGCGTGGCGCTCATGGCTGTGGGGCGCAGCATCTGGCTGTAGGTGAGGTTCTTCAGCGGTTCTGCTTCCCAGCTGTTGCCGCGCTGTCCGCGTCCGGCTGTCTGTGTGCGTGCGGCGATGACGTGTGCGTGCGGCACGGCTGCGCCTCGCTGTTTCATCACAGTGTTTGTCGACTCGCAAGAGTCAATCCATTCTATGCTTGCAGGTGTCATTATCTCGTTGATTTACAATGTCAATTGTTGAGAGTTACTATTCCGTTCGGCAAATTGTGGCAAATCCGTTCGGCAAATTGTGGCGATTTCGTTCGGCAAATTGTGGATTTGTCAGTCGCCGACGGTGAGGCGGCGCGTACGGTCGGGCAGCAGCTCGATGCGTACGCGCAGGACGCCGTCGGCCGGGAGCAGCTCCTCGGCGCGGTCGGGCCATTCTATAAGGCAGATGTTCGATGGGTCGTCAAGATAATCCTCGAAACCTATGTCCATAGCCTCGGCGGCGCTTTCGAGGCGGTAGAGGTCGAAGTGGAACACGTTGAGTCCCTGCGGCGTGCGGCCGTAGTCGTTGGCTATGGCGAAGCTGGGCGAGTTGGCCCCGTCGCTTCCGTCGGCGCCGAGGACGGCTACCATGCTGCGTATGAGCGTGGTCTTTCCTGCGCCCATCTCGCCGTCGAAGGTGACGATGCGCAGTCCATTTGTGGTGATTGTCGCTGCCAGGGCCTCGGCTACAGCCGGAACATCTTGCAATCCTGATATTATATATGTCTGTTCGGTCATTTCGGAGTCATGGTTATGAGGGGCACCAGCATTTCCTCCATGGAGATGCCTCCGTGCTGGAAGGTGCCCGTGTAGTATTGTACGTAATAGTTATAATTGTTGGGGTAGGCGAGGAAGTCATGGCCCAGGGCGAAGATGTAGGCCGTGGAGATGTTGGGTGCCGGCAGTCCTGCGCGCTTTGGGTTGCGTATCTCGTACACCCGCTTCTGGTCGTAGGCCAGATTGCGTCCCAGCTTGTAGCGCAGGTTGGTGTTGGTGTTGCGGTCGCCCACCACCTTGACGGGCTGCTCCACTCGAACGGTGCCGTGGTCGGTGGTGAGTACCACAGTGTGGCCGCGCTCGGCGATACGGCGGAAAAGCTCCAGCACGGGTGAGTGTCGGAACCACGACTCGGTGATGCTGCGGTAGGCGGCGTCGCTCTTTGCCAGCTCGCGTATCATCTTCGATTCCGTGCGCGCGTGCGAGAGCATGTCGATGAAATTGACTACAATCACGTTCAGGTCATTGTCCTCAAGGCGCGGGAAGTCGCGCAGCAGACGTTCGGCGCCGGCCGAGTCGTTCACCTTGTTGTAGGATATGCGCACCGGGCGGCGGAAACGCTCGAAGAGGGTCTGAAGCAGAGGCGACTCGTTGAGGTTCTTGCCTTCCTCCGACTCTTCGTCGACCCACAGGTCGGGAAACATTTCGGCTATCTTCAGTGGCATGAGGCCTGAGAATATGGCGTTGCGGGCATATTGCGTTGCGGTAGGCAGTATGGATGTGTACAGCTGCTCGTCGAAGCTGAAAATGTCGGCCAGCAGCGGCTTGACGCTCAGCCATTGATCGAGGCGGAAGTTGTCGATAAGAATCATGAACACCTTGCGCCCGTCGTCGAGCAGAGGCATCACGCGCCGCGGTATCAGCTCGGGGCTCATCAGCGGCCGTCCGGAAGCGTCGGGGTCGGCCGCCCAGTCCTCGTAGCGGCGGCGCATCCACTTGCCGAACTCCGTGTCGGCGTCGCGCCGCTGCAGGGCCAGCATCTCGTCCATGCCGGTGTTGGCCGAGGCCAGCTGCATGTCCCAGAACATCAGGCGACGGTACAGCGCGTACCAGTCGTCTATGGTGTCGGCGCGGCCTATGTCGTCGCTCAGCGCGGCGAACTCGCGGCGGTAGTCCACCGAGGTCTGCTCGTTTACGAGGCGTCCCGCGTCGAGTTGCTTCTTTATTGCCAGCAGAATCTGGTTGGGGTTGACGGGCTTTATCAGGTAGTCGGCAATTTTGCTGCCGAGCGCCTGGTCCATGATGTTCTCCTCCTCGCTTTTGGTAATCATTATCACGGGCAGCAGAGGCATGCGCTGCTTGATGGCCGCCAGGGCTTCCAGGCCCGAGATGCCCGGCATGTTCTCGTCCAGGATTATGAGGTCGTAGGGCGTGGCGTCGGCCATATCGAGCGCGTCGGCGCCGCTGCATGCGGTGTCCACTTCGTAGCCGCGGCTGCGGAGAAAGATTATGTGGGGCTTCAGGAGGTCTATCTCGTCGTCTGCCCAGAGTATTTTAGGATTGTTTGGCATGGCTTATTCAAGTAAGGGGTCGTCGCCTTCGCTGCCTTCGTCTGGCTCGGGGGCGGATGCGGGTAGGGTAGGTTTAGGTGCCGGCTGTGGTGCCGGTTTCGGCGCAGGAGTCGCAGGCTGCGGCTGTGGGGCGGCAGGAACCGCCGGGGCTGAAGGCTCCGTCAGGCCCGGCTCGTCCGACTTGTCCGACGGGTCTGACAGGTCTGACTTGTCCGACTCGTCCGACTCTTCTCCCGGCTCCGGCATCGGTTCCGCCTCCTCGGCCGCGGCGTCGGCTTCGTCGAGGGTTTCCACCGCTTCGGGCTGGAGCAGTCCGGCCTGCGCGTCCACGTAGTTCTGTTCGTCGAGGTAGCGGAAATACTCCTCGAAGCTGCGTCCCTCCTTCAGCAGCAGGTCGAAGTTGGCGGCCGAGATTACTACCGGCCGTACGCCTGCCGGCAGACGGAAGTCGGGCGACGCCGCCATCACGCGGCGGTAATGGTTCAGCTCGTTCATGTCGGCGAAGCCGCGTATCACGAGCAGCCCGAGGCGCCCGAAGTTCATGGGTTCAAGCTCGAAGTCCTTCACGACAAACGACCTGAAGTTGTGGCGCGCCACCTCGTACAGCAGCAGGTTGGACGACACGGAGTCGGTGGGGAACAGCATCACCAGCAGCTGCGCGCTGTCGGGGCTTAGCGTGAACTGTGCCGGGCCTTCCTGCGCCACGGCCGTGCTGTCGTTAGTCAGACGCATGTCCCATACCATGCCGCGCAGATTGCCGGCATCGGTCTGCAGCTGTCGTCCCTGGGCCATGCCTTTGAGCCACGCCGACGCTATGGGCGTGATGTCCGTGTCGGGGTAGCGGTTGAGCATGTCGCGCAGCGTGGCGTTGAATTCGTCGGCCTTCTTCTCGGGCACGTAGGCCAGGGCGTGCAGGAACATGAACTTCGGCATGATGGCGCTCAGCGGGTATTTGCTGTTCATCTCGCGGTAGGCGTCGTGAACGTCGCTGTTGCGGTTGTCGAAGTAGGCTTCGAGCGTGGCTTCGTAGAGCTGCTGCTGTCGGCTTTCCATGTTGCGCAGATTGTCGAGATAGGCGGGATCCTGCATGGCTACGCCGTAGGTCGATTCGGGGAAGTCGGCGAGTATGCGCTGCCGCCAGGCCTCCGCGTCGGCGTTCTCTTCGCGCCGTGCGTGCATCAGGTAGGTGTTGTAGTAGACGTCGAGCCGGTGCACGTTGTCGGGATAGTCGCGCAGCAGGCGCTCCCACTGTGTGCGCGCGGCGGGATAGTCCTCCAGGCGGTCCTTGAGGATGGCGCCCATGTTGTACAGGCCGTCCTGAATGATTTCGTGGCACACGGCGCGGGCCTCCTCGGTGGTGTCGGGAATCTGTCTGAGATAGTATTCCGGATTGTGCGGGTCGGAGGCGAGGCTGTCGGCAGTGGCTCTTTCGTCGTTGCCCGTGGCCGTTGAGTCGCCGTTTTCGGTGACCTCTTCGTCTGTGTCGTCACTTCCCGCATCCTCGAAGTCAGCGTTGCTGAACGTGTTTTTGTTGCGTCGGCGCCAGTCGTCCTCGAGCTTGCGCGAGCCCCATCGGCGCTGGAAGTCGGTGCGTCCCGCCTGCCGCGCGCTCTGGTTGTAGAAGTACCAGGAGTTGTCGGTGTTTATGTTGAATGAGTTCGGTGCGTTGGCCGCGCCGCCGGTATTGGTTTCTCCGCGCGATGCCACGTCGGCTTCATATTCGGCCAGTCGGGCTTCCTCCGCTTCTTTCTTCTCCTGCTCGATAAGGCGCTTTATGATGCCCTGCACCACCTCCAGGCGCTCCTCGGGTGTCATGGCCGAGAGCCGCAGCAGCGAGTCCTGGAGTTCTACGTTCTGGGCGTAGACGGCGAGCTCGTCGAGCACGTCGCTGCGCCGCTTCAGCGAGTCGTAGCCGGGATAGTTGCGCGGCAGCTGAGGCACGGCCTCCGAGTAGTGGGGCTGCGCCTTGTTGTACTGTCGCCGGTCGAAGTAGAGGCCGCCGAGGCGCAGCTGCGGCATGGCTTTGTCGATGCCTCCGCGGGTGCTTTTCTCCACCGCCGTCTCGTAGCTTGCTATGGCCTGCGCCGTGTCGCGGCGGCTCAGGTAGAGGTTGCCTATGGCGTAGTATATCTGGTCGAGATAGGGCTTGTTTCGGTCGTAGTGTGTCATGCGCCTTAGGGCCTTCACCTCGGGCATGATGTCCTGTCCGTCGTAGACCTCGCTCTGCTTGATGCGCGCGTTGAACTTCGTCCGATATGTGGCCGAAGGTGATGCGCCGGCTTTGGCGAATGCTTCGTAGGCTTCCTTGCGGCGACCGAGCCGTTGGAGCACCTGCCCGAGCAGGAAGCGCAGGCGTGTGCGCTGAGCCGCGCCGTCGGCGTCGTCGATGGCCTGCCGCAGCGGCTCTACGGCTTCTTCGAGCATCCCTCCGCGCAGCAGGCGGTCGGCGCGGGTGAATGCGTACAGCCCCCGCAGTTTTTTGTTTGTCAGCTGGTCGGGGCGTATGCGGTCGAGTATCAGTTCGGCATCATAGAGCCAGTCCAGGGCCACGTAGCACCGCGCCTGCCATATCTTGGCCTCCGTCACGGTGGTGGGCAGCCATGAGAAGTGGCGGCTTACGTAGAAGAAGGTGGACGCGGCGCCCAGAAAGTCGCCGTTGAAGTATTGGCTGCGGCCCATCATCATCCATGCGTTGTGCAGGAAGGGGTTGTACTCGTCGCGTTTCAGCCACGCCTGATAAGCGGGGTCGCCGCTTTTCCCGGGCTTTTTGCGCGGGCGCTTCTTGATGCTGCGCAGCTGTATGGCCTTCTGCCCTTTCTCTATGCTGCGGTCGAAGCTGCCCGAGGGCTGCGGCGCCTCCTTGTCGGCCTTCGCCTCGGCAGGGTGCATGAAGAGCAGGCGCGAGTAGTCGTCCTCGTAGTCCTGCTCCATTTTCTGGAGCGTCTCCTTGAAGTGCGTGTCGCCGTTGTAGTATATGTTGTAGCGCGTTATGAAGGCGTTGTAGTTGCGGCTGGCGGCTGTGTTTTTGCGTGTGGAGCAGGACGCCATGGCCACGAGGGCGCACAGCAACACTGCCGGCAGGCATATCTTACACAGTCCTTTCTTCATATATTTATTAAATATGTAACGTGCGCGAGCGAGCGATATTGCGCCCCGGCTCTGCGCGTTTGCAAATTTCGGCAAAAAATCCTACCTTTGCAAGCAATTCCACATTACTTAATCAAAGCAAATCTTGCGTATGAAAAAAATTACTCTTGTAGCTCTCTGCATGCTTGCCGTATGCGGAACGGCTGTTGCCGCACAACCTTCCAAGGCCGAGAAGGCCGCAAAATCAAAGCTGCACAGCGGCCCCGCACGTCTGCTCCCGCACAAGGCGGACGCCGAGAAGGCACCCTGGTGCCCCTTGAAACAGACCGACTACAGCTGGATGTATGAGGACGAATCCGCACCGCACGACGGCGAATGGGTAGAGGAGGACAGCTATGAGCTCACCTACACTCCCGCCGGTAAGGAAGCAACCAAGCGCACCACCACGCCCGACGGAGAGATCCTGCTTGAGGTGAATACCTACAATGCCGACAATATGCTCATATCCCGTGTCGTGAGCAAGTCGGAGGACGAGGGCGAGACTTTCGAGGAAACCGAGCGACTGACCCGCGAATACGACCCCATCCTTAAGAATGTCATCATCTCCAACATAGAGCAGAGCAACTACGGCGGCCAATGGTACGACGGCAACTGCTACAAGCGCATCATCACCCGCAATGCCGACGGCAACATCACCGAATGTGCCATCGCCGTGCTCTTTCAGGGCATCTATGATCCCACCCGCAAGCTCGTTACAGAGTATGGCGCCGACGGCAAGGCATGCAAGATAACACACTCGGTACTGAACTACGATTACGACACCGCCGAGTACTATTGGGAGACGGATATGGAGCTGACCGACATCGAGTGGGAGCGCACCGACGGCCAGATATGGAACGAGGAATACCTCACCTCCGGCGCCAACCGCATCAGCAAGGGTACGTTCAACAACGACGGAGTCATATCCGTGATGACCTTCACCTACGACGGCAACAACGTGGATGGCCGCGGTACCATGGACGACCCCGACGATGATTTCTACAACCTCATCGTCACCTACACTGAGCTGCCCAACGGCGGTTACAAGAACTACACACTCACCTACAATGACGCGGTCAGTGAGTCGGAGACGGAAACCGAGGAGTACGATGCCTTCGGCCTGCTCACGCTGCGCAAGGTGGAATGGACCAACTTCTCCTGGTCCGAGTTCTATGAATACACCGAGGGCGCTGTGCGCTACGACGACGTCACCGGCTATCCCGAGCAGTACACCGTCACCGACCGTGACCTCGACGAGGAAAGCGTCACCTACGGCGAAGCGATCTACCGCCTGAAGATGACCTTCGAGGGGCAGGCCGACCTCAGCGGCATAAACGACGCCGTGGCTGATGCCGACGCCGACGCCCCCGTGGAGTACTTCAACCTTCAGGGTATCCGTGTGCAGCATCCCGCCGCCGGTCAGCCCGTCATCCGCCGCCAGGGCAGCCGCGTGAGCAAAGTGGTGGTGAAATAAGAGCTGATTAGACAGTGAAATACAGAAAAATGCCTCCCCGGAGGCATTTTTTTTCGTTTTTTAGCCACGCAATCGAAATTTATAGTTAATTTTGACGGCGCGCCGTGTGCGCCAACCAAACAGTACCACATAATATGGAAATGAACGAACCCTCCCTGAGCGCCCCCGGCGCTGAGGAAATCCTCACCCCGGCACCCCGGACGGATGCCGCAGAAAATCCACAGCATGAGTCGGAAACCGGTCAGCCCGCTGCGGATGCCGACCCGGAAGCCGAGGCCGAAGAAGAAATGACCGAAGCCATCGAAGAGCACGACGGGCTCCAGCCTCACCGCGAACGCCCCTCCACGCCCGAAGAAGTGATAGCCGCCGCCTGCGAAGTTCTCGCCCGCGAAGCCTCGGAAATCAGCGGCGACGACGTCCGTCGCCTCCGTGCCGCCTGGAATCTGCTGAAACCCGCGGATGCTCCGGAAGCCGACGGCGAAGCCGCCCCCGAACCCGATGCCGAAGCCGTAGCCGCCGCAATGAAGCAGGAGGAGATGTTCGCCGCCATACTCGCCCAGATACGCGACAAAAAAGCCGCCTGGACCGCACAGCAGGATGCGCAGCGCGCCGCCAATCTCGAGCGCAAGAACGCCATCATCGGTGAAATCAACGCACTGGCCGAGGATACCGACAACGTGAACCGCACCTTCCCGCGCTACCGCGAGCTTCAGGACGAGTTCAACGCTCTGGGAGAGGTGGACCCCACGGAGGAAACCGCCGTGTGGAAGCGCTTCCAGGACGCCCGCGAGAAGTACAGCGACAACCTGAAAATCAACAAGGAACTGCGCGACTACGACTTCAAGAAGAATCTCGACAGCAAGATTCTTCTCCTTGAGGAAGCCGAGCGCCTGGCAGCCGAGGAAGACATCATCACGGCCTACCGCCGCCTCCAGGAACTTCACAACAAGTGGCGCCGCATCGGCCCCGTTGCGAAAGACATACGCGAGGAGATCTGGGACAAGTTCAAGGCCGCCAGCGTCACCGTCAACAAGCGCTATCAGGCTCATTTCGAGGAACGCAAGGCTGCCGAGGCTGAGGCCGAGGCGGCAAAGCTTGCCCTCTGCGAGCAGGCCGAGGCCATCGACATAGAGTCTCTCAACGGTTTCAACGCCTGGGAGAAGGCTACGGCCGCCATCCAGGAACTCCAGACCCGCTGGCGCGATATGGCCCATGCCGCACGCCGCACCGACCGCGAGCTCTTCGCCCGCTTCCGTTCGTGCTGCGACAGCTTCTTCGCCGCCAAGGCCGAGTATTTCAAGGCCACGCGCGAGCGCCTCGCCGCCAACCTCGCTGCCAAGACGGCCCTCGCCGATGAGGCCGAGGCCCTCAAGGACAGCGAGGAGTGGACCAAGGCCGGCAACCGCTTCGTCGAGATGCAGAAGGAATGGCGCACCATCGGTCCTGTTGCCAAGCGCTACAGCGACGCCCTCTGGACGCGCTTCATGGACGCTTGCAACCACTTCTTCGAGCGCAAGAAGAAGGTGGCCGGCGGCCGGCGCGACGAGGAGAACGCCAATCTCGCAGCCAAGCGCGCGCTTGTCGACAGGCTCAACGCCCTCGACCCCGAGACGCCCCGCGCCGAGCTGCTTGCCGCCATCAAGGAGATTCAGGACAGCTGGCAGACCATCGGCCACGTGCCTTTCCGCGAGAAAGACAAGGTGTACGACCTCTACCGCGCACGCCTCGACGAGCTGCGCGACGCCATCAACAGCGGACGCCGCCGCGAGCGCCGCGAGCAGTTTGCCGGAGCCGTAGCCCGCATGGAGGGCGACACCGCCGACCGCGAGCGCGACCGCATGGCCCGTGCTCTCGAGGCCAAGCGTGCCGAGCTGCGCACCCTCGAAAACAATCTCGGCTTCCTCTCCTCCAAGAGCAAGTCCGGCAACTCACTCATTCAGGATTTCGAGCGCAAGATCGAGCGTCTGCGCGCCGATATCGACGAGATGGTAGAAAAAATCAAGATGCTGCGCACGCAGGCATAACAAGCCTCCCGCGCAGTCGGTCATTAGCGCTGCGGCTGTCGTGGCCGCGGCGCTTCTGCACCTTTTACCGTTTGTACCTATAACCGTATTGCAATGGCTCGACATCTGACAAGTTACGGAAAATACATACCATGGCTTTTTGCCGCCGCCGATGTGGCGACGGTCAATCTCGTCTTCCTTGTCCTGTGCATCATGTATCCGCAGGAAGGGACGGCGCGGATGTGGCTCATTGTCGAGCTGGCCTTGCTGCCTGAACTGTGGTGGGGGTTGCGCCATAAGCCGCAGCGGGCGTTGCAGCTCGACGTAGTGGCCCGGCAGGCCCTCAGCGACGTGGCCCTCCACGCCCTGTTCCTGCTTGCGCTCATGTCGCTGACGGGCATGCAGCGTATGCCGCTGGGGGTTCTGGCGCTGTTCTACGCGATGCTGTTCGCCGCTTTCTTCGTGGCACGTCTGGCCTCGCGCGGCCTCCTCAAGAGCTATCGCCGCCACGGCCGCGGCTATGCCCGTGTCGTGATTGTGGGCGCCAACCCCATGGGCGAGCGCCTGGCAGCCGAAATGGCGCGCGATGCCGGCTTCGGCTTCCGTGTGCTCGGCCACTTCGACGAGGCGTGTCCTCCGGGATTCTCGGGCAGCTATCTCGGCCCTCTTGCGGGCCTGGAGGAGTTCATGCGCAAAAACTGCGTGCATCAGGTGTACTACTGCATGCCGAGCCCCAACGGCAGCGGCGGCATGGCCGCCGAGGTGCTCCGTGTCGCCGACGCCTGCGGCGCCGAGTTCTTCTTCGTGCCGCAGCTCTCGTGTTATGTGCAGCGCGGCATGGAGCTGGATACGGTAGGGGCGATGGCTGTTATGGGTGTCCGCGTCAATCCGCTTAATTCCAGGCTAAACCGGGGCATAAAGCGGGCGTTCGACATTGCCGTAAGCGGTCTTTTCCTGTGTGTCTACCCGCTGATATACATTCCCGTCGCCATCGCCATAAAGCGTTCTTCGCCGGGCCCGGTATATTTCTCTCAGGAGCGCACCGGCTACCACGGTCGCACGTTCCGCTGCCTCAAATTCCGCACCATGCGCAGCAGCGACGACGCCGACACCAGGCAGGCCACCGCCGGCGATCCGCGCGTGACGCGCATAGGCGCTTTCCTGCGCCGGGCCAGTATCGACGAGTTGCCGCAGTTCATCAACGTATGGCGGGGCGAGATGTCGGTGGTGGGGCCGAGGCCTCATATGCTGCGTCACACCGAGGACTACAGCCGCCTTATCTCGCAGTACATGACGCGCCACTCCGTGAAGCCCGGAATCACCGGCTGGGCGCAGGTCACGGGCTGGCGCGGGCCCACCGACCAGCTGTGGAAGATGGAACGCCGCGTCGAGGCCGATGTGTGGTACATCGAGCACTGGACCCTGCTGCTCGACCTCAAGATAATGGTGCGCACTGTCCTCAATGCCATCCGCGGCGAGGAAAACGCTGTATAAGTATAGCAAGCATGGTGAGCGCCTCGGCCAGCGGAATGGCGTACCACAGGCCCGACGCGCCGAATGTCGCGGGCAGCAGCACGAAGCCGGCCACCGGGAAGACTATGCCCCGCAGCAGGGTGTACAGGGTCGACGCCACCGCATTCTCCACGCTCTGATAGTAGCCTATGAAAGTGATATTTATGGCAAAGAACATCGCGCACATGCCGAACACGGGCAGCCCTGAGCATGCCATGCCGTAGGCCGCGGTGTCCGACGGCAGGAACACCCCCGCAAGCACCGACGCGCCGCGCCACATGCCCAGCGTCACCAGCACCCCGCACACGGCGGCCGTGCCGAGCGCTATGTGCAGTGCGGCCTGCACACGGTCGGGGCGCCCCGCGCCGTAGTTGTAGCTGATGATGGGCTGCGCCGACTGCGCCACTGCGTTGCTGATGCTGAACACCAGCGGGAACAGATAGCACGCTATGCTGAACGCCGCCACGCCGTCCTCGCCCAGATAGCGCAGATACATATAGTTGCCCGTCACCATCATCACGCCTATCGCCAGCTCGGCCAGGAAGGTAGCCATGCCCACGCGCGCCATGTTGGCGACGTTGCGCAGGGCGCCGGTGCGCACCTCGCGGCTGAATTTCAGCTTGTCGGAGAAGAAAAGGAAGTACACCAGCACCATGAGTCCGCCTACCGCGCACGACGCCGATGTTGCCATGGCGGCGCCGCCTATCCCCATGCCAAGCGGGAACACCATCAGCCAGTCCAGGAAGATATTGAGCACGGCGGCCACTATCTGCACCGTCATGGCATATTTGGGCGCGCCGTCCAGGCGCACCAGCATCATGCCCACGCACTGCACGTAGAGAAACATCAGCCCCGGCAGCAGCCACAGCAGATAATCACGTGCATACGGCTCCAGTCTTTCGCTGCATCCCATCAGCGACAGCAGCGGACCGGTGAACAGCAGCGACACCAGAATTACGCACGAGAAGATGACGGCGCCCGTCAGGAAGGCCTGTGTCATCACCGTACGGGCTGCCTGCACCTTGCCCTCGGCGAGGCGTATGCTCGCCACCACCGACGCGCCTATGCCGAACATCAGTCCCACGCCCGTACACAGCAGGAACACAGGAGCCACTATGTTGATGGCCGCGAGCGCGTCGCTGCCCACGCCGTGACCCACAAACATGCCGTCGCATATGTTCAGCGCCGAGTTGAAGAACATGCCCACCAGGGTAGGGAAGAACAGCGAACGGAAGAGCGCGCCCACGTGCCCGTTGCCGAAATCGAGTCTTTTCTTATCCATAACCGCTTACTTTACAATATAATAGATGCCGAACAAGCAACTGGTTTTACCCGGTCATCTTATCCGGCATGCGTCGATGCCCTCCGATGAGGATTACAAAACGTTCTTTCGGCGCTGCAAAGGTACGACTTTTATTTCATTCCCGCCAATATAATCTTCTCCTGCCGCACTATGCGGGTGAGGTCGAAGCCGTCGAGGAGCGAGGCCGCGGTGCAGGGCGCGGCATCCTCCCGCAGTCCCGCCAGCTGTGCCAGAAGGCCGATTATCTGCTCAGGCGAATGGGTGCGGCGCAGGCTCTCCATGCCCAGCGACGCGTCGCGCTTGCTCAGGCGGCGTCCGTCGGGAGCGCACAGCAGCGGCACGTGGGCGAAGCGCGGCGGCTTGTAGCCAAGCAGCCCGTACAGGTATATCTGCTGCGCGGCCGAGAGCATCAGGTCGCATCCGCGCACCACTTCCGTCACGCCCATCAGCGCATCGTCCACCACCACGGCCAGCTGATAGGCCCACGCGCCGTCGGCGCGCCGCAGCACGAAGTCGCCGCACTGTCCCGCCAGGTTGTAGGCCTGCGGGCCGAATACGCCGTCCTCGAAGCATATCTCGCTGTCAGGAACATAGATGCGCGTGGAGTGCGGCACCGGCGGCTCGTCGCTCACGCAGGGCATCGAGGCGGGGCGGCAGGTGCCGGCATAAATCACGCGACCGTCGCTCTGGTGTGGCGCCTGCGTTGCCATGATGTCTGCGCGCCGGCACGTGCAGGGATAGGTCAGCCCCGTGGTGCGCAGGCGCTCCAGCGCCTCGGCGTACAGTTCCCCGCGCAGGCTCTGGCGGTACGGCCCGGCGTCGCCTGAGTCCGCGGTGCCTCCCTCGTCCCAGTCGAGGCCCAGCCAGCGCAGGTCGTCCTCTATCTGCAGGGCGTACTCCGTGCGCGAGCGCTGCGGGTCGAGGTCCTCTATGCGCAGCAGCCAGCTGCCTCCGCGGCTGCGCGTCGAGAGCCACGAGATCAGCGCCGAGAACACGTTGCCCAGGTGCATGCGCCCCGTGGGCGACGGCGCGAATCTGCCCTTTACCGGCCGTGTCAGTCCCATGTGTAGCGTTTCTGTCGGCCGAAGCGGGCGCGCGCCAAGAGCATGAGGCGGCGCACCCAGTAGGTGGCGGCCAGAGGCATCACCGATGCGCCCGGCACGCGCATGTCGAGGCGGCGCAGCACGCAGCGCCAGCCCGTCGTGAGGGCCGTCGCGGTGCCGGCCAGCTCCACTGCGGCGATGGTGAGCACAGCGCCGTTGGTCGGAGCTAAGGCTGCCGCCACAAGCGGAAGCACAAGGGCCGCGGGCATGCACAGCGCGTTCAGCGCCGACCAGAGGCGCGGTCTGTGGCGTATGTGGCCCTCGGTGAAGATGTGGCGCACGGCCGCGCGGCGCAGCGTGCGGCCGTAGTCGTGGGTCAGCAGTCCCACGATGCTGTCGTCTGCCAGTTCCACGGCCGTATTGTCGCGCCTGGCTATCTCGCTGATGAATATGTCGTCGTCGCCGTAATGCAGGTTCAGCGAACGCGAGAAGCCCTTGTTGCGGAAGAATGCCTTGCGGGTGTAGGCCACGTTGAACTCCGTGGCGCGGAAGGGATGCCCCGTTATGGCGGCGCCGAGCCAGCGCACGGCGCGCACGGCGGCGTCGAAGGCGCGGCAGCGGGCGCCGCGGCCGGTGTCGTCGCCGGGCATCTGCGCGGCGTAGCCTATCACCAGCTCAACGGGACCGTCGGGCGTGAAGTGGCGCATCATGCCGCGCAGCCATTGCGTGGAGCGTATCTCGGCGCCTATGGCCGTGAGCACCACCACGTCGTGGCGCGCGGCCTTTACGCCCAATGTGATGGCCAACTTCTTGCGGCTCAGGCTGCGGGCGCCGTCGGGCGTGTGCGTAAGGTACAGCGAGGGGAAAGCGGCCTGAAGCATCGCCACGGTGTCGCGCACGTCGGCACTCTCGCCCTCGTTCACCACTATTATCTCCATCGGCGCGGGATAGTCCTGCGCTATGATGCTGCGCAGCAGCGTCTCCAGCGCCTCGGCCTCGTCCTGCGAGTACACGATGACGCTCGCGGGCATCAGCTCTTCAGGCTCGGCCGGAGCCTCACGCCGGGCGCGCCCCAGACGTCGCGCCTGCACCCACACATAGCCGCAGGCCACGCAGGCGGCGGCGAGCGCCGTCCCCGTCAGAGCCCACAGCAGGGGCGACAATTCAAAACTGAAATACATTTTACACCAATTTTATCTCGTCCGGGCCTATCGTTATGAGGCGCGCCTTGTAGAGCGACCCCACGGCCTTCTTGAAATCCTTTTTGCTGCAGCTGAACAGTGCGCGTATCTCCTCCGGGTCCGACTTGTCGCCCAGCGCGAGGCGTCCGCCTGCGGCGCGCAGCGTCGTCATTATTGACTCGGCCAGGCCGCCCACCCTTTCGCGTTCGCGTCCGCCGAGGCGCACGTCTATCTTTCCGTCCTGCCGCACGCGCACCACGTGGGCCGTCAGCGTCTCTCCCGCCTCGGGCGTGCGGAACGTCTCGTTGCGGTAGAGCATACCGGCGTGGGCGTTCTCCACGATGACGGTGTAGCCTATGGGCGTCTCGCCCGTGACGAGGCACTGCACCTCCTGCCCGGGGCGGTAGTCGGGCAGCACGTTGCCGAGAAAGCGCTCGGTCCTGGCGGATGCCACTATGCGGCCCGAGGCGTCGTCGAGGTAGACGTACACAAGGTAGTCGCCGCCCTGACGCATACGCGACTTCTGCTCGGAATAAGGCACCAGCAGGTCCTTGCCGGGCAGACCCCAGTCGAGCCACGCGCCCGTGGCGTTGACCTGGCTCACATGCAGGAACGCGAACTCGCCCACCTGCGCGTAAGGTACCTCGGTGGTGGCAATGAGCCTGTCCTCCGAGTCGCGGTAGACGAAGGCGTCCACCTCGTCGCCTATGCGGCTGCCCTCCGGCACCGCCTTGGCCGGCAGCAATATCTCCGTGCCGTCGCCGCAGTCCAGATATACGCCGAAGTCCACCTCCCTGGCTATCCGCAACCTGTTGAATCGTCCTGTTTTCATATTATTGTTGTCCGGTAAGACGTTATTAGATACGATATATCAGATATTTACACGCGGTTACCCGCCGGATACGGCGCTCCCTACGGTCGCTCGTTAACTCGCGGCTAACCACATCCAACCCGCGACGAGCGCGGGTTGCTTTCATTTTATCGGATTGCAATGCGTTGCGATATATTTTGTATGGCCGGAGGCCATGGATTTTGTTAGCCGCGGGCACTTGTGCCCGTGGTAAGGAGTATCCCCACAGATTCAGCCCCGGAGGTGGCTGAATTTCCTTCTCATGAATCTGTGTCTTTGCAGTCATGACAGGGAGCCGGTGCAGCCACCTCCGGGGCTGAACCCGTAGGTGGTCCGTTACCCCGGGCGACAAGCGCCCGGGGTTAACAATATCCATGGCCTCCGGCCATACATACGTTATTTTACGGACAATTTTTCCGATGCTGTTTTTCATTATTTGTGCCGTGCGTCCCTACAATTTGCATGGTTCCCT
>PPYF01188157.1_pt1 | contig 40621 bp, 36 predicted proteins | sample 1559871 | NCBI WGS metagenome assembly PPYF01 (sample SAMN08240021, study PRJNA423297) | Human gut metagenome, whole genome shotgun sequencing project.
GGAGCGGGAAACGAGACTCGAACTCGCGACCCCGACCTTGGCAAGGTCGTGCTCTACCAACTGAGCTATTCCCGCATCACTTACACGGCGTAACAGCGAAGTACTCGAACAGGTCGAATTCATCATTGCTACGGGCTGCGAATTATACGGAGATTCCCCCGCGACGCAACCCCCTAAAGCAAAAAACTTGTCATCGCCAGCGCGTCTGCTGACAAATCGGCCAATCCGGATAATTTGCCAGCAAATTTTGCCGTCACGGCGCGCAAGTCACTTATAAACGGATGAAATTCTCGCGGTAATAGCGCAGCTCTGCGATAGATTCACGGATGTCATCCAACGCCAAATGGGTGCCTTGCTTACTAAAACCGGCCAGAATTTCAGGCTTCCAGCGACGCGCCAGCTCTTTTAAGGTGCTGACATCCAGATAGCGGTAATGGAAGTACTGCTCCAGCTGCGGCATGTGGCGATACAAGAAGCGGCGATCTTGGCCGATGCTGTTGCCACAAATCGGTGACGCGCCCGCAGGCACCCACTGCGCCAGAAAATCCAGCGTCTGCGCTTCGGCTTGCGCTTCGCTGCAGGTGCTGGCGCGCACGCGGGCCACCAGACCACTTTCGGTATGGGTGCGGGTGCACCAGTCATCCATCCCCGCCAGAACATCGTCAGGCTGATGAATGGCAAGTACCGGCCCTTCGGCTAAAATGTTCAAGTGCTTGTCGGTCACAATGGTGGCGATCTCTAGCACTTTATCGGTATCCGGATTGAGTCCGGTCATTTCCATATCAATCCAGATTAAATTTTCTTTATCAGCGGCCATGGGCACTCCTGCATTTTTTCTCGCAAACTGCGTGTATGATACAGGGTTTAAACTCCCTGCGTGTAATTACCAAAGAGCAAATCACTTTGAGTAAGAAAAAGCTAACCCTCGGCCAACAACGCCGAGTCAATGCCAACCAGCAACGCCGGTTGAAGCAAAAAGACCAAAATCCGGAATGGGATGATGCCCTGCTCGGCGATGCCCAAGAAGGGGTAGTCATCAGCCGTTTCGGTATGCATGCCGACATCGAGGCCGCAGACGGCAGCCTGCACCGCTGTAACCTGCGCCGCGCCATCAACAGCTTGGTGGCCGGTGATAAAGTGGTTTGGCGGCCAGGCAAGGAGCATATTCACGGGATCAGCGGCGTGGTCGAAGCCGTGCATGAACGCCACTCGGTGCTTACCCGTCCAGACTTTTATGACGGCGTAAAAGCGGTCGCCGCCAACATCGATCAGATTGTGATCGTCTCGGCGGTAGTCCCTGAGCTGTCTACCGATATTATCGACCGTTATCTGGTAGCCTGCGAGCAGGTCAACATCGCGCCGCTGATTGTGCTGAACAAAGTCGATCTGCTGAGCGCCGAAGATCGCTTATGGGCGGTCGAAGCCCTAGAGCAATACCACAGCATCGGCTATCGCATCTTGTGGGTGTCTTCCCATACCGGCGAAGGCATGGATGAGCTCAATGACGCCCTGCGCGAGCGCATCAACATTTTCGTGGGTCAATCAGGGGTAGGAAAATCCAGCTTGATCAACGCCTTGCTGCCAGAGGCCAATGCCGGTACCGGCGCGGTATCGGATAACTCGGGTCTCGGTCAGCACACCACCACCGCCGCGCGTCTGTATCACCTGCTGGAAGGCGGCGACCTGATTGACTCCCCGGGGATCCGCGAATTTGGTCTGTGGCATTTGGATCCGGAGCAAGTTACCGAATCTTTCATCGAGTTTCGTGACTACCTCGGCCTGTGCAAATTCCGCGACTGCAAGCATGATAACGACCCAGGCTGCGCGATCCGCGAAGCTGTGGAGGCGGGCAAAATCAGCCAAACCCGTTACGACAGTTATCACCGCATTTTGGAAAGCATGCTGCTGGCCCGTGCCCGCCGCCACTTCCCACAGCGCGATAATTGACTCGGTGCGCCTCACCCTGCGCGGTGAGGCCGTCTTCTGCGTACGCTAAGCGGTGCGACACAGCGCTTAGCCGCGCGCAGTGTTAGCGCTGTCGCCTAAGTCGCATGCCATGCGCATCAGCATGACGTGATAAGAGAAATGGCGGGGATGACACAGGTGACCGGCGCGGTCAACCTGCATCAACACTGACAAGGCGGCGGATTACGGGTAAAATGCGCGCCTTTTATGCATACGCACTGCGCACGCAGTCAGGCAAACTCGGATACATAACGAGGTTTCGCCCCATGACACTGCCCGCACAGACTCTAGGTGAACGGAGAAGCTACAGGTGTTCAACCAAGTAAAAATTGCACTGCAGTATCTGCTGCCAAAACAGCGGCTGACCCAACTGGCCGGCTGGGCGGCGGAAAAAAACGCCGGCGCGCTGACACACTGGGTGATCCGGCTGTTTGCCCGTCATTACGGCATCAACATGCAAGAAGCGCAAAAGAGCGATCTGAGCGCCTATGCCAGTTTCAACGAATTTTTCACCCGTCCGCTAAAGCACAGCGCGCGTCCGATTGATTTTACGCACAACAGCCTGTGCCTGCCCGCTGACGGCATGATCAGCCAGATTGGCCCACTGCGTGACGATCTGCTGCTACAAGCCAAAGGCCACTACTATTCACTGGATGCGCTGCTGGCCGGCCAAACCGAGTGGGTACGACGTTTTCGTCATGGTGCCTTTGCCACCACTTACCTGTCTCCGCGCGATTATCACCGCGTGCATATGCCGTGTGACGGCACTCTGCGCGAGATGATTTACGTGCCGGGTGAGCTGTTTTCCGTGAATCCACTGACAGCGGAAAACGTACCGGGGTTGTTTGCCCGTAACGAGCGCGTGATCTGCTTGTTTGATACCGCCGCCGGCCCAATGGCGCAGATTCTGGTTGGTGCCACCATCGTCGGCAGCATCGAAACCGTGTGGGCGGGAACCATTACCCCACCACGCCGTGGCGAGTTGCAGCGCTGGACCTATCCGGCCGCCGGTGACGAGCAAGCGGTACATCTGACCAAAGGTCAGGAAATGGGCCGTTTCAAGCTCGGCTCCACGGTAATCAACCTGTTTCCTGAAGGCAGTGTTGCATTTGAGTGCACATTACAGCAAGGTGTTACCACCCGCATGGGCGAGCGTTTTGCCCGGCTGCTGAGTGCCCCGAGTTCTGCTGAAGGTGATACCACCCTCGCATCCCCGCACTCCGGAGCCTGACTAACGCCAGCCTGCGGCTGAACGTTAACAGTATTTAGACCGTCGTTCACGGCGGTCTTTGTTCCGCGAGGTCGCGCATGTCACGACACCCTTTACAGCGTTATTGTTCCCTCTTTTTGCTGCTGTGTGCCTTACTGGTCAACAGCCTGCCGCTACAGGCAGAGGTGTTGCAACCGGCAGACAAGCTGCAACAATCCATCGACACCACCGAAGCAGGTAATCTGCCCGATAAAAAAGCGATTTTAGAAAATCTGCAGACGGCACTGACTTGGCTGAAAACCCGTGATGAAGCGCAAAAGCGGCGCACGGAATATCAGGCGGCAATTGATAACTATCCCAACCTCACCAGCCAATTGCGCCAGCAGTTACAACAGCTACAGCGCAGCGCTAACAGCACCAGCCATACCCACAATGGCGCGGGGCTGACGACTGCCGAGCTTGAGCAGCAAATTTTGCAAACCAACAGCAAATTGCTGGGGGCGACGCGCGATCTGCAACAAGAAAGCGATCAAATTCAGGCCATCATCGATTCGCTGAACGATATTCCGACGCGGCAAAGTGAGGCGCGTACCGCCCTCAATCAAGCCGAGCAGCGCTTATCGACGCTGCCGCCAAGCAGCAATACCCCGTTGCAGCAATCGCAAGAGCAAGCGCTGCGCGCCGAGGTGACCGCGCGCAAGGCGCAAGTAGATACCCTAGAGCTTGAACAGCTGTCGGCCAACAACCGGTTGGAATTGGCACGCCTGCGCCAAGAGATCTCGCGCACGGAGCGCGATCAACTCGACAGCCGCCTGCAAGCCCTGCGCAATGCCTTTAACGAGCAGCGCCAGCAAGAGGCGCAGCAAGCGCTCAAGCAAAGTACTGCCTTAATTGAGCAAAGTGCCGATCTGCCCGCCTTTGTCACCGAACTGATTAACCAAAACCAGCAGTTGTCACAGGCGCTCAATCAACAGGCCAGCTTTTTAGAGCGCACCGCGGAGGCGCAGCGCAGCACCCAAGCGGACATCAATCAGGTCAAACAAGCGCTGAGCAGTATCCGTGAACAATCGCAGTGGTTATCGGTTTCCAACGCCCTCGGCGAGAGTTTGCGCTCACAAATTGCCAAACTGCCGAAAATGCCCAAACCACAGCAATTGGATCGGGAAATGGCGGATATTCGCGCCCAACGGCTGCAATATGATGAGATGCAAAATACGCCCCTGAGCGAAGAGCAGCTCACGCAAATTGAGGCGCTCCCGAAGAACCTGCGTAACATCTGGAACAGCCAGTATCAGACCCGCCATGACTTACTGACGTCGCTGATCACCGGCACCGATACCAGCATACTGGAGCTGGCCAAACTGAAAGTGGCCACGAACCAACAAATCGATGTGCTGCGCGAAATTAAAGTCGCCACCAATCGCTATCTGTTCTGGTTGCCAGACTTAAACCCAATTGGCCTCGGCTTCCCACTCGCGGTGCTGCACGATGTGCGCCAACTGGTGGCGATGGATGTGTTCGGTCAGATAGCTCAGGGTTTTGTCGCCAGCTTACACAGCGAAAGCCTCTTGTGGTTGCTGGCCGCTATCGGAGTTAGCATCGCCAGCCGTTACAGCATGGGCAACTACCGCCGTTTTCTGGACAAAGCCGCCAGCCGGGTAGGCAAAGTGACCTTAGACAGCTTCGGTCTGACGCTACGCACCTTGCTGTGGTCGGTGTGGGTTTCCCTGCCCGCGCCGGTGCTGCTGGCCGCGGTAGGTTACAGTCTGCTCAATGCGTGGGCCTATCCGGTGGCCATCGCCTTTGGTGAAAGCCTGATCAATTTGGTTATCGTGATCAGCTTGTTCGTGATCACCGCCAATTTTGCCCGCGCCAAGGGGCTCTTCATCGTCCATTTTGGTTGGGACAGCAAGAAAGTAGGCCGCGCGATGCGCTATTACGCCGTGTCGCTGGCCAGCTTTGTGCCGCTGTGGTGTGTCGCCGATACCTTAAGCTCGCTTAACGATCGTCAGTTTAACGATACGCTGGTGCGACTGGCCTTTATTGGTCTGTGCATCGTGCTGATGGTGCTGACCGCCAGCTTACGGCGCACCAAAGTGCCGCTGTACCTCAACGCCCAAGGCTCAGGGCAGAACCTGATTAACTACTTGCTGTGGGGCGTGGTGTTAGCCACGCCGCCACTGGCGATTTTGTTCACCTGCTTAGGCTATCTGTCGACCTCACGGGCGCTGCTGGCGCGGGTGGAGGTCTCATTAGTGGTATGGCTGTTCTTATTGCTGTTCTACTACCTGACCCGTCGCTGGATGTGGATCCAACGTCGGCGCATCGCCTTTGAGCGAGCCAAGCAGCGCCGCTCTGAAATCTTGGCGCAACGAGCGCGCAGTAACGATGATGAGCATGCCACCAGCAATGATGGTGCGCAGGACATGATTGAAGAGCCGGTGATCGATCTGGATGTGATCAGCGCCAAATCCTTGCAGCTGATGCGCTCGATGATCTCACTGGCCGCTCTCGGCTCACTGATGTTGATTTGGTCTGAGCTGCGTTCGGCGTTTGCCTTCTTGGATAACATCAACCTGTGGAATGTCATCGACATCACTAACGGCGTGGAAAGCGTCCAGCCGATTACGCTGGGCTCGCTGCTGCTGGCCGGTATGGCGCTGATCATTACCGCCAAGATCATCCGTAACCTGCCAGCGCTGATGGAGTTGGCACTGTTACAGCATCTGGATCTGACCCCGGGAACCGGTTATGCCATTACCACTTTAACCAAGTACTCGATCATTTTATTCGGGGTGATGATCACCGCCTCGATGATTGGGGTGGATTGGGCTAAGTTGCAGTGGTTAGTCGCGGCGCTCGGTGTCGGTCTCGGTTTTGGTTTGCAAGAGATCTTCGCCAACTTTATCTCTGGCCTGATTATTCTGTTTGAAAAGCCAATCCGCATTGGCGATACGGTGACGATTCGCGATCTGACCGGTACGGTGACCAAAATCAACACCCGTGCCACCACTATTGCCGATTGGGATCGCAAAGAGATCATTGTGCCGAACAAGGCCTTTATCACCGAGCAGTTCATCAACTGGTCGCTGTCCGATCCGATCACCCGCATCGTGCTGCGGATCCCCGCTCCGCAACATGCCGATACTCAGCTCGTTACCAGCTTGATTGAGCAAGCCGCGCGGAATACACCGAATGCCTTGGAAACCCCAGCGCCCGAGGTGTATCTGGTCGACTTGCAGCAAGGGATCCCGCTCTATGAGATCCGCTTGTACGCGGCGGAAATGGGCCATCGGATGCCTATTCGCCATGAGCTGCACAAGCAGATCTTGGCTCTGTTCCACGCCCATGAACTGGAACTGCCGTATCCGCCAAGTCAGATTCGGGTTGAGAAGATGCCGGCCAGTGAAGTGCTACGCCGCAGCGCGGTGAGTAATGTAATGACGATCTAGCGGGTTGCCTTGCTCGCTAATTAGATTTACCAGCAAATGATAATGAGAACTCATTGCATTTAAGTAAGTTCTCCTTTATTGTACAAGGACTGCACAGAAATCGGTTTCAGCCCTTCCGTTTTCTGCCACGCTCTCCCCCGCATATTGCAGTGCCAGACCACAGGTTTTTGCAAAAGCTGGCACGGCAAAAATAAAAAAACGGCGGTCCTGATGGACTGCCGTTTTTGTCTGCTCGCTATCAATAAACGGTAAATTATCGCGCTTCAGCTACACTCACGCGATAATACTCACGCGATCGAGACCGGAAACGCCATCACTTCGCTGATATCTTCGGCATTCACCGCCACCATCAGCAAACGTTCAACGCCCAGCGCAACCCCTGAACAATCCGGCATACCGGCGGCCACGGCGGCCATCAGACGCTCATCAATCGGGTAAGTCGGTAAGTTACGTGCCGCCCGCTTGATATTTTCCTGCTCTAAGCGTTTGCGCAGCTCTTCAATGTCACTCAGCTCATGGAAGCCATCTGCCAACTCCATGGCGTGATAAAACACCTGAAAACGCTCAGCAACGCGGTGATCTTCCGAGCTGATTTGCGCCAGCTCCGCCTGATTGGCTGGGAAGTGATACACAAAGACCGGTTTCTCTTGGCCCAGATTCGGCACCACCTCGCGCTGGAACAGCACGTGCAGCAGGCAATCGCGCTCTTCCCCTTCTAGCTGGTCTGTTAGCTCTTTGGCTTCAACCAGCTCAGCCAACACCGCTTTATCTGCTGACAGCGGGTCAATATCCAAATGACGCAAGAAGGCTTGTTGATAAGAAAGACTTTCCGCCGGTTCACAGTCGAGGATCTGCTGCAGCAGATCGTCCACTTCATTCATCAGACGGTACATATCAAAGCACGGCCGGTACCATTCCAAGATGGTAAATTCCGGATTATGTCGGCTATCGGCATCCTTGTTACGAAATGAGCGACCTAACTGGAAAATCGGACCACTTCCCGCGGCCAACAGGCGTTTCATGTGATATTCAGGATTGGTGACCAGATACAGTTTCTGGCTCTCACAATCATCACAGCCTTGGTATTCCAGTTGAAACGGAAATTGGTATACATCCGCTAAGGTAGTCTGACTCATTGCCGGCGTTTCGACTTCCAGCACACCCCGATCAGCAAAGAAACGACGCACATCTGCCAGCATGGAGGCACGCTTTAGCAGATTGCTCATTGGCGCTGAAGGCTGCCAGTTCACCGATTCGCTCATGATTTCCTCTGGATAAACACTCGTAATTGGTGCCGCAGTCTACCCGCGAGTCCGTCATCAGACAAATCCTTGGCGGCATTTCCTCTGTCTGGCCGTCATTTAAATGTAAAAATTCCGCCGTGGGGTTTCGCTTTAGTGAAAAAATGAAGCGCTAATGTAAATTAATTCTTAAATTCACTATTTTTGTGACTCCGTGCGGTTTTTTGCGCTCGATCACGAAATCAAATCTTGCTCACTCTTTCGAGTGAGTAAACTCTCAAAACAGGTAACTAAATCAAGTTTTGTTACAGGTGCGATGACTACAATAGCCGCGCTGAAACCGAGGATTTCCCCCTTATTTATTTTTTTTAATCCCGACGACTATAATTTGTCCAATATTTCGGAGGAATGCTGTGCAGACCTTTACCGCAGACATCGCTATCATTGGTGCGGGTGGTGCGGGCTTGCGTGCCGCAATTGCCGCAGCCGAAGCCAACCCTAATCTGAAGATCGCGTTGGTATCCAAGGTATACCCTATGCGCAGTCACACCGTTGCAGCCGAAGGTGGCTCCGCAGCGGTAGCACTGGATCATGACAGCTACGACAACCACTTCAACGATACCGTATCCGGTGGTGATTGGCTGTGTGAACAAGACGTAGTCGAATACTTCGTTAAACACTCACCGATTGAGATGACCCAACTGGAGCAGTGGGGTTGTCCGTGGAGCCGTCGTCCGGATGGTTCTGTAAACGTACGTCGCTTCGGCGGTATGAAAATTGAGCGTACTTGGTTTGCTGCGGATAAGTCCGGCTTCCATATGCTGCATACCCTGTTCCAGACGTCTATCCAATATCCACAAATCCAGCGCTTTGACGAGCACTTCGTACTGGACCTGCTGGTAGACAACGGCGAAGCCCGTGGTCTGGTCGCAATGAACATGATGGAAGGTACACTGGTACAGATCCGCGCCAACAGCGTGATCCTGGCTACCGGTGGTGCCGGCCGTGTTTACCGTTACAACACCAACGGCGGTATCGTAACTGGTGATGGTATGGCGATGGCTTACCGTCATGGCGTACCTCTGCGTGACATGGAATTCGTTCAGTACCACCCAACCGGTCTGCCGGGCTCAGGTATCCTGATGACCGAAGGCTGCCGTGGTGAAGGTGGTATTCTGGTGAACAAAGACGGCTACCGTTACCTGCAAGACTACGGTCTGGGACCAGAAACCCCAGTCGGTCAGCCGAAGAACAAGTACATGGAACTGGGTCCACGTGACAAAGTTTCTCAGGCGTTCTGGCACGAGTGGCGCGCAGGCCGCACCATCTCTACCCCTCTGGGCGATGCGGTACATCTGGACCTGCGTCACCTGGGTGCTAAGTACCTCAACGAGCGTCTGCCGTTCATCTGTGAACTGGCGAAAGCTTACGTGGGCGTGGATCCGGTTAAAGAGCCAATCCCAGTACGTCCAGCCGTACACTACACCATGGGTGGTATCGAAACCGATAACCAGTGCGAAACCCGCATCAAGGGTCTGTTCGCCGTGGGTGAGTGTTCTTCTGTGGGTCTGCACGGTGCGAACCGTCTGGGTTCTAACTCACTGGCTGAAATCGTGGTATTCGGTCGTCTGGCCGGTGAAAATGCCGTGGCACGCGCTGCTGAAATGGGCGAAGCCAACGATGCAGCTCTGAATGCACAAGCCAAAGACATCGAAAACCGTCTGCACAGCGTTCTGAATCAGGAAGGTAATGAGTCCTGGTCGAAGATCCGTGACGAAATGGGCATGTCAATGGAAGAAGGTTGCGGTATCTACCGTACCGAAGATCTGATGCAAGCCACCGTTGATAAGCTGGCTGAGCTGAAAGAACGTATCAAGAAAGTGTCTATCAAAGACCGCTCCAGTGTGTTCAACACGGATCTGCTGTACGCCATCGAAGTGGGTTACAGCCTGGACGTGGCCGATGCCATGGCGAACTCTGCGCTGGCGCGTAAAGAGTCTCGTGGTGCGCACCAGCGTCTGGACGAAGGCTATACCGAGCGTGATGACGTGAACTTCCTGAAGCATACTCTGGCCTTCCGTAGCGAAGACGGCGGCGCGCCGCGTCTGGAATACAGCGATGTATGCATCACCAAGTCCCAGCCTGCCAAGCGTGTATACGGCGCTGAAGCAGAAGACCAAGAAAAGCAGAAGAAGGAGCAGGCATAATGGCAAGCCGTACTCTGAAGATGGAAGTGATGCGCTACAATCCTGAACAGGATACCGCGCCTTATTTCCAGACCTTTGATGTACCTTACGACAACGCCACTTCCCTGCTGGATGCGTTAGGCTATATCAAAGACAACCTCGACAGCGATCTGTCTTACCGTTGGTCCTGCCGTATGGCCATCTGCGGCTCTTGCGGCATGATGGTTAACAACGTGCCTAAGCTGGCTTGTAAGACTTTCCTGCGTGACTACGCCGACGAAGGCATGCGCATCGAAGCGCTGGCCAACTTCCCGATCGAGCGTGACCTGGTGGTTGACATGACTCACTTCATCGAGAGTCTGGAATCCATCAAGCCATACATCATCGGTAATGACCGTAAAGTGTCTGAAGGTCCAAACGTTCAGACCCCGGCTCAGCTGGAGAAATACCGTCAGTTCTCTATGTGCATCAACTGTGGTCTGTGCTACGCAGCCTGCCCACAGTTTGGCCTGAACCCAGAGTTCGTAGGTCCTGGTGTACTGGCACTGGCACAGCGTTACAACACTGACAGCCGTGACCACGGTCAAGCTGAGCGTATGCCAGTTCTGAACGGCAAAAACGGTGTGTGGAGCTGTACGTTCGTCGGTTATTGCTCTGAAGTGTGTCCGAAGCACGTTGACCCAGCCGCTGCTATCCAGCAGGGCAAGGTAGAAAGTGCCAAAGACTTCATGATCGCCATGCTGAAGCCACAGTGAGGAAAGAAATGAGCACTATCTCCAAACGTAAACCTTATGTTCGCGAGATGAAAGCGAACTGGTGGCAGAAACTGGGCTTTTACAAGTTCTACATGATCCGTGAAGGCAGCGCTGTACCAACCGTATGGTTCGGTCTGGTTCTGCTGTACGGCATGTTTGCTCTGCGCGGTGGTTTAGACAGCTGGTATAGCTTTGTCGGCTTCCTGCAAAACCCTATCGTTCTGCTGCTGAACCTGATTGCTCTGGGTATGACCCTGCTGCACACCGCAACTTGGTTCAACCTGGCACCGAAGGCACAGATGATCATCATTAATGATGAAAAACTGCCTGAGAGCAAAATTGTTAAAGCACTGTGGGCAGTAATGGTGGCATTCACTATTTTTGCCCTGGCTATCGTACTGATTTAAGGAAGGAAGAGGATGAAACCATCAATCCCTCAGCGTTCTGACGAACCGGTATTTTGGGGCCTGTTCGGTGCGGGCGGTATGTGGAGCGCCGTCGTTTCTCCGGTGATCATCCTGCTGGTCGGCATTATGCTGCCACTGGGTATGCTGCCGGATGGCGCGATGAGCTACGAGCGCGTACTGGGCTTTGCTCAGAGCATCATCGGTCGTCTGTTCATGCTGGGTATGCTGATCCTGCCTATCTGGTGTGGTATGCACCGTATCCACCACGCGATGCACGATCTGAAAGTGCACGTACCGGCGGGTAAACTGGTGTTTTACGGCCTGTCTGCGATCTACAGCCTGCTGGCGCTGATCGTGGTATTCACGCTGTAATCCTACTAGCGAGGCGAATCGTGCTGGCCACGGTTCGCCTCGACATGCGTTCGATATCCGCGCGATCTCCGCGAGAGATAAAAATACCCGGCATCGCCGGGTATTTTTTTATTCCTATCCTTGCTATACCTAAACCAGAGATACCGAAAGCTGTACGGCACTGATGCTGTGCATGACTCTCATCTTGCTTAGGCATTTTGCTAAGGATAGGCCAATGCTGTCACCTCGCTCCCTGCTCTCCGCCGCTACCTTGTGGTTAACCGCACTGTTAACCGCCTGTACGCAAGTTCCGCCCGGCGCCAAGCCGATTCAACAACTGGATCTGACGCGCTATCAAGGTACGTGGTACGAAATTGCGCGCCTCGACCACTCGTTCGAGCGCGGCCTGACCCACGTTACAGCCGACTATCTGCCGCGTGATGATGGCGGGATCCGCGTCATCAACCGTGGGTTTGACCCCGCGAAACAGCGCTGGCAAGTTGCCGAGGGCAAAGCCTATTCACTGGCGCCCGATATGCCAGGCTCACTGAAAGTCTCCTTTTTGGGCCCGTTTTACGGCGGCTACCATATCCTTAAGCTGTCTGACGACTACCGCTACGCGCTGATCAGTGGCCCAAGCCATGAATACCTGTGGATCTTGGCCCGCACGCCAACTCTACCCGCCGCCGAGCTCGACGCACTCTTGCAGCAAGCCAAAGCGGCCGGTTTTGCCACCGACGCCCTGATTTTTACCGACCAGCGCGCTCCTCGGCCACAAAGTGAACCGGCAAGCACACCGGCATCCTAAACCAAGCAACAGCGCCGCGCGCCAGTCATCCCTGGTCAGACAAGGATAAAAACAGGCATCGCGGCGCACTCACCGACATCAATAATAAAGTTCAGGGATGGTGGCCATCAGCGGTGGAGAATACACCGCTCGACCGGTCAACGAAGATATTCGCGCAACTCAACTACTGAATTTCAGCCCCAAGATCCCGCACACAATCAGCACCAAACTGCCGACCCGCACCAAAGAGGCGGACTCGCCAAACAAAATGATGCCCATGATGGCCGTTCCGACCGCGCCGATACCAGTCCACACCGCATAAGCACTGCCCGCCGGTAACTGACGCATCGCCATCGCTAGCAACACCATGCTGCCACTGATGGTTAAGGCAAAAATCACCGTCGGCAACGGACGGCTAAACCCATGGCTGGCTTTTAAGGCCAGCGCCCAACACACTTCAAAGATACCTGCAATAATCAGGTATACCCACGCCATAGTCCTACACTCCTCCATGGCATTCTTCGGGGTCGTCCCCATACGAAAGGCAGTCATACCGGGTCGTCCCGGGACTGAATAGACAACGTGCGACTCTGGGCCGCACGAGAAAGAAACTAGCAATGCTGACGCGAAGAGTCGAGGTCGCTAGGTAGATTGCGCCGGCGCAGCGCATAAAGCAAGCCGGGGATCAGTAACAAGGCGGCCACCGCCGCGGCCACTACCGCCGGCCAGTTGCCGCTGCCCCACCAGTACAGCAGATAAAAGCCGCCGGCGGCAGAGCCAAAATAGTAGAACATTAAATACAGCGCGCTGGCCATCGCACGCCCTTCACCGGCATGCTTACCGACCCATGCGCTGGCTAATGAGTGCAGCAGGAAAAAACCGATACTATTAATCAACAGCCCAGCAATAATCACCCACAGCTGCAAACTCAACGTCAGCAATGTGCCACCCAGCAAACACCCTACGCCCAGCGCCATCCCCGCCGGAACTGAATAACGCACGCTCCAATGGCCGGCCAAACTGGCCGACACCGTACCGCTTAAATAGCATAAAAATAGCAATGACAAGGCGCTAGCTGGTAGATGCCACGGCGCGCCGTGTAAGCGAAAGGTCAATACCGAGAACAGATTGATGAAAATACCAAACGCCAGCATGCTGATTAAGAACACCGGCCACAGATAAGGATTGCGCAGATGGCGCAACAAGGTGCCAAACAGTGCGCGCGCCCGCAAGGCTTGCGGGCGAAAGTGCTGCGGTTTAGGTAATAACACGGCCACCAGCGACACACCGGCGGCGGTGAGTAGCGCCAGTGTCCACACCGTGGCTTCAATACCAAACCACTGTGACATCCCACCGCCAATCAAACGCCCCGCAATTCCGCCCACCGAATTGGCGGCCACATAACTGCCCACCGCCCGCATAAAGGCTTTGGACTCAAACTCTTCAGCCATGTAGGCCACCGCCACGGCAGGAAAACCGGCCAAACCAATGCCTTGAATCACCCGCAGCACAATCCAGCTGCTGAGGCTCTGCGCCAACAGCAGCGCCAGCGCCGTCCCTAACGACAGCCCTAAGCTACACAGCATGATGCGACGCCGACCGAGCGCGTCAGCGGCGATCGCCCACGGCAACAAACTCAGGCTTAACCCGAGCGACGCGCCAGCAAAGATGCCGTTCACCTCACTGGCACTGGCACCAAACTGCGCCGCCAGCAGCGGCAACATCGGTTGTGGTGCGTACAAATTACAAAAGACCAGAAAAGAGGATAACGCCAGCGCGGCGGTGGCACGCCGGTAATCGCGGCTTCCCTGCGTGATCATGTTGTGTCCTTACCTCGGGGCGACCGATACGTTCAGTGCGCCAAATCACTGCACCCAGTCCGTCACTATAATGGTTATAATCTCAGCAGAATATGCGTCAGGGCAGATTTTACCGATTCCGCTCTCACCACAAGGAACGATGATGCCACACACGACTCCGGTGACCACGCCTGAACAAGACGCGCGGCCACGTCAGCTCACGCCGCAACTGCTGAGCGCAGCCGAGCAGCAACAGATCCTGCAACCCGGACAAGCCGCAGCGCTATGGCAGTTTGTCTGCCAACAAGCGCCGACACCGAGCTCGCGTTTTACCATCGCGCAGGTGCTGTACACCTTAGGCGGCTTGCTGGCGATTGGCGCGATGACCGTCTTTATGCAGCAAAGTTGGTCACGCTTTGGCCCACTGACCTACAGCGCGTTGTCTGCCGCTTTACTGCTGATTGCGTTACTGTTGGCCGAAGTGCTGCACCGGCGTCGCTACCCATTGCCAGCGGCCTTATGCGCTACAGTCGTGATGCTGACCGCGCCGCTGATTTTGCTCGGGTTACAAATGCACTGGGGATGGTGGGATGATCCGCACACCCGTCTGCCGCTGTTTTATCTCGATTATCCGGGCATGGCCGATCGGCGTTGGTTATCGTTGGAAGTACTCGGCTTGCTGACCGGTCTGGCGATGGTGTGGCGCTACCGCGCACCACTGTTGATGCTGCCACTGAGTTTACTGCTGTGGGTCACGCTGCTGCATAACGCGCTCGATCTGTTGAACTGGTGGCATAGTGGCTGGCGTCGTCAGTGTCTGCTGTCACTGCTGATTGGCGTTGGCATGTTGGGGATCGCCGGCTGGCTGGATCACCGTTATCGGCGTCAGCCCGATTACGCCCACTGGTGGTATGTCAGTGCGCTGACCATCAGCTGGACTAGCCTGACCTTGCTCGACAGTCACAGCGAGCTGGGGCGCTTTATTTACTGCTTGCTGAATTTAGGCCTGATGCTGCTGGGACCGCTGTTGAATCGACGGGTATTTACCCTGTATGGCACGCTGGGTGTGTTTGCCTATTTTGGCTATCTAGCGTGGTCACTGTTTGCAGACAGCACGCTGTTCCCGTTTATTCTGTGCGCGGCAGGGCTGTTGGTGATTGGCCTTGGCGTCAAATGGCAGCAGCATGAAGTGGCGATTGCCAATTGGGTGCGCCGCCGCTTGCATCTGGATGCCTAAGCGCGACTAGACCGTAAATGGCTACGGACGCTGCAAAAATTATAGCCCCGCGTATGCGGGGCGATGCAATCGAGCAACTATCGTTTATGCGAGTCGGTCTGTATCTCGGCCTGTGTATCTAAACGTATGCCACGCTCATTGGCGCGGCTTATCAGATGACTAGTGACTCGCACATGACTTGCTGCATTGCTTGTCGCATTGTTCAACTCAGCTTAGCCACCAAACTGGCACAAATAGGCAGTATCTTGCGCCACTTGCAGATCAAAAGCACTGTCACCAGGGACATGAAACTCACTGCCCGCAGCAAAGGTCTGCCACGCATCGCTACCCGGCAGACGCACCGTCAGCGCACCGCGCAGCACCACCATCACTTCCGGCGCGCCGGTATTAAAGCGGTACTCGCCCGGTGCCATCACACCAACGGTAGCCCGACGCTCACCATCTTGAAAACCGATGGATTTAACCTGCCCAGCAAAATAGTCGTTCACTTCCAGCATGTTGTTACACTCCCTGTCAAAATGGCTCGGCTGATCCCAAGCCTACAGTCGGCAGCATACCGGTGATTTTTTGTTCTGACTAGATAAAAACCACGCCGCAAAACCCGTGTTCGGTTAGCCCATGATCTTGTCGCGAAACATGAAGAACACCGCGCCCAGCAGGCATAAACCGGCCCAGACAAAGTCCATCCGAAACGGCTCTTTCAGGTAGTACAACGAGAACGGCACAAACACCGACAGCGAAATCACCTCTTGGATAATTTTAAGCTGCCCTGGCGATGCGACAGTATAGCCAATGCGATTAGCCGGCACTTGCAGCAAATATTCAAACAAGGCAATGCCCCAACTAATCAGTGCGGCAAACAACCAAGGTTTATGGGCAAAGTTTTTCAGGTGGCCATACCAAGCAAAGGTCATAAAGATATTGCTCAGACACAACAGGCCTATGGTTGTTACCAGCGGCGGCATAACATTCCTTTTTTAACGGTGTACTTCAACAAATAACGGCCTTAATCGACGGCGCGCTGAATAGAGCTACCTAATTTTTGCACATCACGACCAAACCCTTTGGTGGTCTCACAACCGGTGGTCAAAAATGCCAGCAGTAACGGTACAACTAGCCAGATCATACGTGGTTTCATGGTTATCCTCACGCGTTCACTCTGGCCGGTGGCCAGATTCAAGCTCTACAGACGTCTGATTTTATTATAACCGTCCCCACCTTCCCATCCTGTCGGCGTGAATTTGCTTGGTCTGACAATACGCCAGCTTCCAGCAAAAAGCGCAATCGCTGCCACAAAACCGCATAAAACCAGAGGTAACTCGCACAAAATCACAGCACCGACGATAAAGATCGACTAGCCTCAAAGAAAGGTGTTCACGAAGAACGCCGCCAATAGCCGTGAGTGCAATGCGCTCATCAGGCTAACGGCACTTTTCAGGGTGGACGGATTTCCCCCTGCCAGCGATAGCCGATGCCAGCGAGGATACCCACCCTGGATACCACAGTGCATCGTTTGTCATACACCGTGATGCCGAGCATCAGCAGTGCCTGCCAGAGCAGGCCGAACCAACACAAGGACGTAGCGCATGTTGAACAACCCCGAACAAATTCTGCATCAGATCCAGCACCATCTATGGCAAACCCTGAATCAAGCCACCACGGTAGACGATTTTATTTTGCGCCAACCTCGCCAGCAGCGTAGCCCACGCCGCGCCCTATTCAGTCTGCCGCAAGGCTTTCACAGCCGTAGCCAACGCTTTCGTCCGTATGTGGAAGAGTTATTGTATGAGCTCGATGGGCTGAAAATGCAGGCCGATAGCCCACTGATTGACGTGCATATCTCAACACTGGCGCACAAGCTGGAGCTGTTACGTAGCGAGCTGCGCTGTCAGCTGCGGGGAATCCAGCAAGCAAGTTAACGCGGTATTGGCCTCATCGCCCGTAAGCGTGCTCTTGTATACGAAACATGCACGAGAAATAGACGAAGAGCCGGCGATAATAAGCTCAGACAGATACAACCATAAACAGTGATAGCAACAGATAGCGCGGCGCACCGCAGTAATGATACTTAGGCCGTATTACTGCGCACAGAGCTTCATAAATCACAGAGCCGCATAAATAATGGGCTCCATAAAAATAAGCGCCATAAAAAAACCCACCTAACGGTGGGTTTTTCTTTTTTATACGCTGAACAGGTCAGGTATAGGCATTACATCATGCCCATGCCGCCCATACCGCCCATGCCGCCCATACCGGCGCCCATGTCAGCTTTCTCTTCCTTCGGCATGTCAGTAACCATGCACTCGGTAGTGATCATCAGACCGGCTACGGAAGCTGCGTACTGCAGTGCAGAACGGGTTACCTTGGTTGGATCCAGGATACCCATTTCCAGCATGTCACCGTACTCTTCGGTCGCTGCGTTGTAACCGTAGTTACCTTCGCCCGCTTTCACGTTGTTCGCAACCACAGAGCCTTCTTCACCCGCGTTAATCACGATCTGACGCAGAGGCGCTTCCATCGCACGCAGAGCTACGCGGATACCCACGTTTTGCTCTTCGTTTTGACCAGTCAGGCCAACCAGCTTGCTAGCAACACGCACCAGAGCAACACCGCCACCAGCAACCACGCCTTCTTCTACCGCAGCACGAGTTGCGTGCAGGGCATCTTCTACGCGCGCTTTCTTCTCTTTCATTTCCACTTCGGTAGCAGCACCGACTTTGATCACAGCAACACCGCCAGCCAGTTTCGCTACGCGCTCTTGCAGTTTTTCACGGTCGTAGTCAGAAGTGGCTTCTTCGATTTGCTGACGAATCTGCGCTACGCGGCCTTGGATAGCGGCTTCATCACCCACGCCATCGATGATGGTGGTGTTGTCTTTGGTGATCACAACGCGCTTAGCTTGGCCCAGATCTTCCAGAGTCGCTTTTTCCAGCTCCATACCGATCTCTTCAGAGATCACGGTACCGTTGGTCAGGGTCGCGATATCTTGCAGCATTGCTTTACGACGGTCACCGAAACCTGGCGCTTTAACAGCAGCCACTTTCACGATACCGCGCATGGTGTTCACTACCAGCGTTGCCAGTGCTTCACCTTCGACATCTTCCGCGATGATCATCAGTGGCTTACCAGACTTGGCCACCGCTTCCAGAACTGGCAGCAGTTCACGGATGTTGGAGATCTTCTTATCTACCAGCAGGATGAATGGGTTATCCAGCTCAGCAGAGCCAGTTTCTGGCTTGTTGATGAAGTATGGAGACAGGTAACCGCGGTCGAACTGCATACCTTCTACCACGTCCAGCTCGTCTTGCAGGCCGGTGCCGTCTTCTACAGTGATCACGCCTTCTTTACCTACGCGCTCCATAGCTTCAGCAATCAGGGTGCCCACAGTCTCATCGGAGTTAGCAGAGATGGTACCTACCTGAGCGATAGCTTTGGTATCAGCACAAGGAACAGACAGCGCTTTCAGCTCTTCAACCGCAGCAATCACCGCTTTGTCGATACCGCGCTTCAGATCCATTGGGTTCATGCCCGCAGCAACAGCTTTCAGACCTTCGTTCACGATAGCCTGCGCCAGTACGGTGGCAGTGGTAGTACCGTCACCGGCAGCGTCGTTCGCTTTAGAGGCAACTTCTTTCACCATCTGCGCACCCATGTTCTCGAACTTGTCTTCCAGTTCGATTTCACGTGCTACAGACACACCGTCTTTAGTGATAGTTGGCGCACCGAAAGATTTATCCAGTACCACGTTACGGCCTTTCGGGCCCAGTGTTACTTTTACCGCGTCAGCCAGTACGTTTACACCACGCAGCATTTTTACGCGTGCATCATTGCCAAACTTCACGTCTTTTGCAGCCATGACAGATTCTTCCTTCAAAAATTGTGTTAAGGGTTAAAAGCAGTGAGCGATTATCAGGCCTGAACGATCGCCAGGATGTCGCTTTCGGACATGATCAGCACTTCTTCGCCGTCAATTTTCTCGCTCTTCACGCCGTAGCCATCGTTGAAAATAACGATGTCACCTACTTTTACGTCCAACGGCTTCACTTCGCCGTTGTCCAGAATGCGGCCGTTACCGACAGCCAACACTTCACCCCGGGTAGACTTACCCGCTGCTGATCCGGTCAATACGATGCCGCCAGCAGACTTGGATTCAACTTCTTTGCGCTTAATGATTACACGGTCATGCAGTGGACGAATGTTCATCGTTTCTACTCTCCAGATAACAAATTTAACACCCGGAATTCCATACCGGCTGTGTAGTTTCATATGTAGTTTCAAAGGTGGCGACCGGCCTAACGCCTGCCGCGCTTGTGGTAATTGAAATGGGGGACACCCGCGCCGGCTTCAAGGGGGCAAACAAAAAAATTTTTATTCCGGCATAAAAAAGGGATGAATGGCGAAATCGATCACATTCATCCCCGAGAGCTTTACAGCGTTACATGCCCAGCTTACGCATTCATGCACATAGCGATGAAGACCGCGTCACGATGCCAGCATACATGCCTACCTTCATGATTAATGTAGGCGTGGCGGCTGATCGTGGTCATCTGGCCTTTGCTGGCTGTTATCGCCCTGATGAGTCGGCGGGTCTTTACGCTCAAACTCACCATCAAAGGTGCGATGACCGCTGCGATTATCCTCGCCACCAAACGAGCCAAAGCCTGCGCTGCCGGTGCCAATAATTTGCATGCGCGGCAGCACCCAATGCGCCAGCGCCTTTTGTACCCATGGCAGCAGCAGAATCAACGCCACAAAATCGGTTAAAAAGCCGGGGATAATCAGCAAAATACCGGCGATAACCAGCATACCGGCCTGCACCACTTCTTGGGCCGGCATTTCACCCTGCGCCAGTTTTTGCTGGATAAGCATCAGCGTCTTAACCCCTTTACTGCGGATCAGCGATACCCCCACCATCGATGCCAGCAAAGCCAGTGCCAGCGTTGTCCAGCCGCCAATCTGATCAGCGACCTGAATAAATATCGTTATCTCAATAAACGGCAGAAATAACAGCAACAGCAGAAAGAAAAGACGCACTATGTGCTCCTCGATGCGTAATAGCGTTAAATAGTAAGATGGGGGCGATTGACCGTAATTTCAATCCGCCGCTCACTGTAGAGGGATTTCACCCCCGATGACACGTGAGTGGGATCACATTTATTAACTCTATTTAGGTAACATGCAACAAAAAGTGATCTAGGTAAATTTTTCCCCCGGCCATTCCAATAAGATCACCTACACTTTCAGGGAAGAACGGTAATTTTTCCTGCCGTTTTACATAAAAACGACACACTATACTTTAACAAACTCATTACCCGTACATTCAAGGTTTACCTATTATGGCTAACAATATTCGTATCGAAGAAGACCTGCTGGGTACCCGCGAAGTTCCTGCTGATGCTTACTACGGCATCCATACTCTGCGCGCTATCGAGAACTTTAACATCTCCAACACCACTATTTCTGACGTACCAGAGTTCGTACGCGGCATGGTGATGGTGAAGAAAGCCACTGCGCTGGCCAACAAAGAACTGGGCGCAATCCCAGCGAATGTCGGCGACATGATTGTTAAAGCCTGTGATCTGATTCTGACTACTGGCAAGTGCATGGACCAGTTCCCGACTGACGTATATCAGGGCGGCGCCGGTACTTCCGTAAACATGAACACCAACGAAGTTGTAGCTAACGTTGCGCTGGAACTGATGGGTCTGGAAAAAGGCCGTTACGACGTGATCAACCCATGCGACCACGTAAACGCCAGCCAGTCTACCAACGACGCTTACCCAACCGGCTTCCGTATCGCTGTGTACAACAGCATCATGCAGCTGATTGAGAAGATCGAATACCTGAAAGTGGGCTTCGATAACAAAGCGACCGAATTTGCAAAAGTACTGAAGATGGGTCGTACCCAGCTGCAGGACGCGGTTCCAATGACCCTGGGTCAGGAATTCCACGCGTTCTCCGTACTGATGCAAGAAGAAATCCGCAACCTGAAGCGTACTGCTGAGCTGCTGCTGGAAGTGAACCTGGGCGCGACTGCGATCGGTACCGGTGTGAACACGCCAGAAGGTTACTCTTCAACCATCATCGGCCACCTGTCTAACGTGACTGGTCTGCCATGCGTGATCTCTGAAGACCTGATCGAAGCCACCTCTGACTGTGGCGCTTACGTCATGGTTCACGGTGCTATCAAGCGTACTGCCGTTAAGCTGTCTAAGATCTGTAACGACCTGCGTCTGCTGTCTTCCGGCCCGCGCGCGGGTCTGAAAGAAATCAACCTGCCAGAACTGCAAGCCGGTTCTTCCATCATGCCAGCTAAAGTTAACCCAGTGATCCCAGAAGTGGTGAACCAGGTTTGCTTCAAAGTGATCGGTAACGACACCGCTATCACTTTCGCTGCCGAAGCCGGCCAGCTGCAGCTGAACGTAATGGAGCCAGTAATTGGCCAAGCGATGTTCGAGTCCATCTCTATCATGGCGAACGCGTGCGTGAACCTGCGTGACTTCTGCGTTGATGGCATTACTGCTAACCCAGAAAAATGTGCTGCCTACGTGTTCAACTCTATCGGGATCGTAACTTACCTGAACCCGTTCATTGGCCACCACAACGGTGACATCGTAGGTAAAATTTGTGCTGAAACCGGCAAGGGCGTACGTGAAGTCGTTCTGGAGCGCGGTCTGCTGACTGAGGAACAACTGGACGACATCCTGTCCGTTGAAAACCTGATGAATCCTCAGTACAAAGCAAAACGTTTCACGGAAGAAGAGGCGTAATCAGCTCGAACGTACAATAAAGCCGGCTTCTGCCGGCTTTTTGTAGTTCAGTTGGTGTCGTTATTACAAATAAAGGATTCTTGTCGTCCGACACCTTTTGGAGAAGATATCACTATGATGTGGATGGAGTTAGCCGTTGTTCTCATCGGCATTTTTATTGGTGCGCGTATTGGTGGCATCGGGATCGGCTTTGCAGGCGGTCTAGGTGTTCTGGTTCTCGCGTTAATGGGCGTGAAGCCGGGTAATATTCCTTGGGATGTTATCCTGATTATCATGGCGGTAATTTCTGCCATCGCAGCAATGCAAATCGCTGGCGGTATGGATTATCTGGTGAGCGAAGCAGAAAAACTGCTGCGTAAGCACCCAAAACAAATCACTTTCTTAGCACCGCTGGTGACCTATTTCATGACGCTGCTGGCCGGTACCGGTCACACCGCGTTCTCTACTCTGCCGGTCATTGCTGAAGTGGCGAAAGAGCAGGGAATTCGTCCGTCTCGTCCACTGTCTATCGCAGTAGTGTCTTCCCAGATTGCAATCACTGCCTCTCCAGTATCCGCTGCCGTGGTGTTCTTCTCTGGCATCATGGAGCCGCTGGGTGTGAGCTACCTGCAAATTCTGGGGATCTGTATCTCCACGACGCTGGCAGCGGTGATCCTGACCTCTTTCGTGACCAACTTCTTAGGTTGTGAACTGAAAGATGACCCGGTATACCAAGAGCGTCTGGCTAAAGGCCAAATCAAACTGCGTGGCACTAAAGAAGTGACCCTGCTGCCAGGTGCCAAGCTGTCTGTGGGTATCTTCCTGGTCGCTATTCTGGCGGTAATGGCTTACGCCACGGCAATCTCCCCAACTGTGGGCCTGATTGAAACCCCTGTGATGCCACGTAACGATGCGATCATTGCGTTCATGCTGACTGCAGCAACCGCGATCACCGTACTGTGCAAAGTTGACTCAGGTAAGATTGTTAACGCTGCGACCTTCAAATCTGGTATGTCTGCCTGTATCTGTGTGATGGGTGTGGCTTGGCTGGGTGATACCTTCGTTGCTGCGCACTTAGACGGCATCAAGGAAACCGCAAGCTCAATCCTGAACCAATATCCTTGGATGCTGGCTGTGGTTCTGTTCTTCGCTGCGATGCTGCTGTACTCCCAAGCGGCAACTGCTAAAGCTCTGCTGCCTGCAGCGCTGGCGCTGGGCGTAGCACCAGTTACCGCTATCGCCTCTTTCGCAGCAGTTTCTGCTCTGTTCGTTCTGCCAACCTACCCAACCCTGTTGGCGGCGGTAGAAATGGATGACACCGGTTCGACTCGTATCGGTAAAGCTGTATTCAACCACCCGTTCATGATCCCGGGTGTGCTGTGTATCGGTCTGTCCGTACTGTTCGGTTTCCTGGTCGGTGGCATGGTGCTGTAATCGCACTTAGCGCCACAGGTTAAACCTGACAACAGGCACCCATGCGGTGCCTGTTGTTGTTTTAGCGCCCATACGCTTGTTCGCAGTCTTCATCATCTTCTCTTCCCTCCAAATACCATACTGACCACATGCAATACGAAACCGCCTCACGCGACCACGCCGGTAGACCATGCCTTCGCCGACATTGGACAGCGGTTTTCGGTATATTTCAGGTATAGTACGCCGGTATATGTTTTATCCACGTGAGAGCCTGATGTGATGAATTCCGTAACTGCGGCGGTTTCTGCCCGTCTGGTGCTGTGCACCGCTCCGGATCAGGCCTGCGCCCAGATGCTGGCGCGGACCTTGGTCAACGAACAATGGGTGGCCTGCGCCAATCTGCTGCCCGGCATGCTGTCGGTCTACCGCTGGCAGGGCGAAGTCCATGAAGATGCGGAAGTGCAACTGATTTTGAAAACCGACAGCCAACATCTGGCCGGCATGCAAGCACGGCTGCGTGAGCTGCATCCGTACCAAACCCCAGAGATCTTGGTGTTAGCAGTCGAGGATGGCGACAAGGAGTATCTGGCATGGCTCAGCGCCTCATTACGTTAATCAGCCTCCTGCTGCTCAGCACCAGTGCACTGGCGCTGAATCTGTTTCCCAAAGCCAATCCGCAGGGTTTTGTGCCGGTGGATGAGGCATTCCCTTTTGATTTTCACCAGCAAGGCAACCAATTAGAGCTGCACTGGCAAATCAAGGATGGCTATTACCTGTATCGCCACCAGCTGAGTGTCAGCGCCAACGATGCCACGTTAGGTGACTTCACACTGCCACCCGGTAAAGCTCATCGTGATGAGTTTTTTGGCGAAACCCACATCTTTACCGCGCCGCTGACCTTGAACATCCCGATTGCAGCCACCGGCCAGCAACCGAGCGTCAGCGTAACCTATCAGGGCTGCGCCGCCGCGGGGCTATGCTACCCGCCAGAAACGCGCGTGGTGCCATTAAATGCGTTAGTTACGCCAACCCCAAATAATGCCGCCAACGCGCCAAGCACCACGCTTGCCGAACCGACAGTGGCGAAGTCCGTACCGTCAATGCCTGACGCGGCCAACAAGCCGTCGTCAGCTACAAACCAGAGCAACGCCGAAGCCTTGAGCACGGCAAGCTCAGGCGTACTGAATGACAACGCACCGGAGCAGGAGCAACTGGCGTCACGCTTAGCTGATAACCGCTGGGCACCCCTGCTGTTCTTTGTGCTGGGATTAGGACTGGCATTTACCCCCTGCATACTGCCGATGTTCCCTCTGCTCTCCGGCGTGGTCTTGGGCGGCGGTCAACGTCATTCGCACGGCCGCGCGCTAGCGTTATCGCTGGCCTATGTGCAGGGAATGGCACTCACCTACACCTTGCTCGGACTGGTGGTCGCCGCCGCCGGTTTGCAATTTCAAGCCGCGCTACAGCACCCTTACGTACTGATCGGCTTGTCGGTATTGTTTACGCTGCTGGCGCTATCCATGTTTGGCCTGTTCAGCTTGCAATTGCCTTCGGCGCTGCAAACCCGTCTGAGTTTGCTCAGTGGCCAACAGCGTGGCGGCAGCTTGCCGGGGGTGTTTTTGATGGGAGCGATTGCAGGTCTGATCTGCTCACCTTGCACCACCGCGCCGTTATCGGGCGCGCTGCTGTATGTGGCCGATAGCGGCGATCTGCTGACCGGTGGGCTGACGCTGTATCTGCTGGCCTGCGGGATGGGCTTACCACTGGTCGGTGTCGCCTTATTTGGCAATCGGCTGCTGCCGAAAAGCGGCTCCTGGATGAATCAAGTCAAAACCGGTTTTGGTTTCCTGCTGCTGGCGATGCCGGTGTTCCTGCTGTCTCGCTTGCTGCCCGAGGTTTGGACTTTACGCCTGTGGAGCCTGCTGGCGCTGAGCGCATTAGGGTGGCTATTCAGCACCCTGCCAGCGCACCGCCGCGGCTTTTTGGTACTGCGGATCGCGGCGTTGATTGGCATGATCTTACTGGCGCGTCCGCTGCAAGATTGGGTCTTCCCGCCACAATCGGCCACGGCTGCACGTGAGCTGACATCCACACCGCACTTTATCACCATCCGTAATCAGGCCGAGCTGCAACAAGCGTTGCAGCAAGCGGCCGGTAAACCGGTGATGTTGGATCTGTACGCCGACTGGTGTGTGGCCTGTAAAGAGTTCACCAAATACACCTTTAGCGATACCCAGGTACAAAACGCCTTCTCTGAGATGGTGTTACTCAAAGCCGATGTAACGGCTAACAATGCCGCCGATCAGGCCTTGCTGCGTGAGCTGAATGTACTGGGTTTACCGACTCTGCTGTTCTTTAATCCGCAAGGCCACGAGATCCCGCAAAGTCGAGTCACCGGCTTTATGCCAGCCAGCCCGTTCCTACAGCATCTGCAGCAGCGGGTACTGCAATAATTTTGTTGCGTGCCGCACAGATGGGCACGCAATAGATTGCTCAATCGCATTCCCTGTGATTAACGTAATGGAAACATGTTCTCACAGGGAATGCTATGGACAGCGCCTATACCCTTCTGATCGCCGACGACCATCCGTTGTTTCGTGCCGCCTTGCATCAGGCCTTGGCGCTTAGCGTCAGCAGCGCCGAGCTGTTCGAAGCCGATTCGCTCGACAGCTTGCTACAACTGCTCGAACAGCACCCCGATCCAGACTTGCTGCTGCTGGACTTAAAAATGCCCGGCGCCAACGGATTTTCCGGCCTGCAAACCCTCCGTCAGCGTTACCCCTTACTGCCGATTGTGGTGATCTCCGCCAGCGACGATCCGGCCATTATCCAGCAAGTCCGCCAGCACGGTGCGCTGGGCTTTATCCCTAAATCCGCTCAACTGAGTGTCCTGATTGATGCCATTGGGCAAGCGCTGGCCGGCGATACCATCTTCCCTGCCGATCTGGATAGCTTAGCCCCGCAACCCAACCCACAGGCGCGCATCCTGCAAGAGCGCCTCAGCAGTCTGACCGCTCAGCAACAGCGGGTGCTGGAAATGCTCAGTGCCGGTTTACTGAACAAACAGATCGCCTATGACCTCAATGTGTCAGAAGCCACAGTCAAAGCGCACATGACCGCTATCTTTCGCAAGCTGGGGGTAAAAAATCGCACCCAAGCGGTGATCCTGCTGCAACAAAGTGAGCTGAAAAGCCAAACGGGGTTATAATGCCCACGCCCCGTTTAACCAGGAAGTGTGCATGTTTGAATCATTGATCGTTCAGTTTGTTGTACTGTGGGCAGTCATCGATCCGATCGGCTCGATCCCCGTTTATCTCTCAAAAACCGCCTCACTCTCGGCATTGGATCGCCGCCGTGTGGCCAGCAAAGCCATCTTGGTCTCCACCGGAATCCTGCTGTTTTTTCTGGTTGCCGGCCAGTTGCTCTTGGAAGCAATGCAGATCCCGCTTAGCGCCTTCCAAACCGCCGGAGGATTGGTGCTGCTGCTGTTTGCTCTGACCATGATTTTTGGTGAGAGTAAACCCGAGCAAGAGATGCAGATGGATTATGACATCAGTGATTTAGCCGTCTTCCCGATTGCCGTACCGTCGATTGCCTCGCCGGGAGCCATGATGGCGGTGGTCATGCTGACCGATAACCATCGTTACTCGTTGATCGATCAAGCCCTCACCGCCTTGGTGATGTTGGGGGTATTGCTGATCACGTACTTGCTGCTGCGCAGTGCCTCGCGCATTCAGAAAGTGATTGGCCGCACCGGCGCCTCGGTGATCAGCCGCGTGATGGGGCTGATTTTGGCGGCCGTAGCCGTCAACAACCTGCTGGTTGGATTGCGCGATTTCTTCTTACCGCTGACCCACTAAAGCGACCGCGCGCACTGAGTATCGCTCGCCATTTCCTCACCGGCTGCCACGGCGGCCGGTTTTCAGCGTATCTCCTTTCTCCTCATTGTTCTTTTCATCACCCTGTCTGCTCGCTCACCCACACCACCAGCCATACACCTAACTCCTTGAAGATCAGCACCCAATATAACCGCCGACAAAAAAACGCTCCCCTGACGCAAACGTTTTCGTATAGAATGGCCGCGCACAACGGCGCTGGGTCATGAACGACAGGTTGTTTGCGCAAGCCAATCTCAAGGCTTGCGCAAACTACTTTCTGCTCACTGCAAGGGGATGTGATCTACAATGGAACAGTACCGTCCTGTACGCCGAGCGCTGCTCAGCGTGTCTGATAAAACCGGCATTGTCGAATTCGCCCGTGCGCTGGCCGCACGCCACGTCGAACTGCTCTCCACCGGCGGCACCGCGCGCCTACTCAGCGAAGCCGGACTGCCGGTCACCGAAGTCTCCGATTACACCGGCTTCCCGGAAATGATGGACGGACGCGTTAAAACCCTGCACCCGAAAATTCACGGCGGTATTCTCGGCCGTCGCGGCCAAGACGACGCCATCATGCAGCAGCATGAAATCGCCCCGATCGACATGGTAGTCGTCAACCTGTACCCGTTTGCCGCCACTATCGCGCGCCCTGACTGCACACTGGAGCAGGCGGTGGAAAATATCGATATCGGCGGTCCAACCATGGTGCGTTCGGCGGCAAAAAACCACCGCGATGTGACCATCATCGTCAATGCGGCCGATTACGACCGCGTACTGACCGAAATGGATGCGCATCAAGGTTCCTTAAGCCATGCCACCCGTTTTGATCTGGCCATCGCTGCCTTCGAGCATACCGCCGCTTACGACAGCATGATCGCCAACCACTTCGGTACCTTGGTTCCGGCCTATCACGCCGAGCATCGCGAGCCTGCTGGCCGCTTCCCTCGTACCTTGAACCTGAACTTTGTTAAAAAGCAGGATATGCGTTACGGCGAAAACAGCCATCAAGCGGCCGCGTTTTATGTTGAAAGTGAGCTGCACGAAGCCAGTGTCGCCACCGCCGAACAGCTGCAAGGCAAGGAACTGTCTTACAACAACATCGCCGATACCGATGCCGCACTGGAGTGCGTCAAAGAGTTCAGTGAGCCGGCTTGCGTCATCGTCAAGCACGCCAATCCGTGCGGTGTGGCACTGGGTGCCAATATCCTTGAAGCTTACGATCGCGCGTTTCGTACTGACCCAACCTCCGCCTTTGGTGGCATCATTGCCTTTAACCGCGAGCTGGATGCCGATACCGCGCAGGCCATTATCGAGCGCCAGTTTGTCGAAGTGATCATCGCGCCGACCATCACAGTACGCGCCGCCGCCATCCTCTCCACCAAGGCCAATATTCGCGTACTGGCTTGCGGTGAATGGAGTGCGAAAACCCACAGCCTAGACTTCCAACGTGTTAACGGCGGCTTGTTGGTGCAAGACCGTGACCAAAGCATGATCAGCGCCGCCGATCTGACAGTGGTCACCACCCGCCAGCCAAGCGAAGACGAACTGCGCGATGCACTGTTCTGCTGGAAAGTGGCCAAATACGTCAAATCCAACGCCATCGTGTATGCCAAAGGCAACATGACCATCGGCGTCGGAGCCGGTCAAATGAGCCGTGTCTACTCGGCCAAAATTGCAGGCATCAAAGCCGCGGACGAAGGGCTGGAAGTCAAAGGCTGCGTCATGGCCTCCGACGCCTTCTTCCCGTTCCGTGACGGCATCGATGCCGCCGCAGCCGCTGGCGTAACCTGCGTGATCCAGCCGGGTGGCTCAATTCGTGATGAAGAAGTGATCCAAGCTGCCAACGAACATGGTATGAGCATGCTGTTTACCCACATGCGCCACTTCCGTCACTGATACAGCAAAACCGGCGGACTTGTCCCGCCGGTCCATTTTTGGCCGACCGGTGCCGCGCACCGAAACATTCAATCTTTGGAGTCATGCATGAAAGTCCTGATTATCGGCAGTGGCGGTCGTGAACATGCCCTGGCATGGAAAGCCGTACAATCCCCACAGGTCTCGCACGTTTATGTCGCCCCCGGAAATGCCGGCACCGCGACCGAAGCGGGAGTCAGCAATGTGGATATCGCCGTTACCGATCTGCACGCCCTCGGCGCCTTTGCTCAGCGTGAAGGGATCGAACTGACCATTGTCGGCCCTGAAGTCCCGCTGGTACTGGGTGTGGTCGACCATTTCCGCGCGCTGGGCCTGCCCATTTTTGGCCCAACTCAGGCCGCTGCTCAGCTGGAAGGCTCTAAAGCGTTCACCAAAGATTTCCTCGCCCGTCACCAGATCCCCACCGCTGAATACCAAAACTTCACCGAAGTGGAGCCAGCACTGGCTTATATTCGCGCCAAAGGTGCCCCGATCGTGATCAAAGCCGACGGTCTGGCCGCTGGCAAAGGGGTGATTGTGGCCATGACCTTGGCCGAAGCCGAAGCGGCCGTCGAAGATATGCTGGCCGGCAATGCCTTTGGTAATGCAGGGCACCGCATCGTGGTAGAAGAGTTCCTCGATGGCGAAGAAGCCAGCTTTATCGTGATGGTCGATGGCGAGCACGTCTTGCCGATGGCCACCAGTCAAGATCACAAACGCGTCGGCAACCAAGACAGCGGCCCGAACACCGGTGGCATGGGCGCTTACTCACCCGCGCCAGTGGTCACCGCAGAGATCCACCAGCGCGTCATGGATGAGGTGATCTGGCCAACCGTGCGTGGCATGGCCGCAGAAGGCAACGTCTACACCGGCTTTTTGTACGCCGGCTTGATGATCATGGCTGACGGCACCCCGAAAGTGATCGAATACAACTGCCGCTTTGGCGATCCGGAAACCCAACCGATCATGCTGCGCCTACGATCCGATCTGATCGAACTGTGCCTAGCCGCTGTCGAAGGTCGCTTAGATCAGTGCCGATCAGAGTGGGATCCACGTCCAGCGCTCGGCGTAGTGCTGGCTGCCGGCGGTTATCCCGGCGATTACCGTAGCGGTGATGTCATTCACGGCCTCGAGCACGCCGCCGCCAACGCAGGCAGTGACAGCAAAGTGTTCCACGCCGGAACCCGCAGCAATCCAGGGCAACCAGAACAAGCACTGACCGCCGGTGGCCGCGTACTGTGCGTCACGGCATTGGGTGATAGCGTCAGTGCTGCCCAGCAGCGTGCCTACCAGCAAGCGGCCTTGATTCAATGGGATGATATCTACTACCGCACCGATATCGGTTTTCGCGCCATTGCCCGCGAACACGTGGTAGAAAAATAAGGGTGTAATCAGCGCCGTTTTTAGACTTTATCGGTATATCTTTAGCGCGCTTTGTCGCGGATAACGTTAACGTGAACGTCAACAACCGTACTTCACCGCCGCGTTATCCGCGCTCTTTTCCCACCAAGCGTGACGCTCCTTCCCGCCAAGCCAGCTCGTCTTAATCAGTTAACCTTTACGCCAACGTTAAGCTACAACTCTGACCACTTAGTGACCCTGTTTTTACACAAAAGCTTCGTTACACTGCAATACAATGCACATATAAATCAGGGTACTGTGTGCTGTAAAAGGTATGTGTGCCACCAACGGTATGTTTGCAGCACAGCACACGATGTGCGTTATTCACAAGGAGCAGATAGAAATGAGTACGGAAATTTTCAAAACCTTCGCCGATCAGGCACAAAACTTCTATGCACCGGTTTATAAATACAACCGTCTGCTGACTGAAAATCTGGAGCAACTGAGCAAAGTGCAGCTGTCGGCCGCCAAAGCTTATTCTGAGCTGGGTCTGGAGCAGATCAAAGCCGTAGGTGACATCAAAGACCCACAATCTCTGGTTGCCTTTGGTAACAAGCAGCTGGAGCTGGTGAACAAAATCTCCAAGCAGCTGTTGGACGACACCCAGAAGCTCTCTTCCATGAACGAGCAGTTCAAAAAAGAACTGGAAACGCTGACCAAAGATCAACTCTCTCATTTACAAGTTAACGCCAACTAAATTTGGCTGCCGACACGCCTGCGGGCGTGTCATTCTTTCATGATGGTGTTACAGGGAGAAAACCATGGCTTCTGCAAATCAGTTCAACGGAGCGCTGGATGCGCTGGCTGATCTGAACCGTAAGCTGGTTGAGCTGTACCTGTCGCGCTCTACGGCTCAAGGTCCGCTGAATCAAGTATTGATGCAGGCCAACATGAACGATGCGAATCGCTTCTTTGAGCATGCATTTGGGCAACCCAATGCACTGGTGGAGCAGCAGCTCAAGTGGTGGCAACAGCAACTTGAATTATCCCAGCACGCGGTATTGCGCCTGTTTGGCCAGCCGAGTGAACCGGTGATCCAACCGGATCGCAGCGATCGCCGCTTTACCTCTGATGAGTGGCAACAAAACATCCTGTTTGATTACCTCAAACAATCTTATCTGCTGACGACGCAAAATGTGCTCGGCAGCATCAACCAGCTCGAAACGCTGGATGAAGAAACCCGCAAGCGACTGGAGTTCTTCACTCGCCAGTATTTGTCTGCCCTGTCGCCAAGTAACTACCTGCTGAGTAACCCTGAGCTGCTCAAGGTGACGCTGGAGAACAACGGCCAAAATCTGGTTAAAGGGATGGAGTTGCTGGTCGAAGATATGGAGAAAAGCGCTGACACGCTGAATATCCGCATGACCGATCAAAGCTCCTTCCGCCCCGGTGACAATCTGGCCACCACCCCGGGCAAAGTGATTTTCCGCAATCACCTGTTTGAGCTGATTCAGTATGTGCCGACCACCGAAGAGGTGTTGCAGCGGCCACTGTTGATCGTGCCGCCGTTTATCAACAAGTTCTATATTCTGGATCTGCAGGCGCAAAACTCGTTTGTCCGTTGGGCGGTTAGCCAAGGGCATACCGTGTTCATGATGTCATGGGTCAATGCAACTCCTGAACACAAAGACATCACCTTTGAAGACTATGTGATTGATGGGGTGCTGGCCGCGCTGGATGCGATTGAAACCGCCACCGGCGAAAAAGAGGTTAACGGTATCGGTTACTGCATCGGCGGTACGCTGCTGTCGGTCACCATGGCCTATCTGGCTGCACGTCGCATGAAGCAGCGCATCCGCACCGGCACCTTGTTTACCACCTTACTGGACTTCGCTAAACCCGGCGATATCGGGGTCTTCATCAATGAAGAAACCGTCAGCGCGGTGGAAACGCAAAACCAGATCAAAGGCTACATGGATGGTCGGCAAATTGCGGTGTCGTTCAGTCTGCTGCGGGAAAACTCCCTGTACTGGAACTACTTTGTCGATAACTACCTCAAGGGCAAGAGCCCGATGGCGTTCGACATCCTGTACTGGAACTGCGACAGCACCAACGTACCGGCCGCCTGCCACAACTTCCTGCTGCGCCAATGCTATCTGGAAAACCAGCTGATCATGCCTGGTGGGATCTCGATTCGCGGTACGGCCATTGATCTGAATAAGATCAAATTACCGCTGTATTTCCTCTCGGCCGCCGAAGATCATATCGCGCTGTGGGATGCAACCTATGACGGCGCTAAGGTGATTGGCAAAGACAACAGCCATGTGACCTTTGTGCTGGGCGAATCCGGCCATATCGCCGGCGTGGTCAACCCACCGGAGAAAGGCAAATACGGCTACTGGTGTAATCCGGATAACAGCTTCTTGCCGGATGACTCGCAAGCATGGCTGAATGCCGCAGAGCACCATAAAGGCTCATGGTGGCCACACTGGCAACAATGGCTGATCAGCCATCTGCCAGAAGGCAGCAAACCGGTACCCGCTCGTCAGCCGGTCGCGCGTGAAAATCAGCCGCTGTTAGGCGATGCCCCGGGTGAGTATGTCAAAGTGCGCATCAGCGACATTGACCAGCAAATCAAAGCCAGTTTGCTGCATCCGAGCAGTGAAGAAAGCGCTGAGGAAAATGCTGCCTAAGCGTTATCAACAACGTTATCAGCCGGAAAGCGGTGAGTAAAAAAACAAGCGGTCAATACGAGTCAGCGCTAACAGTAACAGCGCGTATGAGGGTTAGCCGCTGTAATACTCAGCGCCAACAGGTCAGGCAGAAAGTCAGTACGGTAATAGCGTACTAGATATACAAAAATGATAGATAAACAAACGGGGAGTCCATGGACTCCCCGTTTTTTGTATCTGGCGCGATAAATTACTTCACGGAATCTTTCAGCGCTTTACCGGCTACGAACGCAGGCACGTTGGCCTCTGCGATCTGAATTTCTTTACCGGTTTGTGGGTTACGACCTGTACGTGCCGCGCGATGGTTCACTTTGAAAGTACCGAAACCGACCAGCTGTACTGGATCACCATCCTTCAGTGATTCAGTAATTGCAGACAGCGTGGATTCCAGTGCTGCTTTTGCTTGCGCTTTAGACAGATCCGCTTTTTCTGCAATCGCGTCGATCAGTTGAGTCTTGTTCATAGGTTGTCCTTACGTTTTATTTATCACGTTACTCGTAGCTATACAGGTCTCATACCCGTCTAGTGTACTTCGCTATGACGCGCCCTGATCCGTTTGAGATCACCACGCCAACATGCGCTTACCCACGTCGCCATGGGGCCAATGCAAACCAATCCAAATGTAGAACACTTTGCCCCGCAAAGGGATCGGATTCGCGAGAATTCCGGCGTTAAATCACGCTTCTCGCACGCCACTCACTGCAGCGATACCAATATTACTGATACCCGCTTCACGCAAGTCAGCCCGCAGGCCCTTGATCAGCTCTAGGTCACGCTCTTCGCAGGCTGCCAGCAGACGATAAATCTCCCACTGTACATCCAGCTCATTTTGGATATTCGGCAGCGCCTTGAGCTCCTCTTCGGACAGCTCACGGTCTTGATCATGCATCTCCAGCATTGCCACGGTATTAATCGAGATCCGGCTGATGCTTAACGCAAATGCCAACTCTTCACCGCTCAGCTGCGAGTGCAACAAATCACTTAAACCGACACACGCATCGATAGCCGGGAAAACACCGTACATATCAAAGTCATCGGCCGCAGGGATTTGCTCTTCAAATTTTTCTAGCTGGTTTTCGAAATTAACTTTGGCGCCTTTTACTGTCAGGACTTCCCACGCCAAATCCAGCACCGTACGGTACAGTACAGGGTTACCAAAGCCACTCGCCAAAGCAAAGGCTTGATAGTTCGGGTACATCCGCTCGCACAGGCACACCATAAAGGTTTGCAGCTGCCAAGGCTCCAGACGTTCCAAACGTTTGTGAATCGGATTACGTAACATACCCAGTCCTCTATACTGTTTCAGCGCCTGAGTGTAACTGATCTTCTACGCTGATCGATAGAAATAAGCGGCCACCTGCAGGGAGATTGCACTGATTTGCAGCAATTGATCACCTTGCCCCCTTATGAAGAGGGATCGGCTGCACAAGAAGCCACCGCTTTTGCCTCTACCTTGGCTTCTCCGTTCGCCGCATGCGCCGCCAACAGCGCCTGCCACGTAGGGCGCGCCGAAGCGATACCATCGGCAAAACGGGTCGGCTCCGGCAAGCGATAACCGCGGCAACAACGTTGCACCCACTGCAGCGCCGAATCAGGGCTGATCCGATGCCCAGCCGAAATAAACAGCGGACGACAACGCACTTTACTGCGCCACACATAGCCTAACAAGCTTTCACCCGCCCATAACGCCGCGCTTGTGCCAACGCCATCAGCCAGTGGCGCATAACTGCCATACAGGTGACTTTTCGCCACCCCAATGGTCGGCACATCCACCAGTAAACCAAAGTGACTGGCGACGCCAAGGCCACGCGGATGAGCGATCCCCTGCCCATCCACCAGCAGTAAATCGGGCCGTTGTGGTAGCATCTGCCACGCGGCTAACAGTGCTGGGCATTCGCGAAAAGACAATAACCCGGGAATGTACGGCAGCGTCGTCGGTACCCGCGCAATGCGAAAATCCAACAAGGTCAGTTCGGGATAGCGCAGCAACACGATGGCGGCACGAGTGACCGCGCCACCTTGCTCAAAACCAACATCTGCACCGCCAATAACGTGCACCGGCCCCACACGGTCAGTTCGCTCCACCGAGGCCGCTAAGCGGCGCTGCTCATCACGCAGCGCGGCATAATCGGTGGTCGGTATCTTCATCTCTGGCGTTACCTCTAGGTTCTCATCCACCATGGTATTTGGCATGGTAATGGCTCCTGATTGCCGCTGAGCGCAGTATATGCGCGCTCCGCGAACTGTAAGCTAGCCGCGTGGTAACAACGCAAACTCAGCGCAGGTGATACGGCTGAGACAAGCGGTGTACCGCTTCCACAAAGACCCCGGCATGGGCCGGATCGACATCCGGATGAATACCGTGGCCTAAATTACACACATGGCCAGTGCCGGCGCCGAACTCTGCCAACAGGCTAGCCACTTCCTGCTCGATACGGGCAGGCGGCGCATACAACATGGACGGATCCATATTGCCCTGCAGGGCAACGCGCGAGCCGATGCGCGCACGCGCGTCAGCCAAACTGGTGGTCCAATCCAAGCCCACTGCATCACAGCCGGTATCGGCAATCGCTTCCAACCATTGACCACCACCTTTGGTGAACAAGGTCACCGGCACGCGACGGCCATCATGCTCACGCAACAGCCCATCGACAATTTTGTGCATGTAGTGCAGCGAGAATTCACGGTAATCACGGCCAGTCAGCGCGCCGCCCCAGGTATCGAACACCATCACCGACTGTGCACCGGCACGGATCTGGGCATTCAGATACACAATCACGCTATCGGCCAATTTATCCAGCAGCAGATGCAGGGTCTGCGGCTCGGCGTACATCATCTTTTTAATGCGGGTAAACGCCTTGCTACTGCCGCCTTCGACCATGTAGGTCGCTAGCGTCCACGGGCTACCGGAAAACCCGATCAGCGGCACCGCGCCCTTGAGCTCCCGGCGAATGGTGCGTACCGCATCCATGACATAGCCCAGCTCTTGCTCTGGATCAGGCACCCCGAGCTTTTGTACATCGGCCAAGGAGCGTACTGGACGCTCAAAACGCGGACCTTCGCCGGTTTCAAAGTACAGCCCCAAGCCCATCGCATCAGGGATAGTCAAAATATCGGAAAACAAAATTGCCGCATCCAGCGCAAAACGGCGCAGGGGCTGCAAGGTCACTTCACAGGCCAACTCCGGATTTTTGCACAGGGACATAAAATCCCCGGCTTCGGCGCGGGTCGCCCGATACTCGGGCAAATAGCGCCCCGCTTGGCGCATCATCCAAACCGGTGTCATGTCTACCGGCTCGCGCAGCAGGGCACGTAAATAGCGATCGTTTTGCAGTGTGGTCATCTTAGGCTTCCTTTTTATTCTATTGCGCCCGATTGTAACACCGTCCAGCGCAGATACACCTGTCGTGCGACGGCCTTGCCAGCGCGCTCACTGATTGTCGGCGGCGGCCGTTGCCTGCGCTTGCTGACACAGCGGTAAAGTCAGATTAATCAGATGCCGCGCTACCGTCCCAACAGGTGGTAAGGGCGGTAATGCTTCGGGGCTAAACCAATCAGCGCTCACCAATTCCTGATGATCAACGCACAACTCACCGCCAGCATATTCAGCCACAAAGGCCGCCATCAGCGAGTTCGGAAACGGCCACGGCTGAGATTTAATGTAGCGGATATGCTCAATCTCAATGCCAGTCTCTTCACGCACTTCACGTGCAACGGCTTGCTCCAACGTCTCACCCGGCTCGACAAAGCCGGCCAACACGGTATGCATGTTGCCCTGATGACGTGGATGCTGCGCCAGTAAAATCTGGTGCCCACGGCGAACCGCAACAATCACGCACGGCGCGATCACCGGATACACCGTTTGCGCGCAGGCGCTGCACTGCATCGCCCACTGAGTTGGCACTTTTTGGAGCGGAGCTGCGCAAAATCCGCAAAAACGGTGACTACGCTGAAAATGCGCCAACTGCACCGCGCGCCCAACCAACTGAAACAGCGCCTCAGGCTGCGCCAGCAAACTGCGCAATGAACCTCGCTCACTGGCCGGTTTAGCCGGTATATCCTCGGCCATCAGCAGGTATAGGGTTTGACCTTGCCACTGCCCGACGGCCTGCGCCGGTTGTCCGGCAAGCCCCCAGCTAGACGCTTCTCCGTGTGGTAATTCTCCACCGGGCAGCCATAACTGCCCCTCTTGCATCAGCAACCAAAACCCCTGCTGCTGCGGATCAAGAAATTGTTCCATAGCACTCCTTGCAGCTATGCAATTTTACTGGCATCTTTTATAACAAGGTTGTCACAATATGTTTCACCATGAGTCGCAACCTTGCCTTGAATGTATCTGCGGAGACAGACCATGCTTACCAAACTTGCACGCGATCCCGCTCCCACACAGGGACAGGCAAAACAAGGTCAAGCCAAGATCATCGATCTCTGGCTACACGAACGCAAAGCGCTACTGATCCATTACTGCCAACTGGCGGGCTTGCCCCCGTTTCACCGTGAGAAACAGGCACTCCCGACACTGGAACAGATCACCGCCTTCAACGCCCGTTTGGTAGATTACCTCTCCGCCGGTCACTTTGAAATCTATGATCGCATCATCAGCCAAGCCGAACAGCATGGCGCAGGCAAACTCAATCTTCACCCATCGCTGTATCCACGCCTAACGGCCAATACGCAGCAATTACTGCACTTTCACGATTGCTATACCGATATCAGCGAAGATGACGACGCCCTGCTGGAGCTCGATCAAAATCTATCGACGCTCGGTGAGTTACTAGAGCAGCGCTTTGCCCTCGAAGATCAACTGATCAAAGCCGTGGTACTGACCACCGGGCAAAGTTTCTAACGCGCGGAGAAGACAGTAACCTCTAGCCGCGACGCACCATGTACGGGGAACAGGATGTTCCCGCGCCTTTCTACGCGTGACTTTTTCCGTATTAATTCCACGCCCTAATGGTCTACCAGCGATACCGCCTTTGCCCATCGATTAACCATCTATCAAGCTCAATACCACAACACTCTCTAATCTAAGTTAGACCAAGCCGAGCTGCGCAGCCCTATCGGTCACTCGCTACCCTTTTTTATTCCGCTTTTTATTCCGTGTTTTATTAAGTTTGGAGTATCACGCGTCAAGCCCGTCGCCATGCATGGCCTATCCATCGGCTCGGTGACTGCTGCGTGCTAAGCGGCAATAAAAAAGGGCACCGTCTCCGGTGCCCTTTTCACGCTTAAGATGTCACGACCTTAGTCGTCACGCGAGGAACGACTTATTCGTCGTCACCCAGTGCGCCCAGACCGCTCAGCAGACCGGCCAGGTTAGCAGAAGCCTCTTCTGCGCTCACTTGTGGCGCAACTGGAGCTTCAGCCTTCTGACGACGACGGCTGCGATCTTGGTGGTACGCATAACCGGTACCCGCCGGGATCAGACGACCTACGATAACGTTCTCTTTCAGACCGCGCAGTTCGTCACGCTTACCAGCAACGGCCGCTTCAGTCAGCACGCGGGTGGTTTCCTGGAAGGACGCCGCGGAGATGAAGGACTCAGTTGCCAGAGACGCTTTGGTGATACCCAGCAGTTCACGTTCGAAGGTCACTGGCTCTTTACCTTGAGCTTCACGCTCACGGTTGGTGATCTTCACGCGAGCCACTTCGGCTTGCTCACCTTCCAGGAACTCAGAATCGTAAGCGGCAGTGATGGTACCCTTACGCAGCATCTGACGGATGATAACTTCGATGTGCTTATCGTTAATCTTAACGCCCTGCAGACGGTAAACGTCCTGCACTTCGTTAACGATATAGTTAGTCACCGCATGCACACCGCGCAGACGCAGGATGTCATGTGGAGTCTCTGGACCATCGGAGATCACATCGCCACGCTGTACCAGTTCGCCTTCGAACACGTTCAGCTGACGCCACTTCGGAATCATCTCTTCGTAAGCATCGCCACCGTCGGTTGGTGTGATCACCAGACGACGCTTGCCTTTGGTTTCTTTACCGAAGGATACGATACCGGTGATTTCCGCCAGGATCGCAGGCTCTTTCGGCTTACGAGCTTCAAACAGGTCCGCAACGCGTGGCAGACCACCGGTAATATCCTTGGTACCGCCGGATTCTTGTGGAATACGGGCCAAAGCATCACCAGTGCCAACCAGCGTACCGTCGTCCAACTGAACGATCGCTTTGCCTGGCAGGAAGTACTGCGCTGGCATATCGGTACCTGGAACCAGAATGTCGTTACCGTTCGCATCAACCAGTTTCAGGGCAGGACGCAGATCCTTACCACCACCGGTACGCTCGGCTGCATCCAGTACCACCAGAGAAGACAAACCGGTCAGTTCGTCGGTCTGGCGGGTAATGGTCAAGCCATCCAGCATGTCGACAAACTTGATGTAACCGCCCACTTCGGTAATAACCGGCATGGTGTGCGGATCCCAGTTCGCCACGGTTTCACCCGCGTTCACTTCCATGCCGTCACCTTTCGCCATAGTGGCACCGTAAGGCACCTTATAGCTTTCTTTGGTACGACCGAACTCGTCGATCACGGTCATTTCAGTGTTACGAGAAGTGATCACCAGCTTGTTGTCAGCGTTGGTTACGAACTTCGCGTTGTGCAGCTTCAAGCTACCCTTGTTCTTCACCTGGATGCTGTTCTCGGCTGCCGCACGCGATGCCGCACCACCGATGTGGAACGTACGCATGGTCAGCTGAGTACCTGGTTCACCGATGGACTGTGCCGCGATAACACCAACCGCTTCACCTTTGTTCACCAGGTGACCACGGGCCAGGTCACGACCGTAGCACTTCGCACACACACCGAAATCGGTGTTACAGGTAACCACAGAACGAACCAGGATGCTGTCGACAGATTTCTCTTCGATCAGGTCACACAGTTTCTCATCCAGCAGCGTGTTGCGCGGGATCAGAATGTCTGCAGTGCCCGGGATCAGAATGTCTTCTGCTGCCACACGGCCCAGTACACGCTCACGCAGAGGCTCTTTCACGTCGCCGCCTTCGATCAGCGGAGTCATGACTACGCCTTCCAAAGTGCCGCAATCGTCTTCGGTGATCACCAAGTCTTGCGCTACGTCTACCAGACGACGAGTCAGGTAACCGGAGTTCGCTGTCTTCAGTGCGGTATCCGCCAGACCTTTACGCGCACCGTGAGTAGAGATGAAGTACTGGAGTACGTTCAGACCTTCACGGA
>PPYF01660652.1_pt1 | contig 40607 bp, 35 predicted proteins | sample 1559871 | NCBI WGS metagenome assembly PPYF01 (sample SAMN08240021, study PRJNA423297) | Human gut metagenome, whole genome shotgun sequencing project.
TCAACCAATGTGGAATCTAGCACTGTTAGTGCAGATTCTCAATCAGCAACAGTAGAAGTTGCAGAAAACACTAACGATAGTAATTTAACAAGTAACGTAACAACAACTGAAAATAGTTCAGCAGCTATTAATGATAATAGTTATGCCATTGCCGCAACTAGTGCTAAGGCTGCTGCAGCTACAGTAACTACTCCAGAAAATGGCTGGAACAGTAATCACACTGCTTTCTATCAAAATGGCCAAACTGCCAACGGTTATGTTCAAGCTGATGACGGTAATTACTACATGTTTAAGAACGGTGTTCGTCAAAGTGGTGTTCAGAAGTGGATGGGAACTTATTACTACTTTGATCCATCAAGCTATTTGCGAGTAGATAATGATTACCGTGAACAAGTATGGCAAGATGGTACCCATAATTGGTACATGTTTGGCAATGATGGTCGAATTGTTAGCGGCTTATATAATTGGCAAGGTAGTACCTACTACTTTGATCCAAGCAGTTACTTACGAGTAGATAACGATTATCGTTCAACTGAGGCCGATGGTCGAGGAGTATTACTCGGTAGTAACGGAGTTGCTTTGACCGGGGTACAAAAGTGGATGGGTAGTTATTACTACTTTGATCCAGTAACTAAGCTTCGAGTAGATAACGATTACCGTCAGTCTCAATGGGGTAGTTGGTACATGTTCGGTAATGATGGTCGGGCAGTGTCAGGCTTATACAACTGGCAAGGAAGCTTATACTATTTTGATCCGGTAACTTATTTAAAGGATACCAATACCGAAGTTACTGTAAATGGTCAGAAGTATAAGTTAGATAGTAATGGAATTGCAACTGCAGAAAACGATGGTGTAAATCGTGCTTTGTCAATGCAAGGTACTCCATATGTTTGGGGTGGAAACAAGCCTGGTGGTTTTGATTGTTCTGGATTAGTTCAATGGGCATTTAACTTAGGTTCAAACTACCGGACTACTTATCAACAACAAACATTAGGTGTTCACCATTATGATGTTTACAATGCTCCTAAGGGTGCTTTGCTATTCTTTGGTAGTGATAGTGCACCATACCACGTTGCTATTTCTCTTGGTAATGGTTCATATGTACATGCTCCAGAACCTGGCGATGTTGTAAAAATCGGTTATACGAAGTATTTCACTGCTAGTTACTACGTTGTTTTGTAATAATCTATTAATAGTATAAGTATAATTTGGTACAATATAATTACTAGTAAAATTTAAGGAGCGCAGATTATATGATCAAAAAATTTATGACAACAGTTTTGGCTGGAACTTTAATGTTGACCTTAGCTGCTTGCGGTAACTCAAAGAGTGCTTCTTCTAGTTCAAGTAGTTCTTCATCAACAACTACTAAAGCAGTTAAAGAAGTTAAGCATCATTTAAAAAAGAATTCATCATCGGCTAAAAGCAATAAGGCAAAAGTATCAAGTAATGATGATTCAACGACAACTACTTCAAAAGTTGCTGGATCAAATTATAGTGTAACTTCTTCTAAATCAAAGGGTGTTGTTAACAATGAATCATCATCTTCTCAAATGACGATGACTGCTCAGGATGCTAAGAACATTGTAAAAGAACATATTGGTAATCAACTTAATAATGCGGGAATTGCTGGTCAACCTAAGCCTAATGTTCCAACGGCAAGTGAAGTTGATGGATATACAGCTGTACAAAATGGTACTAATAATTGGACCGTTAGTGGTAATGGTCACACCTATCATGTAACTACTACTTCAGTAACAGGAAATTAATTATTACGATGACCTTTCTCTTTAATCAAGATGAGAGGTCATATTTATATAATGAGGTATTAAAAAATAATGAAGAAGCATTTTAAACTTTACAAGAGTGGTAAAAATTGGCTTATTGCAGGAATTGTAACTTTAACTGCTGGATTAACATTTTCTGTAACTTCTGCGAATGCAGATACAATTGCTGACAACAATTCACAGGTAGACAGTAATGTACAACAAACCCAAGTTATTAAGAATAGCAATGATGTTGATAGTAATTCTGGTCAGCAAGCATTTTCATCAGCTGTTAGTAACCAAAATGAGGTAAGTACAGGTTCGCAAACCAACTCTATTAGCACTAATACTCAATCTTATGCAACTGCTACTACTACAGTTAACTATGCAGCAAATGCTAACGAAAAAAATGGCTGGGTGAAACAATCTGATGGAACAATTGTCTATTATCGTAACGGTCAATTAGATAAAGGTCGTGAATACGTTCAGCTTGATTCTCTAACGAATCCAGGGAATAAAGATTGGTACTTATTAGACAATGGAGTTGCAACGTCTGGTGTTCAAAAATGGATGGGAACTTATTACTATTTTGATCCGATTACTCATTTGCGAGTAGATAATGATTACCGTGAACAAGTATGGACAGATCGTATTCATGATTGGTACATGTTTGGTAATGACGGAAAAATTGTAACAGGATTATATAACTGGCAAGGTAGCTTATACTATTTTGATCCATCTAGTTATCTTCGTGTAGATAATGAATATATTTCTACTCAAAGCGATGGACGCGGATATTTATTTGGAATTGATGGTCGTGCGGTAAGTGGTGTAAATTGGTGGGTAGGAACTTACTATTACTTTGATCCAGTTACCCATCTTCGAGTAGATAATGATTACCGTGAACAGGTGTGGCAGGATGGTACCCATGATTGGTATATGTTTGGTAATGGTGGAGGAATTGTTACTGGTCCATATAATTGGCAAGGTAGTTTATATTACTTTGATCCTTCATCATATTTAAAAGTAACTAATGATTATCGGGTACCAGCTGGGTCTGATCGGGGATACCTGTTAGGAAATGATGGTCGAGCACTTGCTGGATTCCAGATGTGGCAAGGATCAAAATATTATTTTGATCCTTCCACATATCTATTAGTAAAGAATGGATATTTTTATGATGGTGGCCAACTCTACTGGGCAGATAATAATGGCTTTGTAAGTAGAGCAACATTAAATAATGCAATTAATAAGTATATTGTGACCTCTATTGGTCTTAATAATCATGCACAAATTACTTATAACTACGTCATCCCTCAGGTGACTGGTAGTTATTCCGGCACTTCTGATGGTAAGCCAAACATGGTTGTTGTTCACGAAACAGCTAACCCAAATGACAGTATTTGGGGTGAAATTAACTATGAGAAGAGCACATATAACAATGCCTTTGTTCATGCTTTTGTAGATAATAATAATATTATCCAAATTTCTGATACCGATCGGGAAGCATGGGGAGCAGCCTATCCGGCTAATGGACGAGCAGTTCAGTTTGAACAGGTTGAAGTATATGGGAAAGATGCTTTTGCTCGCGAGTTGATGAATGCAGCTTACTATACTGCGTTTATTATGAAAAAGTATAACATGGTGCCATCATTGGCTTCTAATGGTCAGGGGACTCTATGGTCACACCATTATGTATCTCAATTCTTAGGCGGTACAAATCATACTGATCCAGATGGCTATTGGTCTAGAAACGCTTCTAAATATTTTGGTACAACTTATACGATGAGTGATTTTGCTCAGCTTGTTGAAACTTACTACAACAGTCTTTAATTGTTAATTTGAGGAAAGCTAACCGGTATTCTCATGATCGGTTAGCTTTTTCTAGCTATTAGTTGTACAATACAATTATTGTAATTTAGAAATGTTTATTGGGAGAAGAAATTATGGATAAGAAGACACATTATAAGTTGTACAAGGGCGGTAAGAACTGGCTTTGTATGGCTATTGCAACGCTGTCAGTCGCAATGGGGGCTACTGGTAATAATCAAGCTGCAGAAGTTAATGTTAATACCACTGCCACAACTACAGCAAAACAAGCAGCAATTACTACCACTACTACATCGGTAGTTAATACCACAACTGAAAACGGCTGGAATAGTGATCATACAGCCTTTTACCAAGACGGAAAAGTAGCCAATGGTTATGTTCAAGCTGATGATGGCAATTACTACATGTTTAAGAATGGTACTCGTCAAAAAGGTGTGCAAAAGTGGATGGGGACATATTACTACTTCGATCCAACCACTTATTTACGAGTCGATAACGATTACCGCGAACAGGTATGGCAAGATGGTACCCATGATTGGTACATGTTTGGTAAGAATGGCCAAATTGTCACCGGCAAGTATGACTGGCAGGGTAATGTATACTATTTTGATCCATCAAGTTACCTTAAGGTAGTTAATGACTATCGAGCAACTGAGGCTGATGGACGAGGAGTATTACTTAGTAGTAATGGAGCAGCCTTAAGTGGTGTCCAAAAATGGATGGGAACTTATTACTATTTTGATCCAGTAACTAAGCTACGGGTGGATAATAAATATGTCCAATCACAATGGGGCCTATGGTACATGTTTGGCAGTAACGGTCAGATTGCCAGTGGTAAATATGATTGGCAGGGAAGTACCTACTACTTTGATCCATCGAGTTACCTTAAAGTAAGTAACGATTACCGAGTAACTGAGCGTGATGGTCGCGGTGTACTACTAGGCTCTGATGGTCGCGCCTTAAGTGGTGTTCAAAAGTGGGCTGGGACTTATTACTATTTCGATCCAGTAACTAAGCTACGGGTAGATAATAATTATGTTCAGTCACAATGGGGCGACTGGTACATGTTTGGCAATGATGGCCGGATTGTACAGGGCTTCTATAATTGGAAGGGAACACTCTACTTCTTTGATCCTAGTTCATATTTAGTTGTAAAGAATACTTTCTTTAATGGTAATGGCTACTGGGGTGATTGGGACGTTCACTATGCTGATGGTAATGGTGCAGTTCACTCAGTAACTTATTTTAGTCAATTTAGACCAATTAATGCTCCTGAAGGTTGTGCTGCTGCTAGTCTTGCAATGTTGCTAAGTATTAAGAATGAATGGCCAAGTCTTAGTTATCTGTATGCTACTCTCCCTCAATATGGTGGAGTTTATAGTGTCGCAAACTTTAGGGGAATTCTGTCAATTGATACGTTAGCGGCATATGCTCAGAAGTTTGATGCTAATGTTAAGAATCTTAAAGGTGCTAGTTTAGGCAATTTGTCTAATATTGTTCTTTCAGGACATCCAGTCCTTTATTACGGTTGGTCATCATACGAAACCGTTTGGACGGGAAGAAATCATGCTAAGTTAATTATTGGTGCTCATAATGGCTTATATCATGTAATTGATCCATGTTACTTCTACCGTTCTCAAGGTGCTCATACAATGGGCGGTAATCGTTATGACTGGGGTGCTGACAGTTGGCGTACCTGGGGTGACATTGCTTCCGAATATGCTGGTAGTGCACTGACATTACTATAAAAGTAGAAAAATGTTATTTAATATATCTTTGTGAATTTAAATGAGCCTTCATAGTTTGACTTTTGCCGAGCTTTGAAGGCTATTTGTGTATGAAAGGCTTATAAAATGAAAAGAGACAGTCGTTTTGAATTGTTAAGAATAGTAAGTATGTTTTTAATAATTTTATTTCATTTCGAATATTTCGGTGAAGCTTGGCGAATGGATAAAGCCAATTCATTATTAAATCAAATAATATTATCTTCTTATCTCCCATTTGGTAAGATAGGTGTGTATTTGTTTATAATGATTACGGGATATTTTGTCGGAACTAAAAGCTACCAAATAAAGAAGAGCTTATCTAAGGCATTTATTATTTGGGGTGAAACAATATTTTACTCTATACTCCTATTCTTAGTAATTGTTTTATTTGGCTTAATGAGTTTTTCGTTTAAGAACTTCATTGCTGCGTGCTTGCCCTTTATTACTAATCAATATTGGTTTGTTAGTGCTTATATTATGTTGTTAGTCTTAATCCCATTTATAAATCTTACTGTTGAAAATTTAGCAAAAAAGCAATTTATGTATTTAATTATCATTACTAGTTTTTTTGGTTGCTTTTTGACTTCGATCAATAATAGTACCTTTACTTCAGAAATTTCATTTGGATATATAATTCCGCCTTATTTAATTGGAACTTTTATAAGAAAATATGGGATACAAGTAAGCTATGTAAAAATTAAAATAACTATTTTATATTTGGTAGCTGTATTATTAACTGCTTTAATAAGTTATTTTGGTTATGGGAAGTATCGCAGTTTTTTTAATTTTGGTATATTGGAATTATTAATAGCAACGTTAGTTTTTGTTGGTTTTACTAAGAATCGTCCTTTTCATAATATAGGGATAAATACGATAGCTAAAACAGTTTTTGCTTCGTATCTAATAACCGATAATTTATATTTAAAAGCAGTTATTTGGAACTTCCCATTGTTGCATAATTCTTCAGTATCACCTATTTGGATGAATATAATAGGATTTGGAGTGGCTGTTGGGTTACTGATAGGGAGTTCAATAATTGATTTACTGAGAGACTACCTGTTTAATTTGCTGAAATTTAAGTCAAATAGATTCTTACCAAAGGAGAAGTAGCTATAAAATGAAGAAAAGTATAATAAAGTATCGGTTACAGTTATTCATGTTTTTTTGCATAATGGCTGCTATATATATTTGGAGTTTTGCGCATTTGCGGATTGTTTTTGGTTCAGGAGATCTGATGTTCCAAGCTAATCGAATTGAAGAACTTTATCAGGATGTGATCCATGGAGTTTTTGTTCCACGAATTAGTACGTATACATTTAACCAAGTCGGTAGTGGGATTAACTTCTTTTATCCATGGATTTTGCTATACCCGTTCGTTATTTTTCAGTTAATTACCCATAATCCAATTAGTGCTTTTTATTTAGGAATATTTTTGGAAACTTTAGTAACATTGTTGCTTTCATATTATGCAATGAGAAAGTATTCAGCTAGTAAGAAACGAGCAATTATTTTTGCTATTACTTATACTTTTGCTAACTATCGACTTTACTTGGTTTTTAATCAGAATGTTCTGGCTGAATCGTTCGCGTATACGTTTTTACCATTGGTATTACTTGGATTTTATGAAGTCTTTTACCAAAATATTAAAAGTTGGCCAATTTTAGCGATTGGAATGACAATGCTGCTTTATTCGCATATGTTAACAACTGCTCTAACTGCGTTGTTTATGTTAGTCACGTTGGTAGTTACTTGGAGATGGATCAGCAATAAGAGATTAAGATTATTAGCGGGAGTTAAGGCTGCTGGACTAAGTTTCTTATTATCTGCTTTTTATTTGGTGCCGTTCTTTGAACAAACAGTTACTAACCATTTGAAAGCATCCTGGGTGGGACTCCTTTTTATTAAAACACCGATGGAAACAATAACTTCATCAATTAATAACGAGCCAACCCAAGTTGTTGGTTTACTGTTGATGATTGTTTTGATATTTGGCTTCTTCTTTTGGAGACGAGCAAATACAATAGATCGTTATACTTATCTTTCTGGGATCATACTAGTAGCTTTAACTACAACGCTATTTCCATGGGCTAAATTACTTAATACGCCAGTTGCTAACTTACAGTTTCCATATCGGCTTACTGGACTTGCAACTTTGATGTTAGCAATTTATTTATCGGCAGTTGTTACTTATATATTTGATAACTTGCAGAATAGATATGGTATTAGTAAAATCGGCTTTGTTGTTATATTCTCACTTTTATCAGTTGGTTTAACATATTCAGCTGAGCAGCAAATATTAGCACAAAGAATTAGCATTCCAATGCTAGACCGTGTGCCAACTCCTAGTCACTATTACCCTGAAGAGCATGGTAAGGGATACAATCTAACCAGCAGCAATTGGAATAATATGTTTCATTATTATTCGCATAATGGTTCATTTGACTATTTCCCGGTTACAATAAATGGTGATAATGTTACTGACCTAGTAACTCATCATGCCTTTGTTAATGGTAGGAAAGTAGCTTTTGCTTCTCGGTTGAAATCGAAGTCAAATGAAATTGTTTATGATTTATCAGGAATCAAGAGTGGAACGGTGGTTGAGTTGCCAATATTGTACTATCATAACGATCTGGTTAAAGTAGGGGAAAGTAATTATTTGAAACCTACTTCAACGAAGAGAACCACAGTCAAGATAAAGGTTCCTGTAAAAGACAAAACTGTTAGTTTAAAATACTTCAATTCTAAACTAGATAACGGCTCAATGTTAGTTTCAATTCTAACTTGGCTTGGGTTAATTATTGTTTACTTTAAGTATAAATTGTCGGGTAAGGAAGAATGAAAGAATATATAAAATTAATACGACCATTTCACTGGATAAAGAATATCTTAATATTTGTACCCCTCTTTTTTGGTGGGCAGATTACTAATATTCATAAATTAGGAATTTTGGTGTTAGGATTTATCTCATTTAGTTTTGTTGCTTCGTCTGTATACATTATTAATGATATTCAGGATGCCGAGAAAGACCGCAAACATCCCAAAAAGAAATTCCGGCCAATTGCTAGTGGCAAGATCAGTAAAGTAAATGCGGCTAAGTTTCTAGTAATTTTGTTAATTATTGCTGCTTTGATTATGATTTATGCCTCAATGGATACTGGAAACTGGTTTGCAATCTTTGCTTTACCTTTATCATATTTAGTAATTAATATTGCATATAGTAATGGCTTGAAAAATATTCCATTATTAGATGTAGCAATTATTTCTTTGGGTTTTGTCATTAGGTTGTATTACGGTAGCGTTTTATCTAATATTGCAATATCAGATGCCTTATTTCTAACAGTTGTTTCGGCTTCGTTCTTCTTAGGCTTTGGTAAGAGAAGAAATGAGCTAAAGAAAGGAACGAGTACGAGAAAAGTCCTGAAAGCTTATAACATTCACTTCCTTGATAAAATTATGTATGTTTTCATTGGATTGACTTTAGTGTTCTACTCACTATGGACGATTTCCAAAGGAGAAGACTTGGTATATACGGTTCCCTTTGCAATGCTGATTGTGGCTGACTATTGTTTGATTATTGAGAGTGATAGTTCTGATGGTGATCCAGCTGAAGTTCTAAAACATTCAAAAACATTGTTGAGTTTATTGGTGTTATTTGCGGTGGTGCTGTTTATTTGTTTATATATTTAAAGAGGAATATAAGAATTGATACATAGGGATAAAAGACAAAGACAAAACAAAAGAAAATGGAAAATAAACTGAAAGATAATACAGAGCGTGTTGTCTGTTATTTGTACAGTTGTAACAATATACCTGACAATAGCTAATAATCATAGTTCAAAAAAAGCGGAGCAATCAAAGCTAAGTGCTGTGAGAGCTGAAAATAAAATAAAAAAGAAGGAGCAAACTATACTAAAAAATTCAATGACTCAAGCAGCTCATTTTGGTACTGTTATTATTGGCCAAGGACCAGAAGGTGATCATTTAAAAGTAACTGTAAGGTACGATAATAATTCAGGGCTGCCGATCAGAAATGTATATTTAATTCTTTTACCAGAAGATAAGTCATTAGAATCCAATGAAAGGGTAAGCGATGATAAAATTTGGCACATGAATTCAGTGAATACGGACAGTAATAACCTTATTTATAATGTTAAGGGTGTTACATCTCAGAACATGCGTTTTCATTATTACGTTGCTTTAATTTTTACAGATCCTTTTGGGAAGCATTGGAAAAATGATAATAAAGGGTTGAAAGAATATAAAACCGAAGAATATATTAATAATTTGGATAACTTAGGAATTGAAAGAAATAAAGAATACACTGGAGGTACTCCTATTAATTAACTTACTTTTTCCCTTAAGGTAGTGGTTATAAAATTGTTAAGGATACTTTTTAATAATTGCTTTTATTCCGTTTGATATAGTATTCTTGAAGAGTTATAGAAAAATTATCAATTGAGGTATCTGCATATGAGTGAAAATCACGAATCACGTGAAGAATATCGAAAAAAGTTAGAAAAACGAATTCATGATCAAGTTGAGAAAGATCGTGCAGCTGGCCATGCTCCTAGGCCAAAGCGAAGTTTTAATTTGAAGAAGTTATTCTCTGGGATTGGCTCTAATTCTTTGAAAAAGCCACAAGCAACAACCTCACAATTTAATGGTAATGCTAGTCGACCAAATGAAGAGAATAATTTGCCAGAAGTTCATCATTACCGTACGCCTCGCTGGGTAAAGAATATTATTTGGGCTTTGGTAATTCTGGTTCTCTTAGGTGGAGGATATGAATATCATAAGATTCACTCAGCTGCTCAGAACATCTTCGGTGACGGCGATGGTAAAATCAGTCGAAAGTTACAAAAGGGTGAGCCGGTTTCTGTTCTTGCGATGGGGACTGATGTTGGAGCGCTAGATCGTGGTAACTCAGGTGGTAACACTGACTCATTAGAATTATTCACGATTAACCCGAAGACAAAGAAGATTACGATGACCAGTATTCCTCGTGATACTTTAGTTCGCGTGAATACAAAGAAGGGGCCAACCTACGTTAAGATTAATGCAGCTTATTCAATTGGTGGACCTAAACAAACGGTTAAGCAGGTATCTGAATTACTAGATGTTCCAATTGATTATTATGCAGTGCTTAATATGGGAGTTCTTAAGAAAGTTGTTAACACTGTGGGTGGTGTAACCGTAGATAACCCATTTGCTTTTACTTACGAAGGACATCACTTTAAGAAGGGAAAGCAACACCTGAATGGTGAATTAGCCTTGAAGTACTCACGGATGAGGTATGAGGATCCAAACAATGATTATGGACGTCAAAAACGGCAACAGCAGATCATTGAAAGTGTTATCCAAAAGTTCAAAGCGTCAGGCTCGATTACTACAGCTAACAAGATTCTTGATGCTGTTAAAGATGGCGTGAAAACTAATATCCCAATTGATGACATTGCAACCTTATATGGTAATTATCATGCTGCGATGAATAAGGTTATTACTTATCATTTCCAAGGCCAAGATGCTACCATTGATGGTGTTTCATTCCAGATTGCAAGTCCAAAAGAGATTAATCGAATTTCAAAGTTAATTCGTAAGCAACTCGGTTTGAAACCAAAGAAAGTTGTTAACCATGAAACTAAGATGTATAAGTCACAACCTACTTATAATGGGGTAACTAATACAGACTTTATTCTTCCGGGAGGCGCTTCCTATAACGAACCTGGAAGTGGTAATGGTAGTGATTATGTTACAACTGGTAGACACAGTTCGAGTCGTCGGAACAGTTCAACCTCGACCAGCGTTTCTACATATTACAATCGAACACCATCTCGTTCATATAGCGGAACCTACGAGCGGAGCCAACGAACTTACGGTACTACGTCTAACTATGGAACGACTCAGTATGAACGCCAACGGACTTATCAAAGTTCAACTCCTAGTCGTAGTACGGAGACAACTGGAAGGGTAACTATTTCTGAAACAACAAGAGAATAAAGCTAAAGAGAATTTTGCACGAGTGTCAAAATTCTCTTTTATGATCAAATTTAAAGTAGCTGTAATTGTAACTATTTTCATAATATACTAAACTAATATAGATATTGCGCAAAAACAAACTATTTAATGAAAGGAAAACAAAATGTCACCAAAACAACTTGCTGAAGCAGTTAATAAGCGGCGGACATTCGCCATTATTTCACACCCGGACGCGGGGAAAACGACAATTACTGAACAACTTTTACTTTTTGGTGGAGTTGTTCGTGAAGCGGGTACTGTTAAGGCCCGGAAGACTGGTAATTTTGCTAAGTCTGACTGGATGGAAATTGAAAAGAAGCGGGGGATTTCAGTTACTTCGTCCGTAATGCAGTTTGATTTCCAGGGAAAACGGATTAATATCCTTGATACACCAGGGCACGAAGATTTTTCTGAAGATACTTATCGGACTTTAATGGCGGTTGACTCTGCAGTAATGGTGATTGACTCTGCTAAAGGGATCGAGCCGCAAACTAAAAAACTTTTCCAAATTTGTAAGATGCGGGGGATCCCGATCTTTACCTTTATGAACAAGTTTGACCGGGATGCTCGTGATCCCTTGGATTTGCTGAACGAAGTTGAAGAGACTTTAGGAATCGAAACTTACCCAATTAACTGGCCAATCGGTTCTGGACGGCAATTTAAAGGAATTTATGATCGTTTTAACCGTCGGGTTGCCTTAACTCACCCAGCCGATGAAGATAATCCATATTTGCCGTTGGACGATGATGGTAATGTTAAGGGTGATAATCCACTAGCTAATGATGGTGAATGGCAAGATGCCCTAGATGAAATGGAATTAGTGGATGTTGCAGGTAACCAACTCGATCGAGAGAAGATCGCTGCTGGAGATCAAACACCGGTCTTCTTTGGTTCAGCATTAACTAACTTTGGGGTGCAAACGTTCTTGGAGACTTACCTTCAGTTTGCTCCAGCGCCAAGTGATCACCATACGGAAAATGATGGGGATGTAAAACCACTTGATCCAGAATTTTCCGGTTTTGTTTTCAAGATTCAAGCCAACATGAATCCTCGACACCGGGATCGGATTGCTTTCGTTCGGATTTGCTCAGGTGAATTTGATCGCGGGATGGATGTTACTCTTGAACGAACCAAGAAGCCGATTCGTTTGTCTAACGTGACCGAATTTATGGCAGATACTCGGGAAAACGTTGAAAATGCGGTTGCCGGTGACATTATTGGGTTGTATGATACCGGTAATTTCCAAATTGGTGACTCAATTTATACCGGTAAGAAAGACATTAAGTTTGAAAAGCTTCCACAATTTACTCCTGAATTATTTATGCGGGTAACGGCAAAGAACGTGATGAAGCAGAAGTCCTTCCATAAAGGAATTAACCAGTTAGTTCAAGAAGGGGCAGTGCAATTATTCCGTTCATACACTTCTGGAGACTATATCCTTGGTGCTGTTGGTCAACTTCAATTTGAAGTTTTCAAGTTCCGGATGCAGAATGAATATAATTCTGAAGTGGTAATGGAACCAATGGGGAATAAGACAGCCCGGTGGATTGATCCAGATCAACTCGATGAGAAGATGTCGTCATCACGGAATATTCTTGTTAAGGATATTCACGATCAACCACTATTCCTGTTCGAAAATCAATTTGCTGAGAACTGGTTTAAACAGAAGTATCCTGATGTAAAGTTGACGGCGAAGTTGTAAAAGAAAAGATATGAGAAAGTTTAGTAATAGATTTATTAATGTATTTTACCTGCCTCTAGTAGTGATTAGTTTATTTGGAGCAGTATCATTCTTGTTGGATCAGTTATACGTACTTCAAGCAAAGAGTATCTTGATTATTGATATATTTTTAATAATCATTGGTACTTGTTATCTAATTAAGTGGGGGAAGATAAGGGTTGCTATTGATTTAATAGTAAAAAGATTAGGAAGTAAGAACATCAAAAGAGGATTAGTTGTTCTGATTTTAATATGGCAACTGGTAATGATATTGTCTATTTCTGGATTTAGCACTTGGGATCCAGGAATAATTATTTTACAGGCAACTGGTCAAAAACAGTGGGTACCTGATTACTTTTCATATAATCAAAACACCTTGCCATTGATGTTTTTTGAACATTTGGTTTGGCGATTGATAGGATCGCCTAGTTACAAAGTGCTAACGATAGTGCTTAATATAATTAATATGATACTGGTAGATACAAGTGTCTATCTTCTTTTAAAGCATGAAAAACAACGATTAAATAAAAAAACACTAAATTATATTTCGATATGTATATGTCTATTGATGTTAGTAACACCATGGATTTGTCTCCCATATAGCGATCCGCTTTCGTTTGCCTTTACGATTTTTGTATATCTTGGACTTAAGTCTCTCAATGAAAGATATTCATTACTTAAGGCTATAATAGTTGGAACTCTAATTGCAGTTAATTACTTTATAAAACCATCAACAGTAATTATTTTAATAGCGTACATTATTGTGTCATTTGTATTTACTATATCTAGCAAAGAGTTAATTATTAATTTACTTAAAAAGCTAACAATTATTTTTGCAACTATGTTTGTGCTTATTAGTGGATTTAACTTATATAAATCCCATAATTCAATTATAAAGATTGACAATAGTAAAGCATTAAATTTGGTTCATTTTGCAGATATGGGAATCCAAGGGACAGGTGGATATTATTTGCCAGATGTTGATCATGATATTAAGATTAAGGACCCAAAGGAGAGGTTGAAATCTGATAGGGAAATTTGGCTTAAAAGATTTAACAAAATGGGGCCACTTAAGTACCAAGCATTTTTAGTAAGAAAACAGGTTGCTAATACCGAAGATAGTAGTTTTCATTGGGGAAAAGAAGGAGAATTTATAAGGCGTAAAAACTTTACTGGAAGTCAATATTTTCTTCCAAGAAAATTATTTTTAGATAATGATGGTATTGCAAGAAAGTACCAGGAAGCTTTCGCTATCGTGATTCAATTGTGCTGGATTATTTTATTAGCTAATTTAGTATTTGCTTTACAAAAATCGGATTATAATTCGCAATTTCTAAAGTATGCTATTGTTGGCTTTTTCGCTTTCTTACTAATTTTTGAGTCAGGACGGAGTAGGTATTTGATTCAATTTTTACCATTAATAATTTTATTAAGTGGAACAGGTTATGAAAATCTAAAAACTAAAAAGAATGTCTATATAAGGCAGAGTTTATAGATGGGGAGATATAGTTAGAAATTATGGATAGGAAGACACATTATAAGTTGTACAAGGGCGGTAAGAACTGGCTTTGTATGGCTATTGCAACGCTGTCAGTCGCAATGGGGAGCTGATACTAATAATCAACCACAAGCTACTTCAACAGTTGTAGCAACATCAGCTTTAACCAGTTCAGTTACTAATGAAGCATCTAGTGCAGAAGCTCAATCAGCAATAGTAGAAGCTGCAGAAAACACTAGTGATAATAAGCAACAAGTCGAAGAAGTTAAAACAGACACTACCACTGCCTTAACTACGGCTAAACAAGCAGCAACTACTACCACTACACCTGAAAACGGCTGGAATAGTGACCGTACCGCCTATTACCAAAATGGGAAATTAGCCAATGGTTACGTCCAAGCTGATGATGGCAATTACTACATGTTTAAGAATGGTACTCGCCAAAAGGGTGTGCAAAAGTGGATGGGGACATATTACTACTTCGATCCAACCACTTATTTACGAGTAGATAACGATTACCGTGAACAGGTATGGCAAGATGGTACGCATGATTGGTACATGTTTGGTAGTAATGGTCAGATTGTCACCGGTAAGTATGACTGGCAGGGTAATGTATACTATTTTGATCCATCAAGTTACCTTAAAGTAGTTAATGACTATCGAGCAACTGAAGCTGATGGACGAGGAGTTTTACTTAGTAACAATGGAGCAGCCTTAAGTGGTGTGCAGAAGTGGATGGGAACCTACTACTACTTTGATCCAGTGACTAAATTACGGGTAGATAATAAATATGTCCAATCACAGTGGGGCCTTTGGTACATGTTTGGCAGTAACGGTCAGATTGTTAGTGGCAAATATGATTGGCAAGGAAGTACCTATTACTTTGATCCATCCAGTTATCTTAAAGTAAGTAACGATTACCGAGCAACTGAGCGTGACGGTCGCGGTGTACTACTGGGCGCTGATGGTCGCGCCTTGAGTGGTGTGCAAAAGTGGATGGGAACTTACTACTATTTCGATCCAGTAACCAAGTTACGAGTAGATAATAACTATGTTCAGTCCCAATGGGGCGACTGGTACATGTTTGGCAATGATGGCCGAATTGTACAAGGCTTCTATAATTGGAAAGGCAGTCTGTATTATTTTGATAATTATACTTTCCTAAAAGTAACAAATGATTGGCGTGACGGTGTCTACTTCGGAAGTGATGGAAGAGTTATTGATCCTAGCAATACTTTTTCAGGCCGAGTAATAAATTGGTTTCGCAATCACGAAAGGAAATTGACATATTCTATGTATGGATCGCGTAATGGTGAAGATGGAACAGCAGATTGTTCTGGAGCAATGACTGAGGCTTTGTATGAAGCTGGTGCTACTAAGCCAAATGAAATATATGATACTGGATCAATTTCGCCATATCTATTATTAAATGGTTATTCTTTAGTGTATGAAGGGCAAAGTTACTATAATCCAAGATTTGGTGATATTGTAATTTGGGGTCCTAAGAATCATACTACTGGTGGAAATGGCCACATGGTTATTGTCTCTAATATGTCATCTAACCCTAATTGCATCTCAGTTAATTGGTTGAGTAGAGGTAAAAAGGGCGCTGCTGTGAGTGAAAACAATTATTACTGGTATTGGAATACTCACGGTAAACAGTACCAACAAGTATTTCGACCTAATAATATTGAAAAGTCTTAATTATAAAAGAATACTCGATAACTGATTTGAGCTATCGAGTATTCTTTTTAATTATTAAAGTAAAACGTTAAAATCAATTATTTCCATTCACCAGTAACTGAATTAAATTGTTGAGTTTGGTTAGTTTGACTGTTGTACTTATATAACCCGTTAAGGTGAGATACAGAATTATCGTTATTGTTAGTTCTGATTTCAACCTGATAGTTATTTGAACCTAAATCAGTAACTACATAATTATTGGTACTTGTTGGCTGCATGTTGTTAGCTTTCAAGAAGCTTTTTAAAACAGTAGATTCATTATTGGTATTATCGTTAGTAGCTTTTTGTGTTGAATTACTATTAACTTTTTGAGAGGAGTTAGTAGTAAGGCTTGAGTTTTGATTAGTTGTTGCAGCTGAGAGTGCTTTTGTACTTTGAGTACTTGGCGCTGTTACTTGCTCATTAGCAACACTACTACTTGATTCACTGATTTTTTGTTGTGAAGAACTCTTTTTATGATTATTATTTACAACTTTACTTGAGGTTGCCTGTTCTGGTTTCTTACTGGTAGAAGTAGTATTATTAATAGTTGTGCAGCCTGCTAAGCCGAGTGCCATTGCAATAACAGCAAAACTTGATAAAATCTTTTTAGATGTCATGATAATCTTCCTTTCTCAGGAATCAAAATAGAAGGACTTCCTTCTATTTAATTGTAACACGGAAGAAAGATTTTTGTAACTTTATTGTAAAATTAGGAGCAAAAAATGAATAAACGAAATAAAAGAGTTCTATTAGTAGCATCTACAGTTTTACTAGGACTCGTAGCAACAACGAATGTAAAAGCAGATAGTACGGCAGAACAATTATCTAATAATGTTCAAGCCACTGCAATTACTTCAAATAACAATGTTAGTTCCACTCAACAACAATCTACCGAAAATAATAGTCAATCAGCTGTGGTGGCCGCTCAAACTGTAAATATTCCAGATGGATATACATTAGATGCAGTAAGAAATGTAAAAACTCAAGCTCAAGCTGATGAATTAGAAAAGATCGCGATTAACGGTATGTCTAATAATAATTATCGTTCTAATTCGGATGCAGCAAATGAACGGGTAGACATTAATAATTTGAATGATGCACAGACTGAAGAGATGAATCAGTATGCCATTAGTTTAATTAATCAAACACGAAGCCAGTTTGGCGAAGCTCCCTTTACTCAAAATGATGATACTCTTACTACAGTAAAAGGAATGGCATTAAAATATCAAGAAAAGAACGAATCTTTAATGAATGGTGGATGGCATGATCCAGAAATTCTTCAAGGAAATAGTGAAAATATTGCTGCACAGCAAATATATATTGATAATATATCTGGATTAAGAGCTCGACCATTTGCTGAAGCTGTTGGTAAAGATTTTGCAGATAATAATAACGTTCCATTATTTACTGTAAATACTATGGATGATCTACATGCCCTTATTTATTATGGAATCATGGGAATGCTATTTAATGATGCCTCTGATTTATTTGGTCATGCTCAAAACTTTTTAACTAATTATCAACCTAATAATAATGTAGCGGTTTATCCTTCTTTAACTTATGGTACTGGAAAAGGACACTATTCAAATGGCCAAACATTTACATTTAAGTTGGAAAATGTTGACATGCATTATATTTGGGCTGGTGCTAATGCAAAAAATGATACTGAAAACGGTTGGCAATATATTAATGATCAATATGTATACTATCAAAACGGTAAGCCGTTATCAGGACGACAGTATATTTCACTACCAACAATTAATGGCGTAGGAAATAGTTGGTACCTTGTTGATAATGGTGTAGTACAATCGAAAGTCCAAAAATGGATGGGAACCTATTATTACTTTGATCCAATTAGTTACTTACGAGTGGATAATAATTATGTTCAATCACAGTGGGGATTATGGTACCTTTTTGGTGATAACGGACAGATCTTAACTGGGGTTCAAAAGTGGGCTGGATCATATTACTACTTTGATCCAACAACTTACTTACGCGTCGATAACGCTTATGTTCAATCTCAGTGGGGAGACTGGTATTTATTTGGTAATGACGGACGAATTCTTTCTGGTATCCAAAAGTGGGCTGGTTCGTACTATTACTTTGACCCAGTAACTTATTTACGTGTCGACAATAGCTATGTTCAATCACAATGGGGAGATTGGTACATGGTAGGTAACGATGGTCGCGTTGTTTCTGGATTCTATAATTGGATGGGAACGCTATACTACTTTGATCCTGTGACATATTTAAAGAAAGTTAACTGTTACTTCTGGGTAAATGGTGTCCGTTATTGGGCAGATGAGTACGGTAGAGTTGTTAGGGGGTAGGTGTTGAGATGAGTAAAAAATAGAAGAATTTTTTTCTGGTGATAATCACCGAACTGAAGGATTAAAATTTTTAATAGGTCTACCTATTGTGCTTGGACCATTGTCTTTAATACTAGAAGTTTACATTTATTCAAAAATAAAAAATATAATTATTGTTTTTATTTGGTTAGTCTTATTTGTGGCACTGACTTTACTTTTAACTTACTTGGAGCACAGTTTCTCAAATAAATTAATAGAATTAAGAAAGCAACAAAAAAGAGAAATTTGGCAAACACAGCTTAACAAATGGGGTGCCTTATTCGCATTACTAGTACTTCTGGCATTTGAAGTTCTATTAGTAGTAGAGATGTTCTATGATAAGTTACGAGCTTTTAATTATTTAATACTATCAATTTATGGGTTAGTGTTTATTATTTCTATAATAATATTAGAAATATTTATTAATTTTGCTCCGAGATATAATAAAAATGCTAATGAAATTATTGGTAGTATTGAGATAACGTTATGTAAAAATCTAATAGACAGATGGGAATGGACAAGTGATCTCTTTGACTGGGAAAAAGCAAAATTTTTTATTCAAATAAAAGGTTATCGTGGGACATATGAGGAGAATAATACATTAAGGAAAAATCTTATCAACTTAAAGAAGCATGATGTGATTGCTTTTGAAAAGTTAAAATATTTAATTTCAGAAAAATGTAATACTAATAACCTTCTTCAATTAGTTAGTCTTTTATTTACTTTACTTTCATTGTGCCTTGCCTTTGATAATGAACATCATATAAGTAGTAATTATTTTGCAGCATTGATGGGAAAAAACGAAAATAATATTACATTATGGATAGTAAGTATTTTTATAGGCTTTTTGCTTTTTCTTTTATTAGAGATATTTAAGAAGATAGCTGATTTTAAAAAGCAACCAATTTATGACGAAATTAAGTTAATTATAGACGATTGCGATAGCTAGTAGGTTAGCGAGCTGATATGTTAGCCCAGGCTTCATCGTTCGCTTGGGTAGTGCAAATTTCACATATGATTTTAATGGAGAAGATTACCCGCTTCATATCCAATTAAATGGACGAACCAAAACGTGTATGTTGAATAAATTAAGTTATTGATTTTAAACTATCGAAAATGGAAATATGTTGAAGTGTTGATGACGGATGTGTTTGATGAGGTACGGAAAAAGTTAGAGTGGTAATTTAAAGATAAACTGTTAACGCTTGAAGAAGTTTAATATCAGTGGCTGGAAATTATAGGAAATGAATGATAGAAAATTTTTTATAGGACAAGTAGTAACTATTATCATTGCAATTTGGGGCTGGCACATTGCTACTAATAATACTAAATCTCAAATTGAAAATAGTGTAGATATCGAGGTAGCACAGCAGATTATTAATGCAAGACCATATATGTTAACAGGTAAGGGAAAATATAAGAATGGAAGCATTATTGCGAGTGCATCTAAACACATTGATTTTAATAAAATATCAAATGAAGATCTAACTTATATTGAAAATAATGGATCTAATCCATTGAATAATTTAACAATAGTTGTTTCCTATGTTGATGATGAAACCGATTATTTAATTTATCATTATTTTAAGATTGAAAGTCTGAATCCAAATGAAAGAATTTATCTGATAAGCGGAATTAATAACGAAAGGGTAGAATATATTAATACCCAATTTGATACAAAGAACAATGAGACTGTTCAAGTTTCTTATGATTTTAAGGATTATAATGAATCAAGTCCAGGATTATTAACTGAATTAAATGATTTTCCTAAAAAGAAAACAACGTATTATGATAACGCAACCAACATTAAAAGTTTGAAAAAACTAAGTGGGGATAACACACAGGTAAAAGACATTAAGTCACTTAAGGGGATTAATGATCTAAATACTCAGATAGATCATCCAGTAGATGAAAAACATTTGTATTTTCAAGATTATCTTTTTAATGAATAGTAGAAATGAAAATACCTGGTAAAACACTACTAACAAGAGTAGAAGTAATCGCAAAGTTACGGAGCTTGACTATATCTTAGTATCATTTACCAATGCTGACGGTGGAACGATGTTGCTTGGAATTAAGAATAAACAGTTTGAGGGGATTGATCATTTAGATACCCATAAGATTAACGACTTTAAACAAGTAGGGTATGATTTAATTCATCTCGCTCTGAAAGTGAAAACTGGATTCCAGAAGGTTACTGTTAATGGTTAAGATAATCGGATCATACTTTTAACCATTTTGATGGTGATGATATTTGATGACTGGATTATCGTTCATAGTCCTGGTGATTTGCTGTCAATAGTAACTGTTGATAATATTTGTACTACTCATTATTCAAGAAATCCTAATATTGCCAGAGCACTAGTCCAATTTAATTAGGTGAGAAAATTTGGTGAAGGTGTTGATCGGATGTACAAGAATATGGAAGAGTATTTCCTTGAAGATCCAGAATACGTTGCTACCAATGCCTATACCGAACTAACCCTAAGAAATAATATTGTGATGCGGAATTCAAGACGCAAAGAAGAAATAAGCAAAATTATTAACTATGATTTAGCTAAGTTAACGTATACAGAACGTGCAGCATTGATATATGCATATGAACATAAAGAACTACGGCCTAAAGAATTTATTAGTTCTAATTCTAAGTTACATCCATCGACCGCTCGGAAAGCGTTAAGCGATCTGACGATACTGGAGCTTTTAGAAAGACATGCGGCTTTGCCAACTTCACCCAATACTTACTATACATTGAAAACACAGAAATAATGTTTAACAGTTAATGAATTAAATAGCTGGATATAGCTACTAGAGAGTAAGTAGGATAGCAAGCAAGTTAGATAGCTGGATATAGCTACTAGAGAGTAAGCTGAATAGCAAGTAAGTTAGATAGCTGAATATAGCTACTAGAGAGTAAGCTGAATAGTAAGTAAATTAGACAGCTAAGTATAATTGTTTATGAGGTAATTATTCTGCAAGAATCCTATAACGACGCTATTTGAACAAAGTTTCTGACCATGCTTTTAACACAAAATCTTAACACATTTAAGGTTGAATCCTTTTATATCAAGGGTTGAGTTACCATAAAAACGAACACATAAGCCTGTAATACCAGCGATTATTGTTGGCATTACAGGTTTTTGGTTACTTAAATGGCGATGTTTTAACACGTTTGTTAACAGGGGTGGGTGTTGGTAAGTAATTTTTGAATAGTAGAAGTGCTAAGATTATTGATATGGCAGGGTTAGTCGCGTGTTAAAATGTGTTAACTTTAGTGAACTGAATTATCTTAATCATATGCAGAGTATCTTGATCATTTTGTGAACTTTGATTAAGATACTTTACTTTTTAACGTTCTTGCTACTAATTAGTAGTAAAGGCATTACCGTCATGCTATAATGATATAGCAATAAAATAATAGGAGGATTGTAATGGAGGTTGGTGAGGTACTAGCAAGATTGAAATTTCTTGTAAATCATGATCGGTTTTACATGGTTCAACGACAAAATAGAATGGCAATGCCGGTTTCTGTAACTTTAGCGAAAGAAATCGTTAGACAGCTATCCATTAACGATTTTGTAAAACATGAACCTAATCGAAATAATCCATTACAATTTGTTTGGGTATTTAAAACTAGTGATGGACAGACTTATTACATTAAGTTTGTCTTTACTGAGAACAACCAAAAAGTAGTGTTTATCAGTTTTCATCTTGATTATTAAAGGAGGAGGTTTATATGGCTTACCCAAAGAACTTCACAACTACTTATACCATTAATGGACATGAGTATACGGTAACGGCACCGGCTCTTTTTGACAGTAACACCAATGAACTGATTCCAGATAAGGAGCTGGATGATCAAGCTGCCGAAATAGCTCGTCAACAATACCGTGATGAGATGGGATTACTGTCACCACAAGAATTAAAGCAATATCGTGCTAAGGTAGGACTATCACAACGTAATTTAGCTGAGTTAACCGGATTAAGTCCAAATACAATCGCGCTTTACGAGGCTGGTGCATTTCCTACCAAAGCCAATAATAGACTGCTAAAATCACTCATTGCTAATGATGATGTGCTTCAACAATATATTGCTGATGAAAAGAATGATTACTCTGATGAATTAATTTCGAAGGTGAACTCTTATCTAAGTAATAATGATGGTGTGGTTGAGTCACAAAAGGAGAAACCTAAGTTTACGGCCGTACAATTAGCTAATTGGTTACGAGTTGAAAACTATTTTGAAAGGGATAGCGATTTAAATATTGACCCGTTGACACAAATGAAGGTCATTAAACTGCTCTACATTGCATATGGGAGATTTTTAGCCGCAACCAGAAATAAATTATTTTCTTCAACAATCGTTCACTTCCAATATGGCCCATTGATAACGGAAGTACATTCTAAATTTAATGGTCAGAGTGTTCTGGACATTGATAAACCAGATAAAGAAGCGATGGATGACTACAACCTAGTTTCACAGGATGGCGAGATTGCGGACCTTCTAAGTAAAGTGAATGAAGATTACATTAACTACAATGCTGCGCGATTAAGTAAGCAAACTCATCGGCCAGGTTCACCGTGGGATTTAACTCCAGATCGAGAAGTGATTAAGGATCAGTTGATTTTTGATACGTTTAAGCGAGGGATAGAAGAATAGTTCTTACTTGCAAAACAGCGACTCTAGTCAGTATTTATAACCATGAAAAGGCCTGTAATAACAGCATTTAGTGTTGCTATTACAGACCTTTTGTATACTATTTTTGTATCTCCCCACCGTCTATATTAAAATAGGGAAGATATTATTTTAGGGGAGAAAATCATGCATCGATTAAAAAGTAATCTAGTTTGGGTTGCGCTGATGCTTTGGGTAGGAATTGCTCAGGTATATTGGCAACTCGGACCACATATAGCTAGTTACAGTAATGCCAGTCTCCACACCAGTGCGTATGAAGTCTTAAAAGGCTTAACATTGCTTGGCTCTGATATTCTGATTTTACTGTTAGGGTATTTCCTATCACAAAGGAGTCATCGTGAATCGACAATCATTAAAGCATGGCTGAACGCTTTAGTCCTGGGTGTCCTGGCTAGTGTATTAGTGGCACTTAGCACCAACCAGCTTGCAAAGGTCACAGTCTTTCATATCGACTTCTTCAATGCAACTTTTCCGTTATTTCGGAATACCTATCCACTGATTTTCGGAAGCTTACTGGGACTAATTCTGACTGCAGTAATTAATGATCAAAAATTCATTTGGCGTCGACCGACTTTGATTGGTATTTGGCTTCTCATGATCGTCCCGCTCTTTTGGACACCGAATATTTGGGGATGGACGAGTAATCATTTAACATTATTTTATGCGTTACTATTTGTCCTTGGTGCCAATATTAAGCATGAAAGTCATCATCGAAAATGGATTCTTATTACTGGCTTAGGATTACTAATCACAGTTGTCCTTCAAGGGATCATGCCATTCATGAGCATTGATGGACAGACGGCGAGCCGTTTTACAACGCCAACTAATATTTTCACCGTTTTAGCTGCTTATGGAATTGTCAAAATTGCGGTGAACCACTTAGGACAGCCCAATTGGCGATCATTGTATTCCTACTTAACGCTAATTGAGAATACGGCATTACTGGCAAGTGTCCAACTCATCGTGAAACTTCACAACGCTTATGGTAGCTTGAAGGCGGGAATAATTACAATTATTTTTCTCCTTTTTGCTTTAGCATGTTCCTACGTTTGGTGTAGATTATCAACGGGTAATTTTGCTAAGCGACACCTTCAGCAAATTGATCGATTTACTAGTCAATCCGCTGACGAACAGTTTCAATTAATAAAACAGCGGCTTAATTCCTGGATGCCAAACATTATTCTGGGGTTTATCTCCTACCTAATCGCAGCTCTTTCGATGCTATTAATGAATGACGGCTTTTCCGTAAGTCCTAACGTTGATGCAACCTACAATATTTTTGCCTACACTTTTGGTCAACAGGAGCTACTATTACTTTTTACGGCATTCTTGATCTTTGCGGTCATTAAGTTTATCCAGGCATTGACCAATCGCTATTGGATCGGGGTGATTAGTGTTATTGCAATCAGTGCAGTTTTTGTTGTGGCTAATCATGAAAAGATTGTTGCTCGAAACGAACCAATCCTTCCTGCAGATCTTGCGATGGTGCGGGTCGCTAAAAACTTGTTTGGCATGGTTGATGGGGTAGTTTGGATAGTTGCCCTGGTAACCTTAGTGATTTTGATTGCGGTAACTGTTTGGCTAGAAAAGACTCATCCCCTAAGAAATGCAGTGGGGGGGGTAACACAACGGTTGCTATTTGTTCTCCTGGCCCCATGCTTATTTGCGACAGCATTTTTGTGGAATCATCAGAATACACCCTTTAATAATCTGATGACTTCCATTGATGATCAGCCAATGTTTTATAACCAATTAAGTGGGGCAAGAATCAATGGGCCACTACTTCAATTCATGAACAACATTGACGTTACTGTAATGGCTAAGCCAACTGGATATTCTCGACAGAAAATGGCTGCAATTGTCCGCAAGTACCATTTGGATGCTCAGCAAATTAACCGTCAGCGAACTAATTCATTTAGTAAGCAAACCATTATTTTCAATTTGAGTGAAAGTTTTGCTAATCCACAACGGGTTCCCGGGGTGCAATTGAAGAACAATCCCGTACCGTACATTACTAAGCTCAGTAAACAAAATACTGGTGGCTTAATGATCAGTTCAGGGTATGGTGGTGGAACAGCCAACATGGAATATATGGCATTGACCGGGTTCGCGTTAACTAATTTTTCGCCGACCCTGCCAACACCGTATACCCAATTGGTTAATAATTTGAAAAACAATCCATCAATCGCTCAGCAATTTAAGTCTGCAATTGCAATCCATCCCTACAACGGTGCATTTTATAACCGAACGGAGGTTTACCGAAAATTTGGGATTGATCGGTTCCTCTATTTGGGAAGTAAGTACCCAATTCGTCATCAGAAAAAGATCGATCGGAGTCCATACCTTTCCGATCAAACTTCCTACCAAAATGTGTTAGATCAGTTAATGAATTACCACGGTGGCCGGTTCATTAACCTGGTAACGATGCAGAATCATTTCCCATATAATCAGCACTATTACAATGAAATTAGTAAATATCAGGCGACAAAGGTTTCTGCCGGTACTGATAAGTCGTCGGTAAATGATTTTGCTACTGGGATTCACCATACTGATGAGGCAATGAAGCAATTCATTACGGCGATTGATAAAATTGAAAGGCCAATTACGGTTGTCTTTTATGGGGATCACTTACCAGGAATCTATGGCAATGAGATGACCAAGGATGGCCTTAAACTCCATGAAACAGATTATTTCATTTACTCTAATCGGTATGCGCGAGAACATGGCGCACGGAACTTTAAGCAGAAGACAGCTTACGTTGCGCCAAACGACTTTATTGCAATGGCAGCTAAGCAAACCAACTCTAAGGTGGACTGGTATCAGGCCTTGCTGACACGGGTTTACGAACAGCTGCCGGTGATTACCGAGGATGTTCAGGCAAGCGGTAATGTGAATGCCTACAATAGTAACAGTCGCTTTATTACGCAAAAAGGTAAGATCCTTAAAGAAAACCAGCTAACGAAAAAGCAAAAAGCGCTACTTCATGATTACCGTCTTGTTCAGTACGATGTCACGGCAGGTAAGCACTATGTTGTTAAAACGATGAAGTAAGTAGTACTACAGATACGAATTTCAAGGTTAAGATTGCTAATAGAAAGGAATGAATTATTTTTCTCATTTACAATCAAACATCCTTAGTGTATGGTAGAAGGGATGTTGTGGCACCTGCTTTTACGAGGTGTCCTTTTATTTTGTAAATGTTAGGATTATTATAATGAATCGAGAAAAATTTTATCATTGGCTGTTTTGGCCGATTGTTTTTTTGACAATTGCGACACTAATATTTGTTTGTACCAAAATTCAGTTTATTTTTAAGCCATTTTGGACATTCCTATCAGTAGTTTTTGTCCCATTGCTGCTGTCGGGATTCTTATATTACATGTTGAACCCAATTCTGAATTTGATCATGAAGATCAGGATCGGTAAATTCCGGATAAATCGTGGCGTGGCTAGTTTACTAATTGTTGTCCTGCTAATACTAATTATCATTTGGGGAATTTCGGCATTAATTCCACCAGTAGTAAAGGAAATTAGCCAATTAGTTAATCACTTGCCGCAAACAGTTAATGGGCTGCAGAGTTTAATGAACGATACGATTAAGCATTCGCCGTTGAAACACGTGGATCTTAATGCATACTACCGTCAGTTTGATCATCAATTAGCCGCTTATGCACAAAAGATCTTGAAGGGGCTCTCTGAACGGGTTGGCGACATTATTGGAATGGTTACTAACATTACCGTTGTTACCATTACAGTTCCGGTGATGCTCTTTTACATGTTAAAGGATGGCTCAAAATTGGTTCCTGCCATTCAAAAGTGGCTTTCACCACACCACGCTAAGGAAGTTAACCAGTTGCTTGGCAAGATGAACAACACCTTGTCTTCATACATTGCCGGACAAGTGATTGAATGTCTCTTCGTTGGTGTCTTTACTTCAATTGGTTACCTAATTATCCACGAACCACTGGCACTTGTCCTTGGGATTGTCGCTGGTTTGTGCAACATTATCCCCTATGTTGGTCCATACATCGGGATCGCCCCGGCACTATTTGTTTCTTTGACAATGGCACCGGATAAACTAATTTGGGTAATTGTCGTTGTCCTGATTGTTCAACAGATTGACGGTAACATTATTTATCCAAATATCATCGGTAAAACCCTTAAAATTCATCCACTAACAATCATTGTTCTCTTGCTTGCTGCGGGGCACATTGCTGGGATTGCCGGAATGATTCTTTGTATCCCATTCTATGCTGTTCTTAAGACTGTGGTTGAATACATGTTTGATATTTATCGGATTGAGCATCCGGTGAAGGATGAACAGGGAGAATAATATTTTTTTGTAATGTTTTATTAATAGATCTTAAAAATCCTGGAGGGTACTTTATAATACGCCTACAGGATTTTTTAAGTTTTAAAGAATATAAACTATTTGTTTTGTACCGCTTGGACAGCCTGTTCAGCAGTTAAGTTAAATGACTTCATTAAGCGTTGTTTGATATCTTGATTATCAAGACCAAGTTCTTTATTTTCCATTCAAGTATATTCGGAAAGACTCCTATATATAAAGAACGGCTAAAAATATAATTTAAACTATTTTTTATTTAAACTTGCAAAAGTTTTAAGGATCCTATATAGTTAGTTACATAAGCAGTTAACCATATAACTAATTGGCTGTTAAGGAGATGATCTTTTGCAATTTCACTTTAACGAGTCAACACCGTTATACCAACAAATCGCAAGTCAACTGGAAGAAATGATTTTTACCGGTGGCTTTGATGAAGGGAGCCAGGTACCATCAACTACCCAGCTTTCCCAGCAATTACATATTAATCCAGCAACGGTTTTGAAAGGGATGAATATCCTGGTTGATGCGGGGTTGATTGAAAAGCACCGTGGACGCGGAATGTTTGTACGAACGGGGGCTCGACAAAAGATTATGGAAGAGCGTAAAGAAAGTTTCTATAAGGATTATGTCAAAACTCTCCTTGTGGAAGCACATAAATTAGGAATTAATAAGCAACATTTAGTCGAATTAATTGAGTGGGGTGAGCATGATGGAACAATTAAAGATTAGTCATTTATCAAAGAAATTTGGACGTCGAGTAATTCTTGATGATGTTTCATTCACTTTAGAGCCGGCAAAAATTTATGGCTTGCTCGGTCGAAACGGTGCGGGGAAATCGACTCTCCTAAACTTAATCAGTAACCGGATCTTTCCGACATCTGGTTCGATCAAGTTAGGTGATCAGGAGGTCAATACTGATCAAACTTTGGATAAGATTTTCCTTATTGGTGAAGATAACCTTTACTATAAGCAGGTAAAAATTAACCAAATGTTTGACCTTGCTGATGGTGCATACGGTAATTTTGATTATCAAAATGCTGAACAAATGCTTAAACAGTTTGAGCTTGATGGTAACCAAAAATTTGCCAAACTTTCCACTGGTCAAAAAACCGCTGCTAAGATTAGCTTGGCATTAAACGTTGATGCTGATTATATTTTTCTTGATGAGCCGGTATTAGGATTAGATGCTAACCACCGTGAAATTTTCTATCAAGAATTAATTAAGTCATACCAAAAGCGGCCACGGACGATCGTTTTGTCAACTCACTTAATTGATGAAATTCAACAATTGGTTGAGCATGTGATCTTGATTGATCGTCATCGGGTTCTTGAGGATGCTGATGTTCAGGATTTGCTGGACCGGGCATACGATATTTCTGGTCCTGCAAAGTTAGTTGATCAGTATACGGAAGGGTTGAACGTCCTTTCAACAACCGACTTGGGGAATATTCGGACAGCCCATGTCTTTGATCAGTTACCAGAAGATCGGATTCTTCCTGATCAAGTTCAGATTGGACACTATGATTTACAGCACTTATTTATCTACTTAACGAATGGAGGCCAACAAGAAGATGCTTAGTCATGAACAACGATTAGTAATTACCAATGTTTTTCATCGCCTCGGTTGGGCGTTAGCCGTTGCTGCTGCTTGGGCTGTCGGCGTAGTATTTTTGGGATATTTTGTTGAATTGCTAATTGATCGTCGTGTTGATTCATTTCTCGTTAGCTTGCAAGGAATTCCAGGAGTATTACCGCCAGTATTCACAATGATTTTACTCGGTTATTTCTTAATTACTGCTTATGATGATTTTAAGTGGACAATTCAAAACGGGATTTCACGAAAGACCCTTTGGTGGGGACGATTGATTGCTTTAGCCCTTGCTACCATTGGAATTTGGGTGGTTAATAACTTATTAAGCTTGTTTGACCACCCGCTAGCAAGTTGGCAGGCGATGGGGATGCAATTATTAGTTCTTCTTTCTAGTACGTTAATTTTTCAAATGATTGGTAATGGCTTTGGTTTGCTTAACCGGACCTGGAAGTGGATTGTCGGCATCGGCCTGCCGATCCTATTTATCATTTTCTTGGTTGCACTTATTCGGGCAATGATGAGCCTTAATATTGGTTATCAACATAATGAATGGATCGGTCCTAATAGTGCTCTTTGGACGATTCTTAGTTCTTCCAGCACTTGGTGGATCATTTGGGGAATCACCATGGTTATCGTCATTTTCCTTTCCAAGTTCTTCAACGATAAAATGCAATTGAGAAGGGATTAAGGAAAGAGAGTGCCTTCGCTCCAAAGAGTTTCCGGAAAGCTAGCAATTTCTCCTGACGAAGGCGACTCGCGCCTAGGAAGGAGGTTCAATTACTGCATAGCGGAACTGATTCTTTTCCAAGGCCATTACACCCTTAATTGTTGTGCCGGCTGGTGAAGTAACTTGATCACGAAGTTCAGCGGGAAGTTTGTTAGTATCAAAAGCAAGTTTCCCGGTTCCCTTAACCATACTTGAAATCAAACGATAAGCTGTTTGTCGATTCATTCCGTTCGCAACGGCACCATCACTCATGGCATCCATGAAGACATCCACAAATGCTGGTCCACACCCGCCAATGACGCCAACAATATCTAATTGATTTTCACTAACTGGGATCACATCACCTAATAATTTAAGGAAAGCGATAATCTTATTTGCCTTTTCATCGGTAATCGCTTCAGGAAGAGCTAGCCCAATTGTTCCTGCATTAACGGCAACCGGGGTGTTGGGAATCATTGTTGCCACTGTAGCATTGGTAATCACTGATTGTAATTCTTTCAATGAAACACCAGCAGCTGCTGAGATAACAGTTGTTGAGGCGGGAAGCTGGCTTAATTCTTGAGCGATCTTTATTGTGATCGGTGCGGGAGTAGTAAGCACAACGAAGTCAGGATTAGCATTAACAACATCTTGATTATTATTAACGACGGTAAAGCCGAGATCTTGTCCAAGTTTGGTAACCCGAGGATTATCTGGGTTTTCGCCAATGATATTAAACTGGTTCGTATTTACGAGTCCCTTAATAATTGCGGACCCCATATTACCGACACCAACGACTGCAATTGTTTGTTGATTAGTCTCCATCTTGATCCTCCAATTTGACATAGTTGCCGGTAATAAACATTCCATTACCGACTTTGTACCAGATAATTTCATCATTATCACTCATCTTACCAGTGATCGTGATTTCTTGACCATCCTTAATTTCGCCAACTTTATCACCATATGGTTTATTAAAAGCGTCAATTGATCTTCCTGGAAGATAGTCAATCACTGCTTTTGTCTTCTTCATTGGAATTACTGCCATATTGTCAGCAAGCTTAGATTGAAAGTCTTCATCTTCGGTTTTGAATGGGTTATCCACAATTGTCATTTTGTCGTATTTTACCCATTGATCACTGCCAATTTCGTACCAAAATTCTCCTGATTTAGTTGCAACGCGGTGAAAGGCCTTCAGAACAATATCGTCCGGGAAAGGAGTGCCAACTTGCATCCCGTTCGGCATATCGTAAACTGCAGTAACCGCATCGAGGTGGAGATACATTTCGATCGATTCCACTTCACCCCAGTTTTTATTCCGATAATAAACGTGAATGCTATGTGGCTGATCATCAAATTTTCCGGTTAATTCCCCCTCACTTTTGACAAATTGGTAACCGTCGAATTGCTTCTTTTTAACGGAATATTCTTCTCCCATAAATCCCCGTAAGAGTTGGGGGACAACCAGGTTTTCTCCAGTATCAATATTTGTGTAGTAGACCCAGATTGGGTTTCCTGTTTTGAACTTATCTTCCATCCTTTTCACCCCGTCAACTATATTTACTTTTCATTATAGCATTGATAAGGTGAAACATCTGTGATGAACAGGTTAACAAAGTGTAAAAAAATAGAAGACTGGAAAAACATGTTTTTTCCCAGTCTCCAATAGATTATTCGTAATTTAACTTTTAATCAGTAACTTTATCTGCCTGTGGTGCGGCAACAACAGTAATATTACCATCTTTATCTAGTTGTGCAGCAAGCTCGTGAGCATCATTGTGATCAAGAACATAGTCAGCAATTCGATCTTCGATTTGTTCTTGAATTACCCGACGAAGAGGACGCGCACCCATCTTTGGATCATACCCCAAGTCAACTAACTTCTCATCAACATTTTCAGGAACAGTAATTGATAAGTCACGGTCAGTCAGCATCTTGTTAACATCGCTAATCATCAGGTTAACAATCTTCATCAAATTATCCTTGCTGAGGGCATTGAATTGAACAATGTCATCAAACCGGTTCAAAAATTCTGGCTTAAAGTAGTTGGTCAATTTATCAATGATTGAGTGAGTACTTCCAGTTGACTCAGCACCAAAACCAACGCTAGCTTGAGCATCGCCAGTTCCGGCATTAGAAGTCATGATAATGATCGTGTCCTTGAAACTAACGGTCCGACCTTGTGAATCGGTTAATCGACCATCATCGAGGATTTGTAAGAACATGTGCATAACGTCAGGGTGAGCCTTTTCCACTTCGTCAAGCAAGATTAAGCTGTAAGGGTGACGACGAACTTGTTCAGTTAATTGACCAGCTTCTTCATAGCCAACATAACCTGGAGCCGCACCAATAAGTTTTGAAGTAGATGTCTTATCCATGTATTCTGACATATCAAAACGAATCATTGAATCCTTAGAACCAAATAGTTGAAGAGCAAGTTGCTTAGCCGTTTCGGTCTTCCCAACACCAGTAGGACCAACGAAGAGAAAACTACCAATTGGCCGACCAGACTTGTTTAAGCCAATCCGGTTCCGACGAATTGCCCGCGCAATCTTATCAACTGCTTCAGTTTGGCCAATGACATGTTCGTCAAGCTTCTTATCAAGATCCCGAAGTTGGTTTTCTTCTTGTTTTTGCAGATCGCCGACAGGAATATTAGTCTTTTCTTCGACAATATCCTGCATATCCTTAACGGTTACCGTTGCGGATTCCTCAGAATGATTTTCTTCTGCTTCCTTCTTTGCCTTTTCAAGCTTGCTTACTTGATCCCGATAAAAGGCAGCTTTTTCATAATCTTGGTTATCTGCTGCTTGTTGCTTATGTGCTTCAGCAGTGTGAATTTCGTTTTCAATTGCGTTTGGATCAACATTCTTTAACGTTAAATTCTTCCGTGAACCCGCTTCATCCATTAGGTCAATTGCCTTATCTGGCAGGAACCGTTCTTGAATGTAGCGATCTGAAAGTTTAGCGGCAGCCACGATTGCATCATCCGTGTACTTAACGTGGTGGTAATCTTGGTAGCGGCCTTTAATCCCGTTAAGGATCCGGATCGTTTCATCAACTGAAGGTTCATTAACTTCAACTGGTTGGAAACGCCGTGCAAGGGCAGCATCCTTTTCAATCTTTCGGTATTCATTAAGGGTAGTTGCACCAAGAAGTTGGAAGTCGCCACGGGCAAGGGCAGGCTTCAAAACGTTTCCAGCATCCATGCCGCCTTCAGCATTTCCGGCACCCATGATTTCGTGGATTTCATCAATGAAGAGGATAATGTTCTTGTTCTTCCGCACTTCGGCCATTAATTGTTGCATCCGCTTTTCAAACTGTCCCCGAATCCCGGTTCCTTGAACAAGGGAAACAACATCAAGCCGAATGATTTCTTTATTAGCAAGCTTTTCTGGTACTTCACCGGAAACAATCGCAGTAGCTAAGCCCTCAACGACAGCAGTCTTACCAACACCAGCTTCACCGATTAAAACTGGGTTATTCTTAGTCCGGCGATTAAGGATTTCAATAACTCGCTTGATTTCGTTATCACGACCGATAACTGGATCAATCTTTCCTTGGCGAGCAAGGTCGGTTAAGTTAATGCCGTACTGACCAAGGATTCCCTTGCCGCGACCACCGTTACCGCCTTGTCGTTGGTTTTGACCGCTAAAAGCAGCCCCATTACCAGCAGCTTGTTGACTTTGCATATTATTCATGGCATTCATGAAGTCTTCGAGGCTTCCAAAACCGAAATTATTCATTCCGTTACCTCCATTCATCATATTTGTTTGCATGTTTTGTAATTTTTGATAGCAATTTTGACATAAATCGAGTTGAACTCGTTGGCCATTAAGGTTCATTTGTAAATGGATCGTTGCAGGATTCTGATGACAATTTTGACAAAGCACCGCAAAATACCCCCTTAGTAAAATAGATCCGACCATCGAAAAGGAAATTATTATCTTTGACCTTTCCTGACCATTGATGTTAATTATACTTACTTTTTGTTTGACTGCAAGCCAAATGAATTGGTTTAAGAAAAAATTAGTCAAACTTTCTATTAAATTTTAGCACTCTTGATAGATGAATGCTAAAATAAGGGTGGTGAAAAAGTCAGAGATCCTTTAATGAGGTGGTTAAATGACGGAAAGAGATTATCAACAGGAACTTGAGGATTTGCATTCGGGAAAGATTAGTCATTTTGATATTACTCCAGAGGAATTTCAGGCATTTCAGCCGGTTTTTCATGGTTATCAATACCGGACGCAAATTGAAGCGGAAGCCCATCGTGGGGGAACGCTTACATATCGATTAAAAAAGCGATGATCAATCGTTGAGAGAACTTGTAATTAAAGTTTACAATTGCTAAAATAAAAGCAATGAAATTATCAGGGCCTGGCCACTGACAATTTGCTAATATGCTCGAAGGAGAATGATTTAATTATGGAAAAACGTGATTTTACAATTACATCTGAAACAGGTATTCACGCTCGCCCAGCAACTATCCTGGTTCAAGCAGCTTCTAAATATAATTCTGATGTTACCCTTTCATACGAAGGTAAGAGTGTTAATTTGAAGTCCATCATGGGTGTTATGTCACTCGGTGTTGGTCAAAATGCTTCAGTTACCATTACTGCTAAGGGTGACGATGAAAAGGAAGCTTTGGATGCCGTTGCTGAAACAATGAAGAAGGAAGGCTTAACAGACTAATGTCCACACTTTTGAATGGCTTGGCGGCGAGCAGTGGGATTGCTATTGCTCCTGCCTACCTATTAGTGGGACCAGATTTATCTGTTAACCAACAATATTCAGCAAATGAGAATCATGAGGTCAAACGGCTTCATGATTCTTTTACTTTAACGCTGAATGAAGTTCAGACAATTCGCCAGCATGCCCATAAATCATTGGGGAAGAGGGCAGCGGCAGTTGTTGATGATCAGCTGGCAATTTTAGATGACCGGTCCCTCCATGCTGAAATTCTTAAAAAAGTTAATCGTGACCATTTATCTGCAGAATGGGCAATTAAGAAAACTGCAGATGAGCAATTAAAAATTCTCGAAAAAATGAACGATAATGACTATCTTTCGTCGCGAGCAACGGCAATTAAGGACGTTACTAAAAGAGTGCTTAGTCATTTGATGGGGGTTGAACTTCCCGATCCAACTCTTTTGGATCATCGGGCAATTTTTGTAGCTCAAAATATTACACCAACTGATACCGCACAGTTTGACCGGCGATTTGTTGCCGGACTTGTTACTGATGACGGGGGTAGAACCTCTCATTTTACAATTATGAGTAAGACTCTATCGTTACCAGCAGTTGTTGGGACCGAGAAGGCTACTAAAATAATAAAAAATGGCGATTTACTGATCGTTGATGGGATTCATGGCAAAGTTATTGTTGATCCGTCAGAAGAGGAAGTAGATCATTATCAGCGATTAGCCGCCCAATTTGATCGCGAACAACAAGAGTGGGGGACATTAAAGGATGAACAAACCGTTAGTACCGATGGCCGCCACTTTAAGGTTGTTGCTAATGTCGGAACGCCAATTGATGTCCTTGATGCTCGGCAAAATGGGGCTGAAGGAATTGGCCTGGTTCGGAGTGAATTTTTGTATGCGAGTGGTGATCGACTTCCCAGTGAAAAAGAGCAAACACAAGCTTATAAACAATTCTTAACCGAAATGCCAGGGCAACGAGTAGTGGTCCGCACGCTTGATATTGGTGGTGACAAGAATCTGGGGATGCTAAAGCTGCCTCAAGAAAACAACCCGTTCCTTGGCTTTCGTGCAATCCGAATTGGCCTTGCTAAGCCTGAGATTCTTCGTCCACAATTACGGGCACTCCTTCGTGCATCGGTATATGGACGGTTAGCAATCATGTTTCCAATGATCGCGACGGTTGAAGAATTTTGGCAAGCACGAAAAATTTTGGATGAAGAACGGCAACGACTATTAAATGAGGGAGTTCAAGTAGCAGATAACATTGAAGTCGGGATGATGCTTGAGATTCCTTCAAGTGCCGTGATGGCAGATGCCTTTGCCCGTGAGGTGGATTTCTTTAGTATCGGCAGTAATGATTTAATTCAATACTTATTTGCAGCTGATCGGGGGAATCCTCGCGTGGCCTACCTTTATCAAGAATTACATCCGGCCGTTCTTCGTTTAGTTAAGAAAGTTATTGACGCAGCTCATGCTGAAGGTAAGTGGGTAAGTATGTGCGGTGAAATGGCAAGCAACCCATTAGCAACCCCATTGTTAATGGCGATGGGATTGGATGAATTCTCCATGAATAGTAGCAGCATTTTGCATATTCGCTCATTAATTAATCAACTTAATACTCGTCAATTACAACCGCTAGTTCACAAGGCTCTCAATGCGACAACTGCTGCCGAAGTTGAACGATTGGTTCGTCAAGCAGTCCCTAAAGTGATCGAATAAATCCTTAAGTGATCTTAATATTTGACAAAAAAACTTGTTGTTGCTGATTGAACAGTCTACAATTGTCAGGATACCTTTTTGCGGATCATTAGATGCTTTTGTATAATGATCTTACGATTATTTTAAATTGAGATTAAAGAAAAAAGGAGCAATTAGCTTGAAGATAGGTCTTTTTACAGATACATATTTTCCCCAAGTAAGCGGGGTCGCGACGTCAATTAAGACGCTCCGTGATGAACTAATTGCTCAGGGACACCAGGTATATATTTTTACCACAACGGATCCTAAAGCAAAGGACGATGACAAAGAAAATGGGATCTACCGTTTTCCAAGCATCCCCTTTGTGTCATTTACGGATAGACGAATTGCCATTCGGGGTGCTTTTCGTGCAATCAAGATTGCAGAGAAGCTTCAATTGGATATTGTTCATAATCAGACCGAATTTTCGTTGGGGGTAATGGGCAAAGTTGTTGCTCATCACCTGAACATCCCTTGTCTTCATACTTATCACACAATGTATCAGGACTATCTTCATTACATTGCTAATGGCCATATTCTAAAGCCAAAGGATGTTGGTCGATTAGCCCATATTTATCTCCATAATATTTCTGGAGTAGTGGCACCAAGTGAACGGGTGTTAGAGACAATGCGTTCTTATAATGTTGACGCACCAATTCGGATTATTCCAACTGGGATTAACTTGCGAGTATATGGTCAGCGGGATTCTCTTGAAGAGAAGAACGCTCTCCGTGCCAAGTGGGGGTATAAGCCAGATACACCAGTGCTTTTATCGTTAAGCCGGCTTGCATTTGAAAAGAATATCCATACCTTAATTGAAGCAATGCCCGATATCTTAGCTAAAAAACCTGATGCTCAGTTACTGATAGTTGGGGATGGACCCGCAAGAGAAACTTTGGAACGACAGGTTCGGCACCTGCATTTGACTGATCATATTCAGTTTGCGGGGCAGGTTGATAATGATGATGTTCATCATTACTATCAAATGGCAAATGTTTTTGTTTCTGCGTCTGATTCTGAGTCCCAGGGATTGACATATGATGAAGCATTGGCATCCGATTTGCCGATTGTGGTAATGCGGAGTGAGTATACTGATGAGTTAATTGATGACCCAGCTATTGGGGTTAGCTTCCAAAAGCGGATTGATCTTGTTAATGGTGTCCTTCGTTACCTTAATAATCCGCGGACGCCTGAGGAACAGAATAAGCGTGATGCAAAATTACACGAGATTTCTGCAGAAGTATTTGCTCAGCGGATTCTTAAATTTTATCAAGATTGCCAAGAGACAATGGCTGAGAAGCAATCTAGTCAATCAAAGGGTACATTTCGGAATCTTTTTCATCGATCGAGGAGTTAAGTAATGTTAAAAATTACCATGTTTTCGTCTGCCGACAAGGTTGCCGGACAAGGGGTCGGCAGTGCTTACTTGGAATTAATCCATCTCTTAAAAACTCGCTTTGCCGATCAGTTTGACATTGCGATTAATAAATATCGAAAAAGCCAGATCAGTCATTACCACACGATTGATCTGCCCTTTTATTTCTCGACATTTTCTAAAAAGCGGGGACGGAAAATTGGCTACGTTCATTTCCTTCCCGAAACTTTAGAGGGAAGCTTACAAATTCCACAACCATTTCGTGGAATCTTTTATCGGTACGTAATCGCCTTTTATAAGCGGATGGATCACTTAGTTGTCGTTAATCCATCCTTTATTGATAAGCTAGTTGCGTACGGGATTCCTCGTGACCACGTGACTTATATTCCTAATTTTGTTGACTCGGATAACTTTTTCCCGGTTGATAAACAAACTCGGCAAGAATATCGGAAAAAGTATCATCTGCCAGCAGACAAGTTTGTGGTTCTCGGAAGCGGTCAGATCCAGGAACGAAAAGGAGTTCCCGATTTTATTAAACTGGCCCAACAGAATCCCAATATCCAGTTTGTGTGGGCAGGTGGCTTTTCGTTTGGCCGCTTAACTGATGGTTACAGTGAGTTAAAAAAAGTTGTTGATAATCCACCGACAAATTTGCTGTTTACGGGAATTGTTAGTCGAAAAGAAATTGCAGAATTAAATAATGCTGCTGACTTATTCTTACTTCCATCATTCAACGAACTATTTCCAATGTCAGTTCTTGAAGCATTCAGTTGTGGTACGCCCGTAATGCTTCGTGATCTTGATTTGTATCATTCAATCATTGATGGGGATTACGAACCGGCGAAGGATGTCAGTGAAATGCAAACTAAGCTTGTAGAACTCACCCATAATCCGGAAAGATTGAATTACTTACGGGAACGAGCAGTTGAAACTTCAAAGCGTTACTCGAAAGATCACTTAGCAAAAGTTTGGGATCGCTTTTACCGTCAACAAGCAAAGGAGGCTAATTAATGAGCCGGCGTAATTGGGGCGTCCTGGTTATGATGCTCCTGATTGGGGTGGGGATTTTTGTATACGCCTTACGTGACATTAATCTTCATGTTTTGATTCAGGAATTTAATACGATCAATTGGGGATGGATGCTTGTTGCGGTTATTTGTATTTGTCTTTACCTCGGATTGGAAGGAGTTGTGGTAAAGATATTTATGAAAGATCGCTATCCAGATTTTACCTGGAAAGACTCATTTCGGTTACCTCTAATTGAACAGCTATTTAATGGGATTACTCCATTTTCAACTGGGGGACAGCCTGCACAACTGGTGGTGATGCTCCAATCTGGTGTGGATGGCGGAATTGCTAGTTCCGTTCTTTTAATGAAGTTTGTTGTCTTTCAAGCGATGATTGTAGTAAACTTTCTTATTTCGCTATTAATTGGTTTTCATTATATTGAAGAAAAACTTCACGCATTAGTATTATTAGTTGTCTTTGGCTTTACAATCCATCTTGCTGTCATCGTTGGCTTGTTGATGGTGATGTATTGGTACCACTTTACTAAAAAAGCAACGAACCTGCTTATTAAGCCGCTTGCATTATTTATGAAAGCCAAACGATACGAAAGAATGAAGATTCTTTTGAACGAGAAAATTGATTCTTTCTACCAGGAAAGTCTAAAAATGAAAAAGGAATATGGTAAGTTAGCAAGAGTATGCATCGTCACAATTGCTCAGCTCTTTTTCTACTACATTATTCCGTATTTCATTCTTCTTGCTTTAGGCGTTCATCATATTAACTTCATAATGGTAGTTAGCCTGCACGTGTTAATCTTTATGGTGATTTCACTATTTCCAATTCCTGGAGGTGCAGGAGGGGCAGAATATAGTTTTTCCGTTTTATTTGCTAGTTTTGTCAATTCGAATACTAAATTGATTTTAGCAATGCTTCTTTGGCGGTTATTAACGTATTATTTTGGGATGTTTGCTGGAATAATTGCTTTAATCGTTAAGCCAAACCGGGTTCAACATCGTAAATGAGTTTGATAGATTGTCGAAATAAAATGAATGATTAGAATTGATTTGGAAGCTTTCAAGAAAAATCAAGGTATGATTGAATTTTATATGTTCAAGTAGAGTGAGGGTGAGAAAAAGTTTTCTCGCCCTTATTATTTAAAACGAATGTGGGGGATGAAGGGTGTACTCTTCAAATTTAGAAAAAATTATTAAACGACTTCAAGCAATGACACTTGATCACTCTAATAATAGACAGAAAAGAATATTTGAACAGTTTGGAATTCCTCTTTGTGAGGTAACGTATATTCGCTCAAGTGGTGAATTCGTTTTTGAACGCTATCGTCCGCGAGAACGTTTTCGTTTTGATGATATTGATTTAGCTGCAATTGAAGTCTTTAATTGCCTGTATGATTTTAAGCATACATTTTAAATTAGAATTTCCTATTGACGTGGACTAGCGAACAAGGTATATTAGTTATCGTTGCCTGTGAGGTAATATGAATGAAAGTTACATTTTATTGTAAATTCATTTGAAATAATATGTTGACATTAATTTGTTGTCATGATATATTATTTAAGCTGCTTGTTGAGGTCAATGATTTAATCTTTGATGAGTTAATCAATTAAAATTAGTTGTTGACATTGAAATGGGTATGCGATAAAATATTAAATGTTGTTCAGCTTTGCAGTTGAACAAGGTAGACCTTTGAAAACTGAACAAAGTTTCGACGAATCAAATGTGTAGGGTCTTCAATCATTACGATTTGAAGCAAA
>PPYF01024796.1_pt1 | contig 40577 bp, 42 predicted proteins | sample 1559871 | NCBI WGS metagenome assembly PPYF01 (sample SAMN08240021, study PRJNA423297) | Human gut metagenome, whole genome shotgun sequencing project.
TGGAAGATTGCATGACAAAAGACCGGGAGACCGGAGAAAAGGGAGAAGCTCTTTGCATGACGTTCCAGAACGAAGAAGGAAAGTATATTAATGTTTCGTATCTGGATGGACAGTTGAGTATCAGTAACCCGTACAGGAAATAAAAAAGAGCCTGCCGTCATCAGCAAGCCCGTTTCCGATATTCGATAATTTAATTATAAAGGGAGTGGGCTTGTGATGTCAATGAACATTGAAAATCAAATATGTGAACACCGGGCGAACACTGGGGAAACAGTTGTTGAACAGCGAGGGAACAACGAGCAGATCGTTGACCGGATCCAGACAGGAGAGAAGACGAAGGAGAACATGACACTGCTCTGGCAGCAGAATCGGAACTTTATCACTATGATTGCAAGAAAGTATAGTTCCTGTGCGGAAATGGAAGATCTGGAGCAGGAGGGCTATATAGGGCTGTATGAAGCAGTCAGGCATTATGATGCATCATCAGGAGTACCATTCATCAATTATGCTGCATTCTGGATCCGGCAGGTCATGCGCCGGTATATTGACAACTGTGGTAGAGTGGTTCGGATTCCAACACATGCAGTCGATAAGATGCAGCGTTATAAGAAGATCAAAAGTGAGTATCAGAAGTATTACGGGAAAATACCTACAGACAGGGAAATGAGCGCATTTATGGGGATGGATGAAGAAAGTCTCAAGAGCATAAAGAAAACGGCAGCAATGGGGCAAATACGAAGCCTAGACGAGCCTATCAACAGTGATGAGGAAGATATCTATATCGGTGATACCATTGCATCAAAGGAAGATGTAGAAGCTGATGTGATTGATCGTATTGATTCAGACATTATGAGTCGGGAACTATGGGCAGCAGTTGACAGACTTCCAGATCTGCAAGGGAAAGTATTGCGCTGTCGGTTCCTGGAAAAGAAAACCTATCAGCAGACAGGGGAAAAACTGGGAATTAGTGTGAGTGCAGTCAGACAACAACAGAGCAAGGCAATGCGCTTGTTGAGAAACACAGGAAGGAATAAAGGGTTCATAGGATACCGTGAAGAGTTCTTGCCTGCTGCATCCATTCATCATGTAGGAGTCAGAAGTTTTCAGCACACTTGGACAAGCGAAGTAGAAAGAGAAGCACTGAGCCTGTAATGAGTAATATAGCTGTTCTATAGCAAACGTGACTATTTCCTCAGCGAAGCAAATAAAATGGAAAATAGAGGGCAAATAGAACGCCACAGGGCTATTGCAGTGAATAGCATCCCCCCTCCCTTTGAGGTGGCAGCAGGAGCAAGGGAGAATCGGGAGAGAGGACTCTTTCCAATAGAGCGGATCTGTGAAAATAAATTTTCCTTAGATTTGTAGTAGGAATTAAAATGGGCGTAGGTACGGGAAAAGCCCGTAGAATAACTACTTTTTGAACATGGATGAAAAACAGGGATCAGCGGAAATAATCGGAAAACAGGGGTAAAAATGCTAACTTTTGCTAACCTTTTTCGTGAGTGTCAAAGAGAATTGCAGCGTACTTGTGGGTACATAGCGTAACAAGTGTACCTGTGAGTACGGCTGCATTGGAGCCAAAATTGGATTGGTTGACCAAGCAAGATTTGTAGTGCCGGATGTCGGTTAAATCGACTCCCAGGATAGCGCAAGATTGCGCGCTCTACAACGCAAGAGAAGTGTTGAGATTTGTCAACCTTTAAAACTGAGCATTTCTGAGCAATTTCCTCATTTTTGAGGAGATCAAGACGCTGACGCAAATTTTAACGGGAGCAGAATTGCTCTGGTTACGCCCACAAGCGGGCGAATAGGGGTGTCCACCATTTTGAGCAGACCTGCTGCCGTTTCCCCACAAGTGGGGAAAGATGACGGCTCAAGATTGAGCTTTCCACACAACTGAGGAAAAGGACTGCTGAAAATTCAGCCGTACTATCTGCCTTATATCGGGGCGGAAGTTACTGTTAGTCACATCTAAATTAAAGAAATGGGGGGCTTACCGGACGGGAACTGAGTACCTCAGAAAACCTCAGGTTTGGGAATAAATAAAGAGAGACAAATTTATGCACCTTCTCCATTTGTGGGGAAATAGTATTCAATTTTCGGAAGTTACTACTAGTCACATCTGAATTTCAGAAGTCCGTTAAACAGACATCCGAATTTTTGAGCATAATTCACTGAACGCAATTTTGCGTTGAGTAAATCCAACCCTGCACCTGAAGGTACGGGTTCAGTGGATATAGTCAAAAATGACTAATAGCTAAGCTCAGTTTTGAGCTGACCCGGTGCTTGTCCGGGTTAGATAGGGCAGCACAATGCAATCCCATTTTAGGATGACAGTGGGGTGAAGTGAGTTTTTCGAGGAAGATGCTGGAGTAGGGGGGACTTTAACAATTGAATATGATTAAGCAAAATGATATGCTTACATAGAGGAGGATATGGTTATGGATAAGCTGTTTGAATGGATGATGAAAAATAAAAAGAAAATTATTTTATTTATTGTACTAATGATGGTTGGACCGATGATTGTAACACATTTATTGTTTAAGTGGCGTACAGGATGCTATTGGATAGAGGCTGAGTGGGAGGCGGGAGAAATGCTTGGTTATTTTGCCAGTGTATTATCATTTTTGCCTACTGTTGTTCTTGGATATGCAACTTTAATGCTAAATGATAAAGCAAATAAGCAAAATGATAAGTTGATTAAAATGCAATACAATCAACAAAAAAGCATAGTGGTATTTGATCAGGCTAGAAAGCTATTGTTTTTTACTTTGAATAAAGACCCAATACTTTTAGACAGACTTAATAAAAGGGGTGTGGATATTAATCTAGATTATATTGATAATGGCTATACTACTAATGATATTATGATAATGGAAATATGGCTAAAAAATGTAACGGATAATTTTGTGGCAGGAATAGAATTAGAACAATTTGATATTGTGATATGTGATGAAGATAATGAAGTATATTGTGTGAAGCCTAAAAAAGGTTTGGGGGAAGAATTGTCAATCTTTATCGGGGAAAAAGAGAATGAAAAGGTTAGATTTATTTTAACTGGATTAAAAAGCTTTTTACCGAAAGAGAAGTGGGAGGTTATGCAGTATGAGTTTGAGATAAGGTGTTTACTATCTATCAGAAATGTATATGGACAAATAACCCAAGTTTATTTTGAAACGGGTATAGTTTTAAAAGCAAATGATGAAAAAATCGGAAAACGTGAATATACAATTTTTAATTATAATTATAAAGAAGTAGATTGTAGAAAATATTAAAATATGCTAAACGTATTTGAAAAAAACAAGACATGATAGTAAGATGGATACCCTGGCAATTTTCTACTGTAACACGACAAACGCAAGTATGTATCCTTTTTCTAAATTAGTATTTGAGTTAGCCATTAATATTCATTGTTGCCCTTGTTAGTCTTTGTTATGAGATTTTCAAGGATAAACGAAAATAGCCGCCATTACTCGCAATAATGACGGCAGTTTAAAATAACAGCTTTTATTTTACCGGGTAAGCCGCTTGCGGTTTCCCTTTTTGTATCTTCAATATAGCACATCTGTATCAATTCTGCAAGATGATAGGTTACATTTTACATATCCTAAGAATATCCCGGCACTTTCGGCAGTCTAAAAAAGAGCATGGTTATATTTGTAATGCCCTAAAAGAGTATCAAGACATTTCGGACACCCTAAAAAGACCATTCATTGAAATCAATAGATAATTCTGGATAAATACCAGACGCTACAATATCTGAAAATGAATATTCTATAGTGTCTTCAGATTCAAAATTATAAACCGTGATTCGATTCTTATCACTGTCAACAATCCAGTATTCCCGGACGCCAGCAGTACGATATTTGAATAATTTGATATAGTAGTCCATTCTCCGACTGCTTGGTGAGACAATTTCAATGATCCAGTCAGGGGCACCGTTGCAGCCTTTTTCAGTGAGTTTATTCTGGTCACAAATAACAGCAATATCCGGCTCTACATAGTTTTTGTCATCTTGATTAAGAAATACAGCAAATGGAGCAATATCAACTTCACAAGATCCGTTCCTGCTTTTGATGAAATTATTGATCACTGTAGAAAGTTCTACGGTGATGCGCTGATGTTTGCGGCTTGGCGGTGCCATCATATAGACTTGACCGTCAATCAGTTCTGCACGTTGTCCATCAGGCAGAGAATAGATGTATTCAGTGGTGTAATCTTGGTGTTGTTTCGGTAATGGCATGGCAATACTCCTTTCGTAATGAGTGTTTGCAGTTACGGGGCATTATTCTGAGTCACGTTCCATAGTTTCGTTGACAGAGCGAATAATAAAAGCATTTACACTTTCACCATGTTTTTGTGCATGTTCTTTAATTATTTCTTTTTGTCCTTTTGGGAAAGTAACGTTGATTCTGTCATAGTTGTTTTTGACATATTTATTAACTGCTTTTTGCTGCGCCTTGCTAGTTTTTGCTTCTTCTGGCATATAGTCACCTTCTTCCGTGAGATTTCAAAATAGATATAATTTTTCTATGATACATCAATTATACACCAAAAATCTATTGATGTAAATATAAAATATCAACAAATATATTGGTGCAAATATAGTTAAAATGCCAATAGACTATTGGTGTAAATATATGTATAATAAGACCATAAGATAAAGCAAGGCAAACGAACAGCCCGAAAAGCTGCTAAGCTGAAAGCCATATCCCTGTGATCGATCGGAAGGATGCGGAAATAGTCAGGAAGATGATTCAGCCGAATGCCTACAGTATCTTAAAGAAGGAGGAAGATCAATGAAATACGATTTGAAATCAATCATGTTAAGAGCATGGAAGAACTACAGAAAATATAAAGAACTTTCTTTTGCTGAGTGCTTGCACAGAGCATGGATCACGGCAAAAGCAGAAAGTATCAATTCTGAACGCATTGAGAGAGCGAAAGTGGCAGCAGGTATTCAGGAAGTAACAAAAACATGGAGTGAGTGGAAGAAAGCCGGATATGAGGTAATACACGGCAGTAAAGCATTGTTCGGAACAGAGCTGATCTGGGGGAGCAAGGGAGACGGAGCAATCTATAAAGCGAGATTTTTCGGACAGTCGCAGGTGCAGGAGGTAACAGCATGAGAAAGTTAAGAGAATGGATGAACCGAAAGAAAAGAGCGAAACACTTCAAAATGTATCAGCTTGAGCCAGTTTCAAATGTGATTCGGATTCAGCCAGATATACAGGTGATTTCAGTTGCAAGATAAGAAAAAGCCCATACAAGTGCGGCAACACTGTATGAGCAAATAACCCAGTACGAGGGGTTAAGCAGAGTATAACACGCCTGCTGCCCCTTTTCAAGAGAAAGGATTGATACCAATGGAGAAGAAAGCTATGAACTTATACGAGAAAATTAAGAGAGAAAACTTGAAGATTCCTGTTGCATTTAGAATGAAATTTGAACAGGCAGAAGATTTGTTAAATAATGCTCCAAGTAACTTTGAGCTTGCTTTATCATCATTTAGATTTGGCTATATGCAAGCGCAGAGAGCAGAAAAAGCGAATAAGACTAAAGAGGAGAATAATCAGTTGCCGAGCCTTTTGTCACAGTTAAGACCGGAAGATTATAGAATTAAACGCCAGATAGAAGCAATCTTATACAGATATCTGGATAAACGGGACAGGCTGCCAGATACAGAGAAGCCGTGGGATCGCAAGCAATCCATTATGGAAACGGTTGATAAGATAGAGAACCAAGAGTATTTGGAACTTGTAGAGCGGTTCGCTAAGAAGTTGGCTGGTAAGGGGGTCGCGTAAGATGAAAGATGTATATGGAAATCCATTACCGCCTAATATTTACGAAGCGAACGAAACTATGAAAATGTTGGGAGATCAATATGTGATAGATAGTTTTTGGAGAAACACCGAAGTAAGAAAAGAAATTGAGGATATTGCGGAAGTGCATCCACGTTCTTTTACGATTGGTGCGGCGGCAGATATATTTTCATTAGGCTATATACATGGCGAACGAGCAAGACGGATCAAAGGAAAAGGGCAGGAGCTAAGCGCATCAGCTGAATATAGAAAAAGATTCATTCTTGAAGAAATAGAGAAAATGAACGAGGAAAACATAGGTCTTATATATGCTTTCATGCTGGGACGGACGGGAAAAGCCCATTAGAATTAGTGACTACAAGAAATAACTGCCCTCTCCGGGAAGGTGCGCCAACATCAGAACCGGAGCGGCAGTTGAAAGAGAGGTGAGAAAAATTGTATTGTGTAATTCAAGAAGTTGAGAGGAAAAGGAAGAATCAAAATGGGTATCCAAAAGAGCTGAAATCAAAATATATGCAGATGTCCATTCAAGGGCAGGATGAAAGTCATTACTGGCATCATTACAGTGAGGAGTGCTTTGAAAGAGACATCAAGAAAGCATACCGGATCACCATTCACGAAAGCTACCGGGAGAATGGGAAAGTGAAGAAAAAGCAGTTTGGAATCTGTACCGTTGATTATTATGACCTTGCTACAGACTGGTTTTGCCTGTATGACTGGGGAAATAGCAAAATAGAGACTGCTGCCAAAGAGCTGAACTGTTCAGAGGAAGAACTTTACACGTTGATTGAGAAGAAGCTAGAGCCGATACAGGAGCAGATCATAGCGGAATTTAAGCAGACAGAAGAATACAAGACGCATGAAGAGCATGAAAAGATCACGACTTTGCACGCTGCCAGAAAAGTAGAATTCAATGCAAAGTATAATCTGTCGGGAAATGAATATGACAAGTGTTATGACGTATTTGGCGTATTGCAGAACCCGGAGTATCTGAAGAAAATAGAAAAAGATTACGAAGCAAGGCAGAAATATGAGCAGGAAAGCCGTAGGTATTACGAAGAATATTACAATAACTACAATCAGGATTCAAGCAGTAGTTACGGCGGTTCAATATCGAATACCTACAAGGAAGAAGATAAGGCAGTTTTGAAGCAGTTCTACCGGGAGTTATCCAAGAAATTTCATCCAGATGCGAACCCAGATACGGATACTTCACAGCAAATGCAGCTATTGAACCAGTTGAAACAGGAATGGGGACTGTAGTTATTTGAAAATGAAATGCAATACCTACAGAAAATAGGCGTGATACTAAGAAATGCTAAGGCAAAATGAGAACGGGACACACTCGGAAATACTCGGATGTTAAGAAATGTTAAGGCGAATAGGAGTATTCGGACATTTCGGACACCCTAAAAAGAGCATCCCAAGATTTCCGGGTCCCTAAAAAGGAGGTGAAGCCTATGGAACAGATCAGAACCATATACAGGGAAGTATTTAGCAAGTCACCTGCTGCCCTGGGAGCAGATCAAAAGCTCACAGAGGAAATAGAGAAGGAAATTGAAGAACGAAAAAGAAGAGCAGTACAAGCCCTCACAGAAGAGGAATGGACAGATCTGGTATTTGCCGGCAGCAGTTACGGGCAGATACAAGGATTTGAAAGCGGCTTTCAGTATGCTATGACATTGATGGCTGAAAGTCTATGCAATTAAAAAGCCCCACAGTGCGGCAACACTACGGGGCAAAAACCAAAATAACCCAATACATGAAATATAGGGCTACCATGATTATAGCGGTCATGTAGTCCTATTTCAATACGAACTGTTGTTCGTAGAGAGGAGACAATATGGCAGTTGACAAGAGAGGAAGAAAACTTCCAAAGGGAATAAGACAGCGTTATAACGATTTTGAGGGGCGTTTTATGTATCAAGGGGAAAGATACCTTGTACACGGGAGAACGGTCACAGAGACGCAGAAAGCAATGACAGAGTTAAGATATAAACTGGAACATGGATTGTATGTAGTAAAAGAGAAAATCACTCTGGATAAGTGGTTCGAAACATGGATTGACGAGTATAAAAGAAAACAGGTGAAAATAGGGACGTGTATTAGATATCAGGAAGTGTACGGGGATATAATCCAAAAGAGAATGGGAATGAAGTATATAAATGAGATCAGAGGGGAACATATACAAAAATTATATAATGAGCTTTCAGATCAGGGATATTCTAATGCAACAATAAAACTTGGAAGAGCTATTTTGAGCGGATGTTTAAAGCAGGCTGTAAAGAATAAACTAATAGAACGAAATCCTGTAGAAATTGCAGATTTGCCACGCCAAACAGAAAAGAAGGAAAGACAAGCAATGACAAGAGAACAGCAGGCCTTATTTATGGAATATGCAAAGGAGAGCTATTTACACAATTATTTTGAAGTGATGCTCCGGACAGGTATGAGAAGTGGTGAACTGCGAGGATTGATTTATGCCAGAGACATAGACAAGAAAAATAAGGTGATTCATGTACAGAGGACATTGAAATATGGGAACGTGCAAGGGTATAAAATACCACAGAATATGATCGTGAAAAAGGAATATCAGGAGAAAGTTGGAGCTACGTTTTTTACGGATGCACCAAAAACAGCGTCATCACGAAGGGATATACCGATGACGGCTGAAATAGAGCGTTGCTTGGATGCTCAACGTAGTTACTGGGGATTCAAAGTAGACTCACTGGACAGATTCTTGTTTTGTACAGAAACCGGTGATCCTTTGAGTAAAGAGCGTGTACAGTCAGAAATTAATCGTATAATAAAACGAATTCGAGAGGACGGGTATGATTTCCCACACATAACATCACACGTATTCCGGCATACTTTCGCGACAAGGGCAATTGAAGCAGGAATGCAACCGCAAGTATTAAAAACCATTCTGGGGCACAGTTCGCTTGCTATGACAATGGATCTGTACAGTCATGTTTTGCCGGATACGAAAGCACAGGAAATGGAGAAAATAGCAAATATATTTTAAGAGAGGGCAGCAGTTGGCTGCTCTTTTATTTTATTTGATTTGATGCAGTCCCAAAAGTACCAAAAAAGTACCAAATTGCCCAAATCGTTATAAACTATCATAAATAGAAAAATCCCCATAAGGCTTGATTTTACGTCTGAAATACAATAGGATAAACTATGATAGATAGAAGCAGTTAAAATTGCGGGTTCGGGAAAGGGTAATGAAAAAGGAGCGTGAAAGGATGAGTGAATTTTATAATTCTCTCGCAGAAAAAATGCAGAGTGGTTCCTGTGTTGTTATGACAGTATTAGAGGGAGAATCGGCAGGAAAGAAATTACTTGTGACAGAGCCGGTGGGGCAATATGAGGGACATGCAGTGTTTTGTGAGCGTGCAGGTTCTCAGCCCAGGCTGGTGATCTGCGGAGGCGGTCATGTGTCCATACCTATGATCCGGATGGGGAAAATGCTGGGATTTCAGGTGACGGTTCTTGAGGATCGTCCCAAATTTGCGGACAATGCAAGAGTGGCAGGCGCGGATGTGGTGATCTGCGATTCTTTTGAGCATGGACTTGAACGCATATCAGGAGGAGAAGATACATATTTTATTATTGTGACAAGAGGACACCGGTATGATGAAGTGTGTCTGGGAGCAATCGTAGAGAAGCCAAATGCTTATATTGGAATGATGGGCAGTCGCCGCAGAGTGGCGATCGTCAAAGAAGAGCTTTTTGAGCAGGGCCACGAACGTGAGAAGCTGGATGGGGTGTACACACCGATTGGCCTGAAGATCGGCGCTGAGACACCGGAAGAAATTGCGGTGTCTGTTATGGCAGAAATCATTCAGGTGAAACATGAAAAAGCAGAAGGATGCGGATATTCCAAAGAATTGTTGGAGGCGCTGTGTGATGAGGACTGTAAAAAGCAGAAAAAAGTACTTGCAACGATCATTTCCAGAAAAGGATCTGCACCGAGAGGCGTGGGAACAAAAATGCTGATCCTGGAGGATGGAACACTGATCGACACGATCGGAGGCGGATGCGCGGAAAGTGATGTGATCACAAAAGCACTGCTGATGATGCGGGAAGAAAAAGTGCGGTTTCAGATTTGTATGGTGGATATGACAAGGGAAGCTGCAGAAGAGGAAGGGATGGTCTGCGGCGGACGGATTGAAGTAATGCTGGAACGAGTTTAGTATCCGTTACTGTTCACAGTAACTTCGTATACCGGATTCATTTTTCATGGAAGAGCTGTTGACATTCAAAATAGGGAATGTTAATATAAATTTAACATAGTGAAAGCAATAATTGTGCGAATTGCATAAAATGGTGCTTATATAGGTTCATAATTGGTTGGACGTATCTACCAGCTGCCGCAAACAGCTGACTATAAGCAGAGTGGGATGGGAAAGTCCCGGTCTGTAGTCGGGCGGAAAGAGTAGGAGGTCAGTCAATGAATGAACCTGTTTTTATATTAAAAGGGAATATTGTATACAGCAAAAATAAAGATGAACTAAGGATCTTAAAGGATCACTATCTGATCAGCGAAAGCGGTCTGGTCAAGGGGGTTTTTGAGAAAGTGCCTCCAGAATATGCACAGGTATCGGTATCTGATTATGGGGAGTGTCTGATTATTCCGGGACTGACAGATCTGCATGTGCATGCTCCGCAGTATACATTCCGGGCAATGGGAATGGATATGGAGCTTTTGGAATGGCTGGAGACGAATACGTTTCCGGAGGAGGCAAAATATCAGGATTTGGAGTATGCCCGGCGTGCATATCGTATCTTTACTGACAATCTAAAGAGAAGTGCAACGACAAGAGCATGTATTTTTGGAACGATCCACAGAGACGCCACACTGCTTTTAATGGATCAGCTGGAACAAAGCGGACTGGTGACGTATGTGGGAAAAGTGAATATGGATCGCAACTGTCCGGATTATCTCAGAGAGGAATCGGCAGAAGAATCAGGGATTCAGACAGTGGAATGGATCAAGGATGTATTGCATAAAAAATATCAGAATACCATGCCGATCCTGACGCCAAGGTTTACACCGAGCTGCAGTGATGAACTGATGGAGAATTTAAAGAAAATTCAGATGTATTACCAGATTCCGGTACAGTCACACTTATCAGAAAATCCGGGAGAGATTGCCTGGGTGAAGGAGCTTTGCCCGTGGTCGGAGTTTTACGGGGATGCTTATGACAGATTCGGATTGTTTGGGGCAGACTGCAAAACCGTAATGGCGCACTGTGTGTATTCCGGAAAAGAAGAGCGGCAGCGAATGGAAGAAAACGGAGTATTTATCGCCCATTGTCCGGAATCCAATATGAACTTGTCATCGGGGGTGGCGCCGGTTCGGACATTCCTGGAGGAAGGACTGCATGTGGGAATTGGAAGTGATGTGGCAGGGGGCTCCACAGAAAATCTGTTCAAAGCAATGGCGCTTGCAATCCAGGCTTCCAAGCTGCGCTGGAGGATGCAGGATGACAGTTTAAAACCACTGACATTGGAGGAAGTATTTTACATTGCCACAAAAGGCGGCGGTGAATTTTTTGGAAATGTGGGAAGCTTTGAACCGGGATTTGAACTGGATGCAGTTGTCCTGGATGACACAAGAATTGTGCATTCGCAAAATCTGGATGTGAGAGCACGTCTGGAGAGAATGATTTATCTGGCAGATGAGAGAGAAGTACGTGCGAAATACGTGCGGGGCAGAGAAATCTGTCTGCAATAAAAATTGGGAATGTCAAAATAAATTGCGGAGGTGACGTATCATGGAGGAAAGAGAACATGTAGTCGGCAAGAGTGTAACGAGAGTGGATGCTTTGGAAAAAGTGACCGGACGGGCAAAATATACGGAGGATCTGTGTGATAAAAGCGCTTATATTGCGCGGGTACTGCATGCGAATATCGCTCATGGAATCGTAAGATCAGTGGATACCAGTGAGGCGCAAAAACTTTCCGGGGTTGTAAAGATCGTGACTTGCTTTGATGTGCCGAAATATTATTTCCCGACCGCGGGACATCCGTGGTCTACGGATCCTGCACATCAGGATGTCAAAGACCGCCTGCTTTTAACGGAGCATGTGCGGTTTTACGGGGATGATGTGGCAGCAGTTGTTGCGGAGAATGAAGTGGCAGCAGCTCAGGCACTGCGGCTGATCAAGGTGGAGTATGATCCCCTTCCGTTTGTTCTGGATGTACAAAAAGCAATGGAAGAGGACGCCCCGCAGCTTCATGAAAACTATCCGGGAAATGTATTGAAACACACTTCGATCCACAAAGGGGATTTTGAAAAAGCAAAAGAAGAGCCGGGGCTGATCAAAGTGGAGGGCTGGTATCAGACACCGACCGTGCAGCATTGTCATATCGAGAATTTTATCTGTTATGCGTATATGGAACAGGGCAGGTACGTGATCGTCTCTTCTACGCAGATTCCTCATATCTGCAGGCGGGTTGTCGGGCAGGCGCTTGGAATCCCATGGGGAAATGTGCGAGTGATCAAGCCATACATAGGAGGCGGTTTTGGAAACAAGCAGGACATTCTATATGAACCATTGTGTGCATATCTGTCACAGACAGTCGGCGGGCGGCTTGTAAAGCTGGATGTGTCACGGGAAGAAACGTTTGTATGTAACCGGGTACGCCATGCGATCAGGACACATCTGATCTCTTATGTGCGTCCAAATGGTGAGATCGCTGCAAGAAAAGCGGAGTGCTTTTCCGATCAGGGGGCGTATGCATCTCATGGACACAGCATTGGAGCAAAGGCTCTTGGATCTTTCCCGCAGCTGTATCCGTGTGAGAACTTTGAGGGAGATGTGTACACGGTATTTACCAACAAACCGGTATCTGGAGCTATGCGCGGCTATGGAATTCCGCAGGCGATGTTTGCGATGGAAAGCCATACGGATGACATTGCGGTGAAACTTGGAATTCCACCGTATGAATATCGCTGGAAATATCTGATGCCAAAAGGATATACGGATGGATTTTCAAAAAATGTCAATTATTATGATACCTTCAGGGAATGCATGGAAAAAGGCAGTGTCAGTGTAGATTATGAGCGAAAACGTCTGGATACGGCAGTGGAGATGACGCGGCAGATGAAAGAAAATCTGGATATTATAGATGGAAACATTGTGCGTACGACAGACGGCAGTGTTCTGATGTCATTGGGTGAGCTGGCAACAGAAAAACTCTACAGCCTGACTAACTGCGGACATCTCACGGCAGAGAGTACCTATCAGATCAAAAATAATGCCTACTCTTTCGGCTGTACCTTTGCGGAAGTAGAGGTAGATATTCCGGGATGCCGGGCCACACTGACGAATATCGTCAATGTACATGACTGCGGAAGGCTGATCAATCCGGCGCTGGCGGAAGCGCAGGTGCATGGAGGCATGAGTATGGGAATTGGATTCGGACTTTCCGAAGAGCTGAAATTTGATGAGAAAACGGGAAGACCTTTAAACAATAATCTTCTGGACTATAAGATGGCCACATTTGAAGATCATCCCGATCTGCATGGGGAGTTTGTGGAAAATTATGAGCCTACCAGTGCTTACGGAACGAAAGCTCTCGGAGAACCGCCGGTATGTTCGGTTGCGCCGGCGATCCGCAATGCGATTTTAAACGCAACCGGATCCGGGCTCAATGAGCTTCCGCTGAATCCACACAGGCTGTTTGCAAAATTCCGGGAAGACAGATTGATTTAATGGGGAAAGGTCGTGAACGAATATGTATGATATCAAAGCGCTCTATGAAGCAGAAAATGTACAGGATGCCATTCGCCTTCTGACAGAGCATCCGGAGGCACAGATCATTGCAGGGGGAAGTGATGTGCTGGTCCAGATCCGTGAGGGAAAGCGGGCAGGAGTGGAACTTGTCAGTATTTATGGGCTGGATGAATTAAGAGGAGTGAGTCTGGAAGAAGATGAGACGCTCAGGATCGGATCACTCACCAGTTTTTCCCATATCACAAAAAATGAACTGATCCAGAAATATATTTCCGTCCTTGGGAAAGCGGTGGATATGGTGGGAGGTCCTCAGATCCGCAATATCGGGACTATCGGAGGAAACACATGTAATGGTGTGACTTCCGCAGATTCGGCATCTACGCTGTTTGCGTGGGATGCGATCGTAGAACTGACAGGCCCGGAAGGCATCAGAAGACTTCCGATCCAGGAGTTTTATATCAAAGCCGGAAAAGTGGATATAAGACAGGGAGAGCTTCAGACCGGAATTTTGATTCCAAAACAATCATATCAGGGATACCGGGGACATTATATTAAATATGCCATGAGAAACGCCATGGATATCGCAACCATTGGATGTTCTGCCAATGTAAAGCTTTCAGAAAATAAGACAGTGATTGAGGATGTCCGGATTGCGTATGGTGTGGCGGGGCCGATCCCGATGCGTGCAGTTCATGCAGAAGAAACTGGACGGGGAAAAGAAGTATCTGCACGGACACTGGAAGAAATCGCGGAGCAGGTGCTTTTAGATATCCATCCAAGGGACAGCTGGAGAGCAAGCAAGGCGTTCCGGGAGCATATCGCAAGAGTTTTGTGTCAGCGTGTTCTAAAAGAGTCGATTGTCAGGGCAGGAGGTGTCATCCATGAGTGAGAAGCAGTATAAACTGGTAAAATGTACCATCAACGGAGAATACAGGGAGACCATGGTGGATGTCCGCGCATCACTGACGGATATGCTGAGAAATGATTATCGGCTGACCAGTGTAAAAAAAGGCTGTGAAGTCGGAGAATGCGGAGCCTGTAATGTGATTATTGACGGTGAGTGTTTTAACTCCTGCATTTATCTGGCAGTATGGGCAGACGGGAAAAATATCCGGACACTGGAGAGCCTTCTGGGACCGAATGGAGAGTTGTCAGATATCCAGCAGGCGTTTATTGATGAGACCGCGGTACAATGCGGATTCTGCACACCGGGAGTGATCATGAGTGCAGTGGAGATTTTAGAGTCAGGCAAAGAATATACAAGAGAAGAATTACGGAAACTTTTATCAGGACACCTGTGCCGCTGTACCGGATATGAAAACATTTTGAATGCGGTACAAAAGACCATGTACAAACGACTGGGAAAAACTGAAAATTAGGATTTAGGTGCTGTCGCATAAGTTCTTTTTTGAAATCTGGACACAATATCTGTAAAAAGAAAGGACAGATTATGAAAAAGAATATGGCTGGATTGATTCTGGTATTATTTGCGATGGCACTTTTTATGACCGGATGTGAGAAAAAAGCGCAGGAAAAAGAAGAAGCGCAGGAGGCGTCGGCCAGACAGCTGGTGATCCAGAAACAGACGCAGACAGAAATCGCAGAAAAAAAGATCGAAGAAAAAAGACGAGAGCTGCCCAATCAGGCACAGATTGAAATGGAAGTGATCCTGCAGAAGCCGGAACTACCGACCGGGTGTGAAAGTGTTGCGCTGACTATGGTTTTGAAACAGAAAGGATATCCAATCGAAAAAACCACGATTGCAGAAGAATATCTGATCTACAATCGGGACAACTATGCATCCGGGTATGTGGGAGATCCCTCCACGTATGGTGGGGTTGGCGTCTATCCGCCAGGACTTGTAAATACAGCAAACCGCTTTTTGAAACAGCGATATCAGCAGCATACAGCGTATGATGTCAGCAAGCTGAGTCTGGAGGAGCTGCTTCCGTATGTGGCAGCCGGAAATCCGGTGCTTTTGTGGCTGACATCAGATCTGGAAGCTCCCTATTTTTCGAGCCGGAGTGTAGAGTATGGAGGGGATTCATATCGATGGTACTGGAATGAACACTGTGTAGTGCTTGGCGGATACGATCTGGAAAAGCAAAGCGTGACGTTGTTTGATCCCCTGAAGGGGAAAGCAGAGGAATCTCTTGAGCGGGTAGAGGAAATTTATAATCAGACAGGAAAATATGCAATGACGGTATACTAAAAAACATCTGTGGAGAACAAAAAATAAAGTTCTTCACAGATGTTTTTTTATGGTCTGCTGTGTGATTCAATATGATTTTTGATCGCTTCAAAACTTTCTTTGCTGATGATGTGTTCCATGCGGCAGGCATCTTCTGCGGCAATAGCTTCATCTACCCCAAGCTGTGTCAGCCATGCAGTCAGAAGCTTGTGACGCTCATAAATCATATCGGCAATGGCTTTTCCTGATTCGGTAAGATAGATAAATCCTTCCTTCGTAACCGTGATATGTTCTTTCTCACGCAGATTCTTCATGGCAACACTGACGCTGGATTTTTTGAATCCCAGTTCTTCAGCGATATCAACAGAGCGTACAACCGGACGTTTCTGACTTAAGATCAGAATCGTTTCCAGATAATTTTCTGCAGATTCGTTTGTCTTCAATGTATGCACCTCGTTTCTCGTTAAATTGTCTTTAGTATATCATATTTTAGAAGAGACGGCAAACACTATAATGTTATTGACAACTTATTGGTGTTAGAATATACTAACTAATGAGAAAAAATAGTCAGTAACAGATTCAAAAGGAAAGGGGAGCGGACTGTGAATGCTGTGAAAATGCAAAGAGAGATGATTTTGCAGAGACTGAAAGAGCAGGGATGTAGGATTACAAAGCAAAGATTGGCTCTCATTGACATTATTTTAGAAAATGAGTGCTCCAGCTGTAAAGAAATTTATTATAAAGCTGTCAGAATGGATGAGAAGATAGGGATTGCCACGGTATACAGAATGATAAATATGCTGGAAGAAATCGGAGCGATCAGCAGAAGAAACATGTATAAAGTAGAATGTCCCGGGGCTTGTCCGAAAGAAAATGCCTGCGTTGTTGTGTTGGATGATGAAAGCGTGTGCCGGATTTCTCCTCAGAAATGGAAAGCTATCGTAGAAGAGGGGCTGCAGGCATGCGGATATCTTCATAACCGGAAAGTGGTATCTATTTCTTTTAATCAGGAACAGTGCATGAAAGGCATGATCTGAGAGAAAAAATAAAAAAGAGATTGACAAATGAAAGGGATAAGAATAAACTGAATAATGTTAGGAATACCTAACACATAATAGTTTTGAAATATAAAAGTTAGTATTGGCTGGAAAGGAGAGATTATGATGCCTTTGACGATGGCAGCAGCAAACGAAATTAATTATATTAAGAAAGTCGGAGGAAACAGTGAAGTGAAACGTCACCTGGAAACTCTTGGATTTGTAGCCGGAGGAGAAGTGCGGGTGATTTCTCAGTTAAATGGAAATCTGATCGTAAGCATCAAAGATTCCAGAGTCGCGATCAGCAAAGAGATGGCAAACAAGATCATGGTCTAAAGGAGGAAGAGGGAAAATGAAGACATTGCGAAATATTGCCGTGGGTGAGACTGCAAAAGTGAAACGGCTTCATGGCGAGGGTGCCTTAAAACGCCGTATCATGGATATGGGAATTACAAAAGGCAGCCAGATTTATGTACGCAAGGTGGCTCCGCTTGGTGATCCGGTCGAGATCACGATCCGCGGATATGAATTGTCTTTGCGAAAAGACGATGCGGACTGTATTGAGATGGAGTAAAGAAAGGAAAGGGAGAGAGTGATGGCGATTAAAATTGCTTTGGCAGGAAATCCAAACTGCGGAAAAACGACGATGTTCAATGCTCTGACAGGTGCCAATCAGTATGTTGGAAACTGGCCGGGAGTTACGGTGGAAAAGAAAGAAGGAAAATGTAAGGAGAATAAGGATGTAATTGTAACAGACCTTCCGGGAATTTACTCTTTGTCTCCATATACACTGGAGGAAGTGGTAAGCCGTGACTATTTATTAAAAGAAAAGCCGGAAGCGATCATCAATCTGGTGGATGCCACAAACATTGAACGAAATCTGTATCTGACAACACAGCTTTTAGAGCTTGGAATTCCGGTTGTAATTGCGCTGAATATGGCGGATCTGCTGGAAAAGAATAAAATCAGCATTGATACAAAAGCGCTGGAAAAAGAACTGGGATGTAAGGTAGTCAAGACTTCAGCATTAAAGGGAACCGGAATTCACGAAGTAGTGAAAGAGGCTGTCACAGCAGCGAAAAAAGAAAGCATTGTTTCAGGAAAAATAAAGTTTTCAAAGGATACCGAAGCGGCTGTTTCCGAGATGGAAGAACAGTTGCCTTCATCGGTTTTAAAAGAACAGAAAAGATGGTATGCGATCAAGCTGCTGGAACGCGATGCGAAAGTACTGGAGCAGTTAAAACTGACTGCATCTGTACAGAATCAAGTAGAAAAAATCGCTGCCAAACTGGAAGAAAAGCTGGATGATGACACAGAATCTATTATCACAAATGAGCGTTATGAGGCAATCACACATGTAGTAGAAAAATGTGTAAAGAAGCCAAAAGAAAAACTCTCGACTTCAGATAAAATCGACCAGATTGTGACAAACAGGATACTGGGACTTCCAATCTTTCTTGGTGTGATGTATGTCGTATATGCGATTGCAGTCATGACCATTGGAACTTATGTGACAGACTGGACCAATGATGTACTGGTAGTAGCGATTCAGGATGCGGCGGCATCCGGACTGCAGGCGATCGGTACAGCGGCATTTCTGGAAGATCTGATCGTAAACGGAATTATCGGCGGACTGGGTGCAGTACTTGGATTCCTTCCGCAGATGGCGATTTTGTTTGTATTGCTCTCTATTCTGGAAGATTGTGGATATATGGTCAGAGTTGCCTTTGTCATGGACCGTATTTTCCGTAAATTCGGACTTTCAGGAAAGAGTTTTATTCCACTTTTGATTTCATCAGGATGTGGAATTCCTGGAATTATGGCATCCAAGACGATTGAGAATGACAATGACAGACGACTGACAATTATGACATCTACATTTGTACCTTGTGGTGCAAAGCTTCCGGTTATTGCTTTGATGGCTGGTGTGATCGGTTCAGAGGCAACGGGATTTCCGGCAGGAGCTCTGACATTTATCATGTACGTGATCGGTGTTGCGGCAGTGCTGGTTTCCGCAATTATTCTGAAAAAGACAAAACCGTTCCACGGAGATGCGGCACCGTTTGTAATGGAGCTTCCGGCATATCACCTTCCACAGGCGAAGACAGTACTGATCCATACATGGGAAAGACTCAAAGGATTTATCAGAAAAGCCGGAACGATCCTGCTGCTTGCTTGTATCGTAATGTGGTTCCTTGGAGGATATGGATTTACAGATGGAAGCTTTGGGGCTGTAGAGGATTCTGCAGACAGTATTCTGGCATCCATCGGAAGTGTGATCGCAGTGATCTTTACACCGCTTGGATTTGGAAAATGGCAGCCGGTGGCAGCTTCTCTTTCCGGATTCTCAGCAAAAGAAGCAATCGTAACGACAATGGGAGTTCTGGCAAATGTAGCCGGAGATACAGAAGACCCGGCAGTTGTGGCACACGGTGTCGCAACATGGTTCCCGTCAGCGGCAGCCGGATTCAGTTTCCTGCTCTTTAACCTTTTGGATTCGCCGTGTCTGGCAGCAATCGCTACCATGGCAAAGGAACTCAATGACAGAAAATGGTTCTGGTTTGCAATCCTGTTCCAGAACGTATTTGCATACGTAGTAACATTTATGGTATATCAGATCAGTGGTGTTGCGACAGGTGCGCTTACATTTGGAGCATCTACAGTAGTTGCGATTCTGCTGCTGGCAGTTGTTTTATATCTGTTATTCAGAAAAGATCCATATAAAGGGAAAGCAGTGAGTGTAAAACGTTCTGTGGCAGAAGCCTAAAGGAGAAAAAATGGGCGGAATAAAATCGGTAGTATCTATGGGATACGCAGTATTGTTTGTAATACTTCTTTATTTAGTTGTCATTGGAATCTCGAGTCTGATACAATATATAAAAAAGAAATTTAGAAGGTGATAATCGTGAATGCAGCAACATGTATTATTTTGATCATTTTAATTGTAGTTGTTTCGTTTTCAATCCGTGCGACGATCCGTGATCGAAAAAAAGGCGGATGTGCGGGGTGCTCCGGATGCGGCGGAAGCTGCAGCGGATGTCACAGTGAAGTGGAACAGACAAAGAAATCCGAGTAAATAAAAGCAGAATGAAAAGTGTGGTATCAGCAGAGTGTAACGTCTTGAAAAATGGCACTGTGGTATCGCACTTTTTTAAAATTAACAGTTGAGAAAATTTATCGATAAAAGGATTTTAGATTGACGGATGAAGATCAGGGTTCTAGAATGAACGTAATGTAACCAGAAAGTACAAGTGATCGTTGTAGTGTAGAAAGAAGGGAAACAGATGAAACAACACCGATTTTGGGCGTGGGCAACAGTATGCTGCGCAGTAATGGTATTTTATACCGGTTACAAACATAAGTAAGGTAGAAAAAGAGAATCAGTTTACAGGAGGAAGAAAAGATGTTAGATGTATTTAAAATGAAAAAATTAGGAATTTTTGCAGGAGGTGTTTTATTCGGAACAGCAGGAGTGAAGCTGTTGTCAAGCAAAGATGCAAAAAAAGTGTATACAAATTGTACAGCTGCAGTGCTTCGTGCAAAAGATTCCGTTATGAAGACAGCGTCCACTGTACAGGAAAATGCAGAAGATATTCTGGCGGAAGCAAAACAGATCAATGAAGAGAGAGCGGCAAAAGAAGCAGCTCTTAAGCAGGAAGCAGAAGAAGTAACAGAAGAGACAGTGGCAGACAACACCGATTTTGCAGAAGAGGCATAAGATAAAAAGAGGGATTTGATTGAAGTTTATAATTAAGCATGAAATACCGGGAAGAATACGGGTGCATATGGTGCAGCCGAAAATGACGTTTGAAGAGGCGGATATTCTGCTGTATTATCTCGTAAACCTGGAAAATGTGACAAAAGCAAAAGTATATGAAAGAACACAGGATGCGGTGATCTATTATGAAAAGAACCGGCGGGAAATCATCAAGGCACTGCAGAAGTTTGGGTATGATCGGGTGACAGTGCCGGAGGGGCTGACCGAGCATTCCGGAAGGCAGATGAACGCAGAATATCAGGAAAAACTGCTGATGAAGGTCGTGATGCGTTTTGGTGGGAAGCTTCTGATACCGGCACCGGTACGGGCGGTCTGGACAGGTGTCCGTTCTCTGAAATATCTGCAGCAGGGGATCGCGAGTCTGAAAAAAGGCAGACTGGAAGTGGCGGCTCTGGATGCAACTGCGATCGGTGTTTCCATCCTGCGCAGAGATATGAATACCGCAAGTTCGATCATGTTCATGCTCGGTATCGGAGAATTACTGGAGGAATGGACACATAAAAAATCTGTCGGAGATCTGGCACGCGACATGTCCCTGAATGTAGGGAAAGTCTGGCTTTTAAGAGAGGAACAGGAGATTCTTGTTCCTGCAAAACAGATTGAACCGGAAGATCTTGTAGTAGTCCGCATGGGAAATGTGATTCCATTTGATGGAGTCGTATCCGGCGGTGAGGCAATGGTCAATCAGGCGTCTATGACAGGAGAAGCAGTTCCGGTGAAAAAGACAGCGGAAAGCTATGTATATGCAGGAACTGTTGTAGAAGAAGGGGAACTGATCATCTGCGTGAAAGCGGTGAGCAGAGCAACCCGTTTTGAAAAAATCGTGACCATGATCGAAGAGTCTGAAAAATTGAAATCAAATCTGGAGAGTCATGCAGAACATCTGGCAGATCAACTGGTTCCGTATACACTGGCAGGAACGATTCTGACCTGGCTGCTGACAAGAAATGTGACCAAGGCACTGGCAGTACTGATGGTAGATTTTTCGTGTGCACTCAAGCTGGCGATTCCAATTTCGGTACTGTCTGCGATCCGGGAGGCAGGTGCACATAATATTACCGTAAAAGGCGGAAAATATATGGAAGCTGCCGCAAATGCCACAACGATCGTGTTTGATAAGACGGGGACACTTACAGAGGCGCGGCCGACGGTACGAAAGGTGGTTTCTTTCTGCGAGCAGAGTGAGGATGAGCTGCTGAGAATGGCGGCCTGTCTGGAGGAACATTTTCCACATTCCATGGCAAAGGCTGTTGTGGAAGCCGCCAGAAAAAGAGGGCTGGAGCATGAAGAGATGCACAGCAAGGTCAATTATATTGTTGCACATGGAATTTCCACCACGATCGAAGGAAAACGTGTGGTGATCGGAAGTCATCATTTTGTATTTGAAGATGAAAAATGCTCGGTCAGAGAACCGTGGATCCGACAGTTTGAAACACTTCCGGAAGAATGTTCTCTGCTCTATCTTGCCATTGAGCATGAGCTTGCTGCAGTTGTATGTATTGAAGATCCGCTGCGCAAAGAGGCGGCAGATGTAGTGCGTGCTTTGAAGGCAACAGGGCTTGAGAAAGTCGTGATGATGACAGGAGATAGTGAAAAAACGGCTGCTTCTGTGGCGAGAAGAGTTGGTGTGGATGCATATTATTCAGAAGTTCTGCCTGAGGATAAGGCAAAATTTGTGGAACAAGAGCGCGCATCCGGCCGTACGGTGATTATGATCGGTGATGGAATCAACGATTCTCCAGCATTGTCTGCAGCAAATGTGGGAATTGCAATTCGTGACGGTGCGCAGATCGCACAGGAAATTGCGGATATCACAATTTCGGCAGAAAACTTGTGGGAAATCGTAATGTTGAGAAGATTAAGTGAGGCGCTGATGCGGCGTATCCAGAAAAATTACAGAAGTATTGTCGGAATCAATGCCACTTTGATATTGCTTGGAGTTACAGGAATCCTGCAGCCTACAACGTCTGCACTGCTTCATAATATGTCTACGCTGACGATCAGCCTGACCAATATGAAAAACTTACTGGACGAAAACTAGTTATTGAGAAAAAAACGATAATAACCCTCTTGATTTTCTGAAATAGTTCCTATAGAATAAAACTAAAGTTAGTTATAACTAACGAATAGGAGCATACAGGAAAATTCAGGAGGTGCGTATGAGTATTGTTATTATCGGAGGACATGACCGAATGGTCTGTCAGTATAAAAAAGTATGTCAGAAATATCAGTGTAAAGCAAAAGTGTTCACACAGATGTCAGGAAATCTGTCCAAAAAGATAGGAACTCCGGATCTGGTCGTTTTATTTACAAATACTGTTTCGCACAAAATGGTGCGGTGTGCAGTGGAGGAAGCAGGCCGCTGCAATGCAGAGATCATCCGCTGCCATACAAGCAGCAAAAACGCACTGGAAGATATCCTGGAAACTGCCTGTGCAGCAGTGTAAAAACGATCAGCTTCAAAAGAGCAAGATAGAAGAGAAATATAGAAAAATGTACAAAAAAGAGAGTATACGATACGAAATATGTATGGTATACTCTCTTTTGATATGAAAAAATGAGGGATGAGGGACATGAACATCAGAAAAAACTATAATCATACATTGAATGCCTGTTACCTTGGCTATATTACCCAGGCAATCGTGAACAATTTTGCACCGCTTCTGTTTCTGACATTTCAGAGTACATATGAGATTTCGCTGGATAAGATCGCACTTTTGGTATCCTTTAATTTTGTGGTGCAGTTGATCGTGGATCTGCTGGCCGCAAAATATGTGGACAAGATCGGATACCGCAACAGTGTGGTGGCAGCACATATTTTCGGAGCAGTTGGCCTGGTGGGACTGGCAGTGTTTCCGTCCGTTTTTCCGGATGCGTATGCAGGACTGCTTCTGGCAGTATTTTGTTATGCAATTGGAGGCGGATTGATCGAAGTGCTGATCAGCCCGATTGTAGAATCTTGTCCGACAGAGCGAAAGGCTGCTGCGATGAGTCTTCTGCATTCTTTTTACTGCTGGGGGCATGTAGGCGTGATTCTGATCTCGACTGCATTTTTTGCCATTGCGGGGATTGAGAACTGGAGGATACTGGCTGTGATCTGGGCAATCCTTCCGGCGTTGAATGCAGTATATTTTGGAATGGTACCGATTCAGGCAGAAGAGGAAGACGTTGAGGGAATTCCTGTGCGAGAATTATTTAAAATGAAAATTTTCTGGGTGTTGGTACTGCTGATGATCTGTGCAGGAGCATCTGAACAGGGAATGTCCCAGTGGGCGTCAGCATTTGCAGAATCAGGGCTGCATGTAGAAAAGGCAGTCGGGGATCTGGCGGGACCATGCCTTTTTGCACTTTTGATGGGAAGTTCAAGACTGCTCTATGCGAAGATGAGTGAGCGGATCTCATTGCCAAAAATGATGCTCTCAAGCGGAATTTTGTGCATTGTGAGTTATCTGCTTGCCGCATTGTCTCCAAATCCGGTGCTGGCGCTGCTGGGATGTGGGCTTTGTGGATTTTCTGTGGGCGTATTCTGGCCGGGAACCTTTAGTATGGCTGCAGCATCCTGTCCGAAAGGGGGGACTGCATTGTTTGCACTTCTGGCACTTGCGGGAGATCTTGGGTGTTCTTCCGGTCCGGGAGTGGTAGGCGTTGTATCAGGAGCATTTTCAGAGAATCTGAAGGCAGGACTTTTGGCAGCGATCGTATTTCCGGTTCTGCTGATTATCGGACTGCAATTGTTGAAAGAAGGAAATCGAGAGAGAGGGGAAGTAAGATGAAAAAAGAGATGACAAATGATATGACTGTCGGAAGCCCGGCAAAGCTGATCATTCAGTTTATGATTCCGATGTGTCTGGGAAATGTGTTCCAGCAGTTTTACAATATTGCGGATTCCATTATTGCGGGGCAGTTTCTGGGAGTTAATGCTCTGGCCGCAATCGGAAGCACGGGATCGCTGATGTTTTTTGTGACGGGATGGCTGCAGGGGATTACCAGTGGATTTGCGATTCTGGTATCCCAGTGGTTTGGTGCAAAAGACATGAAGCGGATGCGGCATTATGTGGCAATGTCTGTCTATCTGACTTTTGCATTTGCACTGGTTATGACCATTGGATTTGAATTTGCCAATGAGCCGATCCTGCGTCTGATGAATTCCCCGGAAAATCTGATGAAAGATATCAAAGGATATATGGCGGTGATTTACGGCGGTCTGATCGTCACAGCGGCATACAATGCGCTTGCGGCAATTTTAAGAGCCCTGGGAGATTCCAAATCGCCATTGTATTTTCTGATCATTTCGGCGATCATTAACGTGATCCTGGATATTGTATTTATCGTGAATTTCGGGATGGGAGTGGAAGGCTGCGGATATGCGACTGTGATCGCACAGGCAATTTCCGCACTTCTGTGTCTTGTATACATTGCGAAAAAATTTCCGATCCTGCGGCTTAGGGAAGAGGATTTTAGGATTTCCTGGCAGAGTATGGGACGGCTTCTTGCTCTGGGAATTCCCATGGGACTGCAGTTTTCTATTACGGCGATAAATGGATCGTGTACACAAAGGGGTAAAATATACACAGATCATGGTTCTTGCGTGGAGCGCGGTCACAATGGTTCTAGTGTATTTCCTCGGAAAAGAGATGACACTGCTGTTTGTAAGTGGAACAGAAACAGAGGTGCTTCATGCGGCAGGAATTTATTTCCATGCAGTATTTTGGGCATATCCGTTTTTAGGAAGTATTTTTATCTATCGAAATGCGCTGCAGGGAATGGGCTACGGTCTTGTTCCGATGCTTGGTGGTGTGTTTGAATTGGCGGCAAGAGCGCTGATCGTACTTTTAGTGGCAGGAAAGACGAGCTTTTTCGGTGTTTGCCTTGCAGATCCAGCGGCATGGATCTCAGCATTGATTCCATTGATTCCGTATTACATTTATGTGATGAAAAAATATGAAAAGCAGAAACAGCTGGAGGGATAGTGCATAAGAGAAGAGACAACAGGTGGAGAACATTCATCTGTCGTCTCTTTTTTGTCAGTTGTGTTGTGAAATGTGCAAGTTGTGCAAAAAAACTCAAAAATAAAAAGAAATGTGGTAGAGTGTGGATATAGAAAGCCGGTCATAGGGGCAGGTGCGCATATAAGGAGGTGAGAAACGTGATGAACTGGTGGATGGAAAAATGGAATCATTTCGAAAAGAAGCATCCGAAGCTTTCCAAATGGGTATATCAGATCGCATTCTTTTTTGTATTCAGCATGGGAGTGACCATAGTCCAGTATTTGTTTTTTACATTTATGCCGGGTATTCTTGGAGAAAAACTGGCGGGAACAGAATTTATGTGGCCACAGGTGCCGATGAAGATTGCAGGAGTGGAATTTACATGGAGCTTATTGGGGTATAATGTCTTGAGAGATGCATCTGGTGCGGTGCTGATCGGTGGAGGACTCGGATACTTTATCAGCTATGAAGTGGGCTCATTTGTTGCACAGTGTATCAATTTTCCGCTGCAGAGAAATGTTACATTTAAAAGCCACGGAAATCCTGTATACCAGGCAATGTGGTATTTTATAGCGTGGATTTTGATTTCGCTGATCTGCAACGGATTCAACAATCTGTGGATGCCGATCGCATCGGCTCTGGTTCCGCCGGCAATATATAATATTCTTGTGACATTTGTCACAGGAGGCGTGTCCATGGTTATATTCTTCTTTGTATTTAAGATTATCTTTCCAGAAGGAGAGACAAAAAAGAAGTAATATAAAATACAGAACGGAAAGAGGAGAAAAGGTTTATGAAAGAAAAGAAAGGCTGGAGTGTCGAACGGATTGCGAAAACCGCAGTTCTGACCGCAGGGATTTTGATCGTGATTGCAATTGTCGCATCTATGGTCTTCAAAAATCCGATAGGAGCGAACGTAAGATTAATTACAAGATTAATTTTCGCAGGAACAGTAGTGACTGCTGTTTTTATTCTTGCAATGTGGATTTACAGGGCAAGAAAAAATAAAAGAATGTTGAAAATCTTTTCGGCATTGTTGTGTGTATTATTAGCAGTTGTGATAGTTATCAATTTGGCAGTTATGAATTTTTATGTGATGATCAACCAGTTTTTACATAGAAATACAGCAGATCCAGAAACGGTTGTCAATGAGACACAGGTGGCAAGAGAAGTGACAGAGCAGATTGAAGAAGAGGGGCTTGTATTACTTAGAAATGAGAAAAACGCACTTCCTATGACAGAAACGAAGGCAAATGTATTCGGATTTGCATCTGATGCGATCATCTATGGAGGTTCCGGATCCGGAGCAGCGGATGAAAGCAAAAATGTCAATTTAAAGACTGCACTGGAAAATGTGGGAATCGAAGTAAATGAAGAACTGTCAGATTTCTACAAACAAAAAAATGATGAAGCAAAGGCAAAAAACGGAGTTACAATCGCATTGAGTGATTATAGTGTCAAAGAGCCTTCTGTAGACAACTATGAAAATGGACTTCTGGAACATGCAAAGGACTTTTCTGATACAGCGATTGTTGTGTTTGGCCGTGCTGGCGGTGAAGGTGCTGATATGCCGATGGATATGGCAGCATATGAAGGCGGTACAGAGGGCAGACATTACATGGAGCTGACAGAAAATGAAGAAGCAATGTTTGACATGGTAAAAGAAAACTTTGAAAAAGTAATCGTGTTGATCAACTCTTCTTCTCCGATGGAATTGGGATTCCTTGAAAATGAGAAAGTAGACGCTGCAATGTGGATCGGTGGACCTGGATCCGTTGGGTTACAGGGTGTTGCCAACGCACTTTGCGGAGAGGTAAACCCATCCGGCCGTCTGGTAGATACCTATGCTTATGATGCAACTTCAAGTCCGGCATACATGAATATCGGTGATTTTACTTATACAGGAACAGAACATGAAAATGGCGGAATGCTCGGAGGCGTGGCACCATACAAATTCATGAATTATCAGGAAGGTATTTATGTCGGATACCGTTATTATGAAACTGCCGCACAGGATGGTTATATTAATTATGAAGAAACAGTACAGTATCCATTTGGATATGGTCTGTCATATACGACATTCGAGCAGAAGATGGGTGAACTTTCTGCAGATGGAGATTCTATCAGTGTTGATGTTACTGTTACAAATACAGGAAAAGTTCCTGGAAAAGAGGTTGTTCAATTATACTATACTCCACCATATACAAAGGGCGGGATTGAAAAATCACATGTTGTTCTGGCAGCATTTGACAAAACAGATGTGTTGAAACCGGGCGAAAGCCAGACACTTACACTGTCCTTTATGAAAGAAGATATGGCAAGTTATGATTACAAAGATGCAAAAGCCTATGTTCTGGAACAAGGGGATTACGCGATCAAATTGATGAAAAACAGTCATGATGTCATTGATCAGCGTACATACAAAGTAAAAGAAACTGTGGTCAATAGAGAAAGTGACCTTGTAGAAGCAACCAACCAGTTTGATGATGTGGCTGGAGATATTACTTATGTAAGCCGCGCGGACTGGGAAGGTACAATGCCAAAAGAAAAGGCAAAGGATCAGGCTCCATCTAAGGAAGTACTCAAAGCATTACAAAATACAAAGGTTGAGACAGATCCGGACGCAGAGGATATTGTATTCAAAAAACACGGACTGACTCTCAAAGATGTAAAAGGATTACCATACGATGATCCAAAATGGGAGCAGTTGTTAGAGCAGTTATCGATCAAAGATATGGAACAACTGATCAGAATGAGCGGATGGCAGTCAGTTCGGATCGGATCTGTCGGAAAACCGGAGGTATTGGATGTAGACGGACCGGCAGGACTCAACGGACTGATCAACGGAACAAAAGGAAATCAGTATACAAGTGCGGTTGTAGTGGGCTCAACATGGAATACAGAGTTACCGGAAGCATTTGGTGAGGCTTTGGGTGATGAAGCGTATGCGAACAAAGTATCTGGAATTTATGGTCCGGCTATGAACATTCATCGTACACCATTCAGCGGAAGAAACTTTGAATATTATTCAGAGGATGCATTATTGTCCGGTAAGATGGGAGCAGCAATGGTTCGCGGCTGCAACGAGAAAAATGTGTATACCTATATCAAACATTTCGCATTGAATGACCAGGAGACAAATGCGATTGGCGGTGCAAACTGGTGTAATGAACAGGCGATGAGAGAAATCTATCTCAAACCGTTTGAACTTTCTGTCAAAGAAGGCGAGTCAAAAGCAATTATGACGACATGGAGCCGAATCGGAGCAACATGGGCAGGTGCAAGCAAACCATTGCTTCAGAATGTTTTAAGAGACGAATGGGGATTTGAAGGATTTGTCATCACAGATAATGCGATGATGGGCGATTTTCAGAACGCAGATCAGGCAATTGCAGCAGGAAATGATATGATGCTGAGTTCTACTCAAAAGGAGATCACCATCGATGAGACAGCCGAAGGCCGTCAGCTCATGAGAAAAGCCTGTCACAACATTTTATATGTAGTTGCAAACAGCAATGCGCTGGAACATGCAAGAGTGGGAGTTCCGGGATGGATTTACGGATATGTTGCATTTGATGCCGTGATGCTGGGAATGATTGCACTTGGATTTATGGGCTGTACAAAAAAGAAAAAAGTAAAAGTGAAAAAAGAGAAATGTTAAATATATTGAATCAATTATAGAAGATAATAGAGCAATACTCTTTCTATATTTGTAAAAAATCCGAGAGGAATCCTTTAATATGTGGATTCTTTTCGGATTTTTTTGGTATTTTTAAGAAAGCAGAAGTTCGTAAGTATACTCAGGGCAGACTTTATTTTCTCCGCGTTTGACATAGCTACCTGTGTGAACAACTTTAAATCCCAATTTTTTGACGACACCATTTGAAGCGGCATTGTCCGGATCAATCTTAACCGTGATCCGTTTTCCGTTATGTGCTTTTGCGTAGGCGATCATACCCTGTATCATCTCTGTGGCATAGCCTTTGCGCCAGTGTAATTTGTTGACACAGTAGGCAATATCATATACAGTTTGATCTTCCAGAGGGATAAAACTGCAGGTTCCGATTCGTTCCCCTGTAGTTTTTGATTCTGCGATCAAATAGCAGCAGATGGGATCGTCTCCTAATGCTTCTATTTCTTTTACATATTCCGGATCAATCGTTTCCAGAGCAGGATCGCCGAGATATTCTCCCATTTCGGGATCGTTCCAGATACTGATTGCAAATAAGGCATCATCTTTTGTGAAAGGACGCAAATATAAGCGATTGGTTTCGATTTTTTCAATATTCATAGTGAGTCTCCTTTGCGATGTTTTATTTTATGAAATGGTGTCAGTAATTTCTTCAAGTATACCATAGAGAAAATCGCAGTGTTTTCTTTTTTTAGAAAAAATTTTTATTTTATTTATAGATTCACCAGAAATTTTATGTTAGACTATAACTATATCGGATGCCAAACACGCTGATATCACAGCAGTCGAAAAATCTTTCAGGCGTATTGCCTTATCTTAAGCATCCAGATTCAAATCAGTATTCTGATTCAGGAGCAGTTTCAAAAAAATCAATCAATCAACAAAAGGAGAAGTATGTGTATGTCAGAAACATTAAAACAATTATTTCCGAATATTCGGACAGAAGAAGCAATTATAGGAGAGATCAAGAGTGATGAGAATCTGCTCGCAGAATATGAGAGCTGGACAGAACTACAGCAGAGAGATTTTCTGAAGTTCTGTTCAGGGATGCGGGGAGTCAAGGTGTTGTATGACGGGTTTGGAAAGGAGATATTAAGCCCGATCTATCATCCGGAGCGACTGGAGGAGCTGTTGTCCTGTATCCTGGAGACAAAAGTGAAGATCCGTCAGGTTATACCAAGTGACGGAACGAGAATTGCAGATGAGCAGAGTCTTGTTATTATGGATATTGTGGTAGAGCTCATGGACGGAAGTCTGGCGAATGTAGAGATTCAGCGTATCGGATATCTTTTTCCGGGAGAACGGTGTGCGTGCTATTCCGCCGATCTGCTTCTTCGGCAGTATAAGAGTGTCAAGAGCAGAAAAAAGAGAAATTTTACATATCGTGATGTGAAAAATGTATATACAATCGTATTTATCGAAAAAAGTACAAAAGAATTTCAGGAATTTCCGAATACCTGTATCCATCGGGCAAAGCAGCAGTTTGATACCGGACTTTCTGTGAATCTGCTGCAGGAATACGTTTTGGTGCCGCTTGACATTTTCCGGAAAACCACGCACAATAAAATTATCGAAAACAAGCTTGATGCATGGCTTACTTTTTTAAGTAATGATACTCCGGAAAAAGTAAAGGAGCTGGTCGAAAAGTATCCCGAATTTAAAGACATGTATCAGGAAATTTATGACATTTGTGAGAATGTAGAAGAGGTGGTACGTATGTTTTCAAAAGAATTGCAGGAACTGGACCGTAATACGGTGAAATTTATGATTGAAGAGCAGGAGAGAAAAATTAAGGCGCAGAAGGAGCAGCTGAAGAAGAATGAAGAAGAGTTGCAGAGGAGTCAGGAGCAGCTGAAACACAGTGAAGAAGAGTTACAGAAGAATCAGGAGCAGTTAGCACAAAAGGATGCACAGATTGCCAGACTTCTGGCTCAGATTGAAGAGAAAGATACGTAGTTGTTGGTCCATTTATGATGATAGAACAACCAGTTGTGCAGAAATCTCCCCGTTTCTACGGATTTGTGATAGAGTAGTCTTCAGAAAAATGAAGAGATAAAGAAGTGAAAGGTGAGAGATATGAAACACGCAGAAATCATTGCGAAAATGACAGTTGAAGAGAAAGCAGCGATATTGAGTGGAGTGTCCGAGTGGGAGTCAAGAGAGATCAAACGACTTGGAATTCCGGCGGCGTTTTTTTCAGATGGTCCTCATGGAGTGAGGAAACAGGAAGGAGAAGGAGACCATCTCGGACTGCATGCATCTGTTCCGGCTACCTGTTTTCCAACGGCAGCCACGATTGCGAACAGTTGGGACGAATCGTTGGGTGAAGAGATCGGAAGTGCTCTTGGAGAAGAAGCATCAGCATTAGGCGTAGATGTACTTCTGGGACCGGGACTGAACATTAAGCGCAGCCCTCTGTGTGGAAGGAATTTTGAATATTTTTCTGAAGATCCTTATCTGGCGGGAAAGATGGCTGCATCTTATGTAAGAGGAATCCAGAGTCAGGGAATCTATGCATGTCCGAAGCATTTTGCTGTTAACAGCCAGGAGCTTCGCAGGATGGCAATGAATTCGGTATTGGATGAACGGACACTGAGGGAGATTTATCTGACCGGGTTTGAAATTGCAATTAAAGAAGGAAAAGCAAAATCCATCATGACCAGTTATAACGAGGTCAATGGAGTCTATGCAAATGAAAATGAGCATTTGTTAAAAGAAATTTTAAGAGAAGAGTGGGGATTTGACGGACTTGTAGTCACTGACTGGGGGGCTTCGAACGATCATGTAAAAGGAGTTGCCTGTCGCTCTAATCTTGAGATGCCGGTGCCGGGACTGGATGCGGCACGAGAAGTTCTGGCAGCATTAGAAGAGGGACGCCTTTCCATGGAAGAACTGGATCAATGTACGGACGATCTTCTGGATGCAGTACTGACACTGGCAAAGAACAGAGAAAAACGTGCGCGTGAATTTGAACGGGAAGCTCACCATACGCTTGCGAAAAAAGCTGCAAGAGAGAGTATTGTGATGCTTAAAAATGAAGAAAAACCGTTCCAGCTGCTTCCTCTCAAAGAGAATACAAGAGTGGCACTGATCGGAGATTTTGCATCTGTTCCTCGTTACCAGGGGGCAGGTTCTTCTCTGGTGAATCCAACGAAAGTAGAAACAATGGAACAGATGATCAGCAGTTATCCGATTCAGTGTATCGGTACAGCGAAAGGATATCAGAGAACAGGAGAAGCAGATGAAGTACTGAAAAAGGAAGCAGTGAATCTTGCGGAGAAGGCAGATGTGGTTATTTACTGCTTCGGCCTGGATGAATTGAGTGAATCAGAAGGACTGGATCGTACGCACATGCGGATTCCGCAGAATCAGGTGGAGCTTCTGGAAGCAATGGCAAAAGTAAACTCCAATATTGTAGGTGTATTAAGTGCGGGATCTGCAGTGGAGATGCCGTGGCATTCCTGCTGTAAGGCATTGCTGCACGGATATCTTGGCGGACAGGCTTCTGCAGGAGCCATGCTGGATGTGCTGACCGGAAAAGCCAATCCGTCCGGAAGACTCAGTGAGACATATCCGGTTCGCTATGAGGATACTCCGGCATTTAAATATTTTCCAAGTACAGAGCGTAATTCGGAATATCGGGAGAGTCTTTTTGTTGGATATCGTTACTATGATACAAGTAAAGTGAGAGTGCAGTATCCGTTTGGATATGGTCTGTCGTATACATCTTTTGAATACTCAGACTTGAGAGTAACGGCGGATGGAGTTGAATTTGTACTGACGAATACCGGAAAAATGGATGGTGCGGAAGTAGCTCAGATGTACGTATGTGCACCGAAAGGAAAGATTTTCCGTCCGGATAAAGAATTAAAAGGATTCGCAAAAGTATTCCTGAAAGCAGGAGAAAGCAGAAAAGTACAGATTTCGTTTGATGATAAGACATTCCGTTACTGGAATGTAGAGACAGACCGCTGGGAAAAGGAAGCAGGAAAATATGAAATCTGTATTGGCGCATGTGCATTAGATATCCGATTGAGAGAGACACTGGAAATAGAAGGAACAACTGGTACAATGCCATATGAAGCTGAAAAGATGCCGTCATATTTCTCGGGAATTATCAGAGATGTACCGGATGCAGAATTTGAAGCACTTCTGAAGCAACCGATCCCGGATGGAAAGTGGAGCGGTGAACTGGGAATGAATGACGCAATCTGCCAGATGTATTATGCAAAGAGCAGACTGGCAAGAATGATCTACAAGATTCTCACAAATCTGAAAAAGAAAAGTGAGGATAAGGGAAAACCGGATTTGAATATCCTCTTCATTTATAATATGCCATTCCGCGGCATTGCAAAGATGACACATGGTGCCGTCAGTATGAAAATGGCAGAGGGTATGACAGAAGTGGTCAACGGACATTTCATGAAAGGAATGGGGAAGGTGATCAGAGGGTTCTTTGCAAACCGCAAAGCCAATAAAGAATATAAGAAAAAGCTGGAGGCCGGAAAATAGAAATGCGGAGAGCAAAAGGGAGAAAGCACAAAAAACTTTCTCCCTTTTTGTATCTAAATATCCAGCGGGATCAGCACCTGCAGAGTAAACCAATGGTCTTTCGCATGAAGTGTCATGGAACCACCATATTTTTGAGCTGCGTGCTGGATACTTTTTAGTCCGTAGCCGTGATACCCGGCATTTTGTTTTGTTGTAGACGGAAGTTGATCCGATTTTAAATGAAGGATTGTATCTGTATAGTTTTCACATTGAATCATCAACAGCTGATTTTTTTGATACATGGACAGCGTGATCAGTCGTTTCTCCGGGTCATCAAATTGAGAGACACATTCAATGGCGTTGTCCAGTGCATTTCCAAAAATAGAACAGATATCTTTGACGTGCATGAAAGAGATCAGTTTGCCGTCTGCCATGCAGGTAAAAGTGATATGTTTTTGCATACAATAGGTACTTTTGGTTGTCAAAACCACATCCAGTACACTGTTTCCAGTATTGGTGAATGCTTCTTGTGTATGGATCGCCTCTTCCATTTCGGAGAGATATTGTTCCTTCTTTTTCGGGTCTTGTTCAGAACGGATGGCGATCATATAATGTTTCAGATCATGAAATTCTCTTCGCAGGAGTTCAATATTGTCAATCGAGAGACGATACTGGTCATACTGACGCTGCAGCAGGATGTTCATGGCCTGATTTTCGCTGCGCATTCGGAGTTCTTCTCTTTTTTCCTGCATGGAGAAAAGCATAACAAGTCCACCAAAATCTACCAGTGTACGGACATATAGAATCGAACTGGTAGCACTGGAAAACGGGGTGTTTGGCATAACAAAACTGATATTACTGATGGCAAATGCACCAAGAGCAATCAGAACGGCGCTGAGAAGTTCCTTCCCATTGATCTGAAGTCGTTCGTCTGTCGGAAAATGTCCTCGTTCCAGAAAATAGTATCCCACATAGATGCCTGTATACAGCACTGTCATTGTGACAACTGCAAAAGCCGGACTGAGCTTTCCATAGGTCAGCGTCCACCAGACATAGAGCTGCCAGTGAAGCGAAGCTGCAAATTCCGCAAGGACCAGTGCTTTTGCACAACAGAACCATGCATCCAGCCAGGTTGTATCACAGAGAAGATGCAGAAGTGCACACATTAAAAAGGCAGCTCCGATCATACAGGGAATCCAGAAGTAGATCGTAAGAGTTCCTGCAAATTCATGATAGGCAACAAAAACAATCAGGCTTCCTCCCAGGAAAAATGACAGTTTCAAGCCGGACATTTTTCGGCGCAGGAGGAAGATATATACCAGGCAGGCGCCCCATTCAGCCAATGCAGTATAAAGTCTGGGGGTATCCATCAAAGTGGTCAGATTCATCGGGTGACACCTCCCATATAGTCTGTCAGAGCCTCTAGAAAAGCTTTCTTTTTGGCGCGGCTGACAGGCAGTGTTGTGGAATCAGACAGGATCACATTGTTCTGTACAATGCCCGTTACATGCATCAAATGAATGAGATAGGCATTATGGCATTTGGAAAATCCCTTTTCATTCAGCAGCGCTTCGATCTTTTTCAAAGGTCCGGTTGTAAGAAAATCTCCTTTTTCTGTGTGGATGAGAACATGATGCCGCTGGCTTTCAATATAATAGATCTGACCAATATCCAGACGCATCTGACCGCCCTCTACTTCAATTGTCAGGTAATTTTTCTGTTGCTTCTGAGTTACTTTTTTAATTGCTTTTCCAAGAATCTGAGAAAAGGCAAGGTAAGATACCGGTTTGACCACATATCCAAGAGCATCCACAAGATATCCCTGTACGGCAAACGAAACGGTGGATGTAATAAAAATAAAAGACACGTCTTCGTCCAGCTTTCGGATTTTTTCTGCGGTCGTCATTCCATCAAGATGTTTCATTTGGATATCCATAAGAATGATGTCGTAGTCAGCTTTATAATCTGTGACGATATCCAGCCCGTCATGAAAGATGGAGGTATGGAAGGAAAGGGAATGCTGTTCCCCATATTGCTCCAGATATCCGGTGAGTGCCCGGATATAGGAATCGTCATCTTCAACAATTGCAATTCGGATCATAGAGTCTCCTTTTCTTTTTGTATCATAAAATTTGAAATCAGTTCTATTTTAGCGGAATCGGAATGAAAAAGCAATTCACAACAAAAGTTTGGCAAAACAAAAATGGACTGGTAGGTTGAAATTAAACAAAAAGACAAGTATAATAAAAATACTGAAAAACAAAGAAAAAGAGAGGTTTTTTAGTGAAGGAGGTAAATATGGCCGAGCAGTATCGTGGTATGGCAATTGGAATATTTGAACTGGACAGCGAATGTGCCTGTTTTGTGGCGTTGGATGCGGCAGCAAAAGCAGCAGCAGTACAGATCCAGGGAGTGGAGAGAAATCGTCTGGGAGCCGGTGCATGTGTGAAGATGCGTGGGAGTATTTCAGATGTAAAAGCAGCTATGGAGGTGGCGATCCGTACGGCAGAGCCAATCGCAAAAGTTGTTTCCCACACGGTGATCGCATCCCCGTCAGAGGAGACAGAAACGGCGATTGCAATGACGATTACAAAATAAGGAGAGATTAATATGACATACGGAGCATTTGGACTGGTAGAAGTCCTTGGGGAGGCAAATGCGGTTCTGGTACTGGATCGGATGTTAAAGACTGCAGAAGTTTCTTATGAGACACAGGATACAAAGTGCGGAGGGCATGCCCTGGTTTTCGTAAGCGGAAGCGTATCAGCTGTTACAGCGGCAGTGGAGAGTGTAAAGTTGGCACCACCGTGTAAAGTATTTCAGACGGCGGTGATTTCCAATCCATCCCAGGAGATGGTTCAGATTGTAGAAGGTTTCAAAGCCAGAAAGAAAAAATAAAATACAGATTCAAAGGACAGCATATCAGGTGGAAGTGCTGTCCTTAGTTTTTATACAGACTCTTTGATAAGATCCGACAGAGAACCAAAAGTATATCCCATTTCTTCCCATTTGGAAAGCAGTTCATCCATGATCTCTCCGTTTGTTCGAGAAGTATTATGCAGCAGTACGATGGCTCCGGGATGTACGCGGGACAGGAGTTTGTCAAAAGCTTCTTCATGAGTAGGCTGCGCATCCTGCTGCCAGTCAACGTAGGCAAGACTCCAGAAAAAGGTGTGGTATCCCAGGCTTTGTGCCATTTTCAGATTCTCGGTACTGTAAATTCCCTGTGGGGGACGATAGTATTTTATCATGTCAGTACCGGTGATTTTCTGATACAGAGCTTCTACAGCGGAAAGTTCTTTTTGGAAACTTTCAAGAGAAGAAATTTTAGACATATCCGGATGACTGAAAGTATGGTTCCCTACTGTGTGTCCTTCTTTTGTCATACGTTGGATCAGATCAGGATTGTCACGGACAAAATTGCCGACTACGAAGAAAGCCGCAGGAACCTGGTGTTTCTTTAATGCATCTAAAATAGCAGGAGTTGCCCCGTTCTCATATCCGCAGTCAAAGGTCAGATATAAAATTTTTTCTTCTGTATCCTGCGCATAATAGGCAGAATATTGCTTCAAATCTTCAATGGAAGCGTTGGCGGTTGGAAGTTTTCCTTCCTCTGGAAAACTAAGTCCCCAGTTTTCAGAGGCTGACAGTATGGAACTGGATACAGGGGCGGAACGAGCCGAATGTTCAATTTTTCCTGCCACAGAACCGAGGAAAAAGGCAGCTGCCAGAAGCAGAATGCGGCCGAAACAGCGCATGAGGATCTTGTGATCAGATTGGGTTATGTTCATAGAAAGGCTCCGGAAGTTCATTTATTCCTACTATATTCAGGAAAATGAGAAATTATGCTTAAGGTAGACTTTTTAGAAAAAGAGTGATACAGTTAATTCGAAAAGTGAATGAGAAATCAGGGGTGACATATGAAAAAAGCAGCATTATTTTTTGATATTGATGGAACGATATTGAGTGAAGAGACAAAAGAAATTCCCAAGAGTGCGATAGAGGCGCTTCTGGAAGTGAAGAAAAAAGGACATCTGTTGTTTATTAATACAGGAAGGACGATGTGCTCCATTCCGGCAGAGCTAAAACAGTTTGCATTTGATGGATATTTATGCGGGTGCGGAACGTATCTGACATATCATGATGAGGTATTGTTTACAAGAAGCATCGAGAAAAAACGAGGCAGAGAAATTTTGAATAAAATGGCAGAGTGCAACCTGGATGGAATCGCGGAAGGAACAGAGGATATTTATCTTCCGGAGAGAATCTCCCGGTTTGAACGTCTGGAGACATCCAGGAGATATTTTCACTTCAGTGGACTGGGACGGGAATGTTATTTGGAAAAAGATGATTTTATCTATGACAAGGTGTTTATTTATGCGGATGAGAGAAGCAATCTTTCGGAATTTTTCAGCTTCATTGAAACGGATATGGAAGCAATCGACCGCGGAGGCAATGCCTATGAAATCATACAAAAAGGGTATAGCAAAGGAACAGCATGCGATATGATCTTGAAAAAGTTTGGTTTGGAGCTGGATCAGGCGTATGTGTTTGGAGACAGCATGAATGATCTTTCCATGTTCCAGTACGCAGCTCATACAATTGCAATGGGAAATCACGCAAAAGGTCTGGAACCTTTTACGGAGTACGTGACAGCAGAAGTAGAAAAAGGCGGGATCGCACAGGCAATCCGCCATTATGGGTTAGACGGAAGAGGAGGACAAGACACAAAATGAAATTATTTGTATATAGTTACAGGAAATTTGATGAGGATGAGTATTTCCAGAAATTTTCCAGGGAGTATGGAGTAGAACTTGGAATCTGTTATCAGGGTCCATCCATGGAGAATGCGCATCTTGCGGAGGGATACGACTATATCAGTATTCTCACGAGTAAGATCGATGCAGCGCTTGTAAGAAAATTTCGGGAACTGGGGGTCAAGATGATCTCAACCAGAACAATCGGGTATGACCACATTGATCTGGAAGCAGCGAAGGAGTGTGGTATGAAAGTCAGCAATGTGACATATTCACCGGAATGTGTGGCAGATTATACGATGCTGCTGATTTTGATGTCCATTCGAAACATGAAACGGATTTGCCAGCGGGCAGAGATCAATGATTTTTCTCTGCCGGGAATTCAGGGAAAAGAGCTGCATAATTTTACGGTAGGAGTCATTGGAACAGGGAAGATCGGACAGGCAGTGATCCGGGATCTGAGTGGATTTGGATGTAAGATTTATGCCTATGACGTCTATCAGGCAGAGAAGGTGAAAAAATATGCAGAATATGTGGACAATATCCATGAAATTTATCAGAAGTGTGATCTGATTACTCTTCATATGCCGTTATTTGAATCCAACTTTCATATGATTGATGAAAGTGCATTGTCACAGATGAAAGATGGAGTTGTCCTGATCAATACGGCAAGAGGAGGACTGATCGATACAAAAGCGCTGATCAAAGGGCTGGAGTCAGGAAAGGTTGGAGCGGCAGGTCTGGATGTGATTGAAGATGAATTTGGACTTTATTATAAAGATTTGAAAGCACAGTGCTTAAGAAAACACGATCTGTCCATTTTGCGGGCCTTTCCGAATGTGGTTGTGACACCACATATGGCATTTTATACCGACCAGGCAGTCAGTGATATGGTCAAACATTCCATCCTGAGTTGTTGTCTGAATGAGCAGGGCGAGGAAAATCCGTGGGAAATCAAAGGAGAAAGCTGATCAGGGAACTGCTTGCTGATAAAAAAGAAATTTCAATCAGGGAACTAGATGAAAAAGCAAAAGAGCAGGGAAATAGTATTCGATTAAAAGAATGATGGGTGGCAGAGTCATTGAAGCAAATACAGATTTTATAGATAACCTATCTGCCGTCTGCCGCCTGCCAGCGTATGAATGATAAGAAAAGATTGCGAACCGCTTGCGATTTGCAATCAAACAAAATGTAATGAAGAAAAAAAGGAGGCGATATCTATGGCAAGAACAGCAAATGTATTTGCACGTGTTGAGCCTGAAGTGAAAGAACAGGCAGAGCAGGTGCTTGATAGACTTGGAATTCCAATGTCCAATGCGGTAGGAATGTTTCTGAGACAGATTGTACTCCAGAGAGGAATTCCTTTTGAAATGAAACTTCCAGCTTATGAGGAGCCTGTTGCATATGGCTCTCTGACAAAGGAACAGTTCAATGCAGAAATAGAAAAAGGCATGGAAGATATTAGAGCTGGCAGAGTGTATTCAGCGGATGAAGTTGAAGCAGAAATAAAACGAACTGTGCATAATCCTTATACATCTATGACAGAAGAAGAGATGCTTCAAAGACTGGAACAATCCGGAGAATCTTCAAAAAAGGGAAATTACCGAAATGCAGACGATGTAATTTCGGATATGAGAGGAAAATATGGATTATAAAGGCGTTGTAACAGCTGAAGCAGAAGAAGACTTGAACCAGTTTGTACAGTATTTGCTTTTCGCCAAGAAAAATAAGCAAGCAGCGAAAAATGTGCTTGATGATTTTGAGGATACTATTAAAAAGTTAAAGAATGTAGCGAGTAGTTTGAAAGTATGCGACAATCCACGCTTACAGAGCCTTGGATATCGTCGAATAAATTTTCAACAGCACAGGTATTTTATGTTGTACAGAATAGAAAATGATATAGCCTCTGGCAGGATTGCAGAGGTGCGCAGCAGAAGTATGTCATGCAATTACATGACGCGCACCTCGCAGCAAGAATGCCGAGGCATTCTTGAAAGTTAATAAAGAGAGGTGCATATGCTATGCCAGGTATACTCGTGGTTGAAGATGATGAAAATTTAAATCGTGGAATTAC
>PPYF01027221.1_pt1 | contig 40551 bp, 27 predicted proteins | sample 1559871 | NCBI WGS metagenome assembly PPYF01 (sample SAMN08240021, study PRJNA423297) | Human gut metagenome, whole genome shotgun sequencing project.
AAATAAGGGACTGCACGCAGTCCCTTCAAATTGTAGACAAAACTGTTATGGTTTTGTCTACTTTATTTTTGGTTGCTTGATGGCGTACCGGAAAGACATTCGACGCACACAGAGTAGTTTTGCCATAGGCAAAACTACTGAAAATGCAACCTCATTAAAAATCATTTCTGACGACCTATGCGACAGAAATTGCTTAAAATCTAAAGTTTCGACTATTGAGGAACTTTATGATTTTTTGTCGACATTTTGTCGACAGACTCAACGGGCAGTTTTTTTACTGCCATTTATCTCCATAAATATTTTTTCAAATCAACTTTGTCGCCGTCAACCACAACCCCCTCATTTTCAAGACGCTCTTTTTGAGCGTCAATTCCGCCGAAAACATACATCGGTGCTAACTTTCCCTCACGGTTTACTACTCTGTGACAAGGAATGTTTACAGGGTCAATATTTGCGTGCAACGCATTTCCGACAAGTCGGCTGAGCCGTATGTTTCCCAACCTCATTGCGATACACCCATACGTTGTAACTGTCCCTTTCGGTATCTGTGCCACTATGTCATACACTTTTTCATAAAAGTTCTTCATCATTAATCACCGAAATAATTATATCACTACTTACGCAATAATGCAATTATGTTAATATTCCATTTCGCTGTTTAAAATTTTTTCGACGCTCGCTTTCATGTGAGCATAGAAGAGTAACTCTTTTATTTGTGTATATGCGTTTTCGGTCTTGACCGAGAATATCACACGTGCATTATATCCTTTGATTACTTTAAGTAACCACACTGTTTACCGAGCATTTCCCCATTAAATTTTTTGTTTTTATGTTAAAGCTATTTTACAAGCTTCAAAAAGTACTCCTGTGCCTCATAATCGCCGTAGCTTAAGCTATTTCGTTAATTGAGCTTTGTGTCCTCAAGTCTATTCATACATACACTGTATTTCACTCTTAATATCAATATATCGCTCATTACAGAATACACGGTACAAATAAGAGGGAGAGATGAGCTTATTGGGGTAACAAAAATCTCCGTATATTCTGAGATGAGCGATATAGGTTTTTTATTATTTTTCAGATACTATCGGATAAAGCTGTATCATATTGCCGCCGTCAACAGTAAGCTCTGCGCCTGTGGTATTTTTTGAGTTATCACTTCCAAAATACCAGACCGCATTTGCTATATCCTCAAAATCCGCAATGTCGCCGAGCGGTGTATAATTCGACAGTGCGCTTCTGCAATCATTATAATTGCTTTCCCAACGGTCTGTTTTTATCATACCGGGAAGCACGGCGTTTACTCGAATATTGTACTTACCCAAATCAAGTGCCAGTGCTCTCATCATACCAAGTGCTCCGGATTTTGATGCACTGTATGCAATTCTGTCGGGGATTGCACGGTAAGCCGTGTTTGAATTTACAAACACAATAGAACCGCCACCGTTTTCTTTCATTTGAATTGCCGCCTCACGCGACAGCATAAAATTCCAGCCAATATTTGTATTTATAACATTCATAAAGTCGTCTATCGAAACATCAAAAAACTGCTGACGAATACCTAAATTTGCTGCGTTTAACACAAGTGTGTCAACTGAATATCCGCTGTTTTTTATATCTTTAAAAATCTCTTTTGTGTTTTCTTCATCAAAGATTTTCATACCATAACCCTTTGCATAAACACCATATTTTTCTGACAATTCCTTTGCTGTTTTTTCTGCATTTTCCGCATTTCGGCTACCGAGAAAGAGATTATACCCCTCTTTTGCAAATTTCTCAGCTATTCCAAGTCCTGTATTAACCGTTGCTCCTGTTATAAACACCGATTTCTCCATATTTTTCACTCCTCGTATAATATCTTTATAGATATATTTTTATATTCAAAATATCAATCGTTTTGGTAAACCTATGATATAATTGACTTGGTGTCAATTAGGTAATAGTTCTTTTCACTCCTGTTGAACCATTGCGGTTGCTTCATAATTAGTCTGTTCCCCTGATATGGAAGTTAACTTCAAATCGACCGGCTGTTTTCTTAAGCTTTGGGACAACCATTTAGCAGTGTGGTTTCGCATCTGTCCTTATTAAGTCAGATTCTTATATGCGAGAGTATTGATGCTCCATAATCATGGGTTTTACCAAACCGATTGAACACTTAAAATTTTAACGAAAGAAGGTGATTTTTATGAACCCACTTTACGTCGGTATTGATGTAAGCAGCAAATCCAATGTCGTTTATTTCATGCTCCCTGACGGAAGTAAACATAGTAACTTTTCTGTTGCTAACTCACATACCGGTTCTTCACAGTTGGTAAAAAGAATTCTTTCTGCTATGACATCTTGCTCCTTAGATTCTGTTTTAATAGGTCTTGAAGCAACCTCTGTGTATGGTGATAACCTTGTTTATTTTCTAAGGGAAGATGCTGCATTAGCTCGTTTTAATTCAAAGATTCATGTCCTCAATCTTAAGCAAGTCAGTAAATTCAAAGAAGCTTACAATGACTTGCCCAAGAATGATTTCATTGACTCTTTTGTTATTGCTGATTGCCCTCTTGACATTTCACCGCCGGGCTTAAAAATAAAATTCCGTTTTAGCCGGACGAATATCTGTTAATGCACCCGTATAGTGTCTTAGTGTATGCGGTCGATATGGGTGTTTCAGACACTCCTCCTCGTTAATCTCAATACCAAGCCCCGCCTTATCGGGAATGGTGATATAACCGTCCTTATATTCCAAACTCTCGTTTGTTATATCCTTTCGGTAGTCCACGTCTGAATACATAATTTCAAGTATTTCAAAATTAGGACAGCTTGCCGCCAATTGTAGCGTTGCCGCATTTGCGACAGGTCCCGATGGATTATGTGGTGCGAATGGAATATATCTGCTCTCCGCTTCTGCTGCGATTTTCTTTAGCTCCATAATACCGCCCGCATGCGAAATGTCTGGCTGTATGTAATCCGCCGCCATAATGTCAAACATTCTCTTATAGTCCCAGCGCGTATAAAGTCTTTCACCTGCCGAAATTGCAACAGGCGATTTATCACGAACCATTTTAAGTGCGTCAAGATTATCGGGCGGTACGGGTTCTTCAAAAAACATCGGCTTAAACTGTTCAAGCTCCTTTGCGATTTTAATTCCTGTCGGAATATTAAAGCGTCCGTGTCCCTCAATCAGCAAATCTACCTTATCGCCCACTGCTTCACGCACTGATGCAACACAACGAAGTGCTTTATCAAGCTCGGCATTTGAAATATTAAGATAGTTCTTGCCGAAAGGGTCCCATTTCATTGCGGTTACGCCGCGCTTTACGGCTGTTTTCGCCTTTTCTCCAAATTCCTCAGGTTCTTTTGCGCCCGCAAACCAGCCGTTTACATATATCCTAACCTTATCATTCACCTTGCCGCCCATAAGCTGATACACAGGCACATTAAGACTTTTGCCGAGAATATCCCACAACGCCATTTCTACCGCTGACAATGCCGACATCAGAACTGCGCCGCCACGCCAGTACGCATCGCGATAGATATTATGCCAATGCTTTTCAATATCAAGCGGGTTTTGTCCGACAAGATATTCCTTGATATGCTCTACCGCTCCTATAAGTGCCTTTTCCTTATATTCAAGCGTTGCTTCTCCGACTCCATCAATGCCTTCATCGGTATAAACCTTTATAAAGACCCAATTTGTGCGAAAACAATCTACTGCAAAAGTTTTAATATCTGTTACTTTCATTTCAATTTCACTTCCTCATATATTGTCGGTATAACCGCATTTTCCAAATCAAATTCAGTTGGGTCAAGCTCGTCAAACATTCCCCAATGAACAGGTACTGCATTTTTTGCACCTGTTTTCACTGCAAACCTTTTCGCATCGGTAATATTCATATTATTGCCGACACCGTTTATCGGTAAAAATACAGTGTCAATATCCTGTGGCAAGTCGGCAAAAACATCTTTGTTATAGAGCGTATCTCCCGTGATGTAAAGCTTTTCTTTGCTGTCGTCTACAATAAAGCCTATTGCCGTTAAGTCAGAATGTTCTGCCTTCACTGCCGTCAAGGTTATACCGTTCTGTGTCCAGACCGTACCGCGGTTGAACATAACATAGTTATGATTTCTGCCGAGTTTTCGTACTTCCTGCCACGCATAATACGGAGCAAGCACAGTCAAAACACGATCTGTATTTAAAAACCTTTCAAGCGTTTTGGGGTCAAGATGGTCAAGATGATTATGCGTTATCACAATAATATCAATGTCCTCTCCAAAAAGTTCCTCTTTAACAGGAACACGACGAAAATTTTGGGGATTTATCTTTTCCACACTGTCCGACAAATACGGGTCGGCTATAAGCTTTATTCCGTTTGATTCAAAAAGCAGTCCGGCCTGCCCAAGCCATGTTATTTTCATTTAATCTTCACCCACTCAATCACATAAACTTTTACCGCCTGTTTCAATCACTTTTGCATACCAGTAACCGCTGTCCTTAATAATACGCTTCTGTGTTTTGTAATCCACATATACAATTCCGAAGCGTGGGTCATAGCCCTCCGCCCACTCAAAATTATCCATAAACGACCACACAAAATATCCTCTTACATCAGCACCTTCGTCAATCGCTTCACCAAGCTTTAATAAGTACCTGTTCAGATAATCAACTCTGTTAGGGTCATGCACCTTACCATCCAGAGAAACCGTATCATGGCAAGCCATTCCGTTTTCGCTCACATAAATCGGCACGTTATATCTTTCATATAAAAGCTTTGCAGTCCACTTTATAGCATCGGGTGTAACAGTCCAGCCAACCTGTGTTTTAGCCGCATCTAATTCAGCCATAACTGCAGTTCCATTTTTATCGGTGGTGATGGGTGCTCCGAAGTACAGATTAAAGCATATAAAATCAACTGTTTCAGCAATGTCTTTTATATCTTTTTCATAATTTTTCGGAAGCAAGCTGTCATATTCACCCTTACCCTCAAGCGGATAATGTCCCTTTATAACAGGGTCAAGCCACCAATTTACATGATTTATCCACGCACGCGGATTTTGGTGCTCAATTTCAAACATTTTATCTGTCGCCGCATTTATATCGGTGATATTGTTCTCATCAAGCGGATAAAAATTATCCATATTAGGTGCAATGCCTACCTGTACATCTTTAGCTCCATATTTTTTTAACGCCCTTGCAGCTTTTCCGTGTGCAACCAACAAATTATGGGCGCACTTTAAATATTCGCGCTGTGACAGCTTTAAACCGGGAGCATGAATACCCTCCGCATATCCAAGACCGATTATGCAGAGAGGTTCGTTGATTGTAATAATCTTTTTCACTCTGTCCGTAAAATTTTCAGCGATTACTTTCGCATATTCCTCAAAATAATCTGCAATTTTAGGATTTAGCCAGCCGCCTCTGTAATGAAGCTCGGCGGGTAAATCCCAATGATACATTGTCATTACAGGTTCTATGCCGTTTTTTATAAGCTCGTCAATAAGATTATTATAAAACTCTATACCCTTATTATTGACCTCGCCTGTACCGTTCGGTAAAATCCGCGTCCATGCGACTGAAAAACGATATGCTTTTATTTCAAGCTTTTTCATAAGTGCAATATCTTCTTTGTAACGGTGATAGTGATCGCACGCTGTATGTCCGTTATCACCGTTTTTTACAGCACCTGTCTTTTCACAGAAAAGATCCCAGATAGAAAGTCCTTTTCCGTTCTTATTCCATGCGCCCTCTATCTGATATGCCGCTGTTGCAGTACCCCATAAAAAATCTTTCGGAAAACTCATTTTATTACCACCTATTCTACATAATATTTATAAACAAAGCACCCAAAACACTTCGATTTTGAAAAACATACTGCCGTCCGCGCTCTGCGCTGTACCAGTCACTTACAGGAGCACGGTCAACGGTTTCATTTATGTAATCATAAATTTTCCTGTATACCGTTTCGGTATATTCGCTGTCCTCGGTCATTACCGTTGTCCACGCCTGCCAATCCGTTTTTGCATAATCGCTTCTGCAATCCAGCGGTACACCATATCTACACATCTTTGCCTTATATGCTTCAACTTCTTTTTTGTATACCTCTTTCGGAAACAATCCAAGATTCAGCAGTTTGTCCCATATTATATTGTATTTTATACTCCATGTATCTTTTCTGTCAAATGCTAGAAGCGTCCCCTTTTCAGCATATGTGTCCTTAACCCACAGTTCTGCATATTTCTTTGCAATATCTGTAAAACGCCTGTCATCAAACAATTTTCCGTATGCTCCTATAGCAATGATTGATTTTATGCTTAGATTACAGTTATGCGGCCACTTCCCTGCAAAATCATCAGTGCATAGTTGGTCGCCGGGGTCATAACCGTTTTCAATGAGATATTCCGCCCATTTTTTCAACAAATCCTCGTTTTCCTCTGCGAAATCATTGTTGCCCAATGTGTTGCACAGAACAGCTGTCATAATCAGTATATTACCACATTCCTCAACAGGCATTTGAGCGTCACTTTCCTTTTCGTAAGCCTGTCCATTAAGGCATGGATAGCAGCCTGCATCGTGAGGAGCAAACTCTTTATCCCAGTTTCCGCTTCTTGCAACCTTAATAATCGGCAGAAGCATTCCCTTTACAAGCTCAGGATTATACTTTAACAGCATAGGCATTGACGGATATGACACATCAAGCGTTGCCGCACAGCCGTTGCTGAAACATTCCTTTGATATAAACAAGATATTTCCGTCTGTGTCACGAACAAGCTTATGAGCCGCAATTACCTGGCGATATATCAATGAAATAATTTTTTCGTATTCTGTACTGACCTTTGATGCTTCTTCACTAAGCTCCTCTGAAAATAAAACGCATTTTTTCTTAATCTCTCTATACTGCGAAACTGCTTTTTTAACCATATTATTAAAGCTGCCGTCAGACTCTTTATAAAAATCATCAAGATGCGTACCAAAATATTCTATGGATTTTATATCGTCGTACGCAATGGCGATTACGCCACTCATTTCCTCCGTGACAACTGCCATAACGACTGCCTCATTAAACGCATTGTAAGTCTTTTTTGTGTCTGCTTCAGACATAACAAAGCGACATTTATAAAGGTCAATTCCGCGTTGTATAAACCGTGCGTCCTTGTGAATTAAATGGAGGTATCCCCAATCTATACAGATATTATCTCCTGTTCGCCCGAGAACTTTCTGTTCAGTATTGCCACAGAAAATGCCAAATTCACTGCTTTTAAGCTCAACCTCCTGTGTCCAGTCGGTAACACAGCACTCCGGCGAAATATCAAAGTAAAATCTTACATCATGCACGTTCTTATCTTTGATTTCCACAGTGTACTCTATGTACGATAATGGTCTTGACAAAATATCAATCTCACGCAGTAAAAGCGGAGTTATAAATTCCAGCTTGACACGCGCAAGCTCATTTTCAAATTCATATGTAGTGATAAGAGGGCTTATATTGATGCTTTTCTGTTCAATAACTTCAAGTCCGCTGAAAACCTGACGTTTACTGCTGTGAAACGTACCCATTAACGAATAATAAGTATTATCAATAATTATACCTGCGTTCATTCGATTTTCACGCCCTGTCCAGTGTCTGGTAGCATCTCCATAAAGTGTGTCTGAAAATGACCATACGCTGAAATACGGATCAACTGTTACAAGAGGAACAGCTGATGCTCTGAAATTTGATTTTTTCTGTTTGGTATTTTGCATAGCCAATCCTCCCATCACTTTATTTCATTAAATGCCTTTATCCATTCTCTTTTAATAAGCTCATGTCCCGGCGCTTTGGGATGAACGCCGTCCGCCGTCCAGAAATCTACGGGTGCATATTTCAGTGCATCATCAAATTTTTTCATCAGCGGCACAAATTTTATGTTGTATTTTTCCGCAGTTCTTTTTGCAGCTTTAGCTATTGCTTCAACCATCGCACGTAATTCCTCATATTTATCCGGCAAAATAAGATACTTTAAAACAAACGGCTCTAAAATCATCAGCTTTATATCCGGCAGTGCCACCTTTACCTCGTCTATAATCAGACTTAAATATTTTTCGTAATTTTCAGGCGATACTCCGTTGCCGGTGTCAATTTCCGCCCATGCGTCATTTACACCCACAAAAATACTCATATAATCGGGTTTTAAATTTATTGCGTCTTTTTTTATTCTCGCCAATATGTCTATACTTCTGTCGCCACCTATACCACGGTTTATAAATGTATATTCACCCGGATTTTCATATCCTAACTGAGCTGACACCAATGTTGCATAACCGCAGCCTGCATAATGGTCTAAATCCCTGACTCTGTACATATCGGTAATTGAGTCTCCCTGAAACAAAATTCTCTTCACGCTAATCACCATAGCCTTTCTAAATTGTTATAAAATATCTTCGTATTCTGATATTTATATATTTATTTCTTTAAAATCTCCGAAAAGTAATGCCATAGGATAGTCCTTTATAGGAATATTATGTATTGCATATTTGCCTTCTCCCTTGCTTTCTAAAATACTTTCAGGCAACTCATAAACCGTTCCGTCCATTAAATCTACTAATCGTATTTTATCCGGTAGCCCTGCTGTATAGAAGGTCACAGTAGATTCAAAATCTGTAGTCATCAAATTGGTACTGTTCCAGTATACAAATGCCGCCGAACCGTTTTCGCACTTAAATCCGCCCTCTACAATAGATGGGTCATCACAGTCAAAGCCAAACAATCTGTCCGACACCTCAGGCCATCGTATAATCGGCAAATCCGCCTTTTGAACATCCTCAGAGAAAATAGCGGAAATTGTTTGCAGTGCGTAATATGACGGTTTTGGCGTATAGTTTCCAACAGAACGTCCCTGTGCGTCAAAATCAGCTCCCAGTACACCGAAATATCCGTAATCAAGATAACTGACTAAATCACCGACTGTGCCGTTGAGTGCTTCAATCATATCCATGCAGGAAAAATACGAAGTAAATTTCACCTCAGTCATTAAGTCTGCCATCAGATGACGCAAAAGCTGTTTTGCCTGCTTATGAGGTGTCCATGCACCTTTTCTCATTGCACCTCTGCCATCGCTTCTCGATTGAGAACCCGATTCGCCTTGGATAATCTCTATATTGGGATTAAATCTATTGCATAATCCACGCAAAGCCTTTACATGGCGGAATACCACCGTTTCATCTATGACATATTCGTGAAAGCTAATCGCATCTATATGCTCTCCCATTCCAACGCTGAATGCGTCATATGCAAAATCTAAAGGTTTTGCCATACATATTGCGCCGCCTATGACCTTTGCACTGCTGTCGCCCTTTTTTAAAGCAACCGATGTATCAACAACAAACTGACCATATTCCTTGCCATTGGGGCCATGCTTCCAACACCATTCGCCGTCAGGCTCGTTCCACACCTCGTAATAAGAAATGCGGCCTTTCATATGAGCGGCAAGAGCAGTAATATAATCTGCCCAGCCTTTTTTTGCTTCTTCGCTTTTTACGGGCGGGCAACCGACTGCGCCAAAAACCTTTGCCGCATCATCATCATAAAGTCCGTTGCCGTAAGCTAAATTTATCCATGGAACAAGTCCGCGTTCAAGCAAATTGTCTACAATACTATCTAACCATTCAAAATCATAAACGCCCTTTTCCTGTTCGGTTCTTTCCCAACCGCTTTGAATACGAACCCACTTTGCTCCAATCATCGCAAGCTTGTCATAAGCTTTTTCAGGGTTAAACACTTTTCTGTCCAACTTTTCAAACCCGATACCAATACGAGAATTTTTAATTTCTGATGCCTTTCTTGGCTTTATCTTTCCTATCTTAATAAGTCTTTCCATAATTATTACCTCTCTTAATAATTAATTACATTTTAACAAAGAAATACAATCTACATACTCCTGTCGATATTATTCTTCCATTGCTTTGGCGAAACCCCTGTGTGCTTCTTAAAGAATTTGTAAAATGTATCGTAGTTAATAAATCCACATTCCTGAACCACTACTTTCATATTGCTGTCAGGTTGTGTAATTAATCGTTTAGCAAGCTCTATTCTGCACCCCTCCACATATTCTTGAAATGTTTTACCTGTGGTAGACTTTATAATCTTGCCTATTGTCTTACCGGACACACCGAATTTGTTTTCCATAGACGTCATACAAAAATCAGGTTCATTAAAATGCTCGTTCATCCAAGATATAATTTCCTGTATGCGTCCGTTTTCTTGATTTTCATGCAAAGAAATCAAGGAGCATATATTCTCAACATCATCCGCAATAGAAAATGCTAAATCATTGATTTTCTTTTTGCTATCATACCGTGTAAGCTCTCCTCTGTAATTCACTTTTTCAGCCGCATCCTCCAAAATACCCAGCTGGCGGTAAAACATTTTTCGTATCGGATCTACACTGTTATAACCGTTAATCATAACCTGATACCAAAGCTTATATACTGCCTGATTTGCCTCAAAAGCATTACCTTGTATTAAATTATTATACAGACTGTCATACAAATACTTTCTGTCGTTTTTAATACTGTTATTACTGTCGCTGTTTTCAAACAAAAACACACCGCTGTAATCAATAAAACGATAATTGTTTTTAATATATTGATAGGCATCGTAAAATTCTGAAACATCATTACATGGAATACTTATCAAAATTGAAGTCTGAACATCATATACTTTCAGTATATCCACAACTTCGGCAAGAGTTTCACGCAAGGCGTCAATATCCATCTCCTTAGAATAGTTAAAAAATACAATACATTCTCCCTCCTGAGGTGATAGTATTCTTTGTGATTTTACACCGTACTTTTCCATACACAGATTTAAAATACGGATATTTATTCTCTCTCCGAAAAACGCCGCAAAGAAAAACGGGTTGCCAAAATCAGAGTATTTGCTTCGTATAAATTCGCATTCGTTTTCGTCCAGCCGTTTGAAAAACAAGAAATTCAGCATATCTCTGTAATATTGTTGATTTTCAAGATTAATCTGCTTCATTGTATCAGATATATATTCAATATCCTTATCAGAAATGCTGTTATCACCTGTTAAGTTTGCCATAAGTTTTACCATTTGTTTTATAGGCTTGTTCTTCCAGTAACTCAAAGCCAATTCCAGACAAATTATAAAAATAATCATGGTTGCCAGATATATAATCAAAAATCGTTAAATGCCACATATTCAAAAATCTCTTGATAATTACTCAAATTCATATCTTCAAACAAATCGGCTATACTATATATCCATACAAGAACAGCCTCCGGCTGATTGATGCTTGGACTAAGTGAAAGACTTACAACCAAAGACGGCTGTTTTTCGCCGTCTATATATAAATCTTCTACATACCTTGCATCAAATTCTGACTTTTTCTCAAACAAGCTATTGCGAAATTGATTCCAGTCCATTCCTTCCATTATGATATGCTCATTAAATATTGATTCCATATTATCATATTGATATTTGTCTGAAACCACGCAGTTATTGCTTCGGAAAAAAATATAGGCATCGGAAGCAAGCACGAATGTTTTTGTCTGAGCTTTAAAATAATTAGCAAAATCTTTAAAAATAATATACTGACGCACCTCTTCAAACGAGCGAAGATTTTTCATACGAATAAAATTAGTATCATTTTGCATCTCAAGACGAATATTCTGAAGCACTTCAATTTCCATATCCAAACGGCTCATTCCTCTATTAACAGCAGCTTGACTATCTTTAAGGACTTGGTCTTTTAATGTGTTGTATGAAATGGCATATAGAGGTCCCACTAAAACTAAAATGGAAATAAATAGAATACAGTATATCAGTACATGACTTTTCTTTTTATTACCTCTAAATTTCATTTCATCTTCTCCTTACTTATAAATAAACAGAGCGCTAAGATAACCTTGACGTGTATGCACAAACACTCTCGTTGTATTTTCTATATTATGGCAGTTCTCCCACGAAACCACTTCATCAAGACCCGCCATATATACCCGACTGCCCTGACGTCGTTCAGGGTCATAGACTACATACCTTGTTGAAGCAGTGGCATTTGAATTGAATTGCCAGGTATCTTCTGCCTCATCCGGCTTTCTTCCCGTGCTTATAACAGAGTTTAATCCGTCAGTATATGGCGCATTGTAAAGACTGTTAACATATCCGAAAGTATATCTCAGATTTGCGGACGGCACAGTGTTCGAGGTGTATTCGTCAGCAGTACCTGTCATATTCCAGAGTACGGTATTCTCGCTTTGGTCATAAATCTTTTCATAAACTCCAATGTACCCTGCCGAATTTGTCGCATAACGAATTAAATCGCCTTCTTCAATATCGTCCTTGTATACACCCTCATCAAAGTAAGCAGTAATCTCCGCACCCTTTTGCAGTCCATGCAGAGTCATCACTAACTCTCCTTCATCATCGCCTATCCACTGCTCGTATACATCCGTTACCATAGTAATTTCGGTTGAATTGCTTAAGGTTGCGTTGTCATTGCTGGACATAAGCACAAGATTTGCAAACGGCGTCGAATCATCATAACGGTATAATCCCAAAATACTTTTTTTATTGTTATTATTCCACCATGTAACATTTGAAAATTGCTGCACACCAAAAAGCTTTTCGTCCGGATCTTCAATATCATTAGGCGGAACTCTCATATAATAAGTCTTTGTTGACATCACATATTTTCGTTCAAAGCTTTTCATAGTAAAAAGCCATGAATAAGAACCGGCGGGCAATAATTCTTCAAGAGTATTATCTCTTTCTCTTTCCTGTCCTGCGGGCGATGATAAATCCAATTCTTTTATTTCGCCATCACTGTTTTTTCTGTAAAAAACAGGCTGTCTGACCAAAGCACCATCTTGACCCGAGCAAAGAATTTGTTTAACATAATCTTTCGTCCGTCGTTCTCCGTCCAGAACTACGTGGTCAGCAAGAACAAGATTCTCATGCTGACGCTGAACATTATATATTTTTACATAGATATTATCTTCGTGGTCTTTTCTTGCGTCTACAAGTCTATAAATATATCCCAAAATGCGGTCGCTCTGCCTTTGCTTTCCTACTGACGCAATTCTTCCTGCAATATCTAAAACAAAAGACGTCTGTTCGCCTGTAACAATTTTATCTTTGTAATAATGAGCAACCTGATATTGTTCACCGTCAATCGTTACCCATCTGTCATCTGTATTGCCTGCCACTTTCTCCACCTTACCGCTTACGGTTTGACTGCATTGCCAACCTCTGATATATGAGCCGTCAAAAGATTTTGAAACGCAGAGAATATCACCCGCGAGCAACATATTCTCATTTACTTCCTTGCCGTAGGGATAGCTTTTAAAGAATATCCATTTATCTGAATCCTTATTAAAGTCAAGTTCTTCCTCAGAACCATCCTCTATTCTTTCAGCATATACCTTTTTTCTTGATACGTCAATACCCGTTACGCGAACGGTATCATAAGTTTCAATAATCACTGTATCCACATTTCCGGACGAAATTATCGTAACAGAACCTGTATCAATATTAAACGCACTGTCATAATCAGTTTCTAACACCATACCGTTATAAATAATCGCAGTATCTCGTCCGATTTTTATCTTTGCAGTTTTTCGTCCATTATAATAGAAAAGCGTAAAATCAGAATATTTTTCAATATTCTCCGCATCAATTCTCACTACTGATGTTTTATCATCTGTGCGATAAAAAACAATACTACGCTCGTCATTTTCTTCAGTATAATAAACAATCAAATGATAGCCCAAAAGTTCATGAAGTGCTTCATCATTACAAATATAGTTTACACCATCTATACCGATTTTTTCTATATCATTAGTCCGTGTACCCGAAATTTCAGTAAAGCAGTTAGCGGTTACACGTCCCTTTATATATTCAATATCATAAATATCCTTCAAAAGAGTGCTTTTCGTTTCGCCGTAATTATGTCTGTATTCTGTATGAAGTGTATTGTACATCATAACAACGCAGTCGCCAAATGTTGCCGTATCAAAATTAGATATTCCCTTTAACATATTAAGCTGTACTGCCGTCGAAAGATAATTATTGTCTAAGCTTTCCGCAAGTGCATTTATATCTGCGCTTCTGAAGCTTCTTATAAGCATTTCCGACATTTCCCTTACTGTCAGAGTGTCATTCGGACGAAATTTACCGTTTTCGTCCGGTTTGACAATTCCCATTGATTTAAGTCCCGACAATGCTATGCTTAAATCATTATCCTCCGACACATCTATAAATTCATTTGTGCCGTTGCCTGTAATATTATCCGACTTCAGCATACGTGCAAGATATATAGCAAATTCACCGCGCGAAACAGTCTGATTGACCTTGCCCTGATAAGAAATATCCTCGCTGAATATTCCCAGTTTTTTCATAAGTTCAAATGCAAAATCATCTGCTTCTTTTTCTGTAACGCTTGTATCGGACGGCGATGAAACCGAAACATATTCGGTTTCATTCGTCCAGCCCTCATAAAGCATTTTTGCTGCTTCTGCACGTGTTATTGTCCCAAGCGGTCTGAAGGAGCCATCCTCATATCCGCTTATAATTCCCATTTGCCTTAAAATCTTAACTGATTTTAACGCATAGTCTGAAATATCAGCCTCGTCAGTAAATAATTCCGCATCCGCATTATATTTATCAGTAAGCTTCATAGCACGGCTTATAAGTGCGGCAGCGTCCTGTCTTGAAACAGACATTCCTACACCAAAAGTATATTCGCTTATTCCCTTTACAATACCACCTTGGAATGCCGTCTGCAAATAAGGGTAATACCATTCATCACTTACTACATCATTAAATGTCATATTCTCCTGATGCGCAGATGATATATCAAAGGTCAGAACCAGCATTTTAACAAATTCCTCACGTGTGATATTATCCTCAGGTCTGAAATAACCTAAGCCGTCTCCGCTCACGATACCTTCGGAAAACAGTTTGTTGACTGCACTTTCTGCCCACTCAAAGCTCTCCATATCTTTAAAGCTATCAACGGTTTCATCTTTTATATCTGTCTTATTTCCATAATTTGTAGAATCCGTCTTTGGAACAGGGGTTCCGCCGCCCAATACTGTTACAGGGACTTTTCCTACGCCGGAACTGCCGGAATTACCGCCTTTTTCGCTTACACTACTGTTTTGTGCTTTAGTTATTGCTTCGCTCAGCTCGTTAAAATTATGATATGTACTATATGCCACCTTTCGGCACACTTCTGCGGTAAGTTGATTTGTGTTATATCCGGGACGCAGCGATGATATTACTGTTTTTACATCGCCCGCACCTGTAGGATTTTTTGTTACCGACAGAATAAGTGCGTCTGCAACTGCCAAGTCAAAGCTGTCCAAAGAATTGAACGGTGCAAGTCCGCATAAAAATTGCGCCAGTTGCGACTTTGCAGTATCTGTTACATAATCTGCCGATAAAACCTTTTTCATAGGATTCTCGTTCATTGGCTTTATCATAGCCGAATAATCCATCAGATTAGTTATTTTGCCGTCTGATACGGTTGCGGCAACTGCCGCACGCTGATAAGCACTTACACAAGATAATTTGTCATTTGTATCAAACGGTGCGGCGGCAGTAAGAAGCCTTGCAATAACTGCAGAATTTACAGTACCGTCAAACGGTGATACAAATTGCAGTTTAACACGGTTTTGCTTTATATATTCCTCAACGTCATTTACTCCCGAAACCGCCGCTTGGTTTAAACCTTCAATGGCTGTTCTGTTGTCATCTTGTTCTGCGTAAGGACGGATAACATCAATCAGTTTCTCGCCTTTTTGATATACCCGAATACGATATTCTCCGGTAGGACAATCCTTCAGATTTATCTGCAGTGAAAATTCTCCGTCTTTATTTGGCTTTATCTGGTTTGTATAAACTACTGCTCCGTCTTTAACATTATCAGCATCTTGTATTGTAAAATTATTGTCGAGGACAGAAACGGAAACATCAGCCGTTCCGCTCGGTGCAGTTCCTGTAACTGTGAGCCGCGCATCTGCATCGAACATTCCCGCCTCTGCCGCCGCATATACCGAAACAGGTAAAAGCATACAGAGTAATACGGTAAATAAAAAACTGATTCTTTTCATTGAATTATCCTCCTACCTAATGCTTTATGCACAATATTATTGATTTTTCCTGCTGCCGTAAGTGCAATAAGGATTCATTTTCTCAAAACCATCCCATATAAACACTCTCTGTTCTGCCCACTCTGTCGGTGCGCTGTGCGCTTCACTCATAGAAATATTTTCTGTTTTACCTGCGCCTACAGTAAACTTCTCATATTTCACAGCACTTACTATATCTTCCTCACTGTTATAATAAGCGCTTATTATATAAACATTTGTCGCTGTTTCTGATGTATTGGTTATTATGGTGCTTGCCTTACCGTCTGAATCAATAACAGGAACGGCTGACTGTACGATGCCTTCTCCCGTTGTAAGCTGTGCAGAGGTATCGCCATATGTCACGGTATAAACCGTATTTGGTGAAAGCGTTGCGCCGTCACCAGTAAAGTCAAAGCGGTAAATGCCGTCCTCACCCAATACTGCCGTCAGACTATAATTCTTTTCCGCGTTTGTAATAGTCGGCAATGCTTCAATCTTGGTATTTTTAGTAAATATCAATTCCATTTTAGCTAATGCAGGCGACACAATTCCATTTTCTGCCTGCATCTGATCACCTTCGCTGTCTAAAAGTCTTGTCTTTTTCAGACCGCCAGGATTTGCTCCTGCCTTAAATACTGTTGTATCAATTTTCTTTCCGACCAAGGTCTGGATTTTCGATATGTCAGAAAGCTCAATAACAAATATTTCACCGCTTTTGCGTTCGGGTAATCTGCTCAATACAAATGCGTTGCCTGTGTTGTTAATGTCAAAGCCTGAAACGTTTTCTCCGTTTAACAAAAGTGGGTCAGTTGCTATATTATACTTTTTAATCCTAAAATCAGATGATACCACAGTATTAAGCATTTTTATTTCCTTTACAATAGACGGAGCATCCTCTGAAAATTGGAGCGTGTTTTCCAAATTTATCTGTGCCGTAACTGCATTATCCTCAATTGTTATCTCATCGCCGGCTTTCACTCCGTCCACGGTGGTAATATGGAAATTGTCAAATACCAATCCATTCGGGAAACGTCTGCCTGCCATCGTCAGCGTCCATTCCTTTGCAAGCTCCTCCTCAGTTATGTCAACGGTTACGGAAGCGAGCTTTGCTTCATCTGAGAGTGTGTAATAAACAGGCTTCTCATTTATATATTGTGTTGCCGTAATCTTATTACCTTCTTTTTCCAAAAGCAGTTGAAATTTAACGGTTGTGTCTGCAACAAGAGTATTGTTTTCCCAGCCTGTTAAGTATGCACTTCTGCCCCATGCAGTCGGCGCTGTTTTATACGCCGCTTTAATTCCGCCGTGTTCAATTATTGAAAGCTGCGAAATTTCCGTACTTCCTATCCTAAGAGTTGGTATAAGTATATTTGATTTAGCACCATCTCCAAGCCATGTAAGATTTGACTGTGGTGTTACATCGTAGGATAAAAGCAATGCGCCTTTTGAAAAATCAAGAGGTTCTGTACCTTTAATCGAGAAATTAGATGTTCCCGAGTTTTCCGGTATGTACTCATTCACATATTTTAATGCCGGATTTCCGCTTATTTCAGTTTTTGTAAAGGAAATTCCCATTCCCGGTTGCGAAAATCCATTTGGTAATGTGCTTCCGTCATAGTTGTCAAAGCCTTCGTACCAGTAAAACGCATTAGGGTCATAGCCGTCTGTTCTGACAGTTTGCGAGAAGTCGCCGAGCGTTATGGTGTAATCCGTAAGCTCGCTTAACTCGTCAATATTTATTGTCCAGACATTAGGCTCATCAGTCGACTGCTCGCCCGTAAAGCTTTTGCCGTCCTCGCCTGTCATTTTAACCTTATCTGCGGTTAAATCCACATATTTGGAAGTAATGAATTTTATCGTTTTTGTACTCGCAGGAAGTCTGTCCCTTGAATCAAGCGTAAGAGTTTTTCCGTCACCGTCGAGTATTATAGTTTCCCTTGCGGCAATCGTTCCTTCACCCAATGCCGCACGACGAATACAGCTATACATATTCTGAGGCTCATCACCCGCAAAACTCGTTACAGCCGACGGAGATTTCAGCTTTAATATATAAAATTCTCTGTCATTTGCAATATCAAGTCCGCTTATGGTCATTCCACTGTTACCCTTTCCACTGACTTTTGATGCGGCAGCCGTTCCTGCTTTAAGTAACAAAGGATTATCCGCACTGTATTTTGTAAGTGTATAATAATCGTTATCACCCGTCAAATTCTGATTTAAAGGAATGGCATTTGACGCAACCACATAGCTTGACGGACTATTCTCAGGTGCATAACTTGCATTATCGGTAAAGATGATATTTGCCTTTGTATCACCAGGCGAAATATAGCTGACACCGTCTATATTCATTGTACCCTCACTTCGCAGTGTTATATTATCAATTTTTACAGAGCCGCCTTTTGTCGGTACTGCAAAGCGCATAAACATATCGCCGCTTAAAAGCGAATTCATTGTCGTTTTATCAACAGCCTGATACTTGTATTCTATTGGTGTTGACGTATCTTTAAGAGTCATAGGTTCACCGTTTAAGTATTGCTTTACTGTCAAAACCTGATTTTCTTCATCATATACAAGTGCTGTTTGTATGTGATATGTAGTCCCCTCAGTTGCTATTTTATTTGAAGCCGTAAAGCTCAAATCAGCTGCTTTTGTGGCATAATCAGTCGCTAAATCTGCCTTCTTTGTGTAGCCGCAAATTCTTCCTGTGTTTTGTATTCTGATAATTCCGAGCATATCCGTATCCGCATCTTCACTGCTTCTTAACACAAGATAAAACGGTGAGGTTAAATTATTCATTGTTACATCAAAAGACAAAATCATTGGTCCTTTTGAAAAATCGAATTTAGGCAGTGGTTTTGTGACAGATTTATTATTGTCAATAATTGCAAACGCACTGTTTGTAGCTGTAATGTTAAGAGAATAATCGCCTTCATCAGCGTTTGCACGCGTTAAATCTGCATTAACTTTTCTTACCGACTTCGCCTTACTCATATCCTCAGGCAGAGCGTTAAAATTTTGGTTCCAATAATAACCGTACTCCGTTCCCTGTCCTCCGCTTGTAACCGCCGCATCTTCGCTCGGCGGTTCCTTGCCTGTTGTCGTTATAGTCTGTGAAAAATCGCCTAAGGTAACGGTATATTCAGTACCCTCGGTTAAATCTTCAGTTATATTTATTGTCCATACATTCGGTTCTGTTTCCGACTGCTCACCCGTAAAGTTTTTGCCGTCCGTGCCTGTCATTTTTACATTTTCCGCACTAAGATAACCATCGCTGAGCTGCGGTGCGGTTATAAAGCGTATAGCCTTCGCATTTGTGGGTAGCTTGCCGTCAGCGTCAAGCGTAATTGTATTGCCGCTTCCGTCGAGTATTTCAGTTTCTCTTGCAACAATCGTTTTACTCCCCATAGCTGCACGGCACAAGCATATGTACGGACTGCTTACAGCCTCGCCCGCAAGATTTGTAATAAGTGAATTATCCTTTAGCTTTAAAATATAAAATTCATTGTTGCTAGTAATATCCAGTCCACTTACGTTCATTCCGTTATTGCTCTTCCAGCCGACCTTTGATTTAGCAGGAGTTCCTGCTTTTAAAAGCAGAGGATTGTCTACCGCATCATATTTTGTAAGCGTATAATACTCATTGTCGTCTGAAAGCTCAGTCTGTGACGCCGTAATTTTATTTATTGCCCTTGGATAACCTGACGGCTTGCAATCGGGGTCATATTTCGCCGTGTCCGTATATTCTATACTTGCGACTTGAGTATTTGCTCCTATCCAGCCTACAAGCGGCAAATCCGTCTTACCCTCACTGCGAACAGTCAGATTGTCTATAACGCATTCAGAGTTTTTTACCGGAGCATTAAAACGCCAGTACAGCTTACTGTTCATCATATTTTGCATCTTTGTTTTATCTTCGTCTGTAAACTTATATTCCAACAATTCGTTGGTTTTTACATTCATTAAAGGTTCACCGTCAAGATAATATTTAGCCGTCATTATACCATTGCTGTCATTGTATGAAATAGAAATCTGAATTTGATATTTTTTATTTAGATCATACGTTTTTCCTGTTGAAACCATTGCGCTGTTAGGGTCGGATTTTGTTCCGGCAACTTCGTCAACCTTCGTGTTTGCACCAACAAGGTTATAGTCATAGCCATACACGGTGCCATCTTTAAATCTTACACCGTGAAACAAATCATTATCACCCGCATTTGGATTTGTTGTACCCTCTGCGCTGCTTCTTATAGCAAAATAAAAGTTTCCGTCAGTCAAAACCATAAAATCATACGATAATACCATTGAACCCTTTGAAAAATCAAATTGGGGCATTTTCTGTGTAACAGCTCCATTCATTTCGTCAATAGGCATAACTCCATTTCCTGATGATGTAAATTTTATGGCATAATCGCTCGTTTCCTCATTTACAGTATAGCGTCCCACTGTTCCGCCCCACCATCTTGCAAAACCGCCTGACTTCTGAGTTCCCTCAGGTAAATCGTTAAAATCCTGACACCAGTAGTAGTTGTAGTCTGTTTCAGTTCCTCCGCTTTGAACTGCCGCAGCCGAGGCAACAGTACCGAATATCAGACAAAAAGCCGTTAAAGCCGATGTCAATTTCAAAAAAGTCTTTTTCATTTTCTCTCTCCTCTCTTTTTTTCTATTCCCTTATATACAATCTCTTGAACTTAGTGCTGTCCTTTGTTCCGACAATACCCTCGCCGTAGGTCATATAGCCCACACGTCCGACGCCGTCGTTTTCATTGATTACCATAGAGAATTTCAGTTCCGTTCCCGGCTGAATTTCCTGCAATTCGGGCATTAATGACTTCCAAGGCACACGCAGCTCATAATATGTATGCAGTCCCTCTCGTACTATAGCAAGCTCGCTGTCGGATATACTTGTATAATCTCCATCACCTGTAAAGGTTGTTTTATGTCGGTATATCGTAGGCTTATCGTCTAAAAGGCACATTGCAAATTCCTCAAACTCACTCTTTGCAAGCTTGTCCTCAGGGTCATATACAAGTGCAAGCTGAATACTGTCCATACTCCAGCAGTTTACAGGCGTGCAGCCACTTGCAAAATGAATATTATCCGTTACATCTGCATAAAAATATAAATTATCCTTATCCCATTTAACCGCAGCCTGACAGCTTAAATCATCAGGACCTGCATATGTGCTTCCCAGCGATAATAAGCTCTTAAACTGGTCATTTCTGTTAAGCGTCATAAAACCATCCGTCCATTCATTACCCTTGCCGTCTATAACAATAGGACTGATTGCCTTCTGTGCAGCAGCAAAATTATAGTTTTTGCTGATATAAGAGCCAAGTCCGCTTTCCTCGTCTACAACAAACGCAGTTTCAACCTGTGTTTCGTCCGCAGTTAATCCTACAGGCAAACGCAACTTTAATTCTTTTGTTTCATTTGGAAGCAAGGTAACCTTGGTATCGGGTACTTTTTTATGCCATTCATTTGGAGAAATCAGCGTAAGTCGTCCTTTTACTATATCATTTCCGGTATTTGTAATGCTGCATCGCATTTCCCAGCCATCTGAAACCGCAGTAAGAGCAGATTCAAGCTGAACAGGTTCCTGATAGGTTAAATAAATATATCCGTTATACCATACCTTGTTTTCTCCCGTAATCAGCAGACGAACTCTCTCTGTTCCGGACACCGCTTTGCCTGCGGAAATTGTAAGCTTCCCTTCTTGGGAATTTATAGTTCCTGACCCTTTTATCCTAACTTCACTGCCTTCTAAAGCATCGGCAGAAACAGTCACAGGCTTACCACTGTAATTTTTGATTTTTATATCTGCGTCCTTTCCATAAGTTACCGGTATAGCGATCTGTTCGGGATAAACGCCACCCTCAGTACATTCAAATGATGTAAAGTCTCCTTCAATATACTGTACGCGTTTGTTAAGGTCAAAACTGTAAACACCTTTTACCCCACTTATCTCTTCAGCATTTCCATAAGAGTCATAAAGCGTTAGTTTGTCTGTTCCCAGCTTCAGCGTTGCGAGCTGTCCATTCTCCCGATTGGAGTACATTACCCCAAACTGCTTTCCTGTTTTCTTATTCTTGAAGCGCAGAATAATACTCGTGTCATTTAATTTGATTTCATCTATATATTCTGAATCAGCATACATATGGTTCATTTGACTTACCATGAGGTACGCAGGCTTTGCACCGTACGGAACCATATACGGAAGCGGATACGTCAGTCTGTCTCGCATAATTCCGAAATTGCTTTCTCTGTCTGCACGAATGTTTGTGTTCTTATCAAGCAAACAATAGTGATAATATCTGTCAACAATTCCCGTTGATAAAATCAACGGATATGCCTGCGCAATGTATGCGCCCTGCTCTAAATAAGAATTTACGTCCTCGTAGTTGGAGGAATATCCATATTCTGTTATCCAAAGTAGTTTGTCCTCCAATCCATACTTTTTCATCAGTTCTTTTATTTTAACCAAATTTCTGTCTCGAACAGAATAAGTTAAAGGGTCGCCATCCCATTGATAAGGATGAATGGATAAAATATCCATATCCTTCCCTATTCCTGTATCCAGCACTTCGCTAATCCACTCTATCGGTGCACCGGAAGTATTTAATCCGATAACAGGAATATTAGGGTTGACGTCTCTGATTGCCGCCTTAGATACCTCGTACAGCTTGGCATAATCTGATGCGGGACGATTTGAGAGATTAAAGCTATGATTAGGTCCAAGATTATATTCATTCCATATCTCAAACTGGTCAGCCGTATCGCCGAACATATCCGCTACCATACGGCAATAATCTGCCCAGCGGCAAAGTCCTTCTTTTGTATATGGAGGTGTACGCTCTGTTTCAGAAAAAGCATACTGAGCACCCATCCATGAGGCAGAATGAATATTTATATCAATTTCCATTCCGTTATTTTTAAACGCTCTGAAAAGCGACTTAAACGCCATAGGTATTCCCACTCCCGTTGGCTCATAATTATTCGCACTTCGGCGAAAATTATTATAATACAGCATCATTCGCACATTGCGTATCCCAATTTTCCGCGTCAGCTCTACAATGCGTTCATCTTCCGGATTTGTAAGTGCAATTTGAATACCCATATGCTTATTCACAAAATCATCGCTTTCATGCCGTACATAGGAAAATTCAGTTCCGCAATGGCTGTAAAGCTTTTTCTCTGTATCACGTGCCTCAATATCTACGCGGTAAATCCCGTATTTATCAACTTTGAATTTATGTGTAACCTTCTGTTTATCAAGTGGCTCAACACTGACTGTATCCTCTGCCGTATCAATGAGCGTACCGTATTCATCGCGTATCGTCCATTCAATATCAAGGTCATATCCACCGTCCGCCTGAGAGTGAACAGGATATATTGTATTATCAATATTCGCGCTAAGCTCTATTTCCTCGCCCTGAAAAAATATATTACCTATATGCTTTTCCGTATCAGCAGTAATATTTATACGGCTTACGGTATCTAAACGGTATAGTCTGATTGCTGAAATCGTAACCTCTCCGCCTCTTGAATATCCCATAGATTTACTATAAATCCCTACACGGAAATCGTATCCGTCCAACTCATTCGCAAACCTCGGATTTGGCAAAAACCACTGATAATTACGCCAAACCTTGGTATCGTTAAAAATTATATACTCACGCTCTCCTGCGTTAACCGAGGCATTAAGCGGTGTGTTTGCGCTCATTTCCCCTGCTTCTTGTCGGATAATCGGCTGGTACTTCATACTGTCATACTCAATTGTCAGACTTGAACGTCCTTCATCATAGTATTCAACAGCCACAGCATAGCTTTGACCGTCCGTAACCGAGTGCGCAATAGAATCATCGATATCCACATTGATATATCGTGCATTATTGCCCTTATTCGGCGTAATAACCCAACCTTGCTTTCCTAGATAATTCTTAACTGTAATCTCTGACGAATCATCGCCTATTTCCGCCGTCATACCAACTAGTTCAGGCTTGTCGCCGAATATAGCATGAGCAACCTCAATGCCGCCCTCTATACCCTGCTGCCAACCCTGATTTAAGGAAGATGTGGGAGAATAGTCATTCTCATGAGCCATGCACAGATTGTTTGTACAAAACACAAACAGAATAGCCGTGGTCAAAAACAGTATTCCTATTCTTCTCATTCAATCACCTTATCCTTTCACTGCACCAATCATAACGCCTTTTGTAAAGTACTTCTGTACAAAAGGATACATAATCATAACAGGAAGAGTGCTGACAACAATGAGTGAATATTTCAAAACATCCGCCAAGCCCTGTTTGGAAGTCATAGTATCAAAATCAGTAGTCATTGCCGTATCAATCTGATTTGCCAGCAAAATATTTCTCAGCACAATCTGGAGCGGATTTAACTTTGCATCCGTAATATACAGAAATGCGTTAAAATAAGAATTCCAATGTGCTACGGCATAATAAAGGGTTATAACCGCAATTACGGGCTTTGAGAGCGGAAGCAGTATTTTCCAGAAATATGCTATATCGTCACATCCGTCTACTCTTGCCGCCTCCAAAAGTTCGCTCGGTATGCTGTTTTCCATAAATGTCCTTGCAATCATAAGATTATATACCGACATTGCCGTAGGCAAAATCATTGCCAGCGGTGAATTCATAAGACCTAATTTATTTACAACCATATATGTAGGTATCATACCGCCCGAAAAAATCATTGTAAATGTGAAAATAAAACTCCACATTCTTCTGTACGGCAAATCCTTTCTTGACAGAGGATAAGCCGCTATTAATGTCAGTGCCACATTAAGCATAGTTCCGAACAGAGTGTATAACACTGTATTTCTAAATCCGATAAGCACTTCATTTGTCTGAAATACCGCCTTATAGCCCTCCAAGCTAAAGTTAACGGGCAGTAAAAATACACGCCCCGCCATTACTGCCTCTTTAGAGGATAATGACGACGAAACTATAAATATAAGAGGCCAGAGAAGAATTATCAAAATCAACAGGATTACAGCATAAATAACCGCATAAAACAAAGTGTCCTGTTTAGATGTTTTTATACTTTTCTTTGCTTTAACGCTCATAATCTCTTACCTCCTTACCACAGACTTGTATCACCGTACTTATTGGCAAGCCAATTTACGGTCGAAACAAGAATAAAATTAATTATCGAATTAAACATACCTATTGCAGTAGCATACGAATAATTTCCTCCACTTGCCGATATACCCACCTTATACACATAAGTTGAAATAACCTCGCTTAATCTCAGGTTCACATCATTTTGCATAAGATATATTTTTTCGAAGCCCAAATTCATAACCTGACCTGCATTTATAATAAGCAGTAATATAATTGTAGGCATAATTGCAGGAAGGTCAATGCTTATTACACGTCTTAGCCTTGATGCGCCATCCATCTGAGCCGCTTCGTGTAAATCGGGTGATACTGACGAAAGTGCTGCCAGATAGATTATAGAGTCCCATCCCATGTTCTGCCACACACCCGACCAAACATACAGATGTAAAAATGAGGTTGGACTTGAAAGCAGGTCGGGCGCATTTGTACCAAACATCATCTTATAAATATTACCGTACAATCCGACAAACGGATTGAAAAATTGGTTAACCATTCCGACAAGTACCACTACCGAAATAAAGTGCGGAACATATACAATCATCTGCGTAGCTTTTTTAAATCTTTTATTTCTCATGATGTTAATACTCAATGCCAAGAGTATTGGTACAGGAAAACGTGCCACAAGCGAGTACACCGATGTAACCAATGTGTTTTTCAGTACACGTGCGAACTGGTATGAGCTGATAAAATTTTTGAAATGCTTCAATCCAACCCATGGACTTCCCCATACTCCCTTTGCCGCATCAAAATCCTTAAATGCTATTTGCAGTCCCATCATCGGTCCGTAAGCAAAGATAATAATGTACAAAAGAGGAAGAATCAAGAATAAAAACAGCTGCCAATGCTTTTTCAAATTTTCGATTAAGGATGTCCTCTTAATTGTGTGGGTTTGCAAAACTACCTTTGTTGTTTTCATAACGGCATATCCTCCTATTTATTGCATCTGTCATATGCTTTCTGCACAATATCAAGCATTTCATCAACACCTATCGCTTTCATTTCCTTGAGATAGTCCTCCCAACCGCTTTCAATATCCCAGTCTCCGATTATAAACCGTGCTACGCTGTCTTTGCGATAACTTGTAATGTTCTGCTGAATTTCATTGATAGCATTTATTTCATCCTCAGTGTAAATTATTTTTGTTATATATTCCTTAGGTTTCTTATCAAGATAGGATTGCAAATGCTCCGCAATTCTTGTTTCATATATATTGGAGCCACTGTCTACTGTAGCACAAGCAAGCTCATAACTGCGGTATGCGGGAGCGCCCTGCTGCCAATGAGAATTTTGTGGCGAGCCCCATGCTAATACAGGCTTGATTTTCGCCTTATATCCCATACTTTCGAACATGCCATGATCACCCTCTTCCGGTTCAATCCAATCCGTTCCCTTCTTACCAAATCTGTTCCAAATGGACATTTCTTCACTCATCATAATATCCCCTAAACGAAATGCTGCTTCAGGATACTGACAATTTTTTGTGATAAAGAATGAGTTTGTCGGGATACTTGCCGCATATACTGCATATCCCGTACCGTTATCCTGCGTAAGTGGTGCGAGAATATCATATCCTTCCGCTCTATCTGTTGCATTGATAAGATAGGTCGGTGCCATAGAGGTAAAGCAACCCACTTGCACGCCACTTGGGTTTTGTATTGTCTGTCTGGTCTGTGCACCATCAGAAGTAAAAGATGATGGAGAAAGCAAACCCTCTGTACAAAGCTTATTCAAATACTTTAATGCCTCTTTATACTCAGGCTCAACATAAGCCGCTTTAATTTTTCCATTCTCAGGATATAGATAATTGCTTTGAATATCAATTGGTTGGAACGCTGCTGCAATAAAGTCACAGAACCAGTTTTCTCCGCCGCTTGTAGCGCCGATAAACGGAATCTCATCTGCTAATCCGTTACCATTTGGGTCTTTCTCCTTAAACGCCTTTAAAACATTATAAAATTCGTCCAAAGTTTTCGGTTCTGAAAGATTTAGCTTTTCAAGCCACGGCTTGTAAATCCACATACGATATCCCAGCTCGTTTTGCAGGATTTTCTGATAACGCGGTATTACATAGATATTGCCATCAGCCATAGTAATCATATCCTTAAGATTAGTTTCTGCTTTTAAAACATCATTCAAATAATAAGCGGAATTATCATAGTATTGATTCAAAGATTTGATGAAACCTCTTGAACCATATCTCAAAATAGAACTGTCCTCCATAGGAACATTCACAATTATATCCGGCAAATCCTTACCGTCTGCTGCAATCATCAGTTCTACCTTTTGCTTTGCCTCTGCGACAGTTGACGGCAGATAAACAAATTCAATATCACAATTCATTTTTTCTTCAAGTGCTTTGGTATAAAGATTTTCGTCATAATCTGTAACTAATGCATCTTTGGGAATACCTACTGTCAGAGTAATTTTTTCTTTGCAAACAGGAAATTCTCCCGGTGGATTAAGATTTTCGTCCATCACATAAGCTTCGTTCGTTGTTGTAGCAACATTCTTTTTCTCTCCGCAGCCGCTAAGAACCGTAGCTCCGAGAGTGCAAATCAATAAAAATGATAGCAATTTACAAATCTTTTTCATAATTCTCCATCCTTTCATAAATGAAAATTTGTTATTTATCTTACTTATTCACCGCCGAGAGGTCCGAACGAATAACCGTTGTTAAGCGGTTTCATTTCGTGCAATTTCCACACAAACAGTTTAATTGTATATCTCTCCGTAGGAATAGGTGTAAAATCAAGGTTTAATTTATAATTACCGTTTTCTGTAATTTCCATAATTTTTGCCGTGACAAGCTGTCTGTCTGAATTATAGACAGCGGCTAAAACGCGCTCGCCGCCCTCAAATTTTTCCAGTGCAATGTCTGCCGAAACCTCTGCTCCGTTTTCTGTCAGTTTTGCCGACTGTTCGGGTGTCGAACTTACTGTCGGAGTTGCCGTTGGCTCTGTTATCGGTCCTGCTGTCGGGCTTGCCGTTGGACTTGCCGTTGGCTCTGTTATCGGTCCTGCTGTCGGGCTTGCCGTTGGGCTTGCCGTTGGCTCTGTTATCGGTCCTGCTGTCGGGCTTGTCGTTGGACTTGCCGTCGGGCTTGCCGTTGGTGTCGGAGTTACTTCAGCTATCTGTGAAAATTCAATGACGGTTTCCGCATCTTTAATATTGTAAATTCCGTTTTCTGTCTGCTGTCCGTTGCAGAATGCTATTTTCCCTTCCTCTGCTGTCAGATCAAGCGCTCCTATAGTATTATTGTCCAATATAGCAGTACCGCCATTTCCGGCCTTTACCAAATAATCATTATACGGCTTAAAAGTACCGCTCCAGCCGCTTACATCTCCTATTTTATCCTTCCATTTATCATAAGTACCATCAGCAAAAATCAAATACGAGTTTTCTGTTGTTAAATTGCTTGATGCACGGCTGGCAGCAAAAATTCCCGAATTGTCCTTGTTCCCGCTGCTTAAGCCCTCGCCTGTAATCAGACGTGCATCACCGCCAACCCAAACGGCAGTTGTGCCGTCAACATGAAAATTTGAATTCCATGAACCTGACCAATCATTATAGCAGCCGCCGTAAATGCGTCGTGTCACCTGTCCGCCTGATACGGCAATACGAGTATTTCCTGTCATAGTCTGACTCATTGAGCCACCGAATATTCCTTCAACGCTTCCACCGCTCATATTTATGTAAGTATCGCCTTCATATACTGTAGTTTTATCCACAGTACCGCCATACACATTCATAACTCTGCCACCGTCAATACTTATGTGTGTAGCTCCGCCTTTTATGTCCGTTCCTTTTCCCGAACCGCCACCGACTACATACGCAATCGCCGCATTATCCTTAATTGTTATATAGGTTTCTCCTGCTACTTCGGAACCGCTGTACGCACCTCCACCGAACACTCTTGAATCATAATAATTTTGCGAGCTGTCCTCTACGGAATATTCACTGTTTACCGTGCCTCCGATTACAATATGAGTATCGCCGTTTACAGGAGAATTCCAGCCACCGCCGTAAATGCGACGATAACGTCCGCTAAGAAGTGTCAAATCGGTACTCTCTGCAGTATTCCCAATCGAATTGCCTCCAAGAATATCAATTGGCTCTGTCATGGTCAGACCTTCACCCATTACAAGAGAATTTCCGCAGGCAAATATTCGGTTCGCCTTTTCATCCATGCTCGCTGCAGCCTTTGTAACAAACTTCAATTTTTCAAATTTTACCGGACCGCAAATCCTTAAAGATACGATTTCAGTTAAGTCAATACCTCCCTCAGTAACTCCCGTAATCGGATTTTGTCCTGTTACGGTCAGACTTTTTGAGGTATCCCAGCTTGAAACACGAACTGTGTCAAGCAATACTATTGTATCTCCGTCCTCCACAAGTTCAAATGCCTTTTGCATTGTGTTTACAGGCGAAGCTGCGCTTCCCGTTCCGTCTGAGCTTCCATTCATGCTTGATACATAAAAATATTTTCCCGTATCTGCATTTATCGGCAAATTGGAACGGAAAGTGTCCGTTTCCTGCATTATCGGAAGTTTCAAGCTAAAACTACCATCTGATTTTATTTTTTCCTGTGTTATGTAAGTGATATTCTCAGGAATTGGGTCGACAGCCGTATCATTATTTGACAGTACCATAGCAGTCAGCCATTTCCCTACATTCCTGTCCCCAAATGTGCCTGTGATTTCCAGCATCGCCGCCGATACCGGCAAGCTTCCTGATAATAACATTATCCATGCGACAATCACCGTTCCAATTCTTCTTTTGAGATGTTTTTGTTTCATGTTTTATCGCCTCTTTCCAATCTTGTTTTTCATATTCTAATTATATAAAATTCTAATATAATACGCTATAAGAAAAAACGGAAATTAGTAATAAGATTGCGAAAATTCTAGTTCCTATGCGGTCTGTGACACACAGACGTTAACTTAATATTAACAAATTCAACAAAAATATTATACTTGTTGTATGAAGAAAAATAGGCTGTATTATAAAAGTTGTGATAAATAAAAGCATAACAGCTTCATATCCTGTATAATGGAATTATCACCCAACCATTTAATGAGGAATTTGTTATGCTCTACATAAATTATACTCAAAATATCTTGGGTTTTCAAAGAATTTTAGTAAAAAAAATCACTTCTTCTCACTGTCTTGCTCTCATTGATATTCACAGAGTTCTTGATCTTCTCCCTAACAGAAGCCAAGTATTTTGTAAGCGATATGTAGTAGCAATACACCGATATTACCTTTGCCTTCTTCAAAAACGGCACTCAAGTTATTGACCGTTACCACTTTATCCGTCAAATGGTCTGGGCTTTCGATAAGGTAAGAAAACGGATACAACAAATCTACGGCAAAAAGTACCGCCTTTTATTCAAACACTCAAAACGGCTTCTCATAAAGCGAAATGTCAAGCTTAAGGATTGGAAAAAAGAACGGTCAAATTCTCTGCTTTACATATCTGATGAAATGCTTCAGGCGTACTATCTTAAGGAGCAATTCTATAAAATTATGGATGCCAATGACCGTCAAACAGCAAAGCAACTTATGTCTGACTGGATTTCATCCGCTGAAAGCTGTAATATTGAAGAATATAAGTATTGCGCTAAAACACTGCTGAATTGGCAGACCGAAATACTAAACTCCTTTGACGTCCGCTTATTCAAACAATTTTACCAAAGGCTGTAACAACAAAATCAAGGTCCTCAAGCGTAATGCTTACGGATACCACAATTTTAAAATAAGGTTTCGCAATCGTATCCTGCATATGTTCAGCTACAAAAACGACCTTGCAAAACAAGGTCGTTGATATACATTCATATATGGGTGATTTCCCATTCCACAGATTTCACCACAACTATTGACATAGAAAAAAAACATCCACAAACATTTCTTGTTTGTGGATATCAAAATGGCTCCTCCAGTGCGGAGCCATTTTGAAGGACACTCTTTTGATAGTGTTACTATTTATTTACTTTTACATTAGGTACATTCAAGTAAACGATTACATTTTCTTGATTTACTATTATTTTATTTACTATAAGATACACCAACTCTTTTAAGTAAGGAGCTGACCTCTCTTTTAACATTTTTCTGAAGTTTATCAAAAATAAACCTATTTCTTGTTCAGATAAACTTTTACGTTTTTCTTTTGCCAAATTTTCAATTTGTAATTGAATTTCGGCTTTCTGTTGTTCTAATGATGTAAGTTTCTCTATCAATGTTGAAGAACTGGCTATTGTAATAACGTCTGCAATTCTAAAAAGTTCTTTATCTATATTTCTTACTTCTTTTTTCAGAACCTCTATTTCTGATTGATGAGAATTTTCTACACGTTCCAAACACAATTTATAAATACAATGTTGTTGTTTATGACTGAGATGTGATATATAGTTATCTACAATTTTCAATACATACTCTTCTAACCAATCACGATTTACACAATGATTTTTGCATTTATAGTTAGAATTTCGTTTTCGACAACATATATAGGATAAATACACATTTCCTCTGCTATTGGTTGTTCGCTTGCCGACATAGCTCCCTCCACATTCACCGCATTGAACCTTACCGGAAAGCAAGTATTCTTCTTTAGCACGATTAGTATGGGCATTTTTTCTACTGTTCAAGATTATTTGAACATTGTTCCAATCTTCTTTTGATATAATCTCTGGAATCATATTTTCTACTTTTATTATTTCACTTTCAGGTTTATACTTATGGCGTGAACGTGCTCCAGTAAATTCATCTCTACTTTCCATCTTGTTATAGACAAAAGTTCCTGTATATTTTTCATTTCTCAAAATTTCATACAGTGAATTACGAGTAAACATTCTTTTACGCTTAGTACGATAACCCAATGAATTAATTCCCGCTATAATATCAGTGTATGATTTTCCCTCAAGAAACCACTGATAAATGAGTTTTACACCTTGTGCTTCAAATTCATTTATCTTGTAGAAATTTAATGCGTCCAGTTCATAGCCCAACGGTGGAGTTCCTCCGCAATGTTTTGCTTTCAAGGCATTTTCGGTTAAGCCTTTCATTGTTTCACGAGCCAAATTCTTTGAATAAAACTCTGCCATTGATTCAATGATACCTTCCAGCAAACAACTTTCAGGCGTATCATCAAATTGTTCCGTAGTGCTAATCAGATATTTTTTGTTTTTTCTCAATTCCACACGATATGCTACACTATCCATTCTATTTCTGGCAAACCTGTCTAATTTATGTACTAAGACAAGTTGCCAACCTTTTTGTTTTTTTGAATCAGCTATCATTTGTTGAAATTGTTGTCTATCATCTCGCTTTGCACTTTGTGCCTCATCGGCATAAACTTTATCAATAATAATATTATACTCTTGAGCCCATTTTCTTATCAATCTTATTTGTGCGTCAATAGATTCACTTCTCTGATTGTCCGAAGAATATCGAGTATATATAACTGCATGAAGAACTACAACTTTCAATCTTTGTTTAATTTTTTCTAAATAGTTTTCTATCATAATCCACACTCCTTTTGAGTGTACATCTGATATATTCTATTGTCCCTACTCTTGTATACTATGAAGTATATCCTAAACTATCACTTTTGTCAACCATTATATTTTCTGTTTTCATTAATATTTCTGCCAAAAGTTTAGTAATTTCTTTTTCATATTGTCCTACTTCTTCAGAAATTTCATTTTCTTTTATCACTATTGTTCTTTCTACTTTCATCTTAATTTTCCTCCTTTGAATTTTTGAAAAAGTGAGAATAGTCCGATAGACCATTCTCACTAATTCTTAATATTAGTATGTTGATGTAGTATAAGCGTCCTCATACATATCACCATTTATAATAAAAGTTTTTTCAACGGTTGTACACCATTCAGTACCGTCTACACCGCCACCATAAATATCAAAAGCAATTTTATGCCTTTTAGGCTCTTCTTTTGTTCCGCTTAACCATAAGTCCGTATATAGTTTACTTTCGTTTACAATGTTATTATAAGGAGCAGAGAATGTAGCAGATGTACTATTACTTGATACTTTATTCATATCAACCATACTACCTTGAATAAAATCACCGTCAAAGGTTTTTGATGTCCAACCAAGACGAGCGGTGGCTTTAGCCGGTGGTTTTGGTTTGTCCGATGGTGTTCGTGTTCCTAAGCGTTGAGAACAGGAATAGCTTTTCTGTGCATTGGTTTGCTCATAGCTTATACTCGTTTTGATTTCTGCGTCAAGTCCATAACCGCTTTTTATTGGGTCAGGCGATAATTTAATACTGTCTACTTTTAATTTTGCCTTATATGTGTATGTGTGATAACAAGTGTGACTTTTTCCGTCAGTAGTTGAAACGGTATGCTTTGTCTGTTCTTGCCAAACAATAGTATTTGTATCACTATCACAAATAGACGGGTCAATAGGCACTGTTTCTATTTCATCATCAGGTACTTCATCATTACTCGGAGGACGATTTTCACTATCAGGATTAGGTGTTTCAGTCGGAGTTTCAATAGGTGTATCAGGTCTGACGTATATTTCAAGCGTTTTATTCGGTGTATTTGGTGATAAATCTATGTTGGCATATGCTGATGTATCTTCGATTATTTTTTCGCTATTTGAGCCGTTTATGACTCTATATCGCTCATATATGTATTCTGTTTCCGAATTATCAATGATTGCTTTACCCGAATTATCAGCCAATACATATGTTTTGGTTATACTATCAGACTCTCCAAAAGGTATTGATTCAGTATCTTCAAAAATCACTTCACCTGTGATACTGTTTATAAATCTTTTTGTTACTGTTCCGTGCAAGTCCAATCCAAGCGACACCTTAAACGGAAACTTAAAATTATATCCGACTGCTCCGCCATAACTGTAATACCATAAATCACCTTTTTGCTTATATTGTTGTCCTATACGAATAAGATTACTGTCAAGCGTATCACTTTCAACTGTGCCTACCCACGTTCCCTCTTGATTAATTTCTCCAGCCTCAAAGTTTGGATAAACCATATTGTTTGGTATTTTTCCTTTTTCTAATATATCACCGTAACCAAAACTTTGACCGTAAATATATTTCGGGTCGTTACCCTCAACCACTTCCAAAGCTCCGTAATGCTCATTAGAGCCGCCTTCATATCCCCACATAGAGAATATAACGGAGCTATACGGATAGCACGCTTTAGGTAATTTTTTATTTGGCATATTAGGCAATACTTTTTCTTCAATATTCAAGTCATTATCTTCTCCATCAATCAAATGGAATTTAGGACTGAATTTCATTTCAATTCGGCAAGTGTCACCATCTCGATATACACGATAACCTATATCGCCATCAAATAGCTTTTCTGCTTTTTCACTGTTTGAATCGCCCTCAACATCCGCATCGATGTCAAACTTGAATTTCAAGTCAGGTAAATCTTCATCTATATGGTCGTATATGTATTGACGTATGTTTTCATCAGGAATGTTTACAACATCAACACTTGCCACTACATATTTTTTGTCCATATCACCACGCCATATTTTTATGACATCATCATCTGATAATTCATCACCATATATACTTTTCCATATCGCATTATTATTTGCCGGAGATGTTTTATTTACATATCGCCAAAACGGAATATTTCCGCCCACAATTACAGAATTGACATCAGTGGTTTCCATATCTCTGTTCCAAGACCAATCTACCTTTGTATATCCGTCAAGTTCATCTGCATTTACAATATAACTTGAGGCTATGGCAGAAAAGACAACCGTAAATATCATTGTTAAAAATATTATTGTTTTTCTTTTCATATTCATTTTTCCTTTCTCTGTAATAAAAAAAGTGCAGATATGAATACTGCACTTTGATTTTACTTTTATGTTACGTTTGCTTTGAATTGTTGAATGTTGTATGTTTTTAATATATAATGCTCTTGTCGGAGTAATCCGCAGTTAAAGGCAAGACAGAAAACAGTGTAAAAGCTGGACGGTTATGCCACCAACTATCCCACATTATCGGTCGGGAGAGGAGGTGGTTGATATGGATAATGAATTCATAATTTCTTTTATGATTATTCTTCTACTCTTGGTAGTTTCCATAAAAAAATAACGCCAGCCCGCTAAAGCAGCGTTATTTTTCAAAAATAAACTCTTTGGCATAACCGTTTGAAGTCTTGCCTTTTTCTATTATCATTATATATCTATTATTTCATTTTGTCAATGATTAATACAATACTTTTACCATTCAACCGTATATCGAATTTCTCCATCAAAGTCCTTTATATAATCCTTATAACCTTGACCTTGTACCCATTCAAAATTAGTACGAATATTATTGAATGATACTTCAGGTTTATCAAGTCTTTCTAACGAAAGATTAGCACCATTATCAATAAATATACCAGATGTAAAGCTATTGCTATTAAGCGGCAATACTTTTATTGAAATTTGCTCTAAAACCTTTATATCATTAAATTCATATGTTCCCGATTTATCTATATAATAGCTCTTCATCATTGTAAAATCATAATCTTTATCAATGTCCCAATAGGCAATCTCAATAGCCCATCTTTGACTTTCAGGAAGATAATCAGGAACTGTAAGCGTTATTGTATCGCCGTCATATTTGATTGACTGTAATACCAAATCTTCAAACATCATAGCTTTTGAACGACTTAATGTTTTTGTTGAAATATTACCACCATTCACAACAGCCTCATCATATATTGCTTGAGAAATACTTATATCTGACATACTTACTTGATACTGCTCCGGAACGTCTGTTCTCAACGGCTCTGTCCAAGTAACCTTTCTTCCGAAATAGTCATATAGCGTTTCATCGGAATTAATTCTCTCATTTTTATCAATTAATCGTACAAGTACCGATGACGCTTCCGCTCTCGTAAGCAATCCGTCATCTCTGAAAGTGCCGTCATCATAACCGCTTAAAATACCTTTTGCATAAGCTTGAAGAACATAAGGCTTATATTCTTCTTTCATTCTGCTATAATCTTTAAGTTTTGTAATGTAGGTTGAAGTATCGGCTACTGAATCTTCCTTGAGATATTCAACCGCACGAGTAATAACCTTAGCCATTTCACCACGATTACAAGGAATTCCTACAAGTTTGAACATTGTATCTTGTTCTGTTATTAAGCCCAGTTCAAATGCCTTGTCAAGATACGGAACAGCCCAAGAGCTCCACTTACTGTTCCAAGTATTTTTAACTGTCGGTGCATTACTTTCGTTAAGCTCTCCGCATATTAAACAAACAACTGTTTTTATAAATTCTTCTTGTGTAATTTGATTATCAGGTCTGAACGTACCATCTTCATATCCTGAAAACGCATTAAGTTCAGAAATCTTATTTACATAGCTTGCATACCAAGCCGATTGGTTTACATCAGAGTAATCTGCCGCTAATGCAGAACTACAAGATATAAGCGTTACTGCAGATAGAAATGTTGCTAAAATTCTCTTTTTCATAATAAAATCCTCCTTTGTTCTATATCTTTTATTAACTATATTATGCCATATTTGTGTTATTCTGTCAAGATGTTTTTCTGGTTTTTATCTTGTTTTTCGACTGATTTTGCTTTCTTTTTCTGACATATTCAATCATCTGTTCTTATGTTGTTTGAACTTAGTTTAAACGGAATATCAAAGCTTTTTGGAAGAATACTTCTAACAGTAACAGGTTGCATTCTTATTCTGCCGGTAATCGAATATTTAGCCGGTGATTTTTGTATATCTGTTTCATCAATGATTATCTGATATTGAAAACTTCCGTCATCGGCATATTTCTCATATTCATCATTCAATTTCATATCTTCGGTCAGATATGTTTTGAATTCTCTCTGTGCTTTCTGCGTATCCATAACAGAGTTATGCTGCACCCAATCCATATCTTGAACAGCCATAGTAACCGATATATTTAAAGCTCGAGATATATCGGTTTCTACACTTTCCTTAATCGTGAATATGTGATAATACTCCATTGTTATAAACAAGGCTATTCCAAAAATGAATATTGCAGTTATAAAACCAATGCCCGAAAAAGCTGGTTTTTTTAAGCTAAATGCGTTTTTCAAAACTCAATCCACCTCGATTATTCTTATTCCTTATTGCCTCTCTTAACTTGTATAGTTCTTTCCAAGCCTTTGTAATAGCCTCTTTTGTTTCTTCAAGATTTACACACTCAAGCTTACCCATATTGCAAAGTATAGCAATTTGATTAACATTTACACCGATGTGTCTAAGTTCAGATGTAAATTCTTTGATTTCTTTACTCGGCAATATATAAACGTGTGAATTTCGTATTGCACGTCTTACAAATTCACTTTTTGTAATCTTTAATAGTGCCGCCTTTTCCTCTATTATCTCGAGGTCCTCCTGTGCTACTCTCATTTTCAAAAATGCCGGATATTTTCCCACTTTAAATCAACTCCTCTTTTATTCAATCATATCTGTTTTTTGGGTTTGGGCTATGCCCAATTTTCACACAATTTTATATTGTGTTTTTTGCCTTTGTACATACAAAGGCGTATCTTGCCATACCATTTTTAACTCAAAATTGAGTTAAAAAGCGGTCTGTAAAATAGCAGAAAATAAATAGATAAATTCACCGCTATTTTTGATTATTTAGCAAATTTATTATATTATTTTTAATATCATAAACAGACTTATCGGGATAAAAAGTCTTTATTTCTTGCCATACGTCCATACTTGCCTCAACATCTGAAGCAATTACATCTTGAGAAACAGTCGGCGGATAATATTTTGACAGAAATTTAGGCTTTATTGTAAATGACTTTAGCTTTTGTGTCACTGACTTTCCATATCTCCCCTCAAAAACTTCAACTGCGTTAATTCTGTCAAGTTTATGGGCTTTTGAGAGTTCTCTAAGCTGTTGGGCTTTATGTTCGTCAAGATGATAGCTGTATTCATCTATGATTTTAGCAATAAGCTCTTGTTCAAAGGAAGATAAGTAAGACATTTCAACTCCGGCACGCACCGGAATTTGTTTATTGTCAATAAATTTTTTTAATTGCGGTAACAGTGTATCAATGCGGATTAGTCTTGCAATAGTATTCTTTGATACCCCATATTTATCTCCAACTATTTCGACCGTTTTTAACTTGTTCCCCACTGGGGTACAAGTTTCTAAATCCGCACCATTACTGAATATTTTAAGATTTTGTTCTATGTTTTTTATCAAATCCGAACGCTTACCTTGTCGCTTGTTTACGGCTACATCAAGTGCGTATATATGAGCCTGTTGAGATATTGACATTTCAGAAATGCTACGTTGATTAGTATTACTATCAAGCATTATCATCAATGCGTCATCATCAGTTAAATCGGTTAATACAATGCAAGGCACTGTTTCAAGCCCTATTGCTTTAGCGGCGTTATTACGGTTATGACCTGCTAAAATTTGATATGTATTATCATCAAGCATTCTAATGAGCAATGGTGTAATCATTCCGCAAGCTTTAATACTGTCTGCTAAATCTTCAAATCTTTCACCGCTATAAAGCTCAAAAGGGTGATTTGGAAACGGTTTTAGTAAATCAACAGGCAAATGGACAATCTTGTTATTATCAAAGCTGATTGTTGGTATAGCCGCTTGTTTTTCTTTTTCCATTTTTTCAAATTGTTCAATCATTTTTGTATAATCTTTTTTTATTTGCATTGCTTTTAACCTCCTGACTCGTATATATCACTGTTTATCATATTTTGTAATACTATTTCTGAGGTAAGCGGAATATTGTATAATGTGCTTATCCAATATGCTTTTGGATTTTTAATTCTCTGAATTTTACGAGAATATGCAAGCAAGCATATTTCAAGTTTTTGTGCCGTTATTTGCCGAAATCTATTTACAACCGCATTATACTCAATAAAGTCACCCTCAATTTTGTATTTCGGACGATATACAGTCATAACTTCAGCCATAATATTTACAACTTCATCAACAATATCACGTTCAGCGTGATTAATGAGATAGTCATAATCAATTTGCTTTTTTATTTCATCTACTGTTTTTGTATATCTATCAATCCATTCTTCTTCAGTTTGAGTATCACTATGTATATCTATCAATCCATTCTTCTTCAGTTTGAGTATCACTATTCTGTATATTATAATTATCTTGATTGATAGGATAGATATAATTAATATCAGTATTATTAATATCAGTATTATTACATTTCGATTTTCGAAAGTCTTGTTTTTCGATTTCCGAAAGTCCTGACTTTCGATTTTCAAAAGTCTTATTTTTCGATTTCCAAAAGTCTTGACTTTCGATTTTCGAAAGTCTTGTTTTTCGATTTTCGAAAGTCTTGACTTTCGATTCTTGAAAGTCTTGACTTTCAATTTCCGAAAGTTTTGTTGAACGTGCAGTATCTTCAAGCTCATAAAACTTTTTAAGATATATTATTGCAGGTTTGCCTTGTCCTTGTTTTACTCTTTCAATAAGTCCGATACCTTTTTCACTATCAAGTTCTGTAAGCATTTTTGTAGCTTTTTCTGTTCCGCAGCACATCTGCTCCATAACATCATTCGTAGTAAAGAAAATATATGCTCTGTTATCATCATCAAGCCAGCCATTACGAATTGATAAACTCATTCGGTCAAGCATAAGACCGTAAAGTAGCTTAGCACTGTCGGATATTTTTTTGAAGTGAGGCGACGTTATAAGAATTTTTGGTATTCTGTAAAAAGTAAATTGCTCTGCCTCATTGCCATAAAAATAATCAAATTGCATATTCAACCCTCCTTTAAAAAATTTGTATTTTCCGGAAATTAAGTAAGACGTGGGACGTCACATTATATCTTGAGATATACTCCGTCTTCATTGTGACCGAGCGGCGAATTACCGAAGTATCATTATTACCGATTTTCGAGTTGTGGCAAAGAGTTTCCCACATTCTTTTTCTTCTTGTACATTATTCGCCAATGCGTGTACAGCAGACGGCTCGTCGAAAATCTTGTTTACTTAATTACCTTTTCTTCAGTTTTATATGATGTGTTCGATTATTCAAAAGGACACATTAGAAACGTCTGAAAGACATTTCTAATCTATCATTTTGATATAAAAGTTTGTAACAAAAAAGGGAGCAATAGTATCAGATGTACGCTTACATCGTTTACTATTACTCCCTAATTTTGAAAAGTAAATAAAAAATGACCTACAAAAGTAGGTCATCAAATTGGCTCCTCCAGCTGGGCTCGAACCAGCGACATCATGATTAACAGTCATGCGCTCTGCCAACTGAGCTATAGAGGAAT
>PPYF01267532.1_pt1 | contig 40546 bp, 35 predicted proteins | sample 1559871 | NCBI WGS metagenome assembly PPYF01 (sample SAMN08240021, study PRJNA423297) | Human gut metagenome, whole genome shotgun sequencing project.
GGGAACCTTTCTGAAGAAAGGTTCCCCTCCCTTCCCCAATCTTCCCTTTCACATTCCTCCAAGCGTTCGGAGGGTCTTCCATTCGGGATCGTCGGTGACGTAGCGGGGGCGTTCGGCGAGAACCTTGGCGTTGTCGCCGTAGCCGTAGAGGGCCGCGATGGTGGCGATGCCCTGTTCGTTGCCGCCCCGGATGTCGAGCGGCGTATCCCCGATCATGACCATCGAGGCCGGAGCGAGGTCGTGCCGGTCCATGAGGAGCCGGATGATCTCCTTCTTGGAAAGCTGGCGGCCCGGCAGGGAATCGTTGCAGGCCACGCCGTCGAAAAAGGGGAGAAGCCCCTTGAGTTCCAGCATCCGGAAGGCCGCCGCTTCCGGCTTGTGCGTGGCGACGAACAGGCGGCGGCCATCGGCGCGCAGACGTTCGAGCAGGGGGACGATGCCCGGATAGGGGCGGCTCTTGGGGAACGTGCCCCCGAAATACAGATCGCAGAACGCGGCGACGTGCCGGGCGAGCTTGGTGTCCGAGGCGTCGGGGCAGACCTTGCGGAAGATGCCCTCCAGCGGCGGGCCGATGATGGACAGTTCCATGTGCGGGACCGGATCGCCGGCGGCGCGCAGCACCGAGGCGATGGCGTCGAGGATGTCCGGCGCGCTGTCCGCGAGCGTGCCGTCCAGATCAAAAAGGACCGTCGAATAGGGAAGTTGGGCGAGATGCATGGATGGGGCTCCTTGGAATGCCTGGCGGAGTGTACCCCAATCCCGACGGGGACACAAATCCGCCCGGAAAACGGTGCGGGCTCCCGGAAGGTTCCGGGAGCCCGCACAAAGAGGTTTCAGAGGGGGAACATGGAGCGGCAAGGGACGGGCCGATTGGGCGGCGGATCATTCCTCCGTGCGCGGCTTGGTGGTGTCGATGTACAGCAGCTCCTTGGCCCAGATGTTCGGGAAGTCCTGCCGGACGGCCTTGAACATGGAGATGTTCATGATCACGCAGATGGCGAGGAGCGGAATGGCCGCGAGCACGACGAGCGCCTGAATGATTTCCAGCCCGCCGACGAGGAGCACGCCGAGCACGAGGATGGAGAGGGTGACGCACCAGAGGTACTTGGAGGTGACGCTGGGCTCCTGATCGCTGAGGATTTCCTTGGAGGACATCGAGGCCATGACGCGGGTGGCGGCGTCGATGGTGGTCGTGAGAAAGATGGTGCAGCAGATGAGGAAGGCCGGAGACATGAACTGGTGGACCGGGGTGAGGGACATGACCTTGCTGACCGTGTTCGGCAGGCCGTTGGCGAGGGAGAAGGCGTAGACGTCGAACTGCCCGGTGTACTGGAGATACAGCGAGAATCCGCCGAAGATGACGCTGAACAGGAAGGAGGACAGGCAGCCGAAGAAGTACACGCCGAGCACCGTTTCCCGGAGCGTGCGGCCCATGGAGATGCCGGTGAAGAAGATGGCCATCATGGGGCCGTAGGCGAGGAACCACGCGCCGTAGAAGACGGTCCACTTGGCGGGGAAGCCACTGGCGTTGAAGGGATCGGTCCAGCCGGAAACGCGCGGGAACATGTCGAGCACCATGCCGAGCGTGTTGGTGCCGAGACTGAAGAAGTAGCCGGTGGCCCCGCCGATGAGCACGATGGCGAGCAGGGTGAGGGCAAGGATGGAGTTCATGTCGCTGAGCAGGCGCATGCCCTTGCTGAGCGGCTTGCGGATGCTGCCGAGCGTGATGACCGTGAACAGGCCGAGCACGCCGAGGTGGAGTGTCGGGGTGTCGGCCAGCCCGAAATAGTCCGCGTACAACCCGGAGACGAGCTGCACCGCCGTGGCGAGCGTGGAGCCGACGCCTCCGGCAAGGCCCATGATGATGAATACGTCGAGGCAAACGCCGAACCAGCTGTCGATGAGCTTCCGTCCGAAGAGGGGGGTAAGGCATTCGCTGACGCGCTGCTTCTTTACCTGCCGCACGCCCATGAAATAGAAGATGGGGATGCAGGGGATGAGATACAGCACCCAGTAGTAGGGGCCCCAGTGGAAGAAGGTGTAGGCGGTCGCCACCTCGTAGCTGTAGGCGGCGTTGGCTCCGTGCCCGAGCGGGGCGGCGTTGTTGGTGATGAGCGGCTCCACCATGGACCAGTTCACCATGCCGATGCCGTGTCCGGCGGCGATGATCATGCTGCCCCAGTGGAAGTTGTTGAAGGCGGGCTTCTGGTCTGGCCCGCCGAGCTTGATTTTGCCGTAGGGGGAAAACGCGATGAAGAAGACGAAGAAGCCGCCGAGCAGATACAGCAGGATGTATCCCCAGCCGAAGCTCTTGGCCGTGAAGTCGTAGATGGACTGGATCATGCCTTGCAGCGACGAGGCGTAATAAATCAGGGGGGCCGAGGTCAGCAGGACGATGGCTACGGTCGGGAGGAGGATTTTTTTGTCGAGATCGGCGTCACGCATGGGGGAACTCCTTTGCAGCTCTGGAGGTGAACCGGAAGCATCAGGGCAGATGGACGACGGCGTCCATTTCGACGTCGAGGCCGTCGTATATCCCGGCGCTGGCGACGGTCATCCGTGCCGGGTAGGGGGCGGAGAAGTACGTCCTGTAGACGGATTCGAATTCCGGGAAATGCTTCATGTCGGACAGGAAGGCTCGGCAGTGGACGACGTCGTCCAGCGTGCCCCCGGCCTCCTCGACGATGGCCTTGATGTTTTCCAGTACCCGCCGCGTCTGGACGGCGACGCTTTCGCGTTCGAGCCGGCCCGTTTCCGGGTTGAGGCAGATTTGTCCCGAAAGGAAAAGCAGCGTACCCGCCCTGACGGCCTGCGAATAGCTGCCGACGGCGGCCGGGGCTCCTGTAGCTGAAACGGTCTGGCGCATGATTGCTCCTGTGCGCCTCGCGGCGCGGTGAGTGGGCTTCCCCTGAAAGGGAGGAGAGTTCGTGTTAGAGTAGTGCGCTGCGGCGCGCTTTTTGTCATCGGACAAATATCAAAATCTTCCGTTCTCTTTTCCGGCATTTGTAGGAAAGGAGAAACACTGCGGCTTTCTTTGTGAAACGAGTGCGCTGGCGTGGAAATCCGCCGGGAATGTAAAGAAAAGCGGTGTGATGAACGCCTGTTGTGTGCGGAACGGCGTTTTTTTGCCTCTGCTGTCGCTTTTCCGCACAACCGTGGAGGAGGAATTTCTTTTTCAGATTGAAATACGATATATTAGGTGACGGAAGGGAAAACGGGCTTCTCTAACGTCCCGTCACCGCAGACGGCACGGTGCGCACAAGCGCATAGGACAAACGCAGGAGTCTTGCAGAACCCGGCGGCTTTGGTACAGGAGAAAGAAAGGCTCTCGTGAGGGGAGGAGGCTTTCCAACGCAAACGCGGAGTTCGGGAGGCGGGACATGATCCAGAATTTCATTCAGGAACAGGTGGATATTCTTGCGCGGGCGCTCCAGCGCTCCGTGGCCATCGACGACGTCGGCATCAACCTCGTGGCGGTCTCCAAACATTTCAACGACGCGGACGATGCGCGGGTCAGGGCCATTTTGGCGCGGACGCTGGAAGAGGATTCCTGCCGGTATCTGTTCTCATTCGGCATAGAAACCACGCGGGAAAAGATCGTTCGCATCGCGGCCTGTCGGGAGCTCGGTTTCAAGGAGCGTTCCTGTTATCCCATCCGCTGGCAGGAACGGACGCTCGGGTATCTGTGGCTCGTCGGCAAGGTCACTCCGGCCGAGGACAAGGCCGCCGTGGCCTGTGCCGGGGAACTGGCCGTGCCCATGTTCAGCATGCAACTTGAGGACGAACAGGCGTTCAGCAAGCACGAGCTGGTCGTCCGCGATCTGCTTTCCGTGGATACGCGCCGCGCCTCGCGGGCCACCACCATCCTGTCGCGGCAGGGCAGGATACGGGCGGACCGGACGTATAGGGTCCTCAGCGCCGCGATCCGCAAGCGGACGGGCAACCTGCACGACGAGCTGCATTTCCTGCGCAAGCAGTTCCGGGAGTTCACCGCCGCGCACGGCGAAGCGACCTCGCCCCTGTTCACCGACTTTTCCCCGGAACTGGTGATCGTCATCCCCGCCGGGTCCAGCCTTTCCGATCCGGATACGCTTATGAGCATCGCCTGTTCCGGCGTCAATTCGAACCTGCGCATCGGCATCGGCCCGGAAACGGACGTACTGCACCTGTACGATTCCTACGCGCAGGCCTCGTCCGTGTTGCAGGTGCTCCGGGCGATCCCGAACCTCGGCCCCTGCTCGACGTGGGAGGGACTCGGGGTTTACGGCAATCTGGCGCTCCTGACGCGCAATCAGGAGGACACGCAGTTCCCCCTGACGCCCGGCATCGCCGCGCTCCGGGAGGAGGACCCCACCCTGTTCGAGACGCTGGAGCGCTTCCTCGACAATGCGGGGAACATTGCCAAGACTTCCGGCGAGCTGTGCATCCACCGTTCGACGCTGTATTACCGGCTGAAACGCATTACCGACATCACGGGTACGGACCTCAATTCCGGGCTCGACCGGTTTACGCTCCATCTCGAATTCAAGCTGTTTCGCATCACCAGCGCCTTTCTCGGCGACGGCGAGCCCAGCCCGGCCTGAGGCCCGTTCGCGGCGAAGCCGCCCCGGAACGGATTCCCGGAGCGGCTTGTGGAAGGGGAGGTACGGCATGAAGCCGTCCCCGGGGAGGGGCGTCAGTAGGAGAAACCGTTGGAAGGCGGGAGCAGATCGGTGTACAGCTTGCTGTTGATGTCCTCACCGGCAAGGAGTCCGGTCTGGATCGCCGTTTCCGTGTACCACGAACCGAGGTAGTCCCCGGCGAGGTAGACGCGCTGCGGCGTGCGCATCAGCAGCGGCTGGAGCTTGTTGCGTCCGGGGAAGCAGTAGGCGAGGCCCAGACGGAATTTCTGGACGCTCTGTTCCACCACGAGGGAACCGAAGCCGGGGAAGACCTCCTCCAAATCCCTGCGGTAGATTTCGAGCACCTTTTCGTCCGGCAGGTCGATGAGATCGCGCGCCAGCTTGGCGGGAGAGAAGACCATGAAGGACGAGCCTGGCTGGCGTTCACTTTCCATCGTCCGCACGAGGTTGGACATGTTGAAGGCGATGTTGAAGGAGCGCTGCGGCGTGCAGTAGGCGTACACGTTGTCCCACGGGCGGCGTCCGGTTTCGTTGGTCAGGAAGGCGCCCGAGACGTAGTGCCCGTACTGGACCTTGCCGAGCGCGTCGTGGACCACGGGATCGAGGTTTTTGGTAATGCGGTGGGTGATCGCAGCGGGCGTGGTGAGCACGGCGTACCGGGCCTGTTCGGTCACTTCCCTGCCGTCGAGCTTGTAGGTCACTTCCACATGGTCGCGGTGCTGCACGACCTCGAGTACTTCCGCCCCGAGCTTCACCTTGTCTCCGAGCTTGTGCGCGATGGCCTGCGGCAGCGTCGCCGCGCCGCCCACGATGTTGCGGGCGAGGCCGGAACTCTTGTCCCACACCAGCAGGAAGTAGCCCACCCCGGCACCGGCGGAGATTTCCTCGGGATCGCCCGACGAGCGGGATACGGTGGGACGGAAGAAGGCGTCGGCCTCTTCGGAGAGCGGCCCGGTGAAGTCGGAGAAGGTCCGGTCCGCCATGAAATCGTAGATGCGCTGCTGGCGGACCCGGTAGTCCTCGCCCTTGCGCGGCTTGTTGACCTTGCCGTAGGCCTTGACGGCCCGCATGACCTTGAGCCCCGCCCTGATGATTTCCCAGCGCGCGGGCCATGAGATGGGCAGCCGGAAGGGATAGAAGTTGACGTTGCCGTCGTTGAGCACCTTGCCCTTGTAGGCCAGCGCGGCGAAGGACCCTTGCAGGTTCAGCGCGTCCACGCCTACTTCCTTCAACAGTTTGTCGGCGAAGGACCCTTCGCCGCCGAAGACGTGCCCGCCCCAGTTGAGCCAGTAGGGGCCGCGCCGTTCCGAACGCAGCCGCCCGCCGATGCGGTTGCTGCCCTCAAGCACGAGGACGTCGCCGAAACGAAGCCGCCAGGCCGCGGACATCCCTGCAATACCACCACCAACGACAATCGCGTCTCTCATGAAAGAACTCCTCAAAGGTTGCACTGTGGAAAACGGGTCCCACGCTGAAACGGAGCTTGCACGAGAAACGGGCCCGTTGTCTTCGGGCAACTATCAAAAAGAAAGCGCTTTTTTTCCGACAAATGTAGGAGCAGCCTTCGGCTGCGCGGTTTGCGTGAAGCGGCGCATTGCGGGAGCCTGCACGGCGCCGCATCTGGAATGAAGAATATCCCGCCGGAGTACGGGCGGGAAAGGAGCAAAGGCATGTTGAAACCGAACGGAGCGGCGGAGCTCGCCGCGTTTACGGAGCGTTCCTATCAGGAACGGATCACCGAGGTCGTTCCCGGCATCCTCCATGTCCTCGGCGTCGGCCACAGCAACGCCGTCATCATCGAAGGCCGCACCGGCGTCATCCTGATCGATACGCTGGACACGCTGGAACGCGGACGGCGGCTGTTGGAGATCGTCAGGCGCAGGACGGACAAGCCGGTCAAGACCATTATCTACACGCACGGCCATCCGGATCACCGGGGCGGGGCCGGGGCGTTTTCCGGGACGGAGCCCGAAATCATCGCCTTCGCGCCCGCGACCCCGCTTCTGAAAGGGACGGAAACGGTGCAGGCCGTCCTGAACCGGCGCGGCGCGCGGCAGTTCGGCTACGCGCTCTCCGACGCGGAAAACATCTCGCAGGGGATCGGCATCCGCGAGGGCATCGCCCACGGGGAGAGCCGGGCGTTCCGGCAGCCCACCGTCGTGTACGACGAGGACCGGGTGGTGCGGGACATCGACGGCGTGCGGCTCGAAATGGTCCGGCTTCCGGGAGAGTCCGACGATCAGATCATGATCTGGCTCCCGGAACGGGAAGTGCTGTGCTGCGGGGATACCTACTACGGATGCTGGCCGAACCTGTACGCCATACGCGGCAGCCAGTACCGCGACATCGCACGGTGGATCGAAAGCCTTGACGCCCTGCTGGCCTGTCAGGCCGCGTACCTGCTGCCGGGGCACACGCGGCCCCTGCTGGGAAAGGAGGAGGTCCGGGAGGTCCTGACCCATTTCCGCGACGCCATCCGGTATGTGCTGGACAAGACCCTCGAAGGCATGAACGAAGGGAAGGACATGGACACGCTGGCGTCCGAGATCGCCTTGCCCGAACCCTACGCCTCCCTGCCGTATCTCGGGGAATACTACGGCTGCGTGGAGTGGACGGTCCGGGCGATCTTCACCGCCTATGCTGGCTGGTTCGACGGCAACCCCACCCGTCTGCACCCGCTGCCGCCGAAGGAGCATGCCGATAAGACGATTGCGCTCATGGGAGGCCCGGAAGCCGTTCTGAAGGCGGCGGAGGAAGCCGTGCGGAACGGGGAACATCAGTGGTGTCTGGAACTTTGCGACCTGCTGTTGAGCGCGGGAAAGGACGTGGAGGAAGCCCGGGAGCACAAACGCCGCGCTCTGATCGGGCTGGCCGACCGCGAAACGAGCGCCAACGGCAGGCACTATTATCTGGCCTGCGCTCACGAGCTGGAACGCCGGACGGAACGGGACGGGCGCTAGCGTCCCGGGCGGCCCTGCGGGGCCGCGTGTTTCCCGTTGCGGAGGGGATGGGGAGGGCGGTATCGCCTTGTGCCCTCTCTTTTCCTTTCCCCCGCTCGTTTTCTCCGCCACCACCACCACCTCCTCCTCATCATCATCGCCTTCTTCTTTTTCTTCTTTCATGGGCAAGCTCACGGGGCCGTTTCGTTTTTTCTCCTGCTCCCACCCTCGGATTCCCTCGCTTTGCGGAACGTTTTCCTTTGCGGGCAAATGGAAATTTGCCGTAGAGCATTATCCTGATACTTCGGTAGGTTGTTTTCCCGTCAGCGCAGCAATACCGTTTCGGAAAACACGTCGTTTTCAAAAGACAACTCGTGCATGTTCATTTCTTTTTGAAAAAGAAACGAATAGGTGTCGTTTTTCGTTTCATAAGGCTTTCGGAACGTTTCCCGGCATTGACAGAAAGCTGCGTTCACCAGTAATGAAAAAAGAAAAATGACATTTCGATGAAGGATATTCCACCGCGGGATGCGTCACCGAGGGATATCCTTTTCTTATATAAAAACTCCATAGCGTACGTCGAACGCGCTTATTCCTCTCAAGTTCGTCAGGATGACTCATGAAACGGTTCTTTTTTCTTTTTTCCTTTCTGGGAACGTTGTGCATTCTTGTGTGGATGCTGGTATTTCCTCCGCAATACCAGCCTTTCGTCTATGAGTATCCTGATGAAGAGGATACGCAGATCACTTTTTTCGGGTATAAATGGGAAACGGAGAACGTACTGACCATCGAGCAGTTGATTACGGAATTCATGCAGGAGAACAAGACGGTCAACGTCCTGTACGAAAGCATCAAGGGGAGGGCCTTTTTTCCTGTTCTGATAAAGCGAATAGAGACGGGAAACGGGGACGACGTCTTCATGATCGACAGGGATACGCTTTTGGCGCTTGCACGGCGGGGGGAACTTGTTGATCTTTCGGACATGCCCGAACTCGGCGAGTACTCCGACATGGCCCTGTCCCAGATACGGGAAGAGGACGGTTCGGTTTTCGCCTTGCCGACCAGCGTTTCCGCATTCGGCCTTTACTGCAATCTGGACCTGTTGAAGAAACACCATGTCGCGATCCCCAGAAACAGGGCGGAGTTCCTTGAGGCGTGCGCGGTGTTCCGCAAGGCGGGCGTCACGCCCATTGTGGCGAACAACGACATTTCTTTGAAAACCCTCGCGATGGCGCGGGGGCTGCCCGAGCTTTACGCGTCCGGGGAGCCGGGCTTCGCCGCGATCAACGCGGGCAGGGTTCCCCTGAGCACGTATTTCCGCAGCGGCTTCGAGCTCTTGGAAGAGCTGTGCGAACGGGGCTACATCGACCGGAAGCGCGCTCTGGTTACGGAAAAGACGCGGGACGATCTTGTCGATTTCGCCAAGGGGGAATCCCCGTTCATGCTCACCGGCGTATGGGCCTCCGTCCGGCTGAGGAAAATGGCCGATTTTCGGTATGCGATCACCGCCTATCCGGTTCAGGAAGACGGGACTACGCTCGTCGTCAGGATCGACACCCGGATCGCGCTCAACGCGCGCGGGCGGCATCTTCCCGAAGCCAGAAATTTCCTGCGCCATCTGATCCGCCCCGGTTCCATCAACCGGTTCTGTCTTGGTCAGGACTCCTTCAGCCCGTTGAAGCAGCTTCCTTCCCCTGCGCCCGCCCTTGAGGCCATCGGAGAAAATCTTCAAAACGGACGGGTCGTTCTGGGCGCGGACCGGCGTTTCGCCTTTCCCATCTGGGAGCTTTCGCGGGCGGCTTCCGTCAGGATTCTGGAAGGCGTCCCTGCGGAACAGGCCCTCAAGTCTCTCGACGAGGCCGTGGCTTCGTCCCTTTCGGGAGGCGGCGCATGAAAAAGCCCTTTCTGAATATCACGGAAAACGGCGCGGTACTGGGGGCGATTCTGATATCGACCCTGCTGATGCTCTTCTTCGCCCTGTCGTTCGTCCGCACGGTGCAGGAAGCCCTGTGGAACAACGCCGTCAGAAACCTCATCGAAACGACGGAGCAGGGCGCCAACGCCCTGGAACGGGCGCTGAAACGGGACAATGAGATACTCGTCACCCTGTCCCGGGAGATCGACGGGTTCCGCTCGGACGAAACGGAAGCCATCTGCGACAAGCTGCGGCGGTTCGCCCCCGCCGGGCTTTCCGTCCGGTTCGTCACCGGGGAGCAAAAAAGGTGCAAGAACGGCGTCGACGAACTGTCGGAAGACCTCGCGGCGGTGCTGAACGACCCCGGGGCGACGGGCGGCGTCATTGGCCCGCACATCAGCTCCATAACGGGGAGGCGCGTCCTCAGCGCGTACGTCGCGGTCACGCTCCGGGACGGGAAGCGCGGGCTCATTCTGAAAAGCACGCCCATCGAGGAACTGTACGACAACTATTCGCCCGCCTTCTACAACAACGCGGGGTTCTGCTATACCATCAACGGAGCCGGGGACATCATCCTCCGTTCACTCCACCCCGCCAGCAACAAGAGTTTCGTCAACCTGTACGACCTGTTCGGTAATCAGGAGGAAGAGATTCTCGAAGGGCTGAAAGAGAAAATACGGCAGGGGAAAACCGGGGCGGTCCTTTTCCGGCAAGGGTATCAGGAGGAGGTCCTCTGTTACACCCCGCTGCATTTTCACGACTGGTATTTCGTTTCCATCACGCCCAACGACGTGATCATGCAGGATGCGAACGCCATACTCAGAAAAGCCTTCATGCTGTGCGGCCTCGCCATCGCCTGTCTCCTGTTCGTCGTGAACATCTATCTGCGCACGAGGGAACGCTACGACAACGAGGCGCAGTACCGGGAGGCCATCGTTTCCAATGCCGACGTGGCGTTTTCCTTCAACGTGACCCGCGACAGGATGGAGGCGATCCTGTGCTCCAACAGCGTGCTGGACAAGGTGATGGCGGGGTTCCCTTCCCCGGCGTCCGCATCGTTCGACGCCGTCATCCGGAAGTGGGCGGACGAGTGTCTCGTCGCGGAGGATCGGCAGGCCGTCCTCGAAAAAATGGATTTGAAGCGGTTCCGCGAACTGTTCGAGGCGGGAAGGCGCGAAGACGATCTGGAATACCGGCTCCTTTCGGACGGGGAACATCCGGTGTTCATGAAGCAGAACGTCATCCTTACCCGAGATGAGAAGACGGGGGACGTGCTCGGGCTTCTCATCGCCAAGGACGTGACGGAGACCCGGTTGCAGGAGAGCCTGTACATGCAGGCCCTGAAGGACGCCTGTGAAAGCGCGAATCAGGCGAACAAGGCCAAAAGCGAGTTCCTGTCCAGCATGTCGCACGATATCCGCACGCCCATGAACGGCATCGTGGGCATGACGGAAATCGCCAAGGCCAACGTGGGCAACCCGGAAAAGGTGCTGGACTGCCTGTCCAAGATCACCCGGTCGTCCCGGCTGTTGCTCGATCTGATCAACGAAGTGCTCGACATGTCCAAAATAGAGAGCGGCAAGCTCTCCGTGAGCGAAAGCGAAATCAACCTTGCGGAGCTGGTGGAGAACATCCTTACGTCCATCCAGCCGCTCGTGAAGCAGAAGGGGCATACGCTGCACGTCCACCTCAACGACGTCGTTCACGAGGACGTCATCGGCGATCCCCTGCGTCTCCAGCAGGTCTTCATCAACCTGTTGTCCAACGCCATCAAGTACACGCCCGACGGCGGGGTCATCGAGTTCGGCATCACGGAGCTTCAGGATCATTTCCAGCCGTACGGGACGTTCCAGTTCGTGTTCAAGGACAACGGGGCGGGCATGACGCCCGAATTCCTCAAACGCCTGTTCCTGCCTTTCGAGCGCGCCGACGAAGTCCGCCAGAAGAAAATCTCCGGGACGGGGCTCGGCATGGCGATCACGCGCAACATCGTCTCGCTGCTCGGCGGCGAAATTTCGGTCGCCAGCGAGCCGGGGAAGGGGACGACGTTTACGGTCCTGCTTCATCTGAAGCGGCAGACGCAGCGCAAGGACATCGTGCGGGAGCTGAAAGACCTCCCCGTCCTCATCGTGGACGACGATCAGGCCGTCTGCGAAAGCGCCTGCCTGATGCTGAACGCCGCCGGAGTGCGGGGCGAGTGGGTCTTGAGCGGGGAGGAAGGGGTCGCGCGCGTCAAAGGGGCGCGGGATGAGCGGCGCGAGTTTTTCGCGGTCATCGTCGACTGGAAGATGCCCGGCATGGACGGCGTCGAGGTGACGAAGCGCATCCGCTCCGAAGTGGGATCGACCGTGCCGGTGATCATCCTTTCGGGATACGACTGGTCCGAAATCGAGGAGGAAGCCCGCCGGGCCGGAGTGGACGCCTTCATCGCCAAGCCGCTGTTCCGGTCCCGCCTGCTGTATGTGCTTGAGCAGTTCGTCATGCCCCAGCGGGAGGACGGTGCGGCGCAGGCGGACAAAGCCCCTCCCGTCGATTTCAGGGGCAGGCGCATCCTGCTTGTGGAGGACAACGAGCTGAATATCGAGATCGCCCGCGAAGTCCTCGAAATGACGGGAGCCGTCGTCGAGGAGGCCCTCAACGGCGAGCTGGCCGTCGAAGCCGTGCGGAACAGCCCCGAGAACCATTACGCCGCCGTGCTCATGGATATCCAGATGCCGGTGATGAACGGCTACGAGGCCGCCCGGGCGATACGAAACCTGCCGCGGGAAGACGTGCGAAGCCTTCCGATCATCGCCATGACCGCGGACGCCTTCGTCGAAGACATCCAGCGGGCGCAGGATGCGGGCATGAACGCCCACATCGCGAAACCTCTGGACTTTGCGCTTCTCTACCGCGTTCTGGCCCGCTGGGTGGCCTAGGCGGGACGGGCGTCCATGAGGGAAAAGGACGCCGGAAGAGGCCGCAGCCGTTGAAGGGGGCGGTTTCCATGCTCCGGCTCTTGTGAGAGGCCGCCTTTTTGAGGCCCCGTTCCGTTGGGAATGGGGCCTTTTTCTTTGGGCGCGTTCTCACTTCATGACGGGGGAACCGTCAGGGGATGCGGATGTCGCGCCGCCGCAGGGCGGATCGCTCCTCAGCATAACCTATGAAAACAGAAAGCCTATGGGATAACGGACGCCCCTGTTTTTCAGATGGTGAGAATTTTTTCTTGATGAGATGCGAAAAGAGAATCCGCAGGTGAGAATAATACGACTCTAACGAGAGAAAGCCTTTGAGAACACTTGGATACGGCATATGCGCCATATGGCACAAAAATAGCATGAGAGAAAATGTCCGGTTACACGGAGAAGATGTGAAACCTTTTAGGATAACAGGAGAAGTTTCATGGAATGGAATCCCGAAGTTGTACGCCGTGTTCGTGGAGCCATGCAGGACAGGGCCCGTTCTCAGGCCTGTCTGTTCAAGGCGTTTTCCTCAGTGATGACCCGCGAACAGGCCGCGGCCCTCGCCCGTGAAGGGATCGCCGAATACGGACGCATCCGCGCCCAGCGCGATGGCCGCAAGCTGGCCCCCGAAGACTGGATGAACGAACACTACACCATGATGGGCGGCGTCTTCGAGACGGAAATTTCCGATACCGAAGAATACTGCGAAATGAAGATGCACTACTGCCCGCTCCTTGAAGAATGGAAAAAGATGGGCCTTTCTCCCGAGGATCAGGACCTCTTCTGCGACGTGGCCATGGAACTGGACCGCAACCGCGCCAAGGAGCACGGCATCCCCTGCGATATCGTGGAACGCCTCGGCAAGGGCGACCCCTTCTGCCGCGTCGTTCTGTGGAAAAAGAAGCAGGGCTAGCCGGGACGGCAAACGCTTTCGCCTGAACGACCGTCTTTCGGAGGGCGGCCTCCGCCGTTCTCCGAAAGACGGGTGCCTCAACAACACAAGGGAACCCCATGAAAAACCTCAACGATATTTTTTCCGGCGCGGTTCTTCTCTGCCTTTGCGCGGTGGGGGCTTACGAAGTGTCGGTTTCCATCGCTCCGTCCGAGGGGGAAGCCGTCGGGGCGTCCGCGCTGCCGACGCTGGCCATCGGCGGCATGGCGCTGTGCGGAATCATCCTCATCCTTCAGGGGCTGCTGAAGAACCGGCCCGGCCGCAGTTGGGGAAGCCGATCCGCCGTCATCAAGACGCTGCTTTTCTTCGCCTTTTTCGTCATATACCTGTCAGGCATGATCTGGCTCGGCGACTGGCTTGTCGAACAGTCATGGTTCCCGTGGCCGCACAACGGCGGGTTTACAATCGCCACCTTCCTGTTCCTGCTCTTTTCCCTGCCTCTTCTGGGACGCCGGAAGCCCGTTGAAATCGTGGGGGTGGCCGCGCTGACCACGGGGGCGCTGCTGTACGCCTTCGGGTATTTCTTTCAGATCATGTTGCCGTAGGAGGACACGATGTCCGAGGTTTTTGCTGGAATAGAAGCGGCCTTGAGTTTCGGTTCGCTGCTGGCCAACGTCACCGGGGTTTCTTTGGGCATCCTGTTCGGAGCCATGCCGGGGCTGACGGCGGCGATGGGCGTGGCTCTGCTCATCCCGCTTTCCTTCGGGATGCCGCCCGTGGAGGCTTTTTCCATGCTGCTCGGCATGTATGCCGGGGCCATTTACGGGGGCTCGATTACGGCCATCCTCGTCGGTACGCCGGGGACGGTGGCCGCGGCGGCCACCCTGCTCGAAGGCCCCAAGCTGACCGCCAAGGGGCAATCGCGCAAGGCGCTGGAAATGGCGACGTTCGCTTCCTTCTTCGGCGGCATTTTCAGCGCGGTCGCGCTGGTGACCTGCGCGCCGCTGCTGGCGACCGCCGCCATGTCGTTCGGTCCTGCCGAATATTTCGCACTGGCGGTATTCGCGCTTACGGTGGTGGCGACCCTGTCTTCCGGGGCCATGTGCAAGGGGCTTGCCGCCGCGTTCGTGGGGCTTTTCCTTTCCACGGTGGGCATCGACCCGGTTTCCGGCGACTTCCGCAACACCTTCGAAATAGCGGCAACCTGCTGCGCTCCTCGCTCCTCGGCACGCTCATCGGCATCATCCCGGCTACGGGAGCCAGCGCCGCGACCTTCATCGCCTACGGCGAAGCCAAGCGGTTCTCGAAGCATCCCGAAGAATTCGGCAAGGGGACGCTGGAAGGCGTGGCCGCGACGGAAAGCTCCAACAACGGCGTGACCGGCGGGGCGCTCATCCCGCTGATGACGCTGGGCGTCCCCGGCGACGTGCTCACCGCCATCCTGCTCGGCGCGCTGATGATTCAGGGCCTGACGCCCGGACCGCTGCTTTTTCAGGAGCATGCCGCCACGGTCAACGGCATTTTCGCCAGCTTCTTCGTCTCCAACATCCTCATGCTGATCGTGGGCCTCATCGCCGTACGCATCCTCGGCAAGGTCGTCCTCGTGCCCACCGCGATCCTCATGTCCATCGTGCTCACGTTGTGCGCCATAGGCAGCTTCGCGGCCAACAACTCCACGTTCGATATTGGCGTGATGGCCGTCTTCGGACTGCTGGGCTATCTCATGCTCAAGGCCGGGTTCCCCCAGCCGCCCATGCTGCTCGCCATGATCCTCGGCCCGCTTGCGGAATCCAACTTCCGTCGGGCGCTGTCCCTTTCCCGCGACGATTTCAGCACGTTTTTCACCAGCCCCATATCCTGCGTCATACTGGCCGTCAGCGCCTGCGTCGTTCTCAAGACCATTTGGGACGAATACAGGGGATGCAAGCGCGAGGCGGTCTGATCCATCCACGTTATTTTTCAGGAGGAGTTCTTATGAAGACGAATCTGCTTCGGATGGTCCGCACCGGCATCGCCGCGACCGCGGCCCTGCTTTGCGCCCTGCCGTTTCAGGCTGCGGCCGAAGACTACCCGAGCCGCCCGATCACCTTGATCATGCCTTTCGGCGCGGGCAACGCCCCCGACACCGCCGCCCGGATCATCGGCGACTACCTGCAGCGCAAGCACAACATCACGCTGCTCATCACCAGCAAGCCCGGCGGCAGCGGCATCCCCGCGACGCTTGAAACCGTCCGCGCCCGTCCCGACGGCTACACCATCAGCCTGACCTCGGCCAACGTGCTGACCGTGGTCCCGCAGTACAAAAAGTGCGGCTTCACGTACAAGGACCTCGCCCCGGTGGCGCAGGTCAACGTGTTCACGATGGGCTGGGGCGTCCGCGCCGATTCCGGCATCACCAGCGTACAGGACCTCATGGACAAGGCCAAGGCCGAACACGGCAAGTACAGCCTTGCCAGCCCCGGCGCGTTCACGGCCCAGCGCTTCTACCACGCCAACGTGATGAAGCTGTTCCCCGAATCCGATCTCCCCTACGTGGCCTATAACGGCGGTGCGGAAATCGTGACGGCGCTCCTCGGCAACCATATCTCCGCCGGGTTTACGCCCGTGGTGAACTTCAAGCCGCACAAGGACATTCGCGTCATCGGCGTGTGCAGCGCCCAGCGCGATCCCAACTATCCCGATGCGCCCACGTTCAAGGAACTGTTCGGTGACGGCTTCGTGTTCGACTCCGTGTACGGCATCGTGGCTCCGCTGAAGACCCCCAAGGACCGCATCGAACGTCTCCAGAATCTGATCAAGGAGGCGCTGGAGGACCCCGACGTGCAGGCCAAGTTCGCCAAGGTCAACATGACCACCAACTACCTCTCCGCCGACGCATTCGGCAAGGTGATCGAAGGCTACTACAAGCTCTTTGAAGAACCCATCCGCAAGGCCAAGGAAGCGGAAAAGAAGTAAGGCCGCCTTTCATCAGGAAGCCGTCCTCAGGGGCGGCTTTTTTGTTTTTAGGGAGGGGCGGCCCGTAAGCGAGCCTTTCCCAAAAGGCGGGGCAGGGCGGTGGAAAGCGTGTATGTGCCCAAATGAACATCGGTTTTTCTGCAAATCGTCGCGAGTCAGGCGGACGCTGCGTATTTCCGCAACCGTACGCGGTCCCTTTTGCAGGGAGGATGGGCGCGACGGGCTCGTCTCGGGAAGAGGCGAAAAGGGTTCGATTGCGTTGGTGAGCGGGGCCGTTGCGTTCGCCCGGTGGGGAGATGCTGCGGCGTGAAAGACGTATCCGGCATCTCCCGCCGTTCAGGGCGTTCTTTCGAAATCGTTTTTCCTTGTCCTCCCGGAGCACAACGCAGTGAGGCTTTTTTTCTTTCCGCTTGTCTTTTTTTCGTGGCGGTGCGAAACTTAAAAAGACTAATGATACAAATAAGATACACATATAAAAGCATATAGCCTTTTCTATTGGAGACCCTTATGAGATCGGAAATCCGTGCCACTGTCCCGCTGTGGATCAATACCCCTCTCGAACCGCCTCTCCCTGCGGACTCCCCCGTCACCGAGCGCTGGCGCCTCGTGCAAAAGCACCTTCCCCCGCTGGCGGAGCTGCTGGATGTGGAAATCGTCATCATGAACGCGGAAGGCTACTGCGTAGGGGGGACCGGCCCCTATCTGCTCGGGGTCGGGTTCAGGATGCCGGCGGACAACGCGCTGACCTACAGTTTGCATTCCGGCCAGAGCTCCATGGTGCTGACTCCCGGCAAGGAGGAAGTCTGCCGCGGCTGCTCCGGCAAAGGGGTTTGCGCGGATGTCGCCAACTTCACGGGCCCGGTGGTGATCGAAAACGACATCGTCGCGGTCGTGCAGATCGTGGCCTTCACCGACAACCAGCGCGCCGAACTGTTGATGAAGGCGGAAAAGGCCTTTGAACTCATCAGTCAGATCATCGGTTTCGCTTGGGCGCGCGGCCGTGACGTGGAACCGCTCCCCGAGCGCCCGCACGACGACCGTTTTCCCAACATCATCGGTGAAAGCAAGACCATCCTGCGGCTCAAGGCGGCCATTTTGAAAGCCGCCGCCACGACCGCCACCGTCCTCATTCAGGGAGAATCGGGGACGGGCAAGGAACTGGTCGCGCAGGCGATCCATGCCAACAGCCAGCGACATACGGGGCCGTTCGTCGCCATCAACTGCGGGGCGATCCCGGAATCGCTCATGGAAAGCGAACTGTTCGGCTATGAGCCCGGCGCGTTTTCCGGCGCGAACAGCGGCGGCCAGAAGGGGCTTCTGGAGCAGGCGCACAAGGGGACGTTCTTTCTGGATGAGGTATCCGAGATGCCCATGCCGCTTCAGGTCAAGCTGCTGCGGGTGTTGCAGGAGCGCGTGGTCCGGCGCGTCGGCGGAAAGGTCAACCACAGCGTGGACATCCGCATCATCGCCGCCAGCAACAGGAACCTCCGGGAACTGGTGGCGCAGGGGGCGTTCCGCGAAGACCTGTTTTTCCGGCTGGACGTCATCCCGCTGTTCGTTCCTCCGCTCCGGGAACGGCAGGGCGACATTCGGCTGCTGGTAGCCCATTTCCTCCAGTCGTTCAGCCGCGAGCGGAGCTGTACCTATCGGGTCGCCACCGAACTCATGCATGCGTTCGAAGCCTACCCGTGGCCCGGCAACGTGCGCGAACTGAAAAACTTTGTGGAATACGGCGTCGGATTCTGCGAACACGGCGTCCTGACGCTGGACCTCATGGATTCGCGTTTCAAGACGGCGAACATGCCTCCCGTCAAAACGGAACAGCGCATGCCGCCCGCGCCGCCGGAGTCCGGGCGCGATACGGCGGAGTACGATAAGATCATCCGGCTCCTTGAGCGTTACGGACAGCACACGGAGGGGAAGAAGCAGACCGCCGCCGAGCTGGGGATCAGCCTCGCCACGCTTTACCGCAGGATGGGGCAACTGGGCCTCACGGCGAAAAAACATGTCAGATGATGTGAGTGAGGGGGTTGCCCGTGCAGCGGGGAGAACGTATGCCGGATGACTGCGTTCGCTTGCACGACGCCCGGCAAAAGCCGCTCACGCGCTTCCGTCCGTCAGGGAGCGCGCGGGCATATCGTAACGGATGATGTCGGAGGCATGCCGTGCCCGCTGCGAATACTCCGCCTGACCGCGATTCATCCATGCGGTTGATGCGGAAGGGGACATCCCATTACGGGACGTCCCCTTTTTTCGTGCGTGCGGAATCCTGTGTGCTCTGGGCCTGACCGGGCTCCCTTGCCGGTCCCACAACTGTCGTCCGTACGACCGCACGGCACGTATTCCATTGGGGCGTCCCGATTCGCCGGTTGGTCAAGCCGGTATCACAATGGAGGGACCGGCTGATGGGAGCGGCGGGCGGCTTTGGCCGTAGTTTCTGTCTGCATTGTGAAAAAACAGCCAATTGTTTCCGTAGGCACCACTGTGTCGAGGGCGATCCGCCCCTGATGTGCTAACCCCCTTCATTCCTGTTCTTATCGCGTAACCTTTTTTTCTAGGTCCCGCCCGAGTGATTGGAAGGTATGCGTGTAATAAGCTGTAATCAATCAAAATAGTTTATCGGTGATGCACGCTGATTTTCATATGTCCATCCGCCGGAAGCCTTTTCCCTTCCTCGTTCCCGAAAGCCTCACCTCCTGCCATGAGCCGGTGGGGACATCCCGGAAGTCTTCGTGAATTCCTTTTTTTTCAATGCAATACAAGAAAAAATCAGGAAAATCTCCCGATCTGTTGACATGGGTGGGCAGTTATGTGAAAAGCGTAATGAACGATTGTCGACATTTATACATTCGACAAATAAAAACAGTGAGGAGTGGGCACAGGAAAAACGGCGCGACCGCAACTGTAACTAGGGAAAACAATTCCGTAAGCTCAAAAACAGCGGCTCCGGCGGACGGAGCGCGAGAGATGGAGGAGCGTATGAAGGGTTCCCGCATGAGTCTGCCAACACAAATGGCAATCGGTATGGTCCTCGGCATCATCGCCGGAGCAATCACTCCGGCAGTGGGTTTTGATCCTTCCTATTACAAACCCGTCGGACAGTTGTTCATCAACCTTGTGCGGATGGTCGTCGTCCCGCTGGTGCTGACCACGCTCGTGGCCGGGGCGGCAAGCGTCGGGGACGTCAGCAAGCTCGGGCGCGTGGCGGGAAAGACGCTGGTTTACTACCTTGCGACCACGGGCATCGCCGTGGTCGTCGGCCTTGTGCTCGCCAACATCTTCCAGCCCGGCAACGGCCTTTCCATCGCCACGGAAGGGCTGAAGGCCAAGGAAGTGACGCCTCCCACGCTCGTCAGCGTCTTCCTCAACATCGTTCCGATCAATCCGATGGAAGCCCTCTCCAAGGGCAACATGCTGCAAATCATCTTCTTCGCCCTCCTCTTCGGTTTCGGCCTCAGCGTCATCGGCGAGAAGGGAAAGTCCGTTCTGCATTTCTTTGACGGTGCGGCGGACGTGATGATCAAGGTTACGGGGTTCGTCATGCTGTACGCTCCGATAGGCGTGTTCGGCCTCATGGCGTATACGGTGAGCATGCACGGCCTGAGCGTGCTCCTGCCGCTCATCAAGCTCGTTTTGGTCATGTATCTGGCGTGCATCCTTCAGATACTCCTCGTCTACCTGCCCTGCATCAGGGTGACGGGCCTCACCCCGCGCCAATTCCTCAGGGGCATCGCCTCTTCCATGATGATCGCCTTTACCACGTGTTCCAGCGCGGCCGCCCTGTCCACCACCCTCCTCAGCGTGCAGAAGCTCGGGGCGTCCCGCTCCGTGTCCAGTTTCTCCATCCCGCTCGGCAACACCATCAACATGGACGGTGCGGCGATTTACATGGGGATCGCGGCGATCTTCGCGGCTGAAGTCTACGGCATTCCCATGCCGCTCGATAAGCAGCTCACCGTCATCCTGCTGGCCATCCTCGCCTCCATCGGTTCGATGGGCGTACCCGGCGCGGCGCTTATCATGATCACGATGGTCTTTACGCAGGTCGGCATCCCGCTGGAAGCCATCGCGCTCGTCGCCGGCGTCGATAGGATCATGGACATGGCCCGTACCACCATCAACGTGCTCGGCGACGCCACCGGGGCCTTGTTCGTTTCCAAGCTGGAAAACGACTTCGACCCTGAGCGTGGCCGGCTCATGGAACAGTAACGTCCATTGTTCGTCCGGGAATTCCCCCTTCCCGGACGTTCATCCGCCGCGGAAGGTTTCTTCCGCGGCCCCCAAAAGGGCACATATCATGCAACAGGAAAAAAGAATCGGCGTAGTCGGCGGGGTAGGGCCCTATGCGGGGCTTGATCTGGTGCGAAAGCTGTTTGACCACACCCAAGCCACCTGCGATCAGCAGCATCTGCCGGTCATGCTGTACTCCTTCCCCGGTCAGATTGCGGATCGTCCGGATTTTCTGCTCCACGGAGCGCCGATCAATCCGGGCGAGGCGCTCGGCGCGATCATGGCCGAGCTTGCGGAGGCCGGAGCAACGGTCATAGGAATGCCCTGCAATACGGCCCACAGCCCGCGCATCCTTGAGGTGGCGCTGGACAGACTGGCCGCCGCAGGGCGGGCCGTACGCTTTGTCCATATGATCGATTCCGTTGTGCGCCACGTCAGGACCCTGTGCGGGGAAGGCGCGCGCATCGGCATCCTGAGCACGGTGGCGACGCTGGAAACCCGTCTCTATCAGGACAGCCTGCAACGGGCCGGGCTGGTGCCCATGCACCCGGATCAGGAAGGAAGCCGGCGGGTGCAGGAGGCCATCAGCAACCGGGAGTACGGCATCAAGGCGTATTCCAATCCGGTACTCGGCCACGCCCGCAGCCTGCTGGAAGAGGAGGCGAGACGGCTGGCGGAAGCGCAAGCCGATGCCGTCATCCTCGGCTGCACCGAAGTTCCGCTTGCCCTCCCCGAAAAAACGCTGTTCGGGATTCCGCTCATCGACGCCACCGACGTTTTGGCAAGCGAAATGGTCAGGGCCTTTGCTCCCGAAAAACTCCAGTAACCGCCGTGAGCGCTCCGTTTGGCGAGGGCGCTCCAACATACGAACAGGAGAAACGTCATGAAAACCATCTTGGCAACGGCCAAGGCCCCCGCAGCCATCGGCCCGTATTCTCAGGGAATCAAATCCGGTGAAACGCTGTACCTCTCCGGTCAGCTCGGCATTGATCCCGCCACGGGAAAACTTGCCGAAGGGGTCGGCGCCCAGACGGAACAGAGCCTGAAAAACGTCCGGTCGCTCCTTGCCGAAGCGGGGGCGTCGGTCGAAGACGTGGTCAAGGTCACTGTCTTCATCACCGACATGGAAGATTTCCCTCTGGTCAACGCCGCCTATTCCAAGGTGTTTACGGTCAACCCTCCCGCCCGTTCCTGCGTGGCCGTCAAGGCGCTTCCCCTCGGCGGAGCCGTGGAGATCGAAGTGACGGCTGTTATCCGATAACGGGTACGGCACGTTCTTTTTCCAGACGTTGCGGCAATCCGTCCGCGCTGGGAAAGGCGTACCCAGGAAGAGTGCCGTTGTTTCGCTTGACAAGAGACAATGCCGGTGACATGGTTTAAATGTCGATTGTCGACATTTAAACCATACGCCCATTCACAAACGCTGTACCGAACAGCATAGAGAGACTCTCAGGAGGCCTGTTATGAATCTCGCGAAGTTTCCCCGCCGTGGTTATGTGACCAGCGCCACCCCTCTGGAATTTCTTCCCCGCTTCTCCGAAGCCCTGAACGCGGGCATCAACGTGTACATCAAGCGTGACGACCTGCTTCCCGGCACTTCCGGCGGCAACAAGACCCGCAAGCTCGACTTCACCATGGCGGACGCCATCAATCAGGGCGCGGACACCATCATCACCTGCGGGGCGGTGCAGTCCAACCATTGCCGCCTGACTCTCGCTTGGGCGGTCAAGGAAGGGCTTGATTGCCACCTCGTTCTCGAAGAACGCGTGAAGGACAGCTACAACCCTGAGGCGTCCGGGAACAATTTCCTGTTTCAGCTCCTCGGCGTGAAGTCCGTCACGGTGGTGCCCGGTGGTTCGAATATGCTGGAAGAAATGGAAAAGGTTGCCCAGAAGGTGCGCGGCGAAGGCAAGAAGCCGTACATCGTTCCCGGCGGCGCTTCCAACAAGATCGGCGCGCTGGGCTATGTCGGTTGCGCCGAAGAAACCCTGCGCCAGCTTTTTGAACTCGGCCTCTCCATTGATCACATGGTCGTTCCGAGCGGCAGCGCCGGTACGCATGCGGGCATCATCGCGGGCATGATCGGCAACAATGCGGGCATCCCGGTCACCGGCATCGGCGTCAACCGCAAAAAGCCCGTGCAGGAGGCCGCCGTGCTCAAACTGGCCAACGAAACCCTTGCATATATCGGCACGGATGCCCGTGTCCCCGCCGAATCGGTCGTCGCTTTTGACGATTATGTCGGCCCCGGCTATTCCCTGCCCACCGATGCCATGGTGGAAGCCGTCAAGATGCTGGCCCGGACGGAAAGCATCCTGCTCGATCCGGTGTACTCCGGCAAGGCCATGTCCGGCCTGATCGATCTGGCCCGCAAGGGGTACTTCAAGAAGGGCTCCAACGTTCTCTTCCTGCATACCGGCGGTTCCCCGGCGTTGTACGCCTATCTGCCCACCTTCCGCGTCTGATAGGTTTTCCCGTCCGTTCAAGGCCGGAGCTTCCCGCATCGTGTGGGAAGGCTCCGGCCTTTTTTTGTTTGGCTGTGTCATAGAAAATGGTTGATGCTTTATTCCTTGAAATACCAAAGGAATAACCAATAAAATGCCCCAAGCCTGGATTCCACCGAGGGGAGAACTGGAGAAAAAGGTCGTATTTTCACCGTGCTGTGGAGATGAAACAACCACATCCTATGACAGAGCCTTTTGTTTTATACGACAAGGGATTGTCCTTCAACGTGTCGGTGGTCCAAGCTCTCCGGTTGCCGTTTCACGAATCGGCCACTCCGGCAACCAGTGGCCCGGAGCGGGGAGGCGCAAGCCTCCAAAGGCCCGTTGCCGAATTCCGGAGCGTTGCCTCGCCGCATAAGAAGCGTCCGCAGTCGTCTCCCCGCAACCTCACCCTCAACCTGCTCCAATCCGGTACGCTTTAGACGGTTGCGCCCGCACGGTGTGCCCGTGTCGCCGTCCCTCTTGCACCGGAGGCCGAAAGCCCGTACATTTTGCCGATTCGCCGAGCCTTCGGACATGGGAGAAACGTATTGTTTGGAGCATCAATGGATTTCACGAAACAGACTTACTGCAATCAGGTAGCAAGCTATATCCGTACGCTTATCCGGGAGGGAAAGCTGGAAATCGGCGCTCAGATCAAGGAAGCCTCCCTTGCGGAACAGCTTGGAATCAGCCGTGCGCCCATTCGGGAGGCTCTGCAAACGCTGGTTCAGGAGGGACTCATCACTTCGGAGCCCCAGAAAGGCAAGTATGTCCGCCAGATGAGCTCAAAAGAAATCTATGACAGCTATGCCGTCGCGGGTATCCTCGAAGGGGCGGGCGTTGCCAGTTCCCTGTCGCTGTGGACGGAACAGGATATGGAAAAATTCAAGGACGTCGCCCGACAGATGAAAGAAAAGATCAGTTATGCCACCCTGCCCGGCGAGCTGGCCGAAATAGACGATCTGTTCCATACGACGCTGCTTTCCGCCTGCAACAACACCCGTCTCGTGGAAATGGCCCGCACATCCTGCGCTACGATCTCCAAATACCTGTACTACCAACACTGGATCACCATGTTCACGCCCAAGGAATTTTCCGATCGCCACCTCACCATCGCCGAAGCCGTGTACTCTCTTGACGGTGAGCATGTGGAAAGCGTCCTGCGCGAACACTACAAGGAGACGGGCCTGCGTATGGCCCAGTTCGGCAAGGCTGAGTGACGGCGGCCAGCGTATCGAGTGGAACTTTCCCCGGACTACGCAACATTGAGTGCAGAACGGCTTTTGAATATTGATGAACGAGGAACGCGCCAAGGCGTTAAAAAACTTCGTGTAGGGGGTCAGGCAAGCTGATGACGGGATAGGCGCGTTGCGCCTTGACGGATACTTGACTTTCCCCTGACTGGCGCTGTGTTGCCGCTCCCCCGAAGCCTTCAGGGCACCCCGACAACGGTTTGAGAACTCGGATCATAGAGGGAGTATGACGCAAAAAGACGGTCGTCTGGTGAAAACTGTGGCTGCCAACTTTGTTCGCGAACCAGTTGTTCTCTAGCACTGGTAGTGACAAAGATTTTGGCGGCTAATATTTTTATGTCTTAATATACTGAAATTAAAAATAAATTCATGTAATACTTTTTGGAGCGTTTCTTGCAGATTATTTATCGCCCTGATAGATATCAGCGGTCAGGTGTGTTTTTTCCTCCATGTTTATCCTCCGAGAACATCTCGTATTGCATCGAAGGTTACGGACTTTCCGTTGTTCGAGGCGGGACCATAGGCAACAAAGACGCTTTTATGACTGTATCCTGTTGCCGAAAGACCTATGGCAAGCCCAAAGAATCTTTTGAGGGCCTCATTCTTACAGAAAATCTTGTCCAAGTGGTCTTCCCAGAAGGTATCTTCATAATGGATCCCGCGATATTCGCATGGAGACATGTGTTGCAGATAGAGTGATGGATCCGGGCGCATCAGCTCACCAGTACGCAAATTGATGACGCCATTTGCGCAGGGAAGCAGTTCCGGATGGCCATGCCATTCTGATCCGGAGATCCCGAGAGACTCTTCTCCCTGAGCTGCTGCTTTGAGGACGCTGGAAACACGTCTTGTACTGCGTAACGACTCAGCACGTTTTGAGAGAAGGGCCACTTTCTTAAGAAGGGTCTTTTGGAGCTTGTAGGCCTGCTTTTTGAGGTCTTCAGCTTCCTGCTTCGCATCTTCCTCTCCGCTGTTTGCAGCATCGTCGGCCTGTTTTAGTAGTTTGCCGACTTCAACTTCGGCTTCATCGGCTTTGATGTACTCGGCGGATTCATAGATTTCCGCCATTTCCATCACGCATCGCGGGACTTTCTGAATCCTGTCCCGTACCCACCGGATGCCATCGAATTCAAACCATTGTTCGATACTGTGATCGTAAACAAACTGGTTTCGATGGAGATACTGAAAAAGTTCAGCATCTCCGAGTTCATTGCGATAGCAATACTTGAGAAGCGCAGCGAGAGAGGGCCTTTCCGGAGGAGGGGAAGGCTTGAGTATGGACCATGTCGCGGGCCCATCCGGAAGCGATGCGTCAGGAACGATGGTTCTGCCTTTGTCTTTTTCCTTGGCGGCTTCAAAGGCTTGCTGACGTTCCTTCTCGATCTCTTCCTTGATGATGGGCACAAGTGAAGAGATCTCAGTCATAGCGCAGTCCTATTTGTTTGGGATTTGGACTGAGGGCGCGACGTGAGAGCATAAAGGAAGACACTTCCGCGTGTTCTGGAAACTCGGGGGAGAAATAAACTACAAAGAGCAGTAAAGGGGAGAAATAGGGGAGAAGAGACGACAACAGGCAGCCATAGATTATTATCTATAACTGCCTGATTTAATTCTGGTGCGCCCGACAAGAATCGAACTTGTGGCCTACAGCTTAGGAGGCTAAAATTTACCGTTTCCGGGCATTTCCATGCTTTTCCTTTAATTTCCTTTTTTTGTTGTTTCGGCAAGTTGCGTATCCGTAGCCTTCCGCACACTTCCTCTTCTTTCCGGGGGATGGTAGCATGGTGGTAGCACGGGAGGGAACATGGCGAAGCGGGAAAAGACAAAATATCCCGGCGTGTACGAGCGGGAGCTTATTGACCGGAACGGCAGGGTGGACGTCGCCTTCGACATCGCGTATCGGCACGAGCGCAAAAAGGTCTGGGAAACGATAGGTAGGAAAAGCGAAGGCGTCAACGCCGCGTATGCCGCGCGCCTCCGGGCCGAGCGCCTGAAGCGGATCGAAGCCAATGACTTTGTGGCTCCGGGCGAGATGCTCACGTTCGCGCAGGCGGCGGAACGCTTTTTGTCCGTGCATATGGCGGGCAAGCCTTCCGCAGCGAATATGCGCGGCTACTTGGAGCATCATGTCCTACCCGTTTTCGGGGCCGCCAAGATGGATCGAATTCGGCCCATGCATATTGAGGAGCTCAAAAAAGCCGTACGGGACAAAGGGCTGTCCCCCCAGACCGAGAGGCATGTGGTAGCTTTCGTCCGACAGGTCTACCGTAAGGCGCGGGCACGCCATCTATACGAACATGGTGATCACCAGCCTGACGCCGACACACTCCGCCCCATACAAGGGCGCATTGGAAATCGGGATCACTTTCCAGCAGGTCAATTTTGTCGAGCTGCAAAGTGTCGGGCGGTCGCCGTCGACACTGAAAGGGAGCGCGAAAAAGACAGGATCGGCCCCGGTGCAGAGTGGGAGGGTGGAAGCGAAGGAGCCGAATAAGACTTATCTGGCGGAACAGTTGGATGCGTGGAAAAAGAAATAACTAGCTATTTTTTCTATGCTTATATCGTGTTAGCCTTTTTCCGTTATTTTGCTATAGATATTTCTATCTATAGCAAAATGGAGGAAGGATATGGCTACATTCAACTGCCCGGATTGCAAAGCTAAGGTTTCAACTTCGGCAGAGGTCTGTCAAAAGTGCGGTAGACCTGTGACGGATGCGGATCGTTATCCGCCGCGTAGGCGGTTTGGATTGTCAAAAGCTCCGGCCTCATTCAGCAGCCGGGGCTTTTGTTTTGGAACATGTTCAGGGTGAGGGAGACGCCGATTCTCGTCTATCCTTCCCCTATGGCATACCTCCTTCCTCTCACATCGGACGGCGAGCGCACGTTTTCCGTGGTACTCGGCTCCAACACCTATTTTTTCCGCTCCTACTATGTGCGCGGGCAGGAATCCGCGTGGTTGCTCGACATTTCCGACGCTGGCGGCTCTATGCTGGCGTCCGGGGTGAAGCTCGTCCCGGGGAGCCCGAACTGCCTTGTGGGCTATGGCGACGCCTTCAACGGCGAGAACATCGTGGTGACGCTTTCGCGGGGCAAGCCCGGAGACGAGGAGGCCCCCGGCGATACGCTCAACGTCCTGTGGTTCCCGGAAGGGGAGGAATCCCCGTTTACGCTCGGCGATCCGATGGAAACGCTCGGCGAAGCGATCCGGCTTGCGGGGGAATGATGGCCGCTGAAAAGAAAAGCTCCACGCCGAACCGTCCGTTCCTGCGGCGCATCGTCGTCACGCTCGGTCCGCTCGAAGAATGGCGGGGCAAGAGCCGGGGCGAGATTGTGCAGTTCAAGAGCGACGGGACGCTTGAGGGCCTGCGGGTGACGGGCACGTTCCAGAAGACGCTCATGGGGATGCCGCAGCCGTCGCAGATTTCCATCTACAACCTCTCCCGCGACACCCGGAACGCCATCAAGGGGAGCCTCACCAAGATCACGGTCGAGGCGGGGTGGAACAACACAGACCTGCGCAAAGTCTTTCAGGGCTCGATCATGTCTTCAAGTTCGGAGCGGAACGGGCCGGACATCGTGACCAAGCTGGTGGCCCTGCCGGGGTACGGCTCGCTTGTGTGCGGCGTCAGTTCCGTAACCTTCGGCGCGGGCACGCCCGTGAGCGTCGCGGCGCAGAAGCTGGCGTCCGATCTGCCGGGGATGACGGTGCAGGGCGGGAATTTTCAGGGGGTCGCCGGAAACATCGGGCCGCGCGGGTGGAGCTACGCGGGCGCGACGAAAGACGGCCTGACACGGCTCGGGGAGGAACACGGCTTTTCGTGGAGCGTGCAGGACGGCGAGGTGACGGCCATCGGGGACCGTTTCATGCTGGGAAGCTACATTGAGCTGAACGGCGAGAACGGCGGCCTGATCAGCATTGCGCCGACGCTGACCGGTCCGTTGCAGATTCAGTCCGGGGTGAAGATCAAGGCGCTCTACGTTCCCGGCATCAGCGCGGGGCACTCCATCAAGGTCAACAGCACGCTCAATCCCCGCTTGAGCGGTACGTATCGCATCCACACCATGAGCATCAACATTGACGCCTACAGCGAGGCGTGGACGATGGACATTGAGTCCTTCCGCTTCCCGCCGGGGAAAAAGTGATGGCAGACTACTCCGTTACGTCCGAATCCGAGAACCTGCGCCTTCAGATGCGGCGCATGATGGACGGCCTGCACGTCGCCATGCCCGCCAAGGTGCTCGCCTTCCAGCCGGGGCCGCCCGTCCGCGTCACCGTGCAGCCCACTACCCAGATGAAAATCACGCTCGGCGAAGAAGTCCGCTACCGGAGCCTGCCTCAGCTTTCCGGGGTGCCCGTCGTACTGCCGTTCGCGCAGACGGCGGGCTTTCTGCTGACCGTACCCATCCAGCCGGGGGACACCGGATTACTCGTGATCCCTGATCGCGGGCTCGACAACTTTTTGCAGGCCGGGGACGTGTCCACGCCGCCTTTTTACGGCGATCCGACGCTGATACAGCCGCGTGGCCACAGCCTCACGGACGCCATCTTCATTCCCGGCCTGTCGTCCGACGCCGTGGAGATCGCCGACTACAGCACGGAAGCCATCGAGCTGCGGGACAAAGAACGCAAAAGCTACATCAGCCTCGGCCCGGACGGCATCACGATGACGGACGGAACGGCGGTCATGAAGATGAGCGGCGGGAAGCTCGAAACCACGGCTCCGTCCGGCATCGCCATGCAGACCGACGCGCAGTGTACCGTCAGGAGCCAGAACATGGACCTGAGCGGTGCGGGGAACACCTTTTCGGGGGACTGTCGTTCCACGAACGGGACGTTCACCGACAAGGACGGCGTGGTGCTCGGCACCCATACGCACGAAGGCGTGCAGACGGGTGCCGGGACGACGGGCGGCCCTGTAAAATGAAAAGGCCCCGGGTGGGGCCTCTTGCGGGCTACATGTAGGCTTGCGCCGCCCGGACGAGGAACGCCGAGCGGGTCATGCCGCGGGCCTTTGCCGCCCTGTCGATCCGGTTGCGGAGGTAGAGCGGCACGGTGATGTTGACCGGGACGGCCTTCTTTTCGAGGAAGTCGAAGTTCACGTCCACCAGCACCACGGCCCCGCCTTCCGCGTCTTCCGAGGCAAGCACGCGCTCCAGCGGAGAGGGATCGGGCAGTCCTTCCACCTCTTCGCCTTCGTAAAAGGTTTCAATGGCGTCCTGCACGTTGGTCAGCGCCTCGCCGAGCGTTTCGCCTCCGGAGAAGACGCCGGGGAAGTCCGGCACGGTCACGCCGTAGTCCGAGCCTTCATCCTTATGAACGATAACGGGATAACGCATGTGGTAACTCCTGAAGGGGGATTGCTCCCCCCTTCGGTTAGGGGAACTTGATTTTAGTTTGCCTCGCGATGGCCTTGAGGGTTCCCAACGGGATGTCTCCTTTGTGCCTGTGAATCACGGTGACTCTCCCGTCCGGGTGAACCATCTTGTCGTGGTTGGTCCCGCCCTTGTTCACGAACCCCGCTTCCTCCAGTTTCTTTATGAGTTCCCGTGCTGTCATGAATTTTTTATACGCATAATGCGTACATTGGTCAAGAAGAAATACGCAGCATGCGTATTTTGAAAGAGGCCGGAACTTGTTCAGGGTGAACGCGCCGGGCGTTTTCCCATACGTTCATGGAGAACAGGGGACAACGATGGCTTGGGACTTGGAGTTCAAAAACGGTGACCTGACGGGCGGCATCGCGACGGGTGACGATGAAATCATCCAGCGCATCCGCACGCGCTTGTTCCGCGAACTGGGGGAGTGGTTCCTGAATACCGCTTCGGGCTTGCCGTGGTATCAGGACGGCAAGGGGATCCTCGGTTCCCCTTTGCGGGACAAAGGCGCGGTTGATCTGTTCATCCGAAAGCAGGCGCTCGGAACGGAAGGCGTCTCCAGAATTCTCAAGCTCAACAGTTTGTTTGCCGCAGGGCAGCGCGAATACTCCATCTATATGCAGGTGTTGCTCGATTCGGGGAAACTGGTCGAGCAAACCGTGACTGTCCATGAGTCCGTATTCACGGCGCCGGGGATGACCATGTCCGATCTCACGAAGCTGATGGCCCAGAACATACTGTTTTCTGACGGTGAAACCTTGCAGCAGAAGCTGGAAAACGGGGCGTTCGTGGGCCCGGAAGGAAAACCGGGAGAAGACGGCACGGCCGCGACGCTTTCCGTTGGAAAGGTGACGACGGGAGCCCCGGGAACCGAAGCCGCTGTTCAGAACACGGGGACGGATAAGGACGCCGTCCTGTGGTTCACCATCCCGCGTGGAGAGCAGGGCATACGGGGTGAACAGGGAATGCAGGGGATACCCGGAATCGACGGCGTGGCTGCCACGGTTGCCGTCGGCGCAGTCCAGACGGGCGAAGCAGGTTCCCCTGTCGAAGTGACGAACAGCGGAACGGAGAATGAGGCTATTCTCAATTTCGTGATCCCTCAAGGCGTTCGCGGTGAGCAGGGCATACAGGGGAAGGCGGCACAGATTTCCATCGGCACCGTCATCACGGGTGAGCCCGGAACACAGGCTTCCGTCACCAACAGCGGAACGGATGAGGACGCCGTATTCGACTTCGTGATTCCGAGGGGGAATACCGGAGAAACCGGAGCGAAAGGCGATAAAGGGGATAAAGGGGATACCGGAGCCACAGGGCAGCAAGGACCAAAAGGCGACAAGGGGGATTCCGGGCTTTCCTATTCGGTCAAGGGTGTTGTTGTTTCGGGTACGACCTACGCTGCAAACGATATCGTTTTTGATCCGGACAGCAACACGGCGTACCTCGTGCTCAAGTCGGCCCGTTGGCCATTCTCGGTTGTGGCTGTTTCGGAAGGAGCGGTGACGAGTTCCACTCAGGCGATCATTTTGTCCAGAGCCGCCAGCGCGTCAGCCTTGAAGGACGGCAAACTGGATTCTTCGCTCTTGAACGGTGCGCTCTGGAGGTAGTGATATGGCGTCGTCTTCATACGGCATGACCCTTGCGGGGTTCATCCCCAAGCGTTTGGCGGATATCCAAAACGATATGAACGCTTCCATTGCGCTCATCGTCGATCCCCATACCGGGGAATACCCGTTTCAGAACGTGACGGACGACGCTGTATTGCAGCAGGTTGTCGGCGTGTTCGCCTCCGCGCTTGAGGAGGCGTGGGAAGCCGCCTACGAAGCCAGCGTCCAGTTTGACCCGCAGAAGAACACGGGGGCTGGGCAGAGCGGCACGGTGCAGCTCAACGCCATCACGCGCAAGGCGGGCACGAAAACCATCCTCACGTTCGACCTGACGGGGACGCCGGGCGTACTGGTTCCGGCGGGCGCCCTGATTGCCGCCGCTTCCGGGGAAACGGCCTACGCCATTCAGGAAAACGTTATCTTTCCTGTGGCGGAGGGGCAGCGGACATCCCATGCAGCGGCGCGCGGGATTTGCACTGAATACGGCGCATTCGATCCCGAACCGGGTACGGTCAATACCATCCAGACCCCGGTTGCGGGCTGGTTCAACGCCAGCAACACGGCTACGGAATCGGTCGGGACGGCGCAGGAGAAGGACGAGGAACTGCGCAAGCGTCAGCAGCGGTCCACGCAGCTCACCAGCTATCGCCAGATCGACGCCATTTATGCGTCCGTTCTGGCCGTCGAGGGTGTGACCTACTGCCGGGCCTACCAGAATGCCACGACGTACCCGGTTGATGATCGCGGCATACCTTTCAAGGAGGTGGCCGTCGTTGCTGAGGGCGGCGACCCAGCGGCGATCACCGACGCCCTGTTTCTGCGGTTCCCTGTCGGCGTTATCGGGCACGGGAGCATATCGATCACGAAGTACGATCAGCAGGGCGTAGGCTACCCGATCTCGTTCAGCCGTCCCACGCCCATTCCCGTGTACGTCAACGTCATCGTGGAGATCACCAACAGATCGGAGTTCCCGGACAACGGCATTCAGCTCATTAAAGAGTCCATCGTCGCCTATGCCCAATACGGCGACACGAGCAACTCGGAAGGGTTCCCGCCTGGCGAGGATGTCATCAGGACTCGGCTCTATACGCCGATCAATGCGATAGCGGGGCACGAGATTATCCTTTGCGAGATCGGCACGGCGCAAGGCTCTCTCGCCGAAGAGAACATCCCCATCGCATGGAATCAGGTTGCGACTTTTGACACGAACGACATCACCGTCACGGTGCGGGGGCGGTAGCCATGCCTATTCCTTCTCGCCTTGAAATTTCCTTTGAGCAGTACGCCAAATCCCTGATTGACGAGGCTCTTGCCAAGTTGCCGGACCAGTTTCTGACGGCATGCGTCCTGCGGCAGTTCGTCGCCGCGTTCGTCGGTGAGGTTCAGGAACTCTACGACGCCGTTCTTGACATGCAGCGCGGGCGTACCCTCTGCGCCGCCGAAGCCTCGAACCTTGACGCGCTAGGGCGCATCGTCGGAGAGGAGCGCGCCCCGTACCAGTACAGCGATTCGCACTGGTTCGCCTTTGACCGCATGGGGCAGGCTTGGGATTCGACGCCGTGGTGGTGCCGGGACGCTCCGTTGGTCGAGTACATCCCGGCGGAAGACCCGGTCTACAGAACAAACATACTTACTCGCGTTATCGCCAATCATACGCTTGTGGCCTCCGTGCCCGAACTTGAGGGGCTGATCCGGCTCGTCGCCGGGAATCTGGTCAGCTTTGAAAAGACGGGGCCCATGCAGGTCGGTCTGATTGTTCCCTCGACCATCAGCACGACGAACCTTCTCCGCCTCACGACAGCAATAAACACGCGCCGGGTTGATGACGAATACGCCGTCCCCTATCCCGCAACCCTGCATGTCTCGGGATATATCGTTTTCGTCCCCGTTTCCTTTTTTTCGTTCGATAAAAGCAACACCCAACGCTGGGATTCCGGCAGATGGGCAAGTAAGGGTAACCTTTTTCTTTAGGAGAACATATGGCCCTTTCAGGCATCCAGCGAACTTTTGCAGGCGTTCTCAACTCGATATGGGGCAAGAACGCACAGACGACGATCCCCACACAGCCCGTTTCCGGCATTGCCTACCGCGACACCAATGCGGAGTTCGAAACAGGGCAAAAATACGATTCCCTTGGCGAGAGTTCCCGTTGGAACCAACTACTCTATCTGCTCACCGGTCTCACATCCGAACTTGCTAATTTTGGTATTCTGCCTTGGTCTTCAGCGCAATCCTATACCAAAGGGGCCCTGTCTATCGCTCCCGATGGCGGGCTTTATCAGGCTCAGGTCAATATCGCTGCGAATGCTGCCAATCCTGTTCAGCCCGGTACGAATAATGCGGTATGGGCTGTACCGGACATACCGGGATATGTGCTTACTTCCAGAAAAATAATCGCTGGTACGGGCCTCTCTGGAGGAGGCAGCTTAGAAGCAGATCGGACGTTTACGATCAAATACGGGACTGTCGCGGGCACAGTTTGTCAGGGAAACGATATTCGAGTGACTGCTATGGAAGCATTCCGGCTTTCGATGATTGGTGTGCCGCGCTACTGGCGTTCGACAACCCTCCCCGAAAATCACGTCTGGGCGAATGGCGACCTCGCTTTGTTCGCAGACTGGCCTGAATTGAAAAAAATTTATGATGCTGGCGGATTTTCTGGAATGCTACTCGCTTACAACGCCAATGCCGCAACCATCGCAGCTAACCTCGGAAAGTGGCGACCAAATGCCGCTAACCCTACGGGATTATACGTTCCTAACCTAAGCGAACAGTTTTTCCGAGCTTGGACGAGGGCGGGCCGGGAAGCCGGTAGCTGGCAGGTGGGTGCCATACAAAATATCGTGGGGAGCGTCTGCGCCGGGTTTGATTCGACGCAAGGAGCTTCCATGGGTGGAGCTTTTACAGTCACGATATTCGACTCGACGATAAATAACATCGCTGGAGGCTCTTTAAAGGGATACAGATCAGATATGGACGCCGGGAGGGTTGTCTCCGTATCAAACGAAACCAGACCAGCGAACGTATCGCAGCCTGTGATTGTATATCTGGGCACCCATGCTTAGGCGGGCAATCCCATATACATACACAGCGGAAGATTGACTGAGGGAGGCATGACAGTATCAGAACGTCCGAAAGTGGGGTTACAGCGTGCCGCTGAAAACCCCATGCCGCGCGTATTTCCAGACTTGGCGGCATCGTATAGCGCAATGATTCCCGATGCAGTCCTTGCTGTATGGAAAAAGGCTCCGGTAGGGCCCCAGTTCACGCTCTCCGCTCGCATAACGTTGCCGTCTTGCCCGTAACTTCCGATCACATCGGGCAAACCTGCGTCATGGTGAGCTCCGGCAGTTCCCATCCCCGTCCAAGCTCGGAAAGGCTCCACTCAATACAAAATCATTAACTATAGGATATTGTTATGATCATTCCTCAGCTTTACATGTACGATCTGAAGACTGGCGAGTACACCGGAAGCCGTGATGCCACTCAGCGCCCGAACGGTGAGTATATACTGGAGGCGACCGGCGCGACGCCTGTTGCCTTGCCTGCCGTCATTCCGGCAGGGCACATTGCCCGATGGACGGGCGAGGCATGGGAGACGGTTGAGGACCACCGGCAAAAAATGGACGAGAAGGGGCGCAAGGAAGGCGGGACGCCGTACTGGCTCCCCGATGATACGTGGCGTTCAGAACCCCGGTACACTGATGAACTCGGCCCGCTCCCGGAAAACGCCTTGCTTGAGCGCCCGGAGCGTCCGCTCGACGAATATAAGGCAGATAAACGCCGGGAAATCGCCGCAGGCTATACGGCGGCGCTGACTGCAACGCTGACGATGCCCGCCGAATCCCCATCGGCTGCGGAAGTGGCGGCGGGGGCAGCACTTTTCGCCGCTGACGACGCCGTGGGGCTTGCCGACGTGCAGGTTATTCTCACAAGCCGACGAAACGAGCTCTTGACCGCCGTAGACGCGGCAACAAACCGGGAAACCCTCGAAGAGCTCATTATCGATTATCCGGTTTGATTCCTATCCTCCCATGCCGTAGAGCCGCCGTAAACAGCATGGGAGGGCAACATGGCATTACGATATGTCGAGCATAAACGGCGGCAATGGGTTTTGAGATTTCGTGATCCGTGGTCGGGAAAACAGCGGGTCAGGAGCTTTTGTACCGAAGCCGAAGCCCGGACATTTGAAGCAGTACAAGCGGAGCTCTACGCCCGCGAACGAGAGTTGATTCGTCGTGCCCACCGTAGGACCTCATCATCTTTAACAACACGGGCGACGGTGGCGGAAGTGTTGGAGCGGTACACGGGAACGCTTGAAAATCCAACAACACGGAGCACGACGGCGCAGCATATCGAACCACTGACGGCCATCTTCGGCCACCGCCGGGCACACTGTCTCACATGCGACGACGTGCTGGCATGGTGCGAAGTACAGCGCCAGCGCGGCGTCGGGCAATCAACAGTCCACCGCCGCGTCTCCATCTTGCGTGCGGCATACAGTTGGGCCGTAAGAATGCATGTACTAACGGGAAATCCGCTCATGGCGCTACGCATCGCGAAACCCGCAACACGGCGCATCACGCCGCCGTCAACGAAAGAGGCTCGGCTTCTCTATGAAGTGGCCGCTCCGCATATCCGGCTACGGTGCTGTCCCGGCTGACGTGGGTCTGCAAGCTCAGGCAGGGCGCGGAACCGGGGGCGGTGATGCGGAAAGAGCTTTCGCTGTCCGGCGTACAGCGTCCCCTTTACCGTGGGGAGTTGGGGCCCGACGCCGTGGAGGTGTTCCGGTTCGGGGATTTTGCGGGATGGTTGATTGAGGGAAAAAAATCCATCTGGTAGCACAGCGGTAGCACGGCATAAGAAAAGGAGTTACATTGTTAGATGTAACTCCTTGTTTTCACTGGTGCGCCCGACAAGAATCGAACTTGTGGCCTACAGCTTAGGAGGCTGTCGCTCTATCCAACTGAGCTACGAGCGCGTGGGTTTGAATCTGTTCTTTTAGATGGTCATGGTGGTGGATGTCAAGTCCCGGCATTGTCAAAGAGGCGGCTGGCAGCTTTTTCTCGCGAGATTCATACGCAAAAATTTTTTGGGCTTCCTTTAATGTCTGTGGAGAGCTTTCATGGAAGAGCATGCCGGAGCGTTGCGAGACGGCGGGAAGACCGTAGCGGGAGATTCGATACGGTCAAAAGTATTGGGTGGGAGAGAAAGGAGGCTTGGAGAAGAGAGGGGGAATCTTCCTAGGAATATCCCCCCTCTCCGATTTTTTGTTTTTATTCGTCAAACGTAGGTTGATTCTCTGCCTTGATGGCTTTGCGGACATCCACGAATTCGGGTTCGCCCCACGGAAGCTCGGGGACGCGGCGGGGCACGACGTTGACGAAAGAACTCTCGCCGTCGATCTGGATGCGTACGGCCACCGTTCCGTCAGGGGACGCCGCAGCGGCACGAACACCCTTGGGCGAATAGGAGGCCACGAGGCTGGCGGCATCCTGAAGCGTGGCGGCGTCCCACGGCGTGATCTGGCGGGCGAGGGAGAACGGGCTCGGAAAGTCCCGCACCCGCAGGACGGCGTCTCCGGGGCGCACAAGCCGTTCGAGCGCCGCGTTGTCGGATTCGTTCCGGCCCATCGAGAGCCAGTGTCTGCCCGACCAGTATTGCCGCCCGATGTTGGACAGCTCGAAATCTTCGACGGTCGGTTCGTCGATCCGCGTGAGTACCGGCCAGTAACGTCTGGCGTTCTCCTTTTCCGCGAGCTTGCAGCCGCCCGCCGGAGTGGGGATTTCCGTGAGCCCCATGCGTTCGGCAAGTGCCATCTGATCCTTGCGGCCCCGGCCGAAGATGCCGAGAAGCCGCGACCGGTCCACCAGCCCGGACTCTTCGGCGGTCGTGGGATCGAGGTGCTGCGCGCTGAGGGGGCGGAGCAGCTCTTCGCGTACTTCGGCATCGCGGCGGATCACGTTGAGGGTGTCCCGGCGCTGGGACATGGGGCGCTGCCCGAGCACTTCGCCGGAAATGAGGAACGAGGCGCCCCGTTCCTTCATGATCTCCCGCGCCTTGCGCATCATCAGAATTTTGCAGTCAACGCAGGGATTCATGACCTTGCCGAAGCCGTGCGGCGGACGTTCCCGCAGGAGGCGGACGAAGGCTTCGCCCACATCCACGGCCTCGATTTCGAGCCCATAGACCTTCTCCCAGTGCGGGATGAGCTGCGGCTTGCCGAAGAAGGGGGTGACGAAGTGCAGGCAACGGACAACAAGCCCTTGTTCCATGATCAGCCGGGCAGCGAGGATGCTGTCCAGGCCGCCGGAAAACAGGGCGAACGCGTGCGGTGTGGGTGTCTTCATGGTAGATATTCTACTGCGTGGCATACGCGAACACAAGCGTATCCTGCCGTCCGTCCGAAACGAAAGAAGGGGGATCGCTCCCCCTCCCGACTGTTCAGCTCAAGAACCTTACCGGCTTACGGGTGATCCTTGAACTTGTTCTGCATATGTTCGCTGCCGCTGTGGCAGGGCGCACAGTCCATCTTGCCCTTCTGGATATCGGATTCCTTGCCGGAGGCGTGGCATTCGCCGCAATACGCGACGGATTCCTGCTTGGCGAATGCGCCCTTCCAGTCCTTGCCCGCGTCGATCTTGGCGTTGATGATCTCGATGGCCTTCCGGGTGACGTCGGCGGTGATGCGGCCGCAACGTTCGCTGCGTTCCTTGCTGCTTTCTTCCTTCTTGTGCTCGTAGCACCATCTGGATACGGAAACGTGGCACAACACGGAGTTGGAAACGTTGGAGGGGATGTTGCCCTTGAAGCCTTGCGCGGCTTCGCCGGGATTGTAGATGGGGAGGGCGGTCTTTTCGTACCAGCGGAACAGTTCGGAAACCATCGCGTCGCGTTCCTTGCGGGGCCAGAACAGCGCGAACGCCGCCGCCGCGCCGTACAGCGCGCCGCAGATGGTGCCCCAGCCGGAGACGCCGGCCTTGTTGGCTTCCAGCATGGTGAAGGGGAACTGATTGTACGGAGCCCCGTACTTTTCGCCCATCATGCCGATGATGCCGTAGAACGTGCCGTAACCGCAGGCGTATCCCTTGTACCAGTACCCTTCGTAGGCGACGGGCGCACAGACGTTCGGATCGAGCTTGTGGGGCTTCCAGCCGAATTCGCCGTTCACCTGAGCGAAGTGTCCGTTTTTACCCGGTGAAACGTTTTCGGGCGCGGCGGCGATGCCGTTTCCGACGACGGTGGCGATGGTTCCGCCGACGGCGAGACCGCCCAACGCTCCGAGCATGGCTCTTCTGGTCAGTTCCATAGCGTCCTCCTCACTGGACCGTGTTGTCCTTTTTGGCTCAAGATCGACGGCGCCCCCTACGGCGCGCCGTTCTCCCTTCCGCTCTTTTTTCAGCAGTACAAGGCTGTTCAAGATGATTCCCCCGCTGAACATGCCTTGCCAACGATGCTTTGCCAACCGTTTTGTTCGATAATTCACGTACAGCATGCCCGCAAGCACGGCTCCTGTCAATGGGGGGAAGCGGAAAAACAGGGTCCCTCCGGCGAGACCGTTTTTCTTTCTGGCGAGTTAGAAACCAAAAAAAGTGTTCCGCACGCGGAGGCATGCGGAACACCATCGGTCAAAGGGGATGCGGCGGGGAGGCCCGTCCGTATGGAGGTCAGGCCTCTTCGCCGAGCCACGCCTTCATTTTTTCGAGCTGGCGGGCGACGGACAGCGGGCCGGTGCCGCCGGGAGCGTTACGGCGGGCGACGGCGGCGCGGTATTCGAGCACGTCGAACACGTCGGGGCCGATGCGGTCGCACAGGCCCTGCAACGCATTGAGGGGCAGGGCTTCCAGCGAAAGGTTCTGCTCTTCGGCGAGCGCCACGGCGGACCCCGTGATGTGGTGGGCCTCACGGAAGGGGATGCCCTTTGTGACCAGATAGTCCGCAAGTTCGGTCGCGTTGAGGAATCCGGCGGTAAGGGCGCGGGCCATGCGGGCTTCGTCGAAGCGCAGGGCCTTCATCATGCCCGCCATGAGGTCCAGCGAGGTGCTGAGCGTGTGGTCGGCGTCGAGGAAGGGTTCCTTGTCTTCCTGAAGGTCGCGGTTGTAGGTGAGGGGCAGGCCCTTGAGGATGGTGAGCATGGCGGTCAGGTCGCCGTACACCCGTCCCACCTTGCCGCGCATGATTTCGGCGACGTCGGGGTTTTTCTTCTGCGGCATGATCGAGGAGCCCGTGGCGTAGGCGTCGGGCAGTTTCACGAAGCCGAAGGCGGGGTTGGACCACAGGATGATCTCTTCGCAGCAGCGGGAGAGGTGCATCATGGCCGTACTGGCGCAGAACAGAGATTCGATCACGAAATCGCGGTCGGACACGGCGTCCATGCTGTTGTCGAAGGTGCCGTACATGTCCAGCTCGCGGGCCACGGACGCGGGATCGAGCGGGTAGGTCGTCCCGGCGAGGGCGGCGGCCCCGAGGGGGCTGATGCGGACGCGCTTTTCGCAGTCGGCCATGCGCTGAACGTCGCGGCGGAGCATCCATGCGTAGGCGAGCAGATGGTGGGCGAGGCTGACGGGTTGCGCGGGCTGGAGGTGGGTGCAGCCGGGCAGGATGGTGTCCTGATGCTCCTCGGCGCGGGCCACGTAGACGGCGGCGAGTTCGCGGGCGAGGCGCTGCCATTCGCGCAGGCGGTCGGAGACGAACAGGCGGAAGTCGAGCGCGACCTGATCGTTGCGGCTGCGGCCCGTGTGGAGCTTCTTGCCCACGTCGCCCACAAGTTCGGTGAGGCGGCTTTCGATGTTCATATGGACGTCTTCCAGTTCCTTTTTCCACTGGAAGGTGCCGTCCTCGATCTCGGCGCGCACGGCGGCGAGCCCGGCGACGAGCTGGTCGGCCTCCTCGGGGGTGAGGATGCCCTGACGGGCCAGCATGCGGGCGTGGGCGCAGGAGCCCGCGATATCCTGCTTGTAGAGGGCCCAGTCGTAGGAAATGGACTGCGTATAGGCTTCGACGGAGGCGGCGGTGCCTTCGTGGAAGCGTCCGCCCCAGAGTTTTTCTTTGGCCATGTGTGTCTCCCTTTGTTCGCCTCCGGCGGCCGGGCTGCCGCCCGGACCTGCTTGGGGGGCATGATGCCCCCCAAACCCCCTCGGCGCGGAACGGCTCCCCGCACGGCTGCGCCGCACGGGGAGCCGTTCCGCTTAAGGTGGCTTCGAGAGACATCCCCAATCGTGATGGTCGGGACCTGCCGGGGGACGTACGCTCGTGTTTGCCTGTCAGGCCTCCCCGTTCGCCATCGACCGTCATGAACGTCTTTGGAGGCGGAGGGGCGGGGTTTGGGG
>PPYF01638503.1_pt1 | contig 40503 bp, 52 predicted proteins | sample 1559871 | NCBI WGS metagenome assembly PPYF01 (sample SAMN08240021, study PRJNA423297) | Human gut metagenome, whole genome shotgun sequencing project.
TTCTTTGTGATTTTCACCTATTTTTCTGAAACTGAAAAACTCTACAAAGTGCGTAAATTCAAGGATTTCTACATATTCTCCCTTTGTAGCAACACCATAGACTCGACGTGTACCGTATTTCTAAACTTTCAAAAGTTCAGTTTTGCGTGTCCTTTCATAGCCTTTATAATACTGTAAAATCAAGGCTTTTTCAACAGTTCAGTTTTTACTGCTTTCTACATCTTACTGTTATATATTTCTGTCGGTGGCAAAATGGTGACATTGCCACCAACATACAAAAACTCGCCACCCCTTCCCGCAAGAGATGGGGCTATTAATGTTTTACATGCTCGATTTTCCTACAATCAACAACACCCTGCACTGTTGCTTTAATTCCTCCATATCCGCTGTCGTCCGATGTGATTACTGTTCCTTTTGGAATTGTAACTGTTACATCTTCCACCAGTTTCGCTTTATCCCCTTTTTTGAACAATGGTAATAAATCATTGCATTTCATGTATCCCTTCTGTGTGATTTCTACAGTTACCACTTCTGTTCCGGTGTCTAACACTTTCACCTTACTTCCCTGCGCCAATGTCTGTCTTACTGCATTACAATCACCTGTAGTATATACATTTGCTTGATTTGCAGTGTAGGCTTCTCCTGGATAAAATTGTCTCTTACTCATATTGTTTGTACCTCCTTTGATTTCTGCCGGAAAATCTCTGTAGCAGATATTCATGTCCACTCTTCCGTTAATTCCACTTACTGTTCCATCACTTGTGTGCTGCCAAATATCACACGCTACGGTCGGTTTATTTGATGAGTATCTTGCAATCCATTTTGTGTATCTATCAAGCTGATTTCCGATGATATTCTGAAACCAATTTTGATTCGCGTAGATACCGACCACGTATCCAGCTTTTTCAATAATATCACAGAAAATTTTCGCACCAGCAACTGCATGGCTTTCAGTGCCTGATTCCTCCAAGTCCAAATAGACTGGATAGCTTAACTTGTATCCGCTGATCAGACGTAACACATGTGCTGCTTCACTCCTACTCTGCGCTTCTGATTTTGCATAAGAGTAAATATACACCCCAAATGGAATTCCAAGCCTTGTACATTCGTCTGCATTACGAAACCACTGACTATCGTCTTGTCCGACAATATCATCTCCATATCCACATCGGAGAATTGCTCCTTCAATTCCACTGACTTTTACTGCATCCCAGTCAATTGTACCGTTATGATAGCTTACATCAATAATCTTTCTTTCCATATTAATCCCCTTTCAAAAAAGAGAGCGATTACTCACCCTCTCACTATTCTTTATTTGCCTGTTTGATAATTTGATTTACATATGTACTCAACCCAGCTACTAATACCCCCTGTACAATCGCTGTGAATACTGCCATTGCAATCTCTTGCATTGTTCCAATCGGACATGTAGCAATTACATAGATGGTAGCTAATAAGATACCAGTAGCTCCTAAAATTACCGGGATATATTTGTCTTTTACTGCCTGAGTCTGTTTCAGACCCATTCCAACAAAATATAATACAATCGCTACCACTATAAGTTCCGGTTTAATATAATTTATAATTTGTTCCATATTCATCAACCTTTCTTCTCAAATGCACTTCATCAATTTCTCGCTTCATTTTTGTAATCATACCATTACCACCTAAAGCGTGATAAGCATCATACATTTCACAAAAATTTTCATAAGCGTATGAAGGGATTTCTTGCAGCATTATGTACTTAGTATGATATTCAATCAACTGTACACGCAAAAGCAACATGGTACCTTTACTATTTGCATCCCTATCTTTCTTCTGATTCTTTAATAACCAAACTATATACCCCATTAAAGCTGTTAATACAATTGGTAGTGCAATGGTATAGGTTTGATAAAATAATTCTTCCAACGGATTCATCCTTTCTTTGATACAAAATAACCGCTATCAGACGTTATATAATGTCCATATAGCGGTTATAATTGTATCTGTGATAATTTGTTTGTTACTCTGCTAATTCAGGACAATCAAGGTCAATAAGTACCTGTTTAACCTGTTCCTTAATTCTTGCCGGAACATCAGCGAATTTCTTAACACCTTTGATGATAAGTGTTGCATAAACTACTGCCATGTCATTCACCCCCTTTCTACACACAAGATTTATAATTAAAAAGATTTTGGTCAGCATTATTCAACACCTTCCAAAATCTTCTTAACTTCTTCTCTCAACCTTTCAGGAACTTGATCAATTGTTTTAATTCCCTTTTTAATCAAATCTGCATAAACTTTTGCCATAATTCCCACTCCTTTCTACACAAGAATCATTTCATACACTTCTGTAAGCGCTACTTGTGTATCTGTAACTTGCTTACCTAAAGATTCATTTTTTTCAGCCTGTAATTTGATGTATTCATCTTTTTCATATTCCGTCAAGGTAAATTCATACCCGGTAAATCCCGGCTGTTCGTCTGTTCCCGGTTCGTTTACCTGAACTATGTCAGAATTTACAAACACCTTTGTTTCGGTCAGTTCCAGTTCAAGGGGCTTTACTGTACTTCTTTGTGTTCCATACTCTTTCATGCTGCTTTCAATCCTTTCTTTGAATTTGGTTTTATGTTGTGTATATAATAATCATCCGCATAAGGTAATAGCGGTACAACATACTTTTGATATAACCGAAAAGAATCACAATGTTTTAACCATCCTTTATAGCTGTTGATGCAACACCATTCAGAATAGTTCATCATGTTCCCGGCTTCCACTTTTCGCCTGATTGCGGTCAGTTTCTTTTCCATATCCAAACAGGTTGTTTTTCTCAATAAGGTGTATTGATAAAAAGTCCGATACCCTAAGAAGTCCACACCTCTAACCAAAGATGGAAACACCTGCCAATTTGGTTTTATATTCAATTTCAGTTCATTCTTAAAATGAACATCTATTTCTTTTCTTAACTCATGCAATTCTTCCTTTGTTCTTGCAAATATACAAATATCATCCATATATCTAAAATAATATTTGACGTGTTTCTGTTCTTTAATCCAATGGTCAAAACTTGAAAAATAGTAATTACCTGAATACTGTGAAAGATAGTTACCTATTGGTATTCCAGTTTCAGGGTCAACATCTTCTTCCAACAGATAGATTGATGTTAAATCTTCAATTTCTGCTGTTTTAATACTGTCAATAATTTCATTCAGTAACCAAAGAAGATCTGTATCTTTAAACATTCTTGCATACTTCTGTTTTAGAAGTTCGTGGTTGATTGACTGATAATAATGTCTTGCATCTAATTTTAAACAATATTTACATTCTTCCGGGTCATTCCACATTGCAGCTTGCAACTTATGAAGTGCGTTGTGAATACCTCTTTTCGGTATTGCCGAATAAGTATCATCTGTCAGGTTATTTACAATACATGGTTCAATCACTTGTAAAATAGCCCATTGACAGATACGATCAGGAAAGTAGGGTAGTTTATAAATCTTTCGTTTCTTTGTTCCGTCTTGCTTTGTAAATACTTCATAATCAGATGTTTTATAGGTATGGTTGATAAGCATTTCTTGAATCTGTTTCAAATAAAAATCAGGATTCTTGTCTATTTCTATAACTTCCTTATACCAACCTTTCCCCTTCTTTGCGTGTTGGTGTGCTTTTCTTAAATTTTCAATATCATAGATTTTTTCAAATAAGTTATCATATCTCTTCATTCCTTTTGGTATTGCAAAGACTGAACTCCTGTCGGTGAATCACCCGGTCAGTACAGTTGACATTTCCTTTTTCAAAATTTTTAAAAAAGTAAAACGGTATTATCATTTCTGACTTGTCTGCAACCGTTTATTTTTCTTTTTTGCCAAGTGGCAAGGTTGAAAAGTTACCACAATATATAGATTCAGCCGGGTTGGTTTCCCGGCTGATGGTTTGCATTATTAAGTGACCGCCGACATTCCGATTACGATTACCTACACTGTTATTCAGATTCCAATAGAAAGTACCTGCATTACTGCCATTATTCCAGTTACTGCCTAATTGAGTGATTTTTATAATGGTGTTTCGTTACAGGCTCATAACAAAATCAGCGAACTTTTCAACCTATGAATTATAACTTTACGCTGCTTTCTTCATCTGTTCCTTCCAAGATGCAATGGCGGCAATATATTCAGCAGAATCACGTGTTGGGATATATACCAAGCGACCGCCGACACTCCGACTACGACCACCCACACCGCCATACAGAGCCCAACAGAAAGCACCCGCATAACCGCCACTATTCCAGCAACCGCCCAACCGAGCGATACGGTAACCGTTTAGATTTTGTGTAATATAAGTATAATCTCCAACAGGTAAAGAACTGTTTCCAGTACATTCAGATGCTATAAATAACCAATCGCAAATTGTAGAATATCCCATTGCTGAAATATAACCTGCAACATTAGTTGCTGTAAATCCTGCACCCTCATAGTTTCCGCTATTTTTATTTTCAGCAAAGTTGAAGTCAGAACAAATGTAAGGCTGACCGCCCCCCATTTTTCCATTACCCCAAATATTAATTCCATAAACAAACTTCCAAATGTTTCCCCAAAAGTTTTCTTTACCTCTCCAACAAACTGATGTTTTACCATCAACGGTGTATTCTTTTGCAACACCACCTTCATAAGTAGTTGTTCTTTCTGCCCTTCCAGTACCGTTTCCAATACCTGATGTACTTCCAGTCACAGCGGCATATGAACTTGTCTTATCACTTCCAGTTTCCCAAGGTAATGTAACAACACCTTGTGCAATAGCTGTTTGTAAGTTCATCATTCCCATTTCAATGATCATAAGCATTTGTTCAGCAGAAACTTGTTTAATAAGATCACCATGCCAATTTGCACCTCTATTTTGTGCCATCTGTTCAATAGCTGTTCTTGTAAGTCCCTGAGTTGAACCGGATGCAGGTCTTGCACCTGAAATTGAAGAAAATTTATCTCCACCTGCATTCATAACCTGTTCATCTTGTAACAAATATGCATCACCGTCTGCATCCCAAATACTACCTTCATAAGCAGATGTGAGGAAATAGTCAATTTCATTACCATTTGCATCATAGAAAGCCGGATGCAGTCTGAAACCTGCACGTGGTTTTTCTGACACATAATAGTTTGCTTTTCTCAAATGGTAACCTATTCCCGTTTCTATTGGGTCATATACTACCGGGCAAACCAAATAGTAGAACTTTGGCTGATACACCATTACCTGACCCATAGTACCATCTTCTTTGTAGTCCGGGTCGCCATGCCATGCTACGATAGTACCATCATCCGCAACATTGCAGCGTCTACGACCACCGAACATAGCAAAACGGTCAAAATCTGCACCTTTTGTCAGATTGACCGCACCTGCAATACGTTTGAATGATTTATTTTTATAATCCACTTGCACACCAACAATGTCATCATCTGTCAGACCTAAGTAAGCCCTTAAATCTGCTACACCTGCAAGAATTTCTTGTGAATTAAAGTTCTCACTTCTCAATTCTTCAATGTTGGATGCTGCCGCTGTATTTTCTGAATCCAAAGACTGCAACACCTGATTAGCTGTTTTTACTGAATTATCAAGATTGGTCTTTGCTGCATTTGCCTGTGTGATTACTTCGGATAATGCAGTTTTTATTTTCCCGGCATTTGTGATTACTTCGGATAACTGTGTTTTTGCGGTACTGGCTTCAGCAATAGCTGCATCAAGATTTTTCTTTGCGGTTACTGCGGTACTGTTAGAAGTGTTCAACTGACCTTTCATCTGATTTGCCGCATTGATTACATCTTGTAAAATTCCTTGTGCTGTTCCGGCACTTGTGATTACTTTTTCAAGATTACTTTTTGCATTGTTGGCGTTGGTAATAGCCTTGTTTGCATTTGACGTTGCCTGTTCAACACCTGTCTTTGCTGTCCCTGCCGCATCTGTGGCATTTTCCAAGTTGCTTTTTGCTGTATTGGCAGTTTTAACAGATGCATCAAGATTAGTTTTTGCCTGATTAGCGGTTGATGTCGCATCCGTCAGGTTTTTTATAATAGATTGTGCCGCTATTACTTTATTATCAAATGCAACCACCTGATCATCTACCGCATCTTTAGCTGCAATGATTTCTTTCTTAATGTCTGCATAACTGTTATTGTCATCATTGACTTTCTTTAATGCGTTGACAATCGAACTTCTGACTTCTTCACCATATTCAGCCTGTTCAATCTGTCGGATATATTCATCAATATTCGCCATGATTATTCACCTCTTTTATGTCATCAATTCATAAACTTCACATAATGCAATTTGTGTATCCGTAATCTGCGTATTTGCATTTACTAAAGCTTCTTTTAATGCCGTGTTTTCCGCTTCTAGTTTTGCAAGGCGTTCTACTGCTGTCTCCCCCGACTTTTCCATTGCTACACCATAGATTTTTCCAGTATATTCTTCGATTCTTAGTAGGTTCGTGTAGTTATCATATTCTACAATTACCTGTTCTCGATCTACAAGAGTAATTTTCTTGCAAGCAAATTCGTCTGAGAATTTTTGTCGTAGTGCTTCCGGCGTTATATTAATCACTTTAATTTGTAACAAATTTCCTACAAATTCTGCCGATTGTACTCGCAACTCTGTTGCATCGTTAAATTTTAAAATCATATTGCCACCTACTTCCATCTTCCGAACGTTGCCCATTCAATCGCACGATCATAACTTATTTGTTCCGCCTGAGATGATACATTAAAATGGTTCGGCGTTCTTTGATTGTTATTTCCGCCACTGTCTCCAACCCAAAGTTTTTCAATCAAATTACCATTACGACCGGGTGTTAAACTTACCCTATATCCTGCGTCACGATATGGTACTTGTAGATTTACACTTGATGTCGCAAGCTTAACTTTATCGTGCGTTGTTGTGCCCCACTGCAAAAGGAATCCGTTTGCGAATTTAATGTAGCTATCACCAAGATCGGAAACATTATCTGATAAAATTTCGTTTAGCGTAGACATATCTGTTACTACTTTAAATAAAGGTGTTATTTCTACAATGCTGATTCCTTTTAACTCCACAGAGTATAGTGGAAAGTCTGCCTGTACCGCACCTGTTAATATGCTTCCTTTGATGTGATTCGGTGTTTTTGCAACACTTGTTGTTTCTTCCCCTTGTATAACTACCAAATTCGCAGATTCCATACCTGTTAATTCTTTTTTATACCTGAACACAATAATGTCTATTCTATTCTTACCTTGGCTACCATTATTAATAGTTACCAGTTCACTATCACCTGATGGGATTCTAATGTGACGTCCATTCATAATAGCACTTCCATCATTTATTTTGATTTTGTTGTTACTCTGAATTTCTGCTTTAAATTTATTACCTGTATACACGACATAATTTTCAAGACCAAATATACCACTATATAGAGCACCATCACTATCAGCAGTAACTGCTCTTCCTGTGTCACCAGTTTCTAACTGTACCATTATTTTTCACCTACCTCATATGTTATTGTTTCAATTCCATTTTTGATTTTTACAATTTCCTTTGTGATCATATCTTTTACTATTCTTCCTGTCATTCTGTTTTTACCGCCAACTATATCTCCGATTGTTACATCTAATTTTCCAAACACTGCTGATATGTTGTTATGACTTTTTAAATCTTTTAATTTTTCGATCCCTTTTTCTTTAAGATTTTCTACTGTTTCTGAATTCCCATAATCATATATCTCTGTTATCTCTTTTTCATGGAAAAAAACTTGCTTGTCACTAATATTTCCTTCTTTGTCAACGTATAAATCAATTACTGTTCTTTGTGCAAGTTCTCCCTGACCCAAACAAATGAGATGATTTATTCCACCACTATCGTTTTCTAGTATGATTTTCATTCCATAATCATCACTATATTCATATTTTTTAGACAAGTCTAAAGCAGGAACAGCTTCAATTGTTAGCATATCCTTAATCATGCGGATTTGTAATTTCATATTTTTTGTTGCTAACATTTTAGTGATTCCTGAATAGGCATCACAATACCGTTCAAATTCATATGTTAATTCAATCCCCGACTCATATCCCGGTACTAAAAACAAATCCATTAAGTCTATATCTTTGATTATTTTTCGTAAGATATTATTAGCATCTCCTGAAACAGTATAGTAATCTTGCCCCTTTGCAGGTCTTATTATCTTTTTCTGCAAGATACCTCTCCAAGCTCTACCGTAATAAGTAACTGTTTCTTTTTCAGTATCAATCTTAATCTTATCAACGATGCCGCCATATTCTGTATCATTTACATACCACAGCGAACCTTCAACCATGCAGTCATTTTTTATGTTCATATTGATTTCAAAATCATTTTTTCCACCAATCTCAAGATCACAATTATAATGTTTCAGCGCCCCTTCTTTAATCCAGTTTACGTCCGTGTATTCAATTTCCATAATGGTTCACTCCTTTTGCTCTTCAGAATTAAATCAAAGGCAAAACTGCCATTCCAAGATATCGTTTGTATCCCTTTTTCAATCGGTTGAAAAATATAACTTTCTTTAGATGCACTCCAATAAATACTCTCTTTTCGTCCGTTTGAATGTATCAAATATATCGTCTTTTTTTCACTATCAATTTCCACATATTCACCTTGATTGACGGAAATATTCAGTTGATATGTGTGTTCGCCAATCATAACGAGCGGGTTTGTGATTGGTCCATACATTCGTAACACAAAATCAGACGTATTCACAGAAGCGTTTAGTATAGTGCCTGATGATATTTGATTCTTGTAATAATACCCATACTTATAAGGATATTTTTTCAAATCATCCATTTCTAATTTTACTGATTCAGATGATTTCAAAAATTCAAACTTTTTTTCTGACACCCAATCTGACCGATCTGAAATAATCGTAATTGTATTTTCCATGTATCTTTCAGTTAAAAACCATTTTGATTTTACTGATGATATAACATAACAATTCAAGTAATAATCACCTTTATATAATTTTCCTTGCGATTTAGACAATATATCCTGCTCAAAGATTTCAAAAATTTCATTACGTTTTTCAAATCCTTCTTCTTCTGTTTCCGCAAAGATGATTATTTTCATCTTCCTTTTTTTGATACCTTTTCTGAAACTTGTGATTTCATCAAAATTTGAATTATATAACCACTCGTAGTCATATAAGTTTAAATCGGTCAAAAAAATACCATCTGAACCAAAGTCAATTCTTTGATTCAGATGGTTAATATAAGTTAATTTTTCAAGCATACTTTTCTATTAACCTCGCAATCTCTCTGTTGTCAAATTCAAACGACACATGATTAGTAAGTACATCAATTAAAACATTTGTTAACCCACCGTCCATAAACCATTGTAACAAAATCTCTAATAAACGTACCATACCAGCGTTGTTACTACCTTCTTGCACTGCTTGTCTAATCATGTTCAGCATGGTTTCTTTACCAATCATCAGTTCGTCACCTGCTTCACCTGCACCTTTAGCTTGACCCGTTGTCGGATTCATGCTGAAAATAGTAGGTTTCGTAAACATTACAGGGTTGTCCATAGCTTTTTTATACCAAGACACACTAAAATGTGGTATCTGTGGTGGATTCAAACTGAATTTTCCTGATATGCTAAAATGCGGTAACTTAATTTTTGGCAAACTCCAACTAAAATTGAAGAAGCCTTTAATGGTGTTGATTGCATTTCTGACAATATTTTTTGCACCCTCAAATATGCTACTAAATTTTGACTTGATTGCTTCAAGAACACCTGATACAACAGACTTTGCAGCGTTCAGACCACTTGATATAGTGGACTTTACACCATTGATCGCATTACTAACTGTTGATTTTATGCTATTCCAAATACTACTGAATGTAGACTTGATACTGTTCAGGATGCCTGAAATAGTTGATTTTATGGCATTGAATACGCTACTAATTATCGACTTAATCGCATTTATTACACTTGAAACTGTACTTTTTATACTGTTCCAAATATTGCTGATTGTTGTTTTTATCGTGTTCATCACACTAGAAACTGTCGAACTTATCGCATTCCACACCGTTGTTACTACACTTTTAATAGTATTTACCACATTTGTGATAGTTGTCTTGATTGCGTTCCAGTTATTTACAAATGCGGTTTTTATACCTTCTATTATTGGTGTCAAGAATGAAACAATGGCATTCCAAATATTAGTGATAGTTGTCTTGATTGATTCAAGTGCTGTTGATATAGCTGACTTAATGGCTTCCCACGCTTGCATTACAATTTCTTTGCAATTTTCCCAAATAAACCTAAATGGAAGCGTGATTAATTCAAAAGCAGTAGTAAATAGTTCCACAATGAACATGATTGCAACCTGAATCACATTCTTAATTGTTTCCCATATCGTAGACAATGTGTCTTTTATTGAGGTAAAAATATTCGTTATTGTTTCTTTTACTGCATTAAATTTTTCAGTTACTACCGTTTTAATGGTTTCTATGGCGGTTGATATAGTTTCTTTTATGGATTCCCATACTGAAACAATTTTTTCCCATAGTCCCACAAAAAAACTTTTAATTGCTTCTATTGCTGTACCAAAAGCGTTTTTTATGGCTTCCCAAATTTCAATAACTTTATTTCTGAAATCTTCGTTAGTGTTCCATAACGTAATAATTGCAACTACTAGTCCGGCAATCAAACTGACTATTAGTACAATGGGGTTCGCATTTAAGGCGGCATTTAACAACCATTGTGCTATTGTAGCACCTTCGTTTGCTGTCTTGTATGCAGTCCACGCTGTTGTTACTGCACTAATCAGACTAGAAATAGCCATTGCTGCCTTTAATGTCACAAATCCAGTAACTACCCCTGCAATCAAAGGTGACCAATCTTTAAATGTTTGAATAATTGTAGGCATCTTTTCAGATAACCCTTGTACTGCTTCTGATGCTTTTTTGACAGCTTCAACGGCAAGCGGTAATACTTTCTGACCAAGGACTGACTGAAAATCTGTCCACGCTTGTTTCAAGTTTCCTGTTTGGTTTGTCCAAGTATCAGATTCACGTGCAGCCTGTCCTAATGCCCCAGATGCCTTATTTGCATCTTCTACCATTTGCAGTAACGTCAACTGCTTTTGGGCTTCTGATAAGTCCTTGAAAGATTTACCATATAACCTGTTGGCAGCTTCATTTCTTGTTACTTCCGTACAGGACAAACCAAGTGCTGAATCATTTTCATAGTTTCCTTTCAGGAAGGATTGTAAACTTTCTGTTGTTTCTTCCAGTGTCCTATCATAAAAGGCTGCACTATCCGCAACTGCCACCATAGCACGATCAGCAAGACCCAGTGCATTTGATGTGTCCATTCCTGTTGTTTTTGCAAAGGCAGCTATTTGTGTATAACTGCCTTTCATTCTATTCACCTGAATACCAGTATTATCAGCAATTCCTGTCAAGGACTTTTTCGCCTGACTTTCCATATCACCGAACACCTGTGAAAACTGTGAAGATGCTGCATTTGCATCAGCGGCGGCATTGATACAATTTAGACCAAAATCCTTAATCTTATCTACTGCAAAATAAGTACCAACCGCCGCACCAATCTTCTTAAATGCACCACTTATTTTATTTTCTGATTCCTTTGCCCGGTCTGTTGTATCGTCAATCTGTTCGTTTGCATCAGCATTTTGTATTGCTATTGTACCGAACAGTTTAAATAATTCCATTCAATATATTCACTCCTTCCGTTATTCAGGAATGAATGTGTTCATCATATTCCAAGATTCATTTACTGTTGTTTCAAGTTCTTTCTTAGAAATAGGTGGTTGTGGTTTTACAGACTGCTTAAAGTCCTCAAATGATTTATCAAAAACTTTTGCAAGGAAATATTCCCATTCACGTTCTTCTTCGGTTACATCCCAAATCATATTTACAAATTCAGATAATTCATCATTATTTACCACCTGATCAAGCAATAAAAAAGGACTTGCGTATCTGTGAAATACCAAGTCCATAAACTTTAAATCTCCTATTTGACTAATCTTGAAACAGCCTTCATAAAACCCACAAATTCTTTTCTTTTGAATACATCAACAACCAATTCAAAGAACACATCCATAGGTAGCATTGCAACTTCATCTTTTGTTCTTCCGATCAGTCCGGCAATAAAGGCAAATACTTCTTCTCCTGCATCCGGCAAATGTTCAAGAACAATATCTACAATTTTAAGAACAACGCTGACACCAACAATTTCAGCTAAATCTTCCATACTCTTTTCTTCACCGTTTTCTGAAAAAGTATCTGTAATTGCTTTGATTTCTTCCGGCTCAAAACATTTACCAAAATCTTTCAGTCCGATTTTACGAATAATTTTCGTCATAGGGAAAATATCCCTTGCGTTTAACGGTCTGATTTCATACATTTTAGGTTCAGCCTGTTCAATCGGTTCTGTTACCTGTGTTGGTATTGCCTGTGCAATCGGTGACGCATAAGCACCTACACCAAACTGCTCAACTGCCTGTGCTGCTGTAACATTTCCCTGATTCATCATTCCATTCATTGCTTCATTCATGCTCATAGTCCAAAATCCTCACTTTCTTATTTGCTTCTTTTTCTTCTTCCTGTTGCTTTCGGCTCTTCTTTTGGTTCTTCTTCCTCAACAGGTTCACTTTGTTCAGTTGGTTCAATTTGTTCAATGTCAACTGAATTTTCCTCAACAGGTTCTTCTTCCTGTTCTACTTCGGTAATCTCAATCAAACCACCAACCCTCACGATTTCATTTACTCGTTTTACGGGCAAGTTCAATTCATCACCGATTCTGTACAGTTCTTTTGTGTATCTGTCTGTAAACTCATGAATTACTTTTACTTTCAAAGTCAATAACCCCTTTCTTATGCGGATGGTGTTGGATAATAAATCTTATACGGTAATGTGGTCAAATCTCCACCGATTTTCTGACTACATCTAAAGGTGTATTTACCAACACCTGCTTCTTTGTTTTTACCTTCAATGGATAATCCACTTGTACAAAGTGCATTGTCCATAATTACAATAATCGGTCTACCTGTCAGGGTCTTACCAACAAATGCGATATTATCCCAATAGTCTCCTTTTTCAATGCTTGGTTTTGATGTAATCACACTATATCCTTCAATGTCACTCTCCGCAGACTGACCAATTACAGATGCTTTGATGATATCCGGGGTCAATTCTACAAAGTTGATTTCCATATTTGCAGTTTCCCCCTGTTTTACATCCAATTCCGCAACAGCCACTAAAGCACCGTCTACTTCCACCTGTGCAACTTCCGGCACGATCTCAAACTTAGAACCGCCACTTGTCGCACCAACAAGAGATTCTGCAAAGTTCCATTTTTTTGTTCCGGCACTATCAAACGTCAAACCCTTATGAATTGTACCTGCACCAAAAGGGATATTACCCGGTGTTTTCTCTGTAACACCACTTGACTTAAATTCAGCCCCTAATGCTTCTGCCATTTTTATACCACCTTCCATAATTTTATATTTAAGTTAATTTGTATCTTATAAAGTTCAGCTTCTCCAGTAGGCACATAAAAAGCTGTGCTATAAAAAATTGCAACAACTGAACCACTATTCAGCGTTGCAATTTTTCCATTTACCGAGTGAAACTCTTTTTCAATTTTTCCCCTCATTCTTTCTAAATTTAACCGGGCATCTTTCCCCCGACAGAATCCAGTCAAAATGAAAGTCTTTTCTTCTTCATTGTTTTCTAAAATCGGTTCAAACTCATTGTATTCCCCAACAAAATAAGGGTAGGTAACGGTTTGTGTCCACTCTAAAAACTCATATGGTACACCAATCTTTTCTAGTTCTGCACTCATAAGATTTAAAACTTCTTCCATTACCTACCCCCCTATCTTGCTTCTTAATATATCAGCATATCTTTTTATCAGTTTGTTTTTTAATGCGGTGAAAGCATTGTGCATTGGTCTGTTCGGCGTCTTACCTTTTGTGAAATAAAATTCACCCTTTGGTGCTTGATACACCCAACCGCCTTTCCTACCATCACCATGTAACGCATATTCACCTGTTCCAAATTCTTCCCAAATAGCATTTTCAAGGTTGCTTCCAACTTGTCCATACTGTTCACCTGCCATAAAACTACCGCTGATGTTATACTCATATGAACCTTTGGTTTGACCTGTATCAACTCTTGAATTTCTTTGTGTTCTTGCTTGTAGTTCTCCACACGCTTCATGTAAGAACGCTTCACCTGCATCAAATAATGCTTCTTTTACTTTCAATCTGTTATCTTCAAATTCCAACGCCATACTACTGACCCCCTATGAATCTAAGATAAATTTCAAGGTGTTCATTCATGTTCATTGGGTTATCAATCAAGAGTATTTCATATACTGCACCATGAATTACCATTCTTGCATTTTCAGATGTTACATCAACAATGGTTTCCTGTTCATCTTTGTTGATGATTCCAGTAAGGAAACTAAATGGATTCCATACCCATTTAGTTGACAAGGCTTTCAGACTTGTAAAATCACATAAGAAGATATGTGTACTTTCTTGAATCTTAGCATTAAATACATTGTGTTTCGAATCACCTGTCGATAAATCTAACCATCCTTTTAAAGATGTACAATCTACCCATTCGATTTCATACGCACCTATGCTATTTTTAGCCCCTTTACCTTTTACCTGTAATAATGCATAAATGTTACCGCCAATACTCATATAATCAAAATCTAGCCTTTATATAAGGCTTTAAGAAACCAAGTAGGGTAACAGGATAACCCATAACCTGATTATTTGCATCCTGATCAAAATAAGTTACGCTGTGTCTTGACAATGTTTCTGATTTAATGCCTGTTTTTGGTCTGTTTTTTACATCCCATTTCAGCATTTCAAGAACACCTGCTTTAATATCAGCTGGATATTCAACCTTAGTCACTAAGTTATCAGGATGGTGGTATAAATCCCCATTCACCCTGATAAAATCATTCCCTATTTCTGTGATGGTGTACAGTCCATCATTCACACAAGATTGTGAAATTTGGACTGTATCATTTACTTTTAAATAGTCAGATGTTCCAATGATACGGTTTCCCCGGCTTTCTGCACGAAACCTCACAAACCGATTCTGAAAATTGTTGTTAGTGTACGCTCTGATCATTAATTCAGCAGCGTTCAGTTTGTCAGCAATAACAGATTCAGTCTGTCCAAAAAATTCAGGCAGTTTCATCACTTCATCAACTGCAATAATCATCAGATCACCGTACCTTTCTTTATGCCAATACTGCACCGACTTTAGACTTAATCAGACCCATTTTTACATTCTTAGGGTTGAACTTCAACGCATAGTTGGAAGATGTACCCAGTTCTGTAAATGTAGGGGATTCTTTTACAATCTTATCTACTGCAAGAGAAAGACCATTTGGATGTAACACCTTACCCTGTTTTGTATAGAACTTATCAATACCTGCGGAAGTTTCAGGGTCATAGTTTGTTGTGTACTGGTTCTCATAATTTTTCTTATCGCAAGATAAGAAAGCACCTTCACCAAATAAGTATGTGCTGTAAACCGCTTCACTACCAACCCCCGTAGAAGTAAATCTGTCAGTTACCAATACGTGTTTACCTGCAATTGTAGGAAGTGTAATTTCTTTCTGAATCACACCATCAACAACATATTTGTCATAATCAACCATTTCCATTTTCTTGTACTCTTTGAAGATCATGGAGTGCATAACCATCAAGCCAAGACCACCTGCCATATCACCAAGTGCTGCCTGTTCTGCATCATAGATTGTACCTGCTTCAATGGACTTGGTACCCAAATCAAGTACATGGTCTTTAAGTTCTGTCACACTCATAACCGCCTGTGCAATATTCATCAATTCTCTTTCCCAAACCTGATTATAATATCCGGCAATCTTATTTCTAATCAGCGTCATAGGGTCAGCACCAGTCAACTCTTTTGTAAAGTCCTTCGCCTGAAATGCTTTCATTCTCTGAATCAACATACAAGTCTGCTTGTCACCGCTGATCTCAACAGGTGTGTTGTTCGTCATACCATCATTATTCAGAGCTTCCATGTTATCCTCAAACGCATCCAATGGTTTGTAAATCGGAATAGTGGCAACATTACCTTTTTCACCAATCAAATCCATGATTGAACTATCCTGCTGCACAATGCCGGAAAGAATGATAGGGGTAGCCCAATAATCCGCTTCCTGCATCATTCCGGCAAAAACTTCTTCATCAAATTCAAATCCACCAAAATTACCTGTTCTTGGCATAATTCTTTCACCTTTTTAACCTTTCTTAATGTGTATTTAACTGCTTAAACAGTTCCGGGTTTTCCTGTTTCAGTTTCATTCTTTCGTTGTAACCCATTTTTAAGAACTGCTCTTTTGTGACGGTCTTGTCTTTACCACCTGTCGGTAAGTTATTTTCAAGAATCCGTCTATTACCATTCTGCTGCTGATTACTACCGGATGCTTCAAACATGGCAGGATGCTGTGTTTTTAATCCTGAAATAAGGTCATCTTCACCCTTGATTTTTCCATCATCACCAAGTTTTACTTCACCCTTTTCTTTTGCTTTGAAAACCAAATAGTCAACATCAACTGCCCCGGCAGCCACCAAAGCAAATTTCAATGCATTTTCTGTTTTCAGATCAGCATTTTCCTGTTTTAATGTTTCAATCTCTGATTCATAATCAGTAATTTTCTGCTGCAAACCTTCATCTTTCCCAGTTGATTTCTTTAGTTCTTCAATCAGTTTGTTTGCCTTAATCAGTTCAGCGTCTTTCCCGGATAAATCCGTTTCAAGGCTTGTGTACTTATCCTTACTCACATAAGCACCGTCTGTCAGATTGGCTAATTTAATCTGTTTGTCCTTATTCGCTTCATCCCCGTTAAATTCATTGATTTTTGAAATAAACTGGTTATACAGTTCTTCACCTAAGATTGCTTTTAAAAATTCCATGTTTTTCTTCCTTTCTTTTCTGTTACGTTTTTATATGTGGTGTCACCACGAACAGACAACAGTTTATATCCCATGTTGCAAGGGTTATTTCAGCAGCAGTTTAAACGTCATAAGCCTTTTTCGGACAAAATAAAAGCACCCTTTTCAGGATGCTTTAAAAACACTATTTAACCCATAGATGGGAGATAAATCGGATCACCTTAACCTTTCTTTGTGGATTTACGTTTCATGTGTCACTTATCCCCCTTTCAGAACTCATATAATCTCCATATAGACAATAAAAAAGCACTAATGATATTTTTATCACTAATGCTTTTATACTCTGTCTTTGAAGAAGTCAGCCCATTCAGGATTTTCTTCATCAAATATTTCCTTTTGTTTAGGTGTCAGGTTGTGTGGATAATCTCTGAACATATTGAAAATATTCTTTTTATCGAAACTAAACAACCATTCACCGATTTTATCAGGATTATCAATCCACCAAATCTGATCGGTTGGGTCATTCTTATAAAATCTGTTATTTGACACTTCCACCAACCCCTTTCATTTGAGAATCAACACTTGTATTTATATATCCAAGTATCGCTTGTAACTCTTCTGAATTTTTTGCTTCGTCTACATCAAACATATACGCTTCATAGTCCCATCCTTTTTGAGTAGCACCAAATCTATATGATAATGTATGTCGAACATTGGCATTAAAATTTATCCATCCGCTATTAGTTGCAGACTGTAATTCTAAATATTGAAGAATACCATCATGTTTTCTAACAATTGCTACGTGTCTACCACAAACAAAATAATATTCCTTTCCTTCCTCAACTTTTGCTAATAATTTCTTTCCGGCTGTGGCAGTTGCCCTTGCTTTTTCAGAAATTTTTGTAATTCCCGGAAGGTCTGCAATTTCTTTTAGATTGTAGTTGTTGGAAAAGAAGTTTTGACTTTCTCCACCTCTAAAATCTAATACATTTAGCCCACCCTTTTGACCAATATAAGCTAATCCAAGGGATGCACATGAACCTGATGTTTTATCACCACCTGCAAGTGCTTTTATCATTTCTTCTTCACTTACTGGTTGCTTATGCGGTAATACCTTATTGTATAAAACATTTAATTTATCACACGCTTCTTTAAATCTTTTCAAAGTTGGGTGACTGTTAAAAACTTCTTCAATGTTCGTTACTTCTTTTGGTATCTTCATTGTATCAGCATTTTTAGGTAACTTCAAATACTTCTGCTTAAATTCTTCAAAGTCTTTGGTCTTATCCAGTCCAAAGTATGCAGCACGTTCTTTCAGTTCATTCAGTTCATCTTCATCCAAAGCCCACCTTGCACGTTGCAACAGGCAACACCGACAGTTACAATCTTCTTTTGGTTTCCCAAAATGCCCCGGTGCTTGTGCTTTCATACCGTCAACTTCAAAATCTTCTTCTAGTTCCCTGATCTGTCCGTCAAGCTGTCTATGATGTGGTCTTGTCCTACGGTCAAGGGTACTATCCCATTGTTTTAGAACATCTGCACCTTTTTCCTTTGCCGCAAACTGACCATCAAGGGCTGACCGTTGTTGTATGCGGTGTCCTTCTGTACGGGCAATCAGAATAGCATGGTTGTAAGATTTATTAAAAGGGCTATTCATTCCCTTTGCAATCTTCCCGGCTATTTCATTCCACGTTGAACCGTTTGCAATTCCCCTTGAAAGTTCAGCCCTGATTGAACGCTTTAAATAATTTACATCTTCACCTAACCGGGCATACAAACCTTTTGACAGTTTACTGTCAGTCTGCAAGGCTTTTACAACCTGTTCTTGATTGATAGGAATAATCAGCGGTATTCCTTGCTTTGTTAAATCGTACATCACACCGACATATCCATTGTGATAAGATTTTTGCAGATAATCCGCAATGGAAGTAAATTCTTCTGATTGTAGATTATCAAGAATACCTTCAAGCTGTTTCTTCAATGCTTCCTGATACTGTTTTTGATAAATGATGCTTTGCAGATTTTCAAGGTCAGTCCGGCTTGAGAGTTCCATGATTTTCTTTTCGCAATCATTCCGGGCTTGACCATAAACCCTTTCTAATAACTTAATCAGATGTTTTTCTGCATTAAGATGTGCCTGTTGTACTTCCTTCTGCGATTTGTTCACCAGTATCACCACCTTCATCATCAGGTATCAATCCATCAAGGTCATTTTGAACTTCTTCCACCTTAGCGGCTTCATCATCAGGTAACTGGTCTTTTATTTCCTCATAGTCAATATCAAGCACATCACAAATGTACTGAATTACTAAATCATTACCAAGCACCTGAACCAAACTCATCAGCATATTGATTTCAACATTTTTTCTGTTGGCATCTGTCAGTTCATTCTGTTTATTTTCCTGTTCATTACTCATTACTTCATGTGTGAACTCAAAATAAACATCTGTGATCTGATAATCTGTACCATTCTGCTGATTGATTTCATCAATGCAGACTGTCACGATCTTACGCAAGAATCGTTTGATATTTCTTTCAAGATGCTTGCATCTAAGATCAAGTAAAGAGTATGCAGCTTTAATTGCAATATTGGTTGTTGCTGAAGTATCTTTCAGACCTGACATATTCAGTCCCATACCAAAACGATATATGTTCTTTTCATCCAGTTCCATTTTTACCTTCCGGGCTTCATAAGGTACATCAATCGTGTGTACTTCAATCCCACCTTCTGCACCAACCCCTACAATTTTCTTTGTTTTCAAATTCTGCTGCAATTCGTCAAGATTATCCCCTTCAAATCCTTTGACCGCATAAAGTGGATGGTCAAAGTCAATCAGGTTGTTTGAAAGACTACTTGCCATCAAATCATAATCATCAATCAAATCTTTTATTGGTTTCAGATTACTAATCTGCTTTTTATTGTTATCTAACCTGAAAAAAGGAAGAAAACCCAATGAATCAATGTATGTCTGATCTGACTTATCCCCATCAACTTTATACAAAATATGTGGTCGTGGGTTCACATCAATACTTGTATCTTCTTCAATTTCTCCCTGATCAGATTGAACATAGTAATAAACCTGTCCATCATCCCAATCCATGATTTTCTTCTGTTGGTGACCTTCCTTGTCTACTCTGTCAACATACCAATACAATACATGGGCTTTATTATCAGATGCAAACCGGGCTTCTACTTCTACAACACCAATACTGTCTGCACACGTAAATTTTAACTTATCGGATGCATCTTTCATTGCATACATATAAGCAAATCCCTTTGTCTGACAATCTGTGATTGTTCCTGATAGTTCGTCAATGAAATCATCATTGTTATTGAATCTTGCATCAAGTTCAGTCTGTAATTCAGGAATATCCGAGAACACAAAACCATCATTCCCTGAAAGTGTGTATTGTGTACCCTGTTCTACCAACTCTTTAAAGAATGTGTGTGCTATTTTCACGTTTGCCCTTGCTTTATCTTCCACAAGTTCACCATCAGCATTGTAATAAAACAATCTTAAATTTTTAATGTCATGGTCACCATCAAAATACCTTTCACCCATCCGGGCAAAATGCTTTTTCGTGGATGCGGCATCTTCATCAATAAATAATTTAATTTCTTCGGTTGTCAGCAATGCCAATCACCCCTTCCATAATCTGATCTGCAAGGTTTATAATTCCATCACCATGAACACCAAAGAAATCACACATCTGTTCTTCACCTTCCACTTGATTACCATAGGAAAATTGAAAAGCGTGTACCAATTCATGAATGATAGTAGACCTTGCTACTGATTTTGATAGTCCTGATCTGATATTGATTACCTGCTTATCATATTCACATAATCCCAAATTATAGTGTTCTGCATCAGGTGTCATTTTTTTCTTACTACCATCTGTCAGTTTCACTTTCCAAATATCATTATGTATTCTAATGTTCATAGTTTCATACCTCATACTAAATAATCCATTTACCACCTTTGTTGATGTACTTCTCTAACGCATACCGCATAGCATCCATAAGATGATTGAAGTCATCAATAGGTTTATTTAATTTATTTCCAAACTTATCCTTGTCCCATGTGTAGTTACTAATTTCTGTCAGGAAATTCACACACCGTGGATGGATAATAATTTCAAAGTCCTGAATAAACTGTACACCTGCATTTATGCTGTCTTTTCCTTTTTCTGCACCCTTAACCCTAAGACCATACCCTTTTAACTGATCAATACTCTTAGGTTCAGCAGAATCAGCGGTAATTTTTTCTTTTCCATACCCCATACTGCTGATATTTTGATAAATTTTTTCGTTGGAAAGACCCGGCTCATACATTTCATCCCAAACAAATATTTTTTTGTTCTTCGTGTCAATGAATCCACAAAACAATGCAGATGGGTCATTTGTATAACCAAAGTCCAAACCAAAGGCTGAACTGATCGTGTACTGCTGCCTGATCTGCTCTAAAGTAAAGGCTTCTTCTTTCCAGTTCTCATATACAAGACCGTCAACAATACCCCAATCACCAAGACCTGCTACCGCATAACGTCTTGGGTTCTGTTTCCGCATGGTTTCAAAAACCTTTAAGTCTGCCTTATCCAACCATTCATTGCATTTATAATTGGTTGTCAATGCAAGTGTTTCATCATCAGGGTTATCAAAAAACCGCTTCTTTAACCAGTGATGTTCATTCCAAGGGTTAAAAGTAACGGTGATCTGTTTGAATAAGTCTGAACCTTCCGGGACTGCACCACGAATAGATTCATCAAGCATATTAAAATCATCTTCTGAACTGATTTCATATGCTTCTTCAATCCACATCCAACACAAGCATCCTTTGTCTACTGTGATAGATGTGACTTTCAATGGGTCATCTAGTCCTCTGAAATAAATCTTTTGACCTGTTGGTTTGTAGGTCATTTCAAGAGGACTTTCTTTTATATCCCAAAAGGCATCTACACCTAATCGGTGTATAGCCCATTTCAATTCTGTGAAACAAGAATCTTTTAATGTTCGGTAAGTTTTTCTGACAACTAATGTATTTGCATCAGGGTATGCCATCATGTTAGTAATGTACCATAATGCAGTTGTCTTTGATTTTTTGGAAGCACGTGAACCCTTGACAGCCCTATATCTACCTTTCCACCGCCAAAATGTACCGTAACCCTTACCAACTACTTCCGGTAATTTCACATTAACCTTACCGGACTTTGTAGCCTTGTAATCTTCCGGCATCAGAATGAACTTCTGATAACCAAATACATATTGACTTGATGGCTGCCTGTATTTAGTCCTCAAGTGCGTCTGCTCCTGAAATAACAATAGGGGCTGTCACATTCACATCTAACTTATCATTCCACATACCTAAATGTTTACCAAGCAGTTCAAGGGCTTTCATCTTGGAAGCAATCTTGACTTCTCTCTCAACACTTCCACCAAACTCATTATCAGATTCCTTATATTTGATTGATTCAATACAAGACAGATCATCAGCAGATGCATCCTGTTTGATTCTTCCGTTACTGTCAACAACGTCTGTCATTCTGACAAATGCAATCTTGGCAAGCTCTAAGACAACCCTATCCTGATTCACTCCGGTTCTTCGTGACCGTTCTGCCATGTGTTCAGCAATAGCCTGTTGAATATTAGGTTTTGTCAAGTTTTCACATCCGATTGCATCCGCTGTTTTTACTGAATAACCTGCCCTAATAGCTGCCTGTGTTGCATTCAGGTCAATCAGGTATTCATCAACAAAACGTTGCTGCTTTTCAGTTAATTTGCCTTTTTTTGCCATAACAACACCGCCTTTCTATCATTTTTATAACAAAAAGTGCTGCAAGGTAGGAGGTTTTAGCACCCTTGCAGCACATAAGACAATAATCAATATAATTTTGCATAAAAAATTTGCAGGTAATAATAAATTACCTGCAAAAATTTTTGTACAGCATACACTATAAAAGGTCAGCTTGTATTTGTCAAATATGAAATAGTTGGTTTTATGTCAGATATGTAAGGTTTTTATAGGTATCTTCAAACGCTGAAAGTGCCTTATTATGCAGTTCTACGGTATATGAATAAGATTTTTTCATTTCCTGTGAAGCAACCTTGACTGTTTTAAACTGCACATACACTTTTGTAAGAATCTGAATCATATTCTTGTCACGCAATCCCCTGATTTCCTTAATAATCTGCTTCTTTGCATCAACAAACTGATCTATTTCTTCATTGATGTGTTGGTCAAACATGGTATACCTTACTACATCCTTACATAACTTATCACCTACAGGTGAAGTCTGCACTTTGTCCCGGCTGTAATCAATACCGCCTGCACTGCATACATTCATTTTCATATCTGACAGCGTGGCAATATCATCATTTATCTGCATATCTAACACTTCAAGCTGTTTCAGATATTCCCTTGCACTTAATTTCTTCTGATCACTCATTTTTACCTCACTTTCTACGGTTGGTTACACTTCGGTTACGGTTAAAAATAGCATAAAAAGTGCTTCAAACCCTTATAAATCAAGGAAGTTACGGTTTCTACGGTTACGGTTAAAACTCTATTCTCTATATATTCTTATTTTTACTAAGTTCTATACTATCATAAAATACTAATTATTAAAGAATGTACTTTTAACCGTAGACAACCGTAACCGCCAGTATTTACAAGTGTTTCAACCGTAACCCTTAACCGTAACCAACTGTAACTTTACCGTAACCACTACCACAACAGCACTGATTGGTGTATCTAACTAATGAAACACCTTACCTGATTTTTTATGTTTCAATGTCACCCTTCCAACAATTTCAAACCCGGCAATGTCAACAATGTTCCTGATCACTTGAATCAGTCTGTGGTTACGGTCATTCAGTTCTGCATTTTCTTCACGCTTGACCGTTGCCATTGCTGCACCTGCTGTTGGGTCAACATATCCTTCACTATTTTTGTACATTTACATCTTTCCTTTCCAAAATATCACTTATGATCACTCTAAACATTTCTTCAAAAATAGGTACTACTATTGAATTTCCTGATTGGTGGTACAGTGTTCTGTTCATTTTTCCCGGTTCAACTTTGCAGGTTGACTCTGCTGCATAATAATCTTCGTCAGAATACCCCATCAACCGCCAACATTCCAATTCTGTTAAATACCTATATTTTCCATCCCCTAAATCAATGACCTGTGCCGGGGTTCTGTCCTGTCTTGTAGTTATTGTATTTGCATAATCTTCAATAACCTTTGCCCTTCTGATTCCTTTTTTGCCTATCGAATTGTATACGCTTGGTTGTGTCACCATGTAACAATCAGATACATTTCCTGATTCAAGAAAATTTGAAATATCACGCATTGGTCTTTTCTGCATCAACTCAAAATCAAAAGGGTGATCACCTAAAACAGAAACAGTAAAACATCTTTGTCTTGCTTGCGGTATACCATAATCACGTGCATCTAAGACTTTGTAGTTATTGGAATATCCAAGCTTTTCCATATACGACAGGTATCGGTTGAAATTGTGAATCATGTGTTTTGATAAAACATTCTTTACATTTTCCCACACAACAACAGTTGGTTTCCATTCTCCCATCTGTTCGATAATGTGTACTGTTTCCCACATCAATGATGATCTTGTTCCTGAACCTTCATCAGCACCTTTACCCTTGTTAATTCTTCCATCGGCTGCTGTTGCCTTCCCTTGATGTCCGGCAATACTAAAATCTTGACAGGGTGAACCATGAATTAAAATGTCAGGTTTTAAATTCCAATTAACAACTGACTGTGTTTCATATGACAGTTCATCAGCAAACATTGCATTGTACGATCTGACCGCTTTTTCATCTATTTCAACATAATCTATTGCCTTTACAGGTATACCCATATTTCTTAACGCAACCCTTGGTGAACCGATTCCACCGAATAATTCAATAATTTGTATCTTTTTCATCTTCATCACCATCCTTTACCGGGCAGTGATCACAATCACCATTTGCAGCACCAAAACACCCCCAACAATCATCAATTTCTTTTGTCTTTGGTTTATACTTCTTAGCTGTTGCAGCTAATGCCATTACTACAGCACCAAGGATTAACCCAACCGTAAGACCAACGCAAAAACAAACTGTACCTGTTAATACTAACTTTTCCATACTGTCACACCTTTCTAAATATCCTGATAGATTTACCACCTACCTTAGTTACTACTGTTTCAAACCCCAACCGCTTATTGATCTGCTTACTGAACACGATGTTTGACATTGGTTGCATACCACAATCAGCACAAAACACCTGATACCTGCTGTACACGTCACCTGTTGGTTCATCCTCAATCATTTCAACACCGCATTCATCAATAAATGCCTTGATTGGGTTATTTTCATTTTCATATTCATCAATCTGTTCAGCCACTTTTTCAGACTTGGTGAACTCATTGTTTTCAATGATTCTTTTCAGTCCTTCTACACCTACCCTGATCAGATATTCAACTGAACTTTGTTCAACCAACTGATACTTGATATAAGGGTTGTAATCCGGGTCAATCTCACCACTTGGTAAATACTTTGTAAATCTTGCGTTGAATGGAATAATCACCAAACGTCTAAGAACTGCCCCTGTCTTATCTTTCATTCTTGGTATATCATTTGCTGAAAACAGCAGCTTCACATAAGGGTTAAACTCAAAAGGGTCTTGCCCTTTTCTTTCTGCTTTGATTCTGTTACCTGTAACTACTTTCTTGAATGTTGCTACCTGTGAACCTTGCAGGAAGTCATCACCAATATCATCACCGATATTTGCCAGTTTTCCGAACATCATTGATGTGCTGAACCTGTCCCCTAATTCCTTAAGGTCAAGTGCTGATATATTCCCATCACCAAGAATTGCTTTGACACAATCAAGGAATGTACTCTTACCATTGGACTTGTCACCTGTCAGGATGAATGCCTTACCAAGTTCATTCCTGCGATAAAAGCAATAGCCAATACATTCTTCCAGTAATGCCCTGATCGGTTGATCACCGCAAGCTAATTTGTTCAGTGTATCATCAGCAAGTTCACTGTAGGCTTCCGGGTTATAATCCCAAGGTATTTGATTGGTTATTACCAAATCAGGGCTGAATGGTTGCATTTGTCCGGTCACAATATCCAACACACCGTTCCTGAATGCTATATAACGTGCATCTGCCTGTGCTTTTTCATCAGCTATAAGTTCCATATACTCTAATACTTCTCTTCGCTGTGTCTTTTTCAGGTTAGGTATCTGATTGATCATAGCTGTTTCAATAGCCTTGTACCCAACCTGATAAATCCCATCTTGATAGATATGTAACTGATTACTTATACTGACTACATTTTCATTGTTCTTAAGCCATGTTGCAAAACGGTCAAACAGGAATGTCTTATCACAAAAGAATACAGGTTTTTGAAATGCTTCATCCCTAAGAATCACTTCCAGTTCATCATCAGATAACGGCTCTTTCAGAACAAATCTGTTCAGAATCCTGATACATTCTCTTGTATCATCAACACTAAAATCATTTGATGTAAGTGTCAGGATATAATTGAATAATGCCTGATTGCGTCCGTCACCTGCATCCATATCAAGAAAGTCAACCGCTGTACGAACCGGGAACAACCATTTTGGAACTTCCTGATATGTTCCACCTTCTTCAATGTCCCACTCAATAAAGCGTTCTTCACCGTCAATCTTGATTACTTCATATGATGAACGTGTACCAAGTTTTATATCTGCTGTCAGACCAACCGCAAGCGGTACGTGTGTCCTGTTCCTTGTAATACTATGATTCTTAAATAAAAAATGTCTGCCCCGGCTTGTACAATACACCCGGCAATCAAGCTGATATTCTTCCACAATGTTCATTAAAATTTCAGACTGTTCAGCATCGTCAATATCTATCAGGATGGTATCATCAGCAAGAACACCACCGAACCCTTCAAGATTCTTCACTTCGTCATAAGTGCGGTATTTTGTCCGGTCTTTGAATGCTTCGATTGCTTTCTTGCCTTTTGTCTTTATGTACCCTTTGTACAACATCCTGTTTCACCATCCTTTAACTAAATACTTCTGACAGCAATTTACTGAAAAATTCTTTGTCCCTGATGCTGTCCTTATATTCCTTTTCGGCTGACCTCAAATCTGCCTTTTTCTCTTTCAATGTGTCCCGGCTTTCTTTCACATTTGTCATGTAATGCTTGTAACCGTTACTACCTTTCTTATGCTGTGACCGCAAATATAACCAGTGCTGCACGTTCATTTCAGCATCTTTCACTTCTGCCTTATTCCGGTCAATCCTGTTTTCGGTAATCATTGTAATATTGTCCAACCCTTCCATTCTGTACTGAATGTGATCTTTGATCTGATTCACAATGTCAGGGTTATCACTTCGATTGATTAACTTAATCAGCTTACGAACCTTTGAGATACTTCTACATGAAAGAAATTCTTCAAGATGAATAAGCATCTGACCATGATCATATTTGATTGTAATGTCTGTCATGTTCCCACCTTTCCGGTATTATGCTGCAATACCAAATTGTTTCAGTCTTTTTCTTGCTAAATCTATGTACCACTGCTTATCTAATTCCGGTGGTACTTTAACCCCAATTACAGAATCGTTATAAATGAAACTGTGATCAGGTGTGTTTCCAAATTTTTCACCCTTTGGTTTTACAACCTTACGTCTTAACAACCTACCGTCTGTAACACGATTAGAAGCAAACACACGATAAGATTTATAAGTATATTTTTGTGTGGTAGGATATGACCACACTTCTGTTCGTGTACCGTCCCGGTGTTTTGTTGTCTTAATGATCTGACCAGTTCCATGTTCATGCTCGACCCAGTTATAATTGTTTGACAGCTTCACTATTTTTTGGAACATAATCAAGTCATCACACTGATTGATTGTCTGTTCAACAGGTATCTTTTTCACCATGTAGTCAACCAACGCTTTATTCAGTATTGGTAAGTCATTATCAATAGCAGAAAGTTCTTTGACGTAAGCACCAATTCTTTCAACACCACCATCAGTACCAATCCAAAGGTAATTGTTTACGTCCTTCTGATAGATTTCTGATATATTGTCAAGTTCAAGTAATATTGAACATTGTTCAGTTGAACAACGCTGTTCCCACTCCCAACAAATATCATCAACCATTTCAAAGGCTTCATCAGTGTCAGGAATCCAAATGATCAGACCATCAGTGTTTGACTGAATCAGTTCAAGTCCCGGCACAACTTCCAAATGCTCAATCAGATCAAGCAACATCAACTGACCGTTGATACACATACAGTTGTTATTACGTGGATCGTATGCAACATTGGTTTCATCTTTCATTGCCCCTGAAAGTGCATTCAGCATCTTCTTATATGGCAACTGTGCTTTTTTCCATTGCTTTGCTTCTGCCTTTCTTCCGACTTTAGCTGCTGCGACCTGTTTCTTTTTCATAGCTTTTCTTGTGTCATACACCAGTTTGAAGTTGTTATTGGTTGCTGCCCTTGTTACAAGTCCCCATGCAATCAGCATTGACGGATAGTAATTATTTACGTCTACATGAAGAATCTGACCTTTCCGATGTATCGGCTTATCAGATGCACCATGCAGACCACCAAAACCAAATGTGTGCGGTATTCCTGCAACAATCGTTTCAAAGTTCTGTGACTTATACCAAGTCTTTTTATCTTTCTTGTCAAAATCCTGTAACCCCATTTCAAGGGCTTCTTTTCTTTTCTCTGCAAACCATTCCTGAACATATTTATATTTTTTCAATTTCAGGCATGGCAGAAAAAAGAAATCAAATTCATCACCAAAATGAGTTTTTGAACACCCAAGAACCTTTGCTGTTATCCGGGCTTCACTATCTCCAATGTCATACAATGAAGTTTCTTTTGGAAATGCCTGTATAATTCCATGAACTGCATTGAACTCACTGACCTTTTCAAGAAATACCTTGATCGTCTGTTCTACGTCATGCCTACAGTATTTAACCGTCTGTTCTATTTCTTCCTGCGTCAGTTTCCTTTTGATACGGAAATCAACATCTGTTTCTTTAATATTTGAACCAAGAAAACCTTCCATTGTTTTCAATCCGACTGTTTTCATGGTTTCATCGTTGCTTGGCATTACATCATAGTTGATCATTGGTAATTTATTGAATGCTCTTGAATATTGCCAACCTTCTTTATTGTCAACGATAATCCAGTCATTGATCTTTTTAGGATTCATACCAAGCAGAATACCTTTCATGATGTACTGATCGTAGTGACGGTTGTTAAATCCTACCCATATATCTTTTCTATTTGCTTCATATAAGGCTTTTAGCTTATCAGGGCTATTTATTATCACGTGTTCTTTCTTCTTCGTCACATCAATGAATACAGCAAGCCAATCCTTTTCAAAAACCTCAAAATCGTAGAATATCATTTACTAAATCACCCACTTTTTTTTTGAAAAAGCGGTGTGCGTTTTACACACCACCTTAAGTGTTATCTTACTGCAAAGTAGATGTTTTATCTACTTTTAAATTAAAAATTTTTACATATCGAATGCTTCATTGATAGTAATTGGATTGAAGTCATCAGCCTTATAGGTAACTGCTGCACCAACTTTACCCTGTACTTCCTGAAAAATATCAAGTACGCAATCAGCAAAATCACTGTAGTTGATAAATTCCGGTACTGTATCTGTTTCAAGTTTATCAAGCCATGTGCAAACAGATTTGATTGCCATGCCATTAGTCCACTTCTGTGAAGTATTGCCGGAAATAGTACGGTTGAAGAAAATCTTTCTACCCTTTTGATTGCCTTCCAAGATGCTGCACTGTACGGAAAACATCAGCTTGTCACCTTTCTTTGTTGGTTTGATCTCCATTTTATCAAAACTTACATCATAATCCCCATCCGGTACATCTTCAAACTGTGAATCGTCTGCTTCCTGAACCTCTTTCTGTAATGCGTTAAGATCAACCTGTTCATCGAATGCACTAAAATCTACTGCCATAATTTTTCACCATTTAACCTTTCTTAAAATAAATTTATGATTATAATTGCTATGATACAAGCAATACAAACCCTTGTATAATTATCCCTATTTTTCTGAATCCTGTCACCCACTGAACCGAATCCAAAGAATACTGCCATGACTGCAAGAAAAATATTTAATGCAATCATGATCTTGTTCTTCTTCGTCTTTGACTTCTAACGTGCTGTTCAGGTAGGTTCATAGCACCGTCTAAAGGTTCAGCAGGGGTCTGTGCGTCAGCAGGTACAGGGTTGTTTTCCTGTGCAAGTCTTTTGATTCCTGCATTAAATTCTTCTCTTGTGATTACCTTCATAGCCTCAACACCATCAACGATCAAGTCAACCGTATCACCTTTGTGTTTCATCACATAGTTATCATCAGCAGGAACGTAGAAATATGCATCTGCGTCCAATGTAACAGATTCAGAATCAGTGTTTGTTGTACCGTCCTGAACAGGTTCAGACTTTTCAGCATTTCTTTCCTTGCGTGTTCTTCTTGGTGGTTTCTGTAAATCCGGTTTCGGTACTTTATCTGCAACATCCATTGCTTCATCAAACGGTACTTCTTCCTGTCCCGGAAAAGCCTGATCAATAGCCTTGTCAACTTCATCCATGTGATCAGCAATCTTCTGTTCATTTTCTGCCTGAACTTCTGCTCTGCTTTTGCGTGTTCTTCCAGTCTTTTCTTCCGGTGCATCGATTGGTGTTGCAGGTTCAGCTTTTTTACCTCTTGTTCTTCTACCTTTGCTGTCAGGTTTTTCAAGATCAGATGCAACCGCCTGATCAGCAGCATTCATTTCATCATCTGACTTGTAATTACCGAGTTCATAATAATTTCTAATCTTGTCAACAACATAATTCAGATCATTGTCAATAGCGTATGCGGTGAACATTCCAAGCGGTGATTTTACTGTATCTTTTCCGCTATTCTGTGTATAGAAATAATACTTAGCTTCATTCACACCAGTTCTAAGTACAACGGTAAACAGTCCTTCAATAGTGATCTTCTCACGCAACAGTTTACCAATCAGCTTAACAGTTGTAATACCGTTATCCAAAGTTTCCAAATGGGTCATATAAACGACTACAACATCATCAGGTAAGTCTTTGCAGCAGTCAATGATTTCAAAATAGTTTGCACCAAAGTCATTGTACTTGTCCCATCCGGTTTCTTTGATACGGTTCATGTACGGTACTGCAAGAATATACTGGAAGTCATCAACCACTAACAGCTTCTTACCTGCTGCACACTGTTCTTTCATGTACTTCACAATTTTTCTTGCGTCTGTTTCATTGTTCAGCATTTCAAAGTGGTTCTTGAACGGTAACGGTTTACCTACCGGATTGATGACCGCTGTTGTTGCCGGGTTACAATTTCTAAGGCTTGTACTTTTCCCTGTGCCGGATTCACCCATAATTAAAACTTTCTGTGCCATGATTATTTATCCCCTTTCTTAAATAAGCCCATTAACTTAGTAAAAAGATTGCTCTTTTCTTTCATTGCTTTCTGCTGTGATACTTTCAAAATCTGTCTGTTCTGAAAATGTTCAGCGGTTGCAACATTATTTCTGTAACTTCTGTGACTTCTCTGTTTGTGTTTCTTTGCACTACTCATTGATTTCATCCTCACTTTCTTTGATAACAACCTGTAATCTTGTATTATTATGCAGCGGTGTAACCTCTACTGTATAACCGTTTGCCAACAGGATTCCTACTAAATCCTGATATGCTGCTGTGATTCTTGTACCTTCGATTTCAATACAACCGCACAATCTTGACATTTCATTGAAAAAGTCATCATTTGCAGCATCAACAACACTATGCATATCATTCAGCATATATTTCAGTTCATCACGCTCGTCTTTCAAATGTCTATTTTCTTCTTTCAGCTTTGCAACTTCTGCTTCAAGAACTTCTTCATAACTGTTTTTATTCTTCTTCATTATTTTCACCTTCCTCTTTTACTTCATCGGCTGTTTCTTCCGACTTCACCTGATCATTGAATCTGTCAAGTTTTCCGACCTCAAGAAACTGTGCTGACCAAAAATCTGCAAAGTGAACGATCACCTGTAAGGGTTCTTCATGACCTTTCAGATCGTACGCAAGACTACCATAAGCACCATCATGATAGAAAATAGCGTGTTCTTCTTCCTCTGTCAGATCAATGTAACGTGCTGCCAGTTCAACCGACCTTAAAGGGTGGTCAATATGGCACAAATCAGAACTGATCTTGTACGGTTTACTTTCAGACCTCTTATACTTCTGTTCAGGATTTTTTTTGGTTGGTCTGCCGTCCTGCACCATGTTTTCAACATAATAAGGGCTTCCGTAACGTCCACACTTACCAAGATCATGTAACGCTGATGCAATGATTACGCTGTTATGAATCTTGTTATATGCTTCACTTCCAAGCAGTGTAAGACCGATCTTTTCAGCGTACTGCATGACGTTCACTGTATGCTCTAACAGTCCACCATCTTTACAGCAATGGTTTCCACCTGATGCAGGGGCATCATAAAAACCAAGTTCTTCGATGAAGTCAAGTAAATCTTCTACACCCTCACGACCTGTTTTCATCAGGCAACCTTTGAAATACTCAATCTGTTTTTCTCTTGTCATTGTTAAATCTCCTTTTCTTCTAACTTTATTTTCCACCGCTTCTGTTCTTCAATATTGGAAAGATACCAAGCGTTAGATTTTGTTTTGTATTCATTGAATGCTTTGAACTTTTCAAAGTCCTTTTGGAAAAGTAAAATACCATATCCCCCGGATTCTCTTATTTTTCTTAAGTGATAAAGCTGTATCAGTGACGGTTCACCATTGTCTGCCTTGACTTCAATACCCAAGAAACAACCATCTGAACTCACCAGTAAATCAGGAACACCACTTTTTGTATAAGCTGCACCACCCCAGTATTTGAGCCACCAACAACCATATTCATCTAAGTATTTTTTAACCCGGTTTTCAAAATTCTTTTCTGCTGCCACATTAACCACCTATATTTGGACAGATACAATCCCATTGATAATCTTTGAAGTGAAGTTCTTCATCTTTCAGAATTTTTCCATCAACAATTTCAATAACCTGATTGAATTCCATCCCCCTTTCAAAACCATGGATTTTCATATCAACATGATATTTTTCACATGTTTTCAGAAGTTCATCTGCTGAAATTCCCCATGCAAATTTGGAATCAAAGACTGCAACAAAGATTTCATCATCTTCATATTCAGAAAAATAAACTTCTACACCTTTGACAAATCCCCTTCTTGTGTTTTCAATCCAACATATTTCATTATAATCAATGTCACCATATTCATTCTTTGATAACCTTTCACGTTCTTCACCAAGAAATCCAACAGGGTGCAACCCTTCAAGAATAAATCCTGTCAGATTTTCTTTTGTTCCACGAACTTTCAAACTTCCTTCACACCAATTCGGCATTTTTTTATTCACCTTCCTTTTCTAATCTTTCATAATACGGTTCTGTGTCAATCACCCAACCATTTGCATATAACACAAGACATATCCAAGCAAAATTAAATGCCATAATTGCATATGGTTGCCATGATATGATGTAATCAATCCATAAAACCCAGTACACGAAACTGAACAGGTTTAAAAAAACGATCGTCTTAATGACAAAATTCTTAAAATGTTTTTTGATGTACTTCCATACCCGGCACATCATACAATTATGTGAACAATTCATCAGTTAGTTCCTTTCCTTCCTGCAATGCTGCAAGATTCCTTTCTTCAAAACTTCCCTTTACCAGTAGGTAATAGTAGTAACATGGTCTGTTCTGACCGATTCTGTGTATACGCTTCTTTGACTGTTCCCAAAGATCACAAGACCCTTTTCCAAGTGGCAACGTAAAGTACACAATCTTATTTGCTTTCTGATAGTTACCACCCATTGCCCCTGCTTGGTACTGAACAAATGTGACACTGTTATCTACACATTCATATGCATACATTGAACGTCCTGAACCATTTACAAAACTGACTTCCCTGTTGAGTGATTCACATATTTTTCTAAGTCTTGTCAGTTCTTCATTGAAGTTATAAAACACAATCAACCGATCTTCTGTTGATTCCAGTAAGTCCCTGAATGCTTCCAGTTTTTCCTTATGCCATTGACCGCACAGCTGTCTGCAATATAATGTTTTGGTCAGGCTATTATCACCGATCAACTCAACCCTTGGTGTCACATCTTCACCTTCAAAATCTGAATCATCTTTGAATCTGACTAAGTTCCTTGTATCAAGTTCCAAGTAATTGTGTTTGATGAAAAACTTATATTCATTTGTGATCTTCAAGAAAATTTTCTGTTCAGTCTGTTCAGGTAGTTCAATCACTTCTTCTGTTTTCATGAATACTGCACCAAACTGTGTGAGTCTTTTCTTTAAATGCTCAACGTGCTTATATCCTGTGATTACTTCTTTCTTATACCCATCACCGTTTTCAATCCATTCCGTCTGAACATAGGAAGCATAAAAGGCTTTCTTGTTAATGTCCCAACCTAACAACTTAAGCTGTGACCACAACCGTTCATACTTTCCTGCTGTTGGTGTACCTGACAGCAAGATCACGCTTTCCGGTTGTAACTTCAATATGAATTTTGACCGTTTAGCGTTTTCATTGCATATAAGGCTTGATTCATCAAGTAACAATGTAAAGTCGGTTATATGGGCTATATACTTGCGTCTGAATACCAAATCATAGTTAATTACACCGACAATCTGAATGTTCGGATCATACAGGTCTTTGGTTTCAACCAATGTTCGGAAGTTCACACCTTCACTTTTCTTGGTCAAGTCCATAACTCTGTATTCCGGGTAATACGTTTTCATGTGATCAACCCAATCATCAACCTTTGACTTTTGGCATACGATCAGATTTACCGTATTGTTCAGCAAGTACATTTTTTCAGCCCCTACAAAAGTTTTACCAAGTCCCATATCTAAGTAATAAGCACACCTGTTTTTATCATCAGTCAGGTTCAGCACTTCTTCCTGATGGGGCATGAATTGAAGATCATTCATCTACCTTAATGCCTGTACACTGTTCAAAGATTTCAGCATCAAAGTTTGGTATTGACTTAATGTAATTCTTCTGAAAGTCTGATAAGCTGCCCCACCATAACTGACCACATTCAGATTCATTAAGCACTTTGAGATAACCGCCTGTTGTTTCATAGGTCGGATTTGCTGCCTTTTCTTCATCAGTCATATCTTCTTCATACACCCATTCAACAACGTCTTTTGGTATCTGATTCAGTAAATATCTTGCATCTGATCTCAACCAATCGTTATAGGTTATATCTGACGGTTTATTGAACAGCGTGATCTTCTGTTCTTCTGTATTAAAACAACCAGTATTGAAAGAAGATTTGTTCCAGTCCCCGGTGTTCCAGTCCCCGGTGTTGCAGTCCCCGGTGTTGCAGTCCCCGGTGTTCCTGTTCCCGGTGTTGCAGTCCCCGGTGTTGCAGAGTCCTGTGCAATCCTTTCCAGTATTTACGATTGTCAAAAGTTCTTGCCAAGGAATTTCACGCACGATCTGAATTTTGTTAGTGCATGATTTCTTACCGTCTGTATCTACTTCACCAAGTGCAATAACTTCTGCAACCCTATTTTCAGAATTAAAACTGTAATAGCTAAAACAGTCAGCAGCTTTTTCACAAAAATGAAAACCTCTATCACAACAGCTTGGCTTAACATCTTCTTCAAAGATTTTTCCTATCTCATACTGAAAACCTCTACAAGTCCAGTCAGGATTGAATACTTTATAACCTTTAACTTCACTCATTTTCTTTCACCTCTCTATACTGTAATTCCTTCAATCTCTGCAAAACGTTTTGCGTTGATGAAGTACACCCACCTGTTATCAGATGTATGAATAGCGTAACCCCAAGGGAAAACCCCTTGCTGTAAACCCTTGCGAACTGTGTTGTGGTTCATCTGCAACAGCTTTGCAGCCTTTTCCACATCTAACCGGGGAATTACCCCATTTCTTAATTCAGCAGTTGGAAGTACAATCACCTGTTCATCAGATTTTGAAAAGTAATCTGATTCAAGTCCAAGTGCTACTGCAATAGCACTCTGAACATCTTCTGACGGTATCTGTTTACCTGAAAGATACTGACTGACAGAACCTTTACTTTTTCCAGTCATACCGCACACCTGACGTTGATTCAGGTGTAATTCTTGCATAGCCTGTTTTAACTTTTCACTGAATGTCATCTTGTTTTCACTCCTTTGTTGGTAGATAATTTATCTACTTTTTAGGCAAAAAAAATCTTGTTTGCTTCTTCATTCGTCAACTTCAAAAGTTCTTTCAACACTTTAATTTCAGACGCTTTGAACTCTGTTTCATTGTTGACTTTCTTCATCAATCCATAATAAGTCAAACCGCATTTTTCAGCTAAGAACTGTAACTTATAACCGGATTCATCAATTTTCTGTCTTAACAGTGTTGTGTTTGTCATATTAGTTCTCACCACCTTCTGTTGTTGGGAATGGGCTTTTATTGTACTGTCTGTGTATTCTGATCATGATTCTGTCACCCGGTAATTCCTTGCGGTCAACAATGCTGTATTCCTGTTTCTTTGCTTCAATATCAGCAATGTAACGATCAAGTTCAGATGCAGAATCAAATTCAAGCATCAGATCAATACAACCTGCAATTACTTTCTTCATTTGCACAACCTTCCTTTCCGATTAGCAGCCCTTTTATAAATGTTGCCTGTTATGGGGTGGTTTTATTTTTCAGGGAATCACACACCAAGAAACCCTTATCAGATTTCACACTAAAACCTGTAAACTTGCTGTCCTACTATAGAATTTTTATAGCGTGTTTTTCTATGAACCGCTGAACAGTTTCACATTAAAACTGAACAAAACCTGTCAACCACTACATAACAGACAACACTTATAAAAGAACTGCTATCTTATTTTTGACCTACCATCATCAGTACCGGATGGTCATTCCCGGCAGACGGTCATTACTGACCGTTTCGGCTTATATCTGTTTTCCACCCTTAAAGGTTGCTACTGTAAAATATCCGTCACTTATTCGTTCACGATATACACAAAAATCACCAGTAACGATTGCACGTTTTCCGATCTTATCCATTACCATGTAGAAAATATCAGGGTGGTGCAAACTCATTTGTTCAGCTTCTTTCATTCCTTTGGTTTTTACCTGCTGCAACAGGTTGTTATATTACAGGCGGTTTCATTCGTTAGGTGCTTCACATGACCGCCTTGCAAGTCGGGAAACTTGCACACCTTCCGGCTACCCTGATCTGATCCCGGTTAATTATATGGGTGTTTCATTTTTTTTATTGGTTCAGTTCCAATATTTTCAGAACAAAGTACTGTGTCCTCTCGCTTGTTGATTCTTCCGTTTAACTGCTTCTTGGTTAAGGAGTAAAGTCACTATTGGCTAGTGCTAAACTGTTTTCTTCAATTAGTACAGTTCACTTTGCTTTCTTGTCCTACAGTTCCTACTTTCTTCAACTGTTTTGCCGGGTCATGTTTATTCTTCACACACTCTGTCTGTCATTCTCACAGCCTAACTACCATGTTACTTGTGTGTAGCCCTATCGCTTCACCCAGTCTTTCCTGCTTGCTTTGTTCTGTTTTTGAAGTAGATGTTTTATCTACTGACATCATAATACATGACGGTAGATAGAATGTCAACAGTTATTTTGAAAAAACTTGAAAAAAGTTGATATTTAATCTATTTCATGGTATTCTTTACTTATAAACAAGGAAAGGAAGGTAATCTTAATGAGTATAGGTCAACGTATAAAAAGTAGACGTGAAGAATTGGGAATGTCACAGGAAGATCTTGCACACCGGATTGGTTATAAAAGTAAATCATCTATAAATAAGATTGAACTTGACATACAACAATTAAGACAATCTAAGATCAAACAGATTGCAGATGCACTTGAAACTACGACAGATTATATTATGGGTTGGTCTGAAAAGAAAAACGATGAACCAAAAGAAAAGTATGATATTACTGATCTTATTAAAAATCAATATGGTTCAGATGTGTATGAACTTGTTCAGTTATATTCAAAAATGAATGAAGCAGGTAAAAACAAAATCATGGAAGAACTTCGTGATACTGCTGCATTACCAAAATACACCGAACCTGTAAAAAGGGATGCTCAAAAAATGGCATAATATACCAAATTTGGGAAAATCAGGAAAATATTATAATTGTAGACTTTAGAAAGGATGGTTGATCATGGGATTTTTAAGAAGTACAAAAGGCTCTATCATTAGTGACTATTTCCAGTTACAGGAAGATATTGCAGGTTTTTCAAAAGGTTATATGTATGACGTTGCGTTGTATGATGATCATTTAGAAATTACCTCAATGCAGAAACGCAAGCTATTACTTAATTATGATCAGATTACAGATGTGTTCTATGGTGGAAAGACTGAACTCATTCAAAAACCAAAGTCTGTGATCGGTAGGGCTGTAGTTGGTGGGGTAATATTTGGCGGTGTTGGTGCAATAGTTGGTGCTGCATCCGGTACAGGTACAAAAACCGGAAAGAAAACACACCTGTATTTTATCATCAGTTACACCAGTTCAGACGGTGAAGATAAATATATACAGTTTGAAGATACTAGAATGTACAAAGGTCTTAAGCTATCTAAAAGGCTGAAAGAACTTACACACGTAGAATCAGCACCTACAGGTGACATTCAACTTTAACGGTTACGGTTACACTTAAAATCTATATCTTATATATTTTACTTTTTTTATATTTTTATTTTTTTATTCATATAAGCGTTATATAAAGAACTTGTAACGAACCGTAGACAAGTGTAACCGCCTTGTAAATCAAGGTAATATAACTGTAACCTAAACCGTAACTAAAGCGTAACCAAGTGTAACCAGTAAAAAAAAGACCCCAACCGTTGCAGCGGTCAGGGTCATGCAAAACCAAACCAAAGGAATGAAATGATTTGGACTATGCAAAAACCATTATAGCATTCATTCCTTATGGTTTCAATGAAAGGAAGTGCTATTTATGCAAGGTGGAGTAAGAAAAAGAGGTACAACATGGTCATATTATTTTGACCTTGGAAAAATTGACGGTAAAAGAAAGAAAAAAGAAAAGGGTGGATTCAGAACCAAGAAAGAAGCTGAACAGGCATTGACTGCTGCTATGAATGAATACAATAATGCCGGGACTGTATTTGAACCGACAGAAATAACGGTTGCTGATTACCTGAATCAGTGGTTTGATCTGTACTGTAAGACCAATCTGAAATATAACACCCAAGTTGGGTATTTAAGAATTATTCAAGGGCATTTAATTCCAAAGTTCGGTGTATACCGCCTAAAAGCAATCACTCCGGCAGTATTACAGGAATATGCTGTTGAACTTAAAATGAACGGTAATTCAAAAAGTCATTTAGTTGGTATTTTGTCTGTATTCAGTGCTGCACTGAATTATGCAGTTGAACCAATGCACTATTTACAGTCTAACCCCATGCAATATGTGAAATTTCCAAAGGTTGAAAGAAAACCACGTGAACGAATTGTACTGACATTAGATGAATGGTGTAAAATTCGTGACAGATTTCAAAACACCCGGTACTATATACCTTTAATGATCGGATTTTATACAGGCTTACGAATATCAGAAACATTTGGTCTTACTTGGGATGATATTGATTTTGATAAAAGAAAAATATCTGTAAATAAGCAGATTGTAAAACGTAACTTTGGGGCAGATGTAAGAAAGGTTGTTGAAAAGAAAGGTAAGAAAGAACAGCGTTCATCTTGGTACTTTACTACACCAAAAACATTTACTTCTGTTCGTGAAGTCCCTTTTGGTGAAACACTATATCAGGCATTGAAAAAGGAAAAGGCTGAACAACTCAAGAATGAAATGAAGTATGGGGAATATTACACGATTCATGTTAAAAAGATTGAAATTGATGAAAAAGGTAATGACATGATCAGGGTTGTACCTATTCAAAAATGTGTTGAAAGTCCACTACAGCGTATTAGGTTGGTGTGTGTTGATGAAAACGGTCAGTATACTTCCACTGATTCATTTAAGTATTGCAGTAGAGTTATACACCATGAAATGCATCTTGCCTTTGATTATCACAGCTTAAGGCATACACACGCAACACTGTTGATTGAATCCGGTGCTGATGTTAAAAATGTTCAGACACGATTAGGACACACCAACATAGAAACCACATTGCAGACCTATGTGCATGATACAGAAAAAATGGCTGAACGTTCTGTTGATCTATTTGAAAAAATCACACAAGTAAAAACGTCATAAATAAAAATAGTGGGAGTGAATCCGCTGATTGTTCAGCGTGTTCACTCCCTTTTCTTTGTTTAGTGGTGATTTTAAAAATTACGGTGGCAAATGGGTGGCAAATCGACTGAACCCCACTCATAAAAGCCTGTAAAACCGCTTATTTACGTGATAATAAACAAACTGTTTCCACATGTACCGT
>PPYF01384964.1_pt1 | contig 40499 bp, 36 predicted proteins | sample 1559871 | NCBI WGS metagenome assembly PPYF01 (sample SAMN08240021, study PRJNA423297) | Human gut metagenome, whole genome shotgun sequencing project.
GGCTGATGATTTATTCCTATGATAATAGATATCTATCCATTTTATGTTTTTATGATTGTATTGTACTACTTGAGTATCAGCAGCATAATCTCCTAATCTCCTGCCTTTTCCATGATGGAGCATAAAATAATAGATGTTACGGTTCAAATTCTCGTAACGGCATGCCTTTCTCTTTCATATAGTAGTATAGTAGCCCTTTATAGGGAACTGATTTAATAACTGATGTGTCTCTCATGTAAAAAAAGTTATATATAGACAGGCTGTCTTTGTATACAATCTCTCTGTTGGGTAGCTTAAGAATGACACTGTCCATACGGTTCATATATAAATTGGCAACATTCACAATCTTAAGCTTTACCTTTATAAAAGCGAAATAATAATAGCCTGATGGGGGGATATAGGCTGAAGAGTCTATTTGATTACGGGAATCATAATAGCAATACATTCTGACAGGTTCATTTGTTTTATTATAAAGGACAAATGATTGGATTCTATAACAGCCTGTAAGTGTAATTAATATTGCGATGAATAGCAGGTTTTTCATCTTATGAACGATTAGGTTAAATCTTTGTATTGCAAATATATATAATACATATGGAAAAACAAAGGAGAAGAAAAATTCTCTCCTTTGTTTTTATAATTCAGTATTTAAATATCATTTGTAAAGCATAGGCGTCTGCATCATATTCCAATGTTCCTTCAACATTATATACATCAGCTCCATATTTCATATATTCGTAGAGGGTTCTTCCATAAAAATTGGCCCATCCAATCTGATTTTGTTGTTGTATATGATAGTTCTCATGATATTTAGCTTCTTCTAGTTTATTTGCATTCAAGTCAGATCGGACATGGATATTTCTTCCTAATGTAATACCTGCTCCCTCAATAAGCTTGTCAATAAAGTCAGCGATACCTCCACTTCTTCCAATATTTTTATGTTTTTATGATTGTATTGTACTACTTGAGTATCAGCAGCATAATCTCCCAATCTCCTGCCTTTTCCATGATAGAGCATAAAATAATAGATGTTACGGTTCAAATTCTCGTAACGGCATGCCTCTCTCTTTCATAGCGTATAGCAATACATTCTGACAGGTTCATTTGTTTTATTATAAAGACCAAATGATTGGATTCTATAACAGCCTGTAAGTGTAATTAATATTGCGATGAATAGCAGTTTTTTCATATTATGAACGATTAGGTTAAATCTTTGTATCGCAAATATATATATATTCATAATCCAGTATCTGCATCTATGTTTTTTATCTGGGATGTTTCTGATAACGGCATAGGGAGGATTGGGATGGATATATGCTATTTGTTGTCAATAAGAAAACCGGTGATACAAGTAGTCTGCAGAAGATGGATTTTCTTGTAAAACACTTGTTTCCCGCTATTTGATTTTGTATATTTGTAGGAGAACGAAAGGCGTCTCTCTATAAGGAGACACCCGTATCATTGGGCTGGGACGACTGTCTCTTTGCAATGAGACGAGTGTCTCCTTACAGTGGGACGCCCGATAAACCTAAATCTTATATTATGGCAATAAAATTTGAATTCTATCGGACACCGGTTACTGCCGGTACCCACAAAAAACGTTATTATCCCAAAGTTATACACTCGCGCTGTGTGGATACTGAAAAACTGTCGCAGGAAATACACAAGTGCTGCACGCTGACTGTGAGTGATGTGCGAGCTGTGCTGATTGCCTTGAGCGAACAGCTTGCTTCTCATCTGGAAAGCGGGGAACGGGTACATCTGGATGGACTGGGATACTTTTCTGTTACATTGAAAGCACCCGAGGTGTCCGATCCTAAAACGACCCGTTCTACCTGCGTCAGTGTAAAGACGGTTCGCTTTCGCCCGGATGCGGAGTTGAAGGAACTGTTGGAAGAAGCAGAAATCAGACGGTCGGACTGGAGGCCGCATTCGCAGGTATGGACCGATGAGGAGATGGAGAAACGGCTGGCCGACTATTTCCGTTCGGAACCTTTCCTGACACGCCGGAAATTTCAGGAGCTTTTTACTCTTACCAGAACAACGGCTCTCCGGTATATCCATCGGCTGATAGAGGAGGGAAAGTTGCGGAATGCCGGCACACGTGCGCAGCCGGTATATGTAGAGGGGAAAACCTCGTCAACATATTAAAGAATTATTTCCGTAATCGCTTGTATTATCTGTGGAAAACATCTAATTTTGCACTGCATATTTTATGTTTTTTTGAGTTGACAAGTGGATTAGGCTTTCCTCGATTTAACAAAGGTATTCAAAACCTTGTTCACTCGTAACCCGAAACCTTGTCGGTTCAAAAAAGGCTTGAAAACTCAATCAAAACAATTAAATAATTTTTTAAAATCAATCATTTATGTGGTTAAGTAATTCATCTATTGGACGGAAAGTGGTGATGAGTGTAACTGGTATCGCCCTTGTCCTGTTTCTAACATTTCACATGGCGATGAACCTTGTTGCATTGTTCTCGGGAGAGGCATACAACATGGTTTGTGAGTTCCTCGGAGCAAACTGGTACGCATTGGTAGCTACAGTGGGACTGGCTGCTTTGTTCGTAATTCACATTCTTTATGCTTTCTGGTTGACTGTACAGAACCGTGCAGCTCGCGGTCATGAACGCTATGCAGTGACTGCAAAACCGAAAAACGTAGAATGGGCTTCTCAGAACATGCTGGTACTGGGTATCATTGTAATTCTGGGTCTGGCTCTTCACTTTGTGAACTTTTGGTACAAAATGCAGTTTGCTGAAATCATCGGCAACCCGATGATGGGTGGTCTTCATGCTGCCGACGGTTATGGTTACATCATGCAGACCTTCTCTAACCCGGTATTCTTTGTTCTGTACATCGTTTGGCTGGCTGCCTTGTGGTTCCACCTGACTCACGGTTTCTGGAGTGCTATGCAGACTTTGGGATGGAATAACCAAATCTGGATCAACCGCTGGAAATGCATCTCTAACATCTATTCTACCATCATCGTACTTGGCTTCATGCTGGTAGCTGTTGTATTTTTTGTGAAAAATTTATAAGAGGTAACGAGGTTACAAGGTAACGAGATAACAAGGTTAAGAGATTACAGGGTAACGAGGTAATCAAAGCCTTGTCAACTTGTCAACTGAAGCCTTGTCCTCTCACAATTTAAAATTAAAAACATTATGACTAAGATACTTGATTCTAAGATTCCTGAAGGCCCGATAGCTGAGAAATGGACTAACTATAAAGCTCACCAGAAATTGGTGAACCCGGCTAACAAACGCCGTTTGGATATCATCGTGGTAGGTACTGGTTTGGCAGGTGCTTCTGCTGCTGCTTCACTGGGTGAAATGGGATTCCGTGTATTCAACTTCTGTATTCAGGACTCTCCTCGCCGTGCACACTCTATCGCTGCACAGGGTGGTATCAATGCTGCTAAAAATTATCAGAACGACGGTGACTCTGTATATCGTCTGTTCTACGATACTGTAAAAGGTGGTGACTATCGTGCTCGTGAAGCAAACGTTTACCGTCTGGCTGAAGTTTCAAACAACATTATCGACCAGTGCGTGGCACAGGGTGTTCCTTTTGCTCGCGAATATGGTGGTACACTGGCTAACCGTTCGTTCGGTGGTGCACAGGTATCTCGTACTTTCTATGCGAAAGGTCAGACTGGTCAGCAGTTGTTGCTGGGTGCTTACTCTGCTTTGAGCCGTCAGGTAGGTGCTGGTACTGTAAAATTGTTTACTCGTTACGAAATGCTCGATGTAGTATTGGTTGACGGTCGTGCTCGCGGTATCATCGCTAAGAACCTGGTAACTGGTAAGTTGGAACGTTTTGCTGCTCACGCAGTGGTTATCGCAACCGGTGGATACGGTAACACTTACTTCTTGTCTACTAACGCAATGGCATGTAACGTTACTGCTGCAATGTCTTGCTACCGTAAGGGAGCGATGTTTGCAAATCCGGCTTACGTGCAGATTCACCCGACTTGTATTCCGGTACACGGAGACAAGCAGTCTAAGCTGACTTTGATGTCTGAATCTTTGCGTAACGACGGTCGTATCTGGGTTCCGAAGAAACTGGAAGATGCAAAAGCATTGCAGGCTGGTACTAAGAAGGGTAGCGATATTCCTGAAGAAGACCGCGACTATTACTTGGAACGCCGTTATCCGGCATTCGGTAACTTGGTTCCGCGCGACGTGGCTTCACGTGCTGCAAAAGAACGCTGCGACCATGGCTTCGGTGTAAACAACACTGGCTTGGCTGTATTCCTCGACTTCTCTGAAAGTATCGAACGTCTGGGTATCGACGTTGTTCGTCAGCGTTACGGTAACTTGTTTGATATGTACGAAGAAATCACCGATGTAAATCCGGGCGAACTGGCTCGTGAAATCAACGGTGTGAAATATTATAACCCGATGATGATTTATCCGGCTATCCACTATACAATGGGTGGTATCTGGGTAGACTACGAATTGCAGACTACTATCAAGGGTCTGTTTGCTATCGGTGAATGTAACTTCTCTGACCACGGTGCAAACCGTTTGGGTGCTTCTGCTTTGATGCAGGGATTGGCAGACGGTTACTTCGTATTGCCTTATACTATCCAGAACTATTTGGCAGACCAGATTACTGTGCCTCGCTTCTCTACAGATCTTCCTGAATTTGCTGAAGCTGAAAAGGCTGTACAGGCTAAGATCGATCACCTGATGAATATCAAGGGTAAGAAGTCTGTAGACTCTATCCACAAGGAATTGGGTCGCGTAATGTGGGAATATGTAGGTATGGGACGTACTGCCGAAGGTTTGAAGACCGGTTTGGCTAAGTTGAAAGAAATCCGCAAGGAATTCGAAACTGAACTGTTTATCCCGGGTGCAAAAGAAGGTATGAACATCGAGCTTGACAAGGCTTTCCGTCTGGACGACTTTATCACAATGGGTCAGCTTATCGCTTACGATGCGTTGAACCGTGAAGAATCTTGTGGTGGTCACTTCCGTGAAGAACACCAGACTGAAGAAGGTGAAGCTAAACGTGATGACGAAAACTTCTTCTACGTGGCTTGCTGGGAATACCAGGGAAGCGACGACAAGGCTCCGGTATTGTACAAAGAACCGTTGGTTTACGAAGCAATCAAAGTACAGACTCGAAATTACAAGAGCTAAACAGCAAAGTTTTTGAGTTTTTAAGTTTTTAAGTTTGCTTATGGGCACGTTTAAGGACCTTTTGGTTTGGAAAAAGGGAATGGAACTGGCTAAGTTGGTATATCAATGTACTGCCGGTTTCCCTATCGAAGAACGCTTTGGTCTGGTAGCTCAGCTTAGAAGATGTGCGATTTCAATACCTTCTAATATTGCAGAAGGTTTTGGAAGATGTACGGATAAAGATCTTGTTCATTTTCTATATATGGCCTTGGGGTCTTGCAATGAACTGGAAACTCAGATGATACTTTCGCACGATTTGTCGTTTGTGGATTCTGACCGGTTCAGAGAAATGGAGATTCGGATAAATGAGGTCGCTAAAATGTTAGGTTCTCTAATTTATAGAAGAAAGAACGGATTGGATACAAATATCAGAACTGAATACGATAAAAGTGTCTGAAGCATACAATGAACTGAAAACTTATAATTTTGTCGAGAATGAATCGACAAACTAAAAAACTAACAAACTAAAAAACTAAAATCACATGGATAAAAATATATCATTTACGCTGAAAGTTTGGCGTCAGAACGGACCGAAGGAAAAAGGTCATTTCGATACATTCCAGATGAAGGATATCCCGGGTGATACTTCATTCCTGGAAATGCTGGATATCTTGAACGAGCAGTTGATCGAAGAAGGTAAAGAACCGGTGGTATTCGACCATGACTGCCGCGAAGGTATCTGCGGTATGTGTTCTTTGTATATCAACGGACATCCTCACGGACCTGCTACAGGTGCAACTACTTGCCAGATCTACATGCGCCGTTTCAAAGATGGTGATGTAATCACTGTAGAACCATGGCGTTCTGCCGGTTTCCCGGTTATCAAAGACTTGATGGTAGACCGTACTGCTTATGATAAGATTATGCAGGCTGGTGGTTTCATTAGTGTACGTACTGGTGCTCCTCAGGATGCAAATGCAATCCTGATTCCGAAACCAATCGCAGACGAAGCAATGGATGCTGCTTCTTGTATCGGTTGTGGTGCATGTGTAGCTGCTTGTAAGAATGGTTCGGCTATGTTGTTCGTTTCTGCTAAAGTTAGCCAGTTGAACCTGTTGCCTCAGGGTAAACCGGAAGCTTTGCGTCGTGCTAAAGCAATGATTGCAAAAATGGACGAACTGGGATTCGGTAACTGTACAAATACTCGTGCATGTGAAGCTGAATGTCCGAAGTGCGTTTCTATCAGCAACATCGCTCGCTTGAACCGCGACTTTATCAAGGCTAAACTGAAAGACTGATAGGAGTTTGTTCTCCGTGAAATAGAATTTTAAGGAAGTTGTGTGGAATGTAAATTCCGCGCAACTTCTTTTTTTTGCACGTATGCAAGGGGAGAAGAAAGGAACTGGCTTCTTTTCAAACGTTGATAAACGTAAAATAACTTTAAACGGATTGTGATAGATTGATTTTCTATTGGATTTTTATTGCGAAAGTGTTACATTTGTGTCGTGATTTTTTTCATAGTATTAGATTTAAGGTTAACAAGGTTGGGAGAAAGCGTTCTCCCATTTTTTTTGCCCTTTACTGATTGCTCCGGAAACCGGACGGTCTGCCGGTTGTTTCCGGAAATCTTAGATCAGTTTATACATTCCTCCTGCCAGTGTGCGGACCATTCCTTTTAATTCCAGTTCGAACAGAATACCGGTGAGACGGTTGATGGCAATGTTGCTGGCTACTACCAGTGCATTGATTTGTATGCCTTCGGGCTGAGCGGACAGCAGACTGATGATTTTTTCTTCTTCGTCCGACAGCTCGGGGAAGAGTTGCCGCTGAATGGCCTGTGGGGGCTGTACGGAAGGGGTGTTCCAGTTCATGGCTTCTACAAATTGGGCCGCGTCTTGCAGAAGGGCAGCGCGGTTGAGACGAATGAGCTGGTTGCAGCCTGCCGAATAAGGAGCATCGATACGTCCGGGAAAGGCAAAGCAGTCGCGGTTGTAGCTTTCGGCAATTCCGGCAGTAATGAGTGAACCTCCTTTCTCGGCAGATTCTATCACAAGGGTGGCATCGCTGATGCCGGCTACAATGCGGTTTCGTTTTACGAAGTTTTGCTTGTCGGGATTGGTGCCGCTCATAAACTCGGTGAGCAGTCCGCCTTGCGAAAGCATATCGGCAGCTGTACGGCGGTGTACACTGGGATAGATGCGGTCTAAGCCGTGTGCCAGTACGCCTACCGTGTCGAGGCCGTATTGCAGGGCAGCACGGTGGGCGTGGATGTCGATGCCGTATGCCAGTCCGCTTACTACCAGTACATCGGGCAGGAGAGCCTGTAGCTCTTTCAGAAAACGGAGGCAGATGTCTTTGCCGTATTCGGTAGCGTTGCGGGTACCTACCATGCTGATGATGTGACGGCGGTTGAGGTCGGCTGTACCTCGGTAGAAGAGTACGAGGGGAGCGTCGTTGCATTCGCGAAGCCGTGAGGGATAAGCCTCGTCTAAGGCTGTCAGGCAGGTAATGTGGTTTTTCTCTGCAAAACGGAGCTCTGCTTCGCAAAGGCGCAATACGTCCGGAGCATCGAGAGCCTGAAGGATTCGGTCGGGAAGCTCCGGTATTCTTTCTTTCAGTGTCTTTCTTTCTTCAAACAAAACAGAGGCACTGCCGGCTGCCTGTATCAGCTGGTGGGCAGTGATAAGGCCGATACCCGGTAAAAGAGGGAGGGCCAGCCGGTATAGAAGTTCTTCTTGTTTCATTTCGATAGGTAAGGAGCAAATACGGTGTCGAAGAGTTCGCTGTTTCCTAAGCGGCCGTGTACTACACAGACGGTTTCTACGGTAGCTTTGATGACGACTTTCATGTCGGGAAGGCGGAAGATGTCCTGATAAAATACGTATTTGATGCCTTCTTTTTTGAGATAGAGCTTGGAGACAAACTCATCGCCGCTTTTAAGTGGGGTCTTGAAGGCCATATTGAGGCGGGCTACTACGGGGTCGATGCCTTCGGTGTGGAGTTGGGCGAAACTGATGCCGGTAGTAGACAGAAATTCGTGACGGGTGTGCTCTATGTAGTGCTGGTAGTTGGCGTTGTTTACGATGCCCTGCAAATCGCATTCGTAATCGCGTACCTTCATTTTTAGTTCGTAAACGTATTTTTCCATGCTGTTTCTTGATTATGTGACTTTACAAAGTTAATGATTTTTGTGTCTATACCTACGATCTGCCTGAAATTCGTATCTTTGCCGAAAACAGAGGAAAGGATGATTACACTTTATGCAGCCCCTTTGCAGGGATTTACAGAAGCAGTGTGGCGGAATGCGCATGCAGAAGCGTTTGGAGGTATTGATGCCTATTACAGCCCTTTTGTGAGGCTGGAGAAGGGGGATTTCCGAAATAAAGACCGTCGGGATGTGGCTCCGGAGAATAACCGGGGGGTGCATCTTATTCCGCAACTGGTGGCTGGAGAAGTGGACGAATTGTGTAAGATAACCGATTTTCTGGTGGAACTGGGATACCGGAAGGTGGATGTAAATATGGGATGTCCGTTTCCTCTGATTGCGAATCGGGGGAAGGGATCGGGCATTTTGCCTTACCCGGACCGGGTGGGGGCGTTGCTCAAGGCAATGGAGTGTTATCCGCAGGTGGCTTTTTCGGTGAAGATGCGGCTGGGATGGCAGGAGCCGGAGGAATGGAAAGCGATTCTTCCGCTGCTGAATGACTCGTGTGTGCATCGTATCGTGTTGCATCCTCGTATCGGGAAACAGCAGTATAAGGGGGAGGTGAACACGAAGGCTTTTATGGAGTTTTACAGGGAGTGCCGTATTCCGCTGGTGTATAATGGCGATTTGTGTGGTGTGGCTGATATGTACGAATGGGTGGACAGGGCTCCGGATTTGTGTGGGCTGATGTTGGGACGGGGACTGCTGGCAAATCCGTCGCTGGCAGATGAGTTCCGTACGGGACATATGCCCGGACAGACTGAGCTGTATCGGAAGGTGGAGCATATGCACATGCGGATGGTGGAAGGGTATCGCCGTCAGATTGAGGGGGGAGAGGCGCAATTGCTGGGCAAGCTGAAGACAATGTGGGAGTATTTGCTGCCACAGATGGATAAGAAGGCGCGTAAGGCGATTGTGAAGAGCAACAGGCTGGATGGCTATCTGCTGGCTGTGGAAAATGCGCTGAGGGGATAGAACGGCAGCCGGTAGTGAATCATGGATAAGACGGGTAGGAACGGGCCGGCTCCGGCGGGAGATGAATGGTGTGACCGACCCGATGGACAGTGATTATTCTTTCTTTTGTTTCAGATATTCGTAGCCGATACGGCAATAAAGGCATTTCTTTGTATCGCAATAGTTCTTTTTCAACTGAATGAGAGCCTGACTGTCGCCGGCATGGGCGGCTTCCAGACCGCATTCTTTCCATAATCGGACAATGTAATTGTTTTCGGGCTTTAGTTCTTCCAGGAACTGGCTGGCACGCTGGCAGAGGAGTTCGTTGCCTTTGTGCTTGCCGTATGCATACAGAAAGGGAACGACTGTGTTGATGATGAGCAGGTCGATAGACGACTGGCTCAGGGTTTTGGGACGGGAAGGAGAAGGGGTACCGAAACTGTAATGGGTGAGCCAGTATGTGGAGGTGCCTCCTTTGAGCAGGTCGCGCAGGTCTTTCAGGGTGGAGAGTTCGAGCAGGCGCGACAGCATTCCCTGGGAGCGGTGATAAAGACAGGCCAGTTGGGCAATGCGGATATGGGGGAAGTTGCCTGGACGCATGCGCAGGAACCGCCAGTGACAGTCGGTAGAAGGCTGTAACTGGAATTTGTGTTGCAGATAGGTGTATTCCTTGATAAGTTTCTCTGTGTATTCGTCGTGGGGAAGTTCTTGCAGGAGACCGGCTTGTCCGAAGAAGAAGGCTTCTATCTGGAACAGATTGTCGCGGTGTTTGTTGACGGCGGCAAGGGGGACTTGTCTGGCCCAGAACTCGAAGGTATCGCTGTTTACTCCGAAACCGAAGTTGCGGGCAAGGGTGATGAAGAAGGCGGTTTCCCAGTCTTTTCCGCAATGTTCCAGACGCTCGGCTATTTGCCGGGCTTTGTTTTCGAAACGTTCGGTTTGCAGTCGCGACATCCAGCTGTGCAGCAGGAAGGACGAGAGTTGGGGAATGAGAGAGAAGCAGGCGGGATAGCGGTCGGTTTGCAGGAGTTCTTCGTAGTTCTCTGCCAGTTGTGGCGGACAGTGAAGTTCCAGTTGGGGTATCTGCTCGCCGTTGGTGCGGGTTACTGCGGTGTCGATATCGGAAGCTACGTGCAGGATGACAGAATCGTATGCTGTATCCTGATGATGACGGTGGCGGTACCAGTCGGAAGCACGCTGGTGTATTTCTACATTACCTACCCAAAGTACGCCTTGTATCTTGATTTTGGCATTGAAAAAGTCGGCTCCGGCATGTGGGTTGGGAAGTCCCGGATCGATGACTTCGATGGATTCTCCCTCGGGGGTGTGCAGATGTTGCAGAGGGAAAAGCTTGTGTTTCCATACATAGTGTAGAAGTTGCTCCATGTTAACGAGGTATAAATGTATCTCAAAAGTAATGATTAATAATGAGAAACACTATCTTTGTACAGAAAAAAGAAGATAATTATGAAAATTGCATTAATTGGATATGGAAAGATGGGCAAAGAGATAGAGAAGATTGCTGTTGCCCGCGGACATGAGATTGTAAGTATTATTGATATAAATAACCGTCAGGATTTTGAGTCGGAAGCTTTCCGTTCGGCAGATGTAGCCATCGAGTTTACAGCACCTGCCGTGGCCTACGACAATTGCCTGAGTGCCTTCCGCAATGGAGTGAAGGTGGTATCGGGCAGTACCGGATGGATGGGTGAACATGGAGAGGAAATGCGCAGACTGTGCGAGGAGGAAGGAAAGACCCTGTTCTGGTCGTCGAACTTCAGCTTGGGCGTGGCTGTGTTTGCAGCGGTCAATAAGTATCTTGCCAAGATTATGAATAATTTCCCGAATTATGAGGTATCGATGGTGGAAACACATCATGTGCATAAACTGGATGCGCCGAGTGGTACTGCCATTACACTGGCAGAAGGTATTTTGGAAAATCTGGACCGCAAGGATAAGTGGGTGATGGGTACGCTGACTGCTCCGGATGGTACTGTGAGCGGAACGACTGAATGTGCTGCCAATGAATTGCCGGTGAGTGCCATCCGCGAAGGAGAGGTGCCGGGTATTCATACTATCCGTTATGAATCGGAGGCAGACTCTATCATTATCACACACGATGCAAAGAACCGCAAGGGGTTTGCTTTGGGAGCTGTACTGGCTGCTGAGTATACGGCTGCACATACAGGATTTCTGGGTATGAATGATTTATTCAAGTTTTAATTTATGATACAGGCTTCGCGTACGCAGTGGATCAAGTTCGGAGTAATTCTGGCCTTGTATCTCTTGTTTCTGTTATGGCTGAAAAGCTGGTTGGGACTGATTGTGGTTCCGTTTATCTTTGATGTGTATATTTCGAAGAAGATTCCCTGGACATGGTGGAAGACTGCCAAGAATCAGACGGTAAGAACCGTGATGAGCTGGGTAGATGCCATTGTCTTTGCATTGGTGGCGATTTATTTTGTGAATCTGTATTTCTTCCAGAATTATGTGATTCCTTCTTCTTCACTGGAGAAGTCGCTGCTGGTAGGTGACTATCTTTTTGTGAGTAAGATGAGTTACGGTGCCCGTATTCCTCAGACACCGCTTCATATGCCGCTTACACAGCATACATTGCCGGTTTTGAACTGTAAGTCGTATCTGGACTGGCCCAAATGGGAGTATAAGCGTGTAAAGGGGCTGGGTACGGTACAGCTGAATGATATTGTGGTGTTCAATTTCCCGGCTGGAGACAGTGTGGTGAGTGCCATCCCTAATGATGATTTGTATCGCATCAGTTATCAGTTGGGCAAGCAGCTTTCCAAACCGGTCGATATGGCTTCGCTGACTGTAGAACAGCAGCGTCAGGTATTCGACTTTTATTATCATGCCGGAAGGGAATACATTGACCAGAATCCACAGGATTATGGAAAGATTCTGGTACGTCCGGTAGACCGCAGAGAGAATTATGTGAAACGCTGTGTGGGATTGCCCGGACAGACACTGGAGATAAAAGACCGCATTATTTATCTGGACGGAAAGGCCAACAAGGAGCCGGATAATGTGCAGTATCGTTATTTTGTATATACCAAAGGACAGTTGCCAGAGGAACTCTGTCACGAATTGGGTATCAGCAAGGAGAATCTGGGAATGTATTATGCCGATGAATCGGTGTATAACATGCCGCTGACAAAGAAAACGAAAGAGGCTTTGCTGGCTCGGAAAGATTTGGTGATTCGTATTCAGGATGTGGCTGATGATGATGCCGGAGGACTTTATCCGCTGAATAAGCTTACCGGATGGACGGTGGATAATTACGGTCCGATATGGATACCGAAGAAAGGGGCTACCATCGACTTGACTTTGGATAATCTGCCGCTATACGAACGACCGATTGCTGCTTACGAAGGAAATACACTTGAAGTGAAGGATGGAAAGATTTTCATCAACGGACAGCAGACCAGTCAATATACTTTTAAAATGGATTATTACTGGATGATGGGAGATAACCGTCATGATTCTGCCGACTCGCGTTTCTGGGGATTTGTACCCGAAGATCATATCGTAGGTAAGCCTATCTTTATCTGGTTGTCTTTGGATCAGGACAGAGGATGGCTGAATGGCAAGATTCGCTGGAACCGTCTGCTGAAGTGTGTGGATAATATCAAATAAAGAACCGGATAGTGAAAAACCGTTGGGGCGTATGGCTGAGGCTGACAGCGATGACTGTAATCGCTGTTTTGCTGATAAAAACCCTGCTTATAACCTCTTGTTTCATTCCGTCGTCGGGTATGGAGAATACATTGTACCAGGGCGAAGGGGTTTTGGTAAGTAAGTGGAGTTATGGGCTGCGTGTGCCTTTCCCCTCTGTGTTCGGATATCATCGTATTGGAGAACAGCCGGTGAAACGTGGAGATATCGTGCTGTTCAACAATCCGAATCCGTCTGATAAAGACCGTAGAATAGAAAACCGGGAGTTGTTTATCAGTCGCTGTATCGGTACGGCAGGAGATACGCTGATGCTGAACCGGGAACTGATTGATACTGCCGGTAAGGTATTCAGTCCGGACAGTAAATCGCTTTATTGTTATCCGGCTTCCTGCGAAGACAGTGTACGGATGATGCTGGATTCGCTGGGAATAAGTGGCAATGCACTGGTAGGATATACACCGGAAGGAGCATATATACGGAGTTTCAGTCATTATGAATATTATCTGCTGACACAGCTTGCGGGAGAGCGTATTCCTTTCTCGCTGTATCAGGATGGAATAAAGGAAAAGGCGTATCCTTATGTGGTGCCGCAAAAGGGAAGGGCTGTAGAGGTGCATCCGTGGAACCGGGCATTGCTGTGTAATACTATCCGTAATCATGAACATAAAAGGGCTGAGATTCGTCGGGATACATTGTTCGTAGAGGGAAAGCCAGTGGAAATGTATGTATTCAGCAAAAACTATTATTGGATGGCTTCTAACAATCCGGTGAATCTGTGCGATTCGCGGCTGTTCGGTTTTGTACCCGAAGATCATATTATCGGGAAGGCTCTTTATGTGTGGTTTACCTCGCAGAAAGGGAGATTTTTTCAACGTATAGAATAAGGAATATAAAATGAATCAAATCATACTTAGTTCGGCTTATCTGGCTCCTGTGGAGTATTATGCCAAGCTGTTTGCATACGACAAGGTGTATGTAGAACGTTTCGACAGTTACATGAAGCAGACGTACCGCAACCGTTGTGTTATTGCTTCGGCAGGAGGTCCTCAGGCACTGACTATTCCTACGGAGAAAGGGGAAGGGGCGAAGTGTCTGATGAAGGATATCCGGATTTCCGATCACGGCAACTGGCGTCATGTGCACTGGAATGCGTTTGTGGCTGCTTATAAGCATAGTCCTTTCTTTGATTATTATGCCGATGAGTTTCATCGGTTTTATGAGAAACGGTATGACTTTCTTTATGACTTTAATATGGAATTGTGTCATTGGATGTGCGAGCAGATAGACCTTCAGCCTGTAATGATACCTACAGACGATTATGTAGCTGTTCCGGAGGGAATGGACGACTATCGCGAGCAGATTCATCCCAAGAAGGTATATACCAAAGCAGATCCTGATTTTTCTCCAGTTCCTTATTATCAGGTGTTCGATGCAAAGCAAGGCTTTCAGCCTAATTTGAGTATAGCAGACTTGTTGTTCAATATGGGGCCGGAGAGTCTGCTGGTGTTGAGAGACAGTATCGTGAAATAAATCAGATAAAAAAGAATATAGCCGTGAAAGAGTTTTTTGCTTTTTCACGGCTATATTCTTTTATGTTGTCCTCACGTAAAGGCTTCACCTGAAGCTTTTTCATTTATCTTATCCTAATGAATCAGAGAGAAGGAGCGGTAGAAGAACGGAAAGGACGGTCGTAGTCTGAGTCAATCTGATAGTGGGTAACTCCCCATGACTTTAACCATTCCAAATCGCGGAATGCTTCCTCCAGTCCCTGTTGGGTAACAGGATACTTATACGGACGGTTTACACAAGCCATAATCTGAATTCCGTGCTCCTGGCACCAGCGGATGAGGCGGGAGTTCAGTTCATCAATTCCGGCAAAGAGGAAATAATAATCTTTCGTCTTTTCTCCGTATTTCTGGAAGAATTCTTCTCTTTCGCTGATAAGCATCGTAATCTTTCCTTTTCCGAGAAAGAAGTTTCCGTGTCCGATGAAATAGGAGTGATTGATAAAACCGGTTTCTTTTAGAATACGGTATAGCTCTTCGTAAAAAGCCTGAGAAGGATGGTCGAGTTTGATGTCAAGCATCAGTTCAGTGATTTTTCCCTGTGCATACCGGCAGTATTCTTCTACAGAAACAGGGGCTTTCCCTTCCTTATGCAATGGCTTTAACTGCTGTATTTCCTCCCAGGTTAAGTCCGCACAACGTGCCTTACTGGCATAGTCACGTTCGAGAGTAGCATAATGATAAAGAAAAAGTACTCCGTCTTTGCTTTCTCTGATGTCTATTTCAACTCCGGTATATCCTCTTTCTACTGCTTCATCAAGTGCAGCCAGGCTGTTTTCCGGATGACAGCGGTTTTCTGTTACGCCCCCTCTGTGACCAATCAGATGGTATTGTTTATCCACATCGGCAGCCTGCAATTGCAAACTGCCGATGATAGATAGTAGAATACAAATAATATATATTTGTTTCATAGATTTGGTTTTAAATTTTACATCGGAACGATGGTGAATCCCCATTTGTATTCCTGGTTGGCAGGAATCAGATATTGTGGGTCGGGCTGTGCTCCCCAACTGTCGTAACCTCCTACACCCATTTGTTTCATATCCAGACATACCTCTACGAAGTTGCGTGGTTCAATGTCGTTTATATGAGTATGACGTGGTTTCAGGTTGCGGGCAGTATTGATGTCATGCTTCAGTTCTTCTGCATCACGGTTGTTCCACTGATAATCGCGGTGTGTAGCTTCCTCACCGTCGAAGTCCTCAATAGAGTTACGCAAAGCGTTGAATCCTAAAGTCTGGTCGGCATAGATTGCCAGTCCCTTTCCGTTTTTCTTGCTCAACTTAATCCAACGTGTATCAGTATGATGTCCGTTTTCCTGCGGGCGAACATACGGATAATACATCTTGTCGGCTGTATTCTTATAGATACCTACCATAGTACCGTTGTTGCGGTCGCAGTAGTTTTCTTCCGGACCACGTCCAAAGTAAGTTACTTCGTTCATAGTAGCCGGCAGACGGAAACGTACTCCGATACGAGGCACTACCAGTTTAGAGCTTGCACGGCGTAATGCATCGTTGCCCGGAGTGAATGTTGCCATACGGGTAGCTTCCGATACTTCTGTTTGGGCAGCATCCATATCTGTTGAAGTGAAAGTATAGTCAGCTTTCACTACTCCCGACGGATAGATACGGTAAGTTGCGATGTAGAGGTTGCCGGCAGCCAGCAGATAAGTAGCTTTCAACACAGCCTCTTTACCTTCCATATTAAGTACGGCATCTACAACCTTGAAGTTCTTGCTCGACTGCTTCCAGATTTGCAGACGCTTCGGCATCTGATTACCATAATCGTTGTCGTTTGGTGCACGCCAGAAATTAGGCTGAATACCGAATCCTTCGTTGAAATACTCTGTACCCTTTACTTTATACGATGTCACCAGACCTGTCGATTTGTCGAAGCAGAACTGCATGCGTGAAGAGCGGACAGTAAACACATCGCCTTCTGTCTCACATTCCAAAGCAGGACCTGCAGTCGCAAATGTCTGTTTGGCTGGATCAATAGGCAGACGGAACTGTTCATGTGCAATTTCGTAGCCTTCCGGAATGAGAGCTTCCGGCTCTACTGTTATGACAGCAAACTCTACAAAATATTCTGTACCGACTTTTTCTTTCAATCCGCTCACATTCACTTGCAGCTCTTTGCTTCCCTGTGGTTCGATGTCGAGCGATACTTTCTGATAGCGGACTACTTTGTCGTTCGCCTTTACCTGATAAGTAATCATGTACTTTTTGAGGTTAGTAAAGTAGAAACGGTTCTTTACAAGGAAAGTACCTTTTTCCAGATCGATAGCTTCGAACGCTATGTTCTGATGTGCATATTTAACTTCATTCATTGCCGGATGAGGAACACGGTCGGGGCCTACCAGACCATTGCAACAGAAGTTACCGTCGCTTGGCATGTTAGTTCCAAAGTCTCCTCCATATGCCCAAAATGGTTTTCCATTCTCATCGTGTGTCAGCATACCTTGATCCACCCAGTCCCAGATATATCCACCCTGCAAGTTCGGATAGCGGTAAATAGCTTTCCACTGGTCCCATAGACTTCCGGTAGAGTTACCCATGGCATGTGCATATTCCGATGGAACCACCGGTCGGTCACTTCCGTTCTTACCGATACTTTCCAGCCAGCCGGCACTTGGATACTGGGGTACATACATATCCGAGTTCCATTCCCACTGTGCACGTTCATAGTTGACCGGACGGTTCATAATATCTTTGTCTGCTTCCTTCACCCAAAGATAAGTCTGGTAGAAGTTATAACCGTTTCCAGCTTCATTACCCAAAGACCAAAAGGTAAGGCTGGGATAGTTTTTGTTACGCTCAAACATATTGATGGTACGGTACATATGCGGTTTCAGCCATTCCGGGTTATTTCCCAATGTACCTCCCTTACGAAGGTCGTAATACATACCGTGGCTTTCGATATTAGCTTCATCGTACACATACAAACCATATTCATCGCACAACTCATAGAAGCGGCGGTCTTGTGGGTAGTGACACAGACGTACTGTATTGATGTTGTTACGTTTCATCAGTTCAAAGTCTTTCCGCATCAGCTCTTCAGTCACATAATGACCTGTTTCCGGGTTATGTTCGTGAATGTTCACCCCTTTCAGTTTGATAGGTTGTCCGTTGATAAGAAGTACTACGTAATTCTTTCCATTGGCAGCTTTCTGGTTAGTTTCTTTTATTTCGATGCGGCGGAATCCTACATTATAAGGAATCACTTCGCTCACCTTTCCGTTTTCTTTTACTGTCATATACAGTTTATACAGATTCGGTGCTTCCGATGTCCATGTAGCTACCTGTGGCAGTTCTTTGCTGAAGGATACCGTAGTAAGTTTGCCGTTTTCCACTTGTGCCGGTTGTTCCTCAGCAGCTACAGTCTTACCGTTTTTGTCGGTCAGTTCATAGCTTACGCTCAGATTTGCAGTCGATGTCCGATGATTTTTTAAGTCGATTTGCAGGCGGAAGATACCGTTACGATAACTATCGTCCAAAGTGGAAGTAATACGGAAATCCTGTACGGATGCTTTGGGCTGTGAGTAGATGAAGACATCACGTTCTATTCCACTGATGCGCCAGAAGTCCTGACATTCCAGATAAGATCCCGTACTCCAGCGGAATATTTTCAATGTCAGTACATTATTCCCCGGTTGCAGATACTCGTTGATAAGATACTCTGCCGGATTCTTGGAGTCTTCATTATAGCCTACTTCTTTTCCGTTCAGATACACATAACATCCCGATTTTGCTCCGGCGATATGCAAATAGATATCACGGCCTTTCCAATTGTCTGGGATAGTAATGTCGCGGCGGTATACTCCTACCGGTGTATTCTCTGGAAGTTGAGGAGGCTGCGGATTACGAGGTTGGAACTCATAGCCATGGTTGGTGTAAATAGCCGTACCAAAACCTTGCATCTCCCAGTTACCCGGTACTTTGATATCCTTCCAGTCGGCAGTGCTGATTGCCGGGTCTGTAATATTTGCCGGAAGTTGGGTATACGATTCAGTGAAGTAGAACTTCCATGTACCGTTAAGTAATTGATAGTACGAACTCTTTTCATAGTCACCGGTAGCAGCCTGAGCTTTATCGGCATAAGTCATAAAAGCAGAGCGAGGTGCTTCGCGGTTGACAGCGACAGTCTGGATATCTTTCCAGTAAGGAAGGGTAGCGTTGTCTGCATATGCGGTTTGTGTAAATCCGGTCAGACAGGTTATCCCAACCAATGAATAACAAAGGTTATTCATGATGTTAGATAAGGTTGTCTTCATGTTTTAAATTAGTGATTAGATGATTGTTTCTGAACACAAAATTAGTTTTTTCTTTTTGATTTGATAAAACTTGTAAGGCAAATTGTAAAAAAATATAAGAGGTGATAGTAAGAGAGAATAAAATTGTACTTTTGTGCAATTGATTAAAAAATACAATATGAATAATATTCCAGCAGTAACAAAAAATCTGTTAATTATCAATGCACTGTGCTTTTTCGGAGCTATTGTGGGAGAGCGCTATGGCATCAATGTTAATAATTGGTTAGGATTACACTTTTTCCTTGCTCCCGATTTTAATCCCGCACAGCTTATTACCTATATGTTTATGCACGCCAATTTCCAGCATATTTTCTTTAATATGTTTGCCGTGTGGATGTTCGGACGTGTGTTGGAACAAGTATGGGGTCCCAAACGTTTCTTGTTCTATTATATCCTTTGCGGAATAGGTGCAGGTCTTATACAGGAAGTTGTCCAATATATTGAATACATCGTACAATTCTCGCACTACGATGGAGTTAATACCGGTAGCGGAGTAATTCCGATGTCTGAGTTCCTGAATCTTTGGAATACCGTAGGAGCATCGGGTGCAGTATATGCTATTCTGTTGGCTTTTGGTATGCTGTTTCCAAACAGTCAGATGTTCGTTTTCCCGATACCAATGCCCATTAAAGCGAAGTATTTTGTAATAGGATATGCGGTATTGGAGCTTTTCCTTGGATTATCCGGAGGCGACGGAGTCGCTCATTTTGCCCATTTGGGAGGAATGTTATTCGGATTGATACTTATTCTATATTGGAGAAAGAAAAATGGCAGCGGACGACTTTATTACTAATCTGAGAGAGAACTTCCGGCAGGGGAATATTGTGACCCGCCTGCTTTACATCAATGTGGGAGCTTTTCTCATCTGTTCTTTGGTCGGGATTATTCTGATGTTGTTTAAAGTCCCGTTTTCTCCCTGGATGAATGTACTGGAGCTTCCTGCCTGGTGGGAGAAGTTCATCCGTCAGCCCTGGTCACTGATTACCTATATGTTTATGCACGCCGATGTGTTGCATATCCTGTTCAATATGTTGTGGCTGTATTGGTTTGGAAAGTTATTCCTGAGTTTCTTCTCATCCAAACATTTGCGTGGCCTTTATTTGTTGGGAGGTATCTGTGGGGGAGTTTTGTATATGATATCTTATCATATCTTCCCTTATTTTGAACATGCTCTTCCCACTTCTTATTTGTTGGGTGCTTCTGCTTCCGTATTAGCTATTGTTGTAGCTGTGGCTGTGAGAGAGCCCAATTATCCTGTACAACTTCTACTTTTTGGAACAGTACGTTTGCGTACCATTGCACTGGTTATTATTTTACTCGACCTGATGCTCATTACTTCCGGAAATGCAGGAGGACACATTTCGCATCTTGGTGGAGCATTGGCTGGATGGTGGTTTGCTGCAGGACTTCGCAGAGGTACCGATGTAACGCGTTGGATTAATTATGTCATTGATTTCTGTATGGGATGGAAGAAACCGGTGCGTAAGCCTAAAATGAAGGTTTATTATGGAGACAAGCAGAAGGACTATGATTTTAATGCACGGAAAAAGGAACGTGAAGCAGAAGTCGACCGTATTTTGGATAAGTTGAGAAAGTCGGGTTATAGCAGTTTAAGTGAAGAAGAAAAAAAACGTTTGTTTGATGCCAGTAAAAAATAGCTTGTGAGTAAAAAGATGATATCTATAGGACGTATAATGCGTCTCTGTTTATTGGGAGGAAATATTCTTGTATCATTGGGCTTTTTGTGTTGTTCGTACAGCCCTTATATTTCTCCGGTAGAACATTCCATTTGGGCTTGTTCCGGTCTGTTGTTCCCATTTTTCTTTTTACTGAATTTAGCTTTTCTTCTTTTATGGCTGATTGCCAGACGCTGGTTTGCAATGTTGCCTTTACTGACCTTGTTTGTCTGCTGGAATGCGACATGGACCTATTGCCCCATCAACAAACCGATGGAATCGCAAAAAAGAACATTGAAACTTCTTACTTATAATGTCTTCAATTTTTCTGAAGGTAAAGATTCTATTCTGGCTTATCTGAATAAAAGTGAGGCTGATGTCATCTGTTTGCAAGAATGTACGCTTGATAAGCAGGTGAAGAAAGCTCTTTCTTCTTATCCTTACTACAAACATCTTGCGTTGGCAGGAGAAAACGGAATTGCATGTTTTTCCCGTTTCCCTATTTTGTCAGCCGAACGTATTTCTTATGAAAGCCTGAATAATGGAAGTATGCTTTATCGGCTGAAAGTAGAAAACGATACGTTGCTTGTTGTCAATAACCATCTGGAGTCTAATAAATTGAATAGCGAAGACAAGGAAATTTATAACCATTTGCTGAAGTCTCCAAATCAGAAAAATGTGGAAAAAGGAGGGAAACTGTTGCTCCACAAACTGGCAGATGCCGTAAAAATCAGAGCTGTACAGGCTGATTCGATAGCCGCTTTTATCTCCCGGAACAGTTCTCCTTTTATGCTGGTCTGCGGTGATTTCAACGATTCTCCCATTTCTTACGCCCATCGGGTAATCGGGCAGGGACTGCAAGATGCGTATGCCGAAGGAGGAAGTGGCCTGGGTATTTCCTACAATCGTGATCATTTCTATTTTCGTATCGACCATATCTTTGCCGGAAGTGCATTCCGGGTATTACAATGCAAGGTCGACCGCAGTATAATTGCTTCCGACCATTATCCGGTATGGTGTATACTGGAGTATTGACAAAAACCTTGGTGTTCCCATTCTTCTGTTTATCTGTCCTTTATCTTTGAAATTTACGTCCTGTTGTTTTAGAGACTGTAGTTTGTGTTATTTTGCTTTTTCCAAGCCTTTAAATCTTGTCTTTTCATTCTTTTTTATTGTCTAATGTTTAAATATTTAGCATGCATTCCCTGTGTAAATGAAAAAAAAACTATATTTGCAACCTTGAATAAACGTATATTAATTAAAAAAGTAAATATCATAAATTAAAGTAACATGCAAAACAAAGGATTTGTAAAGGTTTTTGCGATATTACTGACCCTTGTCTGTGTGTTCTATCTTTCGTTTTCATTCGTGACCCGCTATCATATGAATAAAGCGGCAGAAGACCCGAAAGGTGCGGCACACTACCTTGATTCTATACAGAATGAAAAGGTTTGGTTGGGAAGTTATACGCTGAAACAGTGTCGTGAGATGGAAATCGGGTTGGGACTGGACCTGAAGGGCGGTATGAATGTGATTTTGGAAGTCTCTGTACCAGATGTTGTACGTGCATTGGCCGATCACAAGACCGACGAAGCTTTCAACAAAGCGGTAGACGAAGCTGCTCGTCTTCAGGTAACAAGCCAGGAAGATTTCATTACCTTGTTCGTAAGAGAGTATAAGAAACTGGCTCCCGAAGGTAGTCTGGCAGAACTGTTTGCTACTCAGCAGTTGAAAGACAGAATTACTACCCGTAGCAGCAATGCGGAAGTAGAAGCTGTATTGCGTGAAGAAGTAAAAGCTGCAGTAGACAATTCATATAATGTATTGCGTACACGTATCGACCGCTTTGGTGTGGCTCAGCCTAATATCCAGACATTGGAAGGAAAGATGGGACGTATCATGGTGGAATTGCCGGGTATCAAAGAACCGGAACGTGTAAGAAAACTTTTGCAGGGTTCTGCTAACCTGGAATTCTGGGAAACTTATAAGGTAAGTGAACTGGGTTCTTTGTTGACTTCAATCGATAGCCGTGCATACGATGTGCTGAGTATGGATACTACCACTGTTGTAGCAGATTCTGCTACAGCTGCTCCTGCTGCCGTATCTGCAAAAGACAGCCTGACTGCTGCTTTGAAGGGTGAAACAGCAGAAGCCAATGTGGATATGGAACGCATGAAAAAAGAACATCCGTTGTTCGCTGTTCTGAGTCCTAATCAGTATAAGGAAAGCTGTGTAGTAGGTTATGCCGACTATAAAGATACTGCTGAAGTAAACCGTATCCTGAGTTTGGATGAAGTGAAGAAAGTAATGCCTCGCGATTTGAAACTGATGTGGGGGGTAGCTGCTTCTGACTTCGACAAGACAGGCCGTATCTTCGAACTTTATGCAATCCGTTCTACAGAACGTAACGGTCGTGCACCGCTGGAAGGTGATGTGGTAGTAGACGCAAGCGATACATACGACGACTTCCACAAACCGGCTGTAAGCATGACAATGAACAACGACGGTGCACGTCGCTGGGCTACATTGACCAAGAAAAACATTCAGCGTGCCATCGCTATCGTATTGGATGGTTATGTATATAGTGCTCCGAATGTAATCAACGAAATCACAGGAGGGCAGTCAAGCATTACCGGTAACTTTACTCCGGAACAGACTAAAGACTTGGCAAACGTATTGAAGACTGGTAAGATGCCGGCTCCTGCCCGTATCGTTCAGGAAGATATCGTAGGTCCGTCTTTGGGTCAGGAATCTATTAACCAGGGTATCGTTTCATTCGTAGTAGCTCTCATCGTATTGATGATTTATATGTGCGCTATGTATGGTTTCATCCCGGGTATGGTTGCAAACGGTGCTTTGTTTGTGAACTTCTTCTTTACATTGGGTATTCTGTCTTCATTCCAGGCTGCCTTGACAATGTCCGGTATTGCCGGTATGGTATTGTCTTTGGGTATGGCTGTGGATGCAAACGTATTGATTTACGAGCGTACCAAAGAAGAGTTGAAAGCTGGTAAAGGACCTAAGCAGGCTTTGGCTGAAGGTTACGGAAACGCATTCTCTGCTATCTTCGACTCTAACTTGACTTCTATCTTGACAGGTATTATCTTGTTCAACTTCGGTACAGGTCCGATCCGTGGTTTCGCCACTACTTTGATTATCGGTATCCTCTGCTCATTCTTCAGTGCCGTATTCTTGACTCGTCTGGTATACGAACACTATATGGCAAAAGACAAATGGCTGAATCTGACATTTACTACCAAGTTGTCTAAGAACTTGATGCAGAACGTACATTATAACTTTATGGGCATTACCAAGCGTTCGTTCACTATCTGGGGCGTAATCATCTTGGTTTGTATCGTATCGTTCTTTGTACGTGGTTTGGCTCAGAGTATCGACTTTACCGGTGGACGTAACTTTGTCGTTCAGTTCGAACAGGTAGTACAGCCTGAAACAGTGCGCGACTTGTTGCAGCCTAAGGTAGGTGATGCCAATGTACAGGCTATTGCGTTGGGTACAGATGGAAAGACCATTCGTGTAACTACCAACTACCGTATCGAAGAAGATTCTCCTACTATCGATGCTGAAATCGAAGAGTTCTTGTACAATGCTTTGAAAGAAGGTAACCTGTTGGGTGAAGGAACTACTCTCGAAATCTTTATCGACCGCGATAACCGTGCTGGTGGATCTATCATCAGCTCTCAGAAAGTAGGACCAAGTATTGCAGACGATATCAAGACTTCAGCTATCTGGTCGGTTATTCTGGCCTTGATTGTAATTGGTTTGTACATCCTGCTCCGTTTCCGCAATATTGCGTATAGTGTGGGTGCAACCGTTGCATTGGCTGTCGATACAGTACTGATTATCGGTGCATATTCATTGTGTTATGGTTGGATGCCGTTCTCTTTGGAAATCGACCAGACTTTCATCGGTGCTATCCTGACAGCAATCGGTTACTCTATCAACGATAAGGTGGTTATCTTCGACCGTGTACGTGAATTCTTCCACTTGTATCCGAAACGTGACCGTGCAAAACTGTTCAACGATTCATTGAATACTACTCTGTGCCGTACTATCAATACTTCATTGAGTACTTTGATTGTATTGCTGAGCATCTTTATCTTGGGTGGCGACAGCATCCGCAGCTTCGCTTTCGCAATGATTCTGGGTGTGGTAATCGGTACATTGTCTTCTCTGTTCGTTGCAGCTCCGGTTGCTTACCTTACTATGGGTAACAAAATGCCGGAAGATACTAAAGAAGTAGAAGCATAAGCTTTTAGCTATATAAACAAATAAGGCTCAATCTTTGGATTGGGCCTTATTTGTTTTGTTCGGTAGGATAGGATTATCATACTTCCTTTATCTATTGCCATATAAATTTGCTCTTGCAATATGGAAACAAAGGAGGCAGGGTTTTATGATGACTAAACCCTGCCTCCTTTAGTTTTTGGTTTTATCGTTTTCTTACAGATCTTTTCTTGCTCTTAGTTTTTCTATCATATCACGTGTCATGCCGTCCAGGTCGTATTCCGGTTTCCAGTTCCATTCTTCACGCGCACAAGAATCATCCAGTGAGTTTGGCCATGATTCGGCAATGCCCTGACGCAGACTGTCTACTTCGTAATCCATACGGAATTCAGGGATATATTCCTGAATCTTGTGATAAATGGTGTCCGGTTCGAAGCTCATGGCTGCAATATTGAACGAGTTGCGGTGTACCAGTTTGACAGGATCGGCTTCCATGATTTCGATGGCAGCACGCAGTGCATCCGGCATATACATCATATCCATGTAAGTACCTGCTGCAATAGGACATTTAAAACGTTCTCCCTTTACTGCAGAATAGTAGATATCTACTGCATAGTCGGTAGTACCTCCCCCCGGAGGAGTTACGTAAGAAATCAGTCCCGGAAAACGTACAGAACGTGTATCTACTCCGAAGCGGTTGAAATAATAGTCACTCAGCAATTCACCGGTTACCTTTGTTACACCATACATTGTTTTCGGGCGTTGCAGTGTATCCTGTGGAGTTTGGTCTTTGGGGGTACCAGGACCGAATGAACCGATAGAACTAGGAGTAAAGACTGCACACTGTTTCTCACGTGCTACTTCCAATACATTGCACAATCCACCTACTCCGATTTTCCAGGCCAACTGTGGTTTGGTTTCGGCTACGGCAGAGAGCAGTGCAGCCAGGTTGTAAATTGTATCAATGTTATACTGTGCTACAGTATCGGCTATTTGCTGTGCATTTGTAATGTCTACTACAGCAGACGGTCCGGATTCTTTCAGTTCGCCTTTAGGTTCTGCACCTGGAATATAGCCGGCCACTACATTCCCATTATAGATATGACGTAACTTCATGGTCAGCTCCGAACCAATCTGGCCGGTAGAGCCGATAATTAGAATATTTTTCATGTTGGGTAGGTTTTTGTTTTAGTTATACAAACTTACGGAAAAAAATTGTCTTTATGTCAGTCTGGGTCAAGAATTATACCTAAAACTTTAGGGTTACAGTGTAAATAAGATACTTCTCTGCGGAAGGAGTAATTGGGTATTGGTATTGTCAGCCGTCTCCTTGCAGTGAGACACTCATCTCACTGTAGGGAGACGAGTGTCCCATTACAAGGAGACGACCGTCCCACTGCAAGGAGACGCATTATGAATCGGGTACCGGCTGTGTTTTCCTTCCTTATCCCTTCCTTTTTCTTCCGGCAGAATGAGGATATTCGGGAAAAAAATCGGATATTTGCAATAATAGAACTTAAATTTGGACAGGTATGTATGGTAAATTTAAAGAGTTCCTTACGCAGGAACTGGCTGGCATAGAAGCAGCCGGATTGTATAAAAACGAACGTATTATTACGACTCCTCAGCGTGCTGACATAAAGGTGGGAAGCGGAAGTGATGTGCTGAACTTCTGTGCCAACAACTATCTGGGGCTGTCCGACAACAAACGCCTGATAGAAGCAGCCAAGCAGGCAATGGATACTCATGGATACGGTATGTCTTCCGTACGTTTTATCTGCGGAACACAAGACTTGCACAAACAGCTTGAAGCAGCTATTTCCGATTATTTCCACACCGAAGATACTATTCTGTATGCCGCTTGTTTCGATGCCAACGGAGGTTTGTTCGAACCGCTCTTTACAGAAGAAGATGCCATCATCTCCGATGCATTGAACCACGCTTCTATTATCGACGGAGTACGTCTTTGTAAGGCAAAACGCTACCGTTATGCCAACGCTGATATGGCGGATTTGGAACGTTGTCTGCAAGAAGCTCAGGCACAGCGTCACCGCATCATTGCTACAGACGGTGTGTTCTCAATGGACGGTAATGTAGCTCCGATGGACAAGATTTGTGAACTGGCTGAGAAATACGATGCACTGGTTATGGTAGACGAATCGCACTCGGCTGGTGTAGTAGGTCCGACCGGACATGGTGTAGCCGAACAGTTTGGTGTATACGACAAGGTAGATATCTTTACCGGTACACTGGGTAAGGCATTCGGTGGTGCGATGGGTGGTTTCACTACCGGTAAGAAAGAAATCATTGCTATGTTGCGTCAGCGTTCTCGTCCATACCTGTTCTCTAATTCAGTAGCTCCTGCCATTATCGGAGCAAGCCTTGAAATGTTCAAGATGCTGAAGGAAAGCAACGATTTGCATACTAAGCTGATGGACAACGTAACTTACTTCCGCGACAAGATGCTGGCTGCTGGTTTCGATATCAAACCAACTCAGAGTGCCATCTGTGCGGTGATGTTGTACGATGCTAAACTTTCTCAAGACTTTGCTGCACGCATGCAGGAAGAAGGTATTTACGTAACCGGTTTCTATTATCCGGTAGTACCGAAAGGACAGGCACGTATCCGTGTACAGCTGTCTGCCGGACACGAACGTGCACACCTCGACAAGGCTATCGAAGCCTTTATCAAAGTGGGCAAGGAACTGAAAGTAATTTAATCGGTTTTTCCGGTAAAAATAAGAAAGTCCGGCAATGTGCGAATCATTGCCGGACTTTCCTGTTTTTTGTTGGAACAAAAAGGTAGCCCCGAGGGGAATCGAACCCCTATCTAAAGTTTAGGAAACTTCTATTCTATCCGTTGAACTACAAGGCCATGTGTCTGCAAAGTTACTTTTTTTTATGGATATCCCAATAATTCTGTATAAAAAACTCTTATCTATCCATTTCTGTAAATAAGCGTTGATTTATTTTGATTTTAGCAAGAACTTTGCCATTTTTGCGTTTATCGAATTTGTGAACTTTAAATAATATATTATGGCAGAAGAAATGATTGTCAAAGAGTTGGAAGATGTCGTAGTACGTTTTTCCGGTGACTCGGGCGACGGTATGCAGTTGGCCGGAAATATGTTCTCCAATATATCGGCTACTGAGGGAAATGATATCAGTACATTCCCCGATTATCCGGCTGATATTCGCGCACCGCAAGGAACACTGACCGGTGTATCGGGCTTTCAGGTACACATTGGCTCCGACAAAGTCTATACTCCAGGAGATAAATGCGATGTGCTGGTAGCGATGAATCCGGCTGCTTTGAAAACACAATATAAATTCTGTAAACCGCAGGCGGTAATCATCATCGATTCCGACTCGTTTACACCCCGTGATCTTGAAAAGGCAAAATTCACACTGGAAAATCCTTTCTCCGAATTAGGTATTAAAAATGAAGTGGTAGAAGCAGCTATTACTACCATGTGCAAGGAGAGTCTGAAAGACAGCGGGCTGGACAATAAAACCATCATGCGAACCAAGAATATGTTCGCATTGGGGCTGGTGTGCTGGCTGTTCCATCGTGATATCAAAGTAGGAGAGAAGTTGTTGCGTGAAAAATTTGCCAAGAAGCCCGAGATTGCAGAAGCCAATATCAAGGTGCTTTATGACGGCTATCACTTTGGTGAAAATACACATGCTTCTGTATCTGCAAGCTATACGGTGCCTTCTAAAAAGCAGAAAGAAAAAGGTCGGTATATGGATATCAACGGAAACAAGGCTACGGCTTATGGCTTGATGGCTGCGGCAGAAAAGGCCGGATTGCAGTTGTATCTGGGTTCTTACCCCATTACACCGGCTACTGATATCTTGCATGAACTGGCAAAGCATAAGTCGTTGGGCGTAAAGACTGTGCAGTGTGAGGATGAAATTGCAGGTTGTGCATCGGCTGTAGGAGCAGCTTTTGCAGGAGCTTTGGCGGTTACTACAACTTCCGGTCCGGGTATCTGTCTGAAAAGTGAGGCAATGAATCTGGCCGTGATTACCGAATTACCTTTGGTGATTGTGGATGTGCAGCGTGGCGGACCGTCTACCGGACTTCCTACCAAATCGGAGCAGACCGACTTGTTGCAGGTATTGTATGGACGAAACGGAGAAAGTCCGATGCCGGTGATTGCAGCTACTTCGCCGACCAATTGCTTCGACTCGGCTTATATGGCTTGTAAAATTGCATTGGAATACATGACTCCGGTTGTGTTGCTTACAGACGCATACATTGCCAACGGTTCTGCGGCATGGCGTTTGCCCGACTTGAAGGAGTATCCGTCTATTGTTCCTCCTTATGTGAAGCCCGAAATGGCTGGCTCGTGGACTCCTTTCCAGCGTGCTGAAAACGGGGTACGTTATTGGGCTGTACCGGGTATGGAAGGCTTTATGCATCGTATTGGCGGACTGGAAAAAAACAATGAAAACGGAGCTATCTCTACCGAGCCCGAAAACCATCACCTTATGACACAGCTTCGTGCACAGAAGGTAGAACGGATTGCAGATATTATTCCCGACCTGAAGGTGGAAGGAGAGGAAGATGCCGATTTGCTGATTGTGGGCTTTGGCGGTACATACGGACATTTGCATTCGGCTATGGATACATTGAACTGCAGTGGATACAAAGTGGCATTGGCTCACTTCCAGTTTATCAATCCGCTTCCCCGCAATACGGAAGAAGTATTGCGTCGCTACAAGAAGATTGTAGTAGCCGAGCAGAATATGGGACAATTGGCCGGCTATCTGCGTATGAAGATAGAAGGTATCCGTCTGCATCAGTTCAATCAGGTAAAAGGCCAGCCTTTTGTCGTACAGGAACTGGTAGAGGCTTTTACGGAATTAATAAAGAATGAAGAGTGATGCATAAAGATATGTCATCTTTATTCTTCATTTTTCATTCAGCATTCATCATTCTTAATTCTTAATTTGCAAGTATGAGCGAACAAAAATATACAGCAGCCGATTATAAAGCCGGACAACCTCGCTGGTGTCCGGGATGTGGCGACCATGCCTTCCTGAATTCTTTTCATAAGGCATTGGCTGAGTTAGGGATTCCTCCTCATGAAATAGCGGTAATTTCGGGAATTGGCTGTTCTTCCCGTCTTCCTTACTATATGAATACGTATGGTATGCATACCATTCACGGGCGTGCGGCAGCCATTGCTACCGGTGCCAAGGTGGCCAATCCGAATCTTACCATCTGGCAGATTTCGGGAGATGGCGACGGACTGGCTATCGGAGGTAATCATTTTATTCATGCCATCCGGCGTAATGTAGACCTGAATATGATTCTATTAAACAATCGTATTTATGGTTTGACTAAAGGACAGTATTCGCCGACTTCGGCACGTGGATTTGTCAGCAAGTCATCGCCTTACGGAACAGTAGAAGATCCTTTCCGTCCGGCTGAATTGTGCTTTGGAGCACGCGGACGTTTCTTTGCCCGTTGTGTGGCGGTGGATATGGCTCCCTCTGTGGAGGTACTGAAAGCGGCAGCCCGTCATAAAGGGGCTTCTGTGGTTGAAGTACTTCAGAACTGTGTGATATTTAACGACGGAACGCACAATGCGGTGGCAAAGAAGGAAGACCGTGAGCGGAACGCTATTTACCTGGAACATGGAAAACCGATGTTGTTTGGTCCGAATAAGGAATTTGGACTGATGCAGGAAGGTTTCGGACTGAAGGTTGTGAAGCTGGGAGAAAATGGAATCACGGAGAAAGATATTCTTGTACACGATGCACATTGCGAAGACCATACGTTGCAATTGAAACTTGCACTGATGGAAGGGCCGGATTTCCCGATAGCTTTGGGGGTAATTCGCGATGTGGAAGCTCCTACTTACGAAGAAGCAGTAGAAGCACAGATTGAAGAGGTTGCAGCCAAGAAGAAGTATCATACCTTTGCCGAGCTGCTGGATACGAATGATACTTGGGAAATTAAATAATGGGTTGGACCGTTGTTTGCAGGTAGAATACTGATTACATTCATGCAGTAAGAAACAATTGTATAAGTTGGATATAGAAAAGAGTACCGGCTTCTCCAGAAGAGAAGGACGGTACTCTTTATTTTTGAGAGAGCGTAGGTTAATTGTTTGCTTTTCGGTCTGCTATTTGCTGGTTGGCTGTATCCCGGCTTGTAGCGGTATAATGGAGATGTCCATCGTTATCTCTGAAAACAGGTCGGGAACTGGATTGTCTGCTCATTTCTGCACTCATCATCTTTGAACCAGTGCCAAAGAAGAAATAGAATGCAGCTCCTATTACGGCTCCTACCATTAATACTTGTAAAAATAGCTGTAGCAAAGCTACAAAGAAAAGAATGATGCCAGCTCCTAATGACAAAACACAAAGTGCAGAGAAGGCTGTAAGCAAAAGTCCATCCCGTTTACCAATTTTCTGGATGTTCTTAAGTAAGGAGAAGCCTATACCGGCCGATAAAATACCGATGAACAGTACCGCAGATACGATACTTAATGGACCGTCGGGCATGCCAAAGAGTTTGCATAAGATGACGATGACCAATGTTATAGGAAACGATAACAGAATTCCCCAGAAAGTGGTCTTTATAGAGAATTCTTTCTCAATAGCGGCTTCGATAAACAGTTTGCCTATCCAAATCATGGCTACCTGCATAGTCAGAAATATGGCAAACGGAATGAGACGAAGCAGTTTGGCAAAGAAGCCGTACTCACTGGAGGTGCACCACCATAATGCGCTGTTTCCTATTCCCCAATAAATACTTAATTCGAGGACGGTGGCTAGGAGCATACATCCTAAAACCGGACGAAGATAAACTTTGGGCCTTTGGGTACGCAATCCCCATAACATTATAATCAGGGAAGCTGCTACCAGGGCAAATATCAGCCAGTAAGGCAATATATTGGAAGTAAGAAATTCTTTCATCTTATTTTTCTTTTTCAGAAGAAGATTTTAATGCGTCTTCTGCGGCTTTCGCTTGTTTGTAGATTTCACTGTCTTTTAAGGTAATAATGAGTTTAGATAGTTTACCCATTGATGCTGCGTTGTATGCCTTGATTCGAATATAGGTTTCGGCCGGGACTTTCGAACCGGCAGGCATTGCTTCACTGCTCATATCCTTTAATACACCGTCTAAGGCAAAAGGTTTCCCGTCATTGTCGTAAAATACGGCATATAATTTGTCGAGTTCGAATGCATCAGTGGGTTGGTAAGAATGGAAACCGATAGCTTTGGCGGTCAATTCCAGTTCGCCGATTAGTTTTATCCATTTTCTGGTAGCTTCTGCTGCTTCAATTTTCATTGGCTTGCTTACTTTTAAAGGCAATGCCGGATCTATTTCTGTAGTAATTTCTTTGCCTTTAATTGTGGGAAGGGCGGCTTCGATGTCTGTTTTGAGCTTTCCTTCGGCTTCTTTCATTTCGTTCATGAGTTTTTCTACGACTTTGAGGTCTTTAGTGTTTTTCAGCTCCTCTTTCTTCTTGTTCGAAAGGTTTTCGAACTCACCGATTAAATCGGGTATTTCGCCCAAGGGACCGGAAGAGGACGCTTTACTTCCACCGCCGCAGGAGATGAACATCGTTGCTACTGCAAATCCTAAAACTGGGATAAAAAAAGACTTTTTCATAAGCGATTAGTATTTTAAGTGAATAATAAAGTATATGCCAAAGGAAGTGTTTTATAATAATAAGGCAACTGCACCGCCATAGCTTTTTAATTTTTTCCGAATACGATATCGCACCGTGTAAATTGAACTTCTTTCCACATGAAAAAGTTTGACGATGTCGGTATATTCCATTTCAATTGCGAAACATAGCAAGTATCTTATATCGGTATTGGTCAGTACATCATAGCATTGTTGTATTACCTTGATTAGCTCATTTTTGTGTTGATAAGATGCAAGCCGCTCAAGATATTCTGCTTTTCGCTCATCGCTGATTTTTGTTTCTGTATGTGCGATGGCTAAGCTTAGTTTTTTCGCTATTACTGAAACTGACAGCTTGGTAAGTTCCAGATTAGAATGATAGATATCCGACATAAAGAGACTGATTTTGTTTTCTGCAAACAAAATTAGCCCCATTCCCCAGTCAAAAAAATAGACAAATATAGATAAAACACGTTTTGAGCCTATGAATATCAGCGCATGAGGAACTGAAAAGCTGGATTGTCTTTGAATTTTTTACGTAGACGGTAACGCACTGTATATACACTTGCCGGCTCTACATTGAAGATTGTGGCAATGTCTCGTGCTTCAAATTCCAGATAGAAACAGAGGATGTATTTGACATCCATAGGTGTCATGGCAGGTAGAGAAGTGGCAAACTGCTGCTCCAGATTGTTGGGGTTGGTTGCAGAAAGGCGTTTTAAGTATTCATTGCGAATGGATTCTTCTATCTGTGCTTCAGTTACAATGGTTTTCATTTTTTCAAGACCTTTTTCAAAAAGATGCGAAATTTGCTGTGCATTGACTACTTCTTTCAGGCTGGTGTATTGTGATTTGATTGTATCCAGTTCCTGAAGATGCATTTCAGCTTCGAGGGCAGCCTGATAGAGCCGGTCTTCCAAACGCCGGCGGTGTAATAGATAAATCCAGATAACAAACAAGATAATGACGAGTGTAGCAATGAGTCCTGCAGTTAATAGCCGTGAAATGATGGTTTGTTGATGTGCCTTCTCTTGCATATTGCGTAACTCCAGATCTTTTTTCTCCACATTGAACTTGGCTGATATCTCTTTTAATTGCTGAGTCAGTTGGTGATTGTATACTTTTTGATGGTAGTCGATTATTTTCTGTTGATAGAGAGATACTTCTTTATAATTTCCTAAAATAGAATAGATATCTACTATATTGGTGTAAGCATCCAGCCGTTCTTGTCGGATACCGTTGTTTATGGTATCGGCATCCATCATGCAAAGTGCAGCCTTGAACTCCTGAAGAGCTTTGGAATAACGGCTCTGGCTTTTGTAGAGTGTGGCGTATGCACAGTGGATATTCAAAGCAACTTCATGTCTTTCCATTTTCATACGCAATGGTACAGCTCTTGCCTTTTCCAGATAATAAGAAGCACTGTCTTCATTGACAAATGGTTTGTCTGTAAAAAACAAAGCATGGTTATAATAGCTCCATGCTGCATTTACAGGGCCTCGCCTGAATTCTTCCCAATTGCGTTCAATAAGGTCAATAGATTTTTTGGAATATAACATGGCAGAATCTCGGAAGGCTGGATTTCCTTTTTCGATTGAATAACGGGCTGTTGCTACAGAATACCATGAGTAAAGTGCCCTCGGCTGTATCTTATTACCGGCTTGGATGGAAAACTTTTGCATCTCTGCAAGAATCTGATCCAATTGTTTGGTATCCAATGTTTGGCTATAGTAGATTGCCATGGCATAGAGACAATCCATCACTTTATTGTAATCTTGAACTTTTTCTGCGGCCCGTATAGATTGGTAGAAGACTTTATGGGCTGTCGTTATGTCTCCCATCGTAAGCTGCATGTAACCATAGTTGTAACAGATTGCTCCTTTCTGGAGTAGATTTTGGTAACCGCTATCTTCCACTTGGTTAATATATTGATAGGAGGTTTCCATGTGTTTGCGGTATTCGTCGAGACGGTTCAGAGCTGATACTGTCAGTGCCCGGCTTCGGTAAATGACAGCAAATGTGAGGTTTGAAACTTTTGCTTTATGCGTGTCGGCAAACGGGAAAACCCATTTGGCAAATAGCTGTTCGGTTTCTTCATTGCTGAGGGAGTCGTCTCTGGTGATAAATCTGACGGAGCACCAAAGTGCACTGTCTGGATTGTCAATTGACAAAAGGGTTTTTACTTTTTGTTCTACATATTTGAGGTGTACAGGTGAAGCTCCGTACAGAAGTAGGGGAACTAATAATATAGATAGAAGGAAAGGTAAACGTTTCATCATAAATCTGCATTTTTCCTAAAAATAGGGACTTTCATGCAGATTATCAATTTTTTAACAGATTTGTCTATATAATAATTGTTGAGTCGAGAATATTGTTGTTTTTCGACCGTTGTTTATTGTTGTAATAGCAATTGTTTATAGGGGACAGGTTTGAAATAAGAAAGCGTATCAGTCTTTTGAGGAAAGAAAGGCTGATACGCTTCTTTTTTATTCTTTTTCTCCGTAGCAAAGGTCTCCGGCATCACCCAGTCCCGGTACAATGTACGAGTGAGCATTCAATTCCGGATCGACTGCTGCACACCAGATGGTCGTTTTGTCGGCTGGGAAAGTCTTTTTTACATGTTCTACTGCCTGACGGCTTGCGATAATTGAAGCCACGTGGATGTGTGCCGGCTCTCCCTTGGTAAGCAGTGCCTTATAAGCCAGTTCCATTGAACCGCCTGTAGCCAGCATCGGGTCGGTAATAATCAGTGTTTTTCCGTCAAGACGAGGAGAGGCGATGTATTCGATATGAATGTCGAAATGGTCTTCGTCGATATATTTGCGGAATGCCGAAACAAAGGCATTCTCTGCCTGGTCGAAATAGTTGATGAATCCCTGATGTAGTGGTAAGCCGGCACGCAGGATGGTAGCCACTACAGGCTGGATAGCAGGTACGTTTTCGGTGGCCAGGGCAAGCGGAGTCTGTACCTCCAATGGATGATAAGGCAGGTCACGGCTGATTTCGTATGCCATGATTTCTCCTATTCGCTCAATGTTGCGGCGGAAGCGCAGGCTGTCTTTTTGTATATGTATGTCTCGGATCTCTGCCAGATAGCGGTTTAGAATAGTGTTGCTTTGGTTTAGTTCTACAATTTTCATGTCTTGTTTCTTTTATAAGTTGATTGCTACATATTTATGCCGCAAATATACAGAGTTTTTTTGTTTCTTTTTTATGGGAATTTCTTATATTTGAAGAATACAGGGGATTTATCCGGATAAGATATGAGAGTAAGTAGAATTGCGATATATGCATTGTTGCTGCTGGTACTGGTAGCAGGAATCGGTGGTTGGCAATATAGACAAAAATATATCTATCGTCAGCTGGAGAAGATAGAGGAACTGTTGCAGCATCAGGCTGATAGTGCCTGGCAGATTTTGACGAAAATGGAGCATACAGACAGGCTGTATGGGAGAAATCGTGCACTTTATTCTTTGCTCTATACGCAGGCTTGTTATAAAAACTATATACCGGTGGAGGGAGATTCACTGATTCGCTTTGCCGTGGAATATTATAGCGATACTGCTGACTCGCTACGCAAATCGAAAAGCTGTTTTTATATGGCACAGGTCTGTCGCGACCGTTACGACCGCCATCGTGCATTAGACTATTTTCAGAAAGCCGGCAGTGCTGCCAAAGGATGCAGTGAGTATAAGTTTCTGAGTCTGTTGTATTACCACTGGGGATGTTTGTTGCAGGATGAGAAGCCGTATACATTGGCTTTGAATAAAATGGAATTATCTTGTCAATATGCTGTACAGAATAGGGATACGGCGATGATAATTAGTGTTTTGGGTGAAATGGGTTGGGGCTATCTTTCTAATGGTGATTATCAGTTGGCTTCTGAAAAGCTGGAGAAAGCTATTAGTTATGCGGAAAATATAGGAGGTAAACAATTAGGCTGGTTAAACCACTGTTATGCCGTTCTTTACTGGAAGGTTCATGAGTATGAGAAAGCATTGGAGCAGGCTGATAAAAGTATTGCTCTTTGGAAAGATTCTACTTTTATGAGAACGGTGTTTGCTTTGAAAGGGGATATTTATTTGGATTTGCAGCAAGTGGATTCGGCTCGGTTGTATATAGAAAAAGGGAGAGATGATACCGATTTTAGTAAGAAAGCGGCTTATGCTTTGTCGATGTACGAACTTGAAAAGCGTTTGGGACATTATGAGGATGCGTTACGATTTCATGAGTTGTATGCTTGTAGTGTAGATTCCTTTATGAAAAAGGAAGAAACTAACCGTTTAGGGGAATTGCAGCAAAAGTATGACTACTCCTTGATGCAGAATGAAAACGGTAGGCTGAAAGCGAGAGAGCAGCGTATGAAAATATTGGTATTGGTAGTAGCTTTAGTGGCGATTGCTTTATTGTTCGTATTTTATGGTATATACAATAGGTATAAACAAAAGAAAGAGTACGAGTTACAGAGAAACAAACAGGAAATACAGGAGAAAGAAGCTGTTTGGAAGGAACGCTTTTTCCATATGAATGAGGTAATAAGGCATATTGAGAATATTTGTGAATTGTCTGCTCTTCAGAAAGACAAGAAAGCAAACCAAATTAAACTTTCAGAAATGGAGATTGAACAGTTACTTTCGGCTGTCAATGCCTGTTACAATCAATTTGCTTGCCGTTTACAAAAAGATTATCCAACTTTGAGTCAGATTGATGTGTGTATATGCTGTCTTTTAAAAGTAGGAATAAGAAATCAGGATATTTGTTATCTCTTGGGCATAATGGATGAGGCTTTCAAGAAAAGGAAATATCGTATCAAACACGATAAACTGAAGTTGGATATAGCGTTAGATGACTTCTTAAAAGCTTATTGATACTGTGATTTTTCTTGTAAAGCCCTCATGAGACTATTTGTCCCCTTTTTTTATAAGTGAAATTACAGTTATTACCTTGATTTATAGTATGATTGATGAAGGTGATGAATATGGATTTGTCCCCTATTTGTCTACCTATGAAGTGGATGTTTACTACTAATTTTGGGGTAGAAACTTTAAAGATAACATGTATGAAAGCACAAGTTAGTTTATGTCTTTGGGGAATGTGTCTGTGGGTTTTGGAAACCAATGCCATTGATGTGAAGTTACAGGCAAAGAAAGTGAAAGATCCCAATGTTCCTCAACAGGAAATACCGGTACATGCCGATATGAACAACTCTTTGTTAGGTGTTCATTTTCTGAATGGAGTAGATGTAACTATTACAGTAGTTGGTCCGGAAGGAGTGGTGTATCAGAAGGAAGTAACAACTCCTTTCCCTGAATCTGTATATGTAGATCTGAGTTCTTATCAGAAAGGGGAATATACTATCTATATTAAGGATAAAGAAGGAAATCTCTTATGGGGTAACTTTATGAAATAAAAAAAGTATTGAATCTGCGCAGGTCAATATGGTCTTGAATATTTGTTTTACTTTAAATTAATTATTCGGTATGAAAAAACTATTTTTAATTTTAGCTATTATGGCTTGCGGTTTGTATTCATGTACCAAGCAAGCACTTCCAGAACCTTCTGAAAAAGAAGTTGTTCAGAAAAATATGTTTGAGTATACAATGTTGAAAACCGCACTGTCTGAATACTGATATATCCCCATATCTAGACAGTAGAAGAGGTGGCTTTTGGCGTAGATTATGTGGCATTTTTGGTGCTGATGGAGCTGGAGCTGCTATTGGTTCACTATTTGGAGGTGTTGGAGCTTTAGTAGGAGGTATTGGAAATTCTGTTTTATTTGCTGCGATGGGGGATGAATTTATGAATGCTGAGATGCATTCATATGAAGATGAAAGACATATTCGTCTTGTAATGATTCCTACTGACTTGACTCTTTGACTTTAAGGCCATTCGATTATGCCTCTTTCCCAATGGTAAATACTAATCCGATTCAAAAGGCTTACTCTCCCAATTTAGATGAAGAGATGCCGCTTCCTCCAATTAATGAGGCAGTAACATATGATGGATATGTACGTGTAATTAACTTTGAAGGAAATAATTTTGGAAGTATGCATAATAGTATTATTTCTGAAATATATAAGGAAGATGAAGATATATTAAGTAAACCTTGTTCGTATATAGTTGATAAAACGATTGCGTGCGTTGAGGAAAGGGGGCTTCATGTTTCGAAGAATATAAGACAAGATGTAATAGAACAATTGAATAAGGATATGAAGGGATGTGAAGACCTTGAAAGTATAATTGCTTTGTTTAAAACTTATTATCCGGATTATTCAAATATTTTGGATGTAATTCAAGATTTTGTTCAGAATGCATCTTCATGCACTTCAGAAAGTCAGCTTGATGAATATGTAAGAGGATATTTGTCTATAATTGCTGAATCTGATTTGTCTCAGCAGGATAAAGAAATTCTTAGTTCTGCAATAGAAGTCTCAGCTAATAGCATATTGCTTTGGTGTGTTCAATAAATCTCTCTTAAAAGTATATTGACCTTTCTTTATATTGCTTTTAGCAGGGTGAAGAATCTTGATTATATTTAATAAGTTTATTCAAGGTTCTTCTTCCTGCTGGTTTAAATGTTTCTTTTTGATAGTTGAATTTGGTTTATAGATGGCTGTTTATTAGGGGAAATGTAAAAAAATACTTATACTATTGATTTTCTTGTTGTTAATTAATAACTTTATTCGGAGATAGATATAAACACTATATAAATAAAATGTTGAGTTTATGAAGAAGTTAGTTATGTTGCTCCTCTTGGTATTTGCAGGAGCTGTTGTTCTGCAAGCACAGGAATCGTCAGTGAAGAAAGAAAGAGTGGAAATTTCTGCTGGTCTTGGATACGGCTGGTTGCTTAATTCCAATTTGTCTCCTTATGGGTTGCATTATCGTGGCAATTATAAGGGAGGCATTACGGGAAGTGTGGATGCTTTCTATTGTTTTGATGGTTGGAAAGCTGGAGTGCTGTTTTCCAATCTTTCTACTTCTGGTAATTATACGGTAGAGGGGGATATGGTGGCAGAAGATATTACTGTAAACTATATTGCTCCTCAGTTAAAGGCAGATAAGCATTTTGCCGAGCGATGGACCTTGTCTGTAGCAATAGGAGCAGGTTATTTATGGTATGCAAATAAAGGATGGCAAAATACTACAGAGTATAAAGTGACAGCGCATGCCTTGGGCGTAAATGGTCGTCTTGAAATTGCCTATCGTTTACTTCCTCGTCTGGATATATTCGGTGCTCTCTCTTATTGGGGAGCTTATAATATAAAGGAATTTAAAGTAGAATCACAAGGTGAAAGTTCTACTTCCGATTTGGATGACCCCTATCAGTTGAAGTTTAATACAAGCGAATTGATGTGTGGTATACGGGCTGTATTTTAATTGAGGTTCTATGCCGTATATGAAAGGGTTGATAAAAGAAAGTTATAAAAACAGTATCCGGGATTTCTGTTTGCTTTTGGGATGTTATGGATTGGTGTATGGAGTAATCTGTATATTTGATCTGTGTACAGGGTGGTGGAAAGGTATTGCCATGGGTGTTTTGGGCACATTGTTTTATGAAGCAGGCCATGTGTGGTATGTCCAGATGAGAAGAAAAGACCTGTGAAAGTGTGGGAAAACCATGATACGATGATTGGAATGATTTCATAGTTGCTATGTGGAAATGGCAGATTTGTTACACAAGTATAAATCTTTCAGTATTACGGAATTTTTTCTGTAATAACTTCTTTGTTTGAAAGAAAACTACTATTTTTGTAGCGCCTTAGACAAGGAGATGATGAAAAGACAATCTCTTAGTCAAAGACTTGAAAAGTAAAAACTAAACATTTGATATAATAACCAAATTAATCATTTGAAACAATGGCAAATTTAGATCTTACCAAATACGGTATCACTGGTACCGTAGAAATCGTACACAATCCTTCATATGAAGTATTGTTTGCTGAAGAAACAAAAGCAGGTTTGGAAGGCTTTGAAAAAGGTCAGGAAACTGAACTGGGTGCAGTAAACGTAATGACTGGTATCTACACTGGTCGTTCTCCTAAAGATAAATTCTTGGTAAAAGAC